>Ga0172371_10000681_pt1 | contig 53464 bp, 53 predicted proteins | sample Lak12m_FD_114543 | JGI IMG/M metagenome (GOLD analysis project Ga0172371, IMG submission 114543) | Freshwater microbial communities from Kabuno Bay, South-Kivu, Congo - kab_022012_12m | ecosystem: Environmental > Aquatic > Freshwater > Lake | place: Democratic Republic of the Congo: South-Kivu... | reverse complement strand
TTGGAAGGGGTAGGGCGTTCTTTTTTTGCTTTCGCAGATACCCTCTGCGCAGTACTATATGGCCTGATCAGCCCGCCCCGATCAGTTCTCGGTTGGTAATGTGCAAGTTATTGCAGTGGAGTCGTTATTCAAAACTCCAATCAACGGATCGCTGGCTGGAATGACCGGCTTGTTCCGGATTCCTGGTGTGTGTTCCTCGTAGGTACGATGATCATCATCGTAAAGGTAAATGGCGAGATCTTCGGGCTTCAGTGCCTGTTGCATCTGCTCCCGCAGAAATTGCAGGGTGCGCCCGAGATCGGGTGTGACCAGCAAATGGCTCGACAGGGTGTTCAACGTACGGTGATAATCAGCAGAAGCAGGGTAGAATAAGCGATCAATCGTGCGCTGGATAAAATTACGTAAAGGTGTAAGGCCAAGCACGAGCAATAAAAGGTAAATGGCGATCAGCAGCGAGTTATCCGCGCCGACCCGCCAGCTAAGCGCGATGGAAAGCAAAGCGACCAACAGGTAGAAAAACACCAGCGCCAACGCTGTGACCAATGTATAGGTTAATGCCTTGCCCAGGATTCGATCCACGTCCAGCAGGCGATAGCGCAGGATGGCATAGGTAACTGTCAGCGGCAGGATTACAAGCAGTGGAAAATAGAGGGCGGCATTGAAAGGGAGCGGTTGACCACCCAACACGGTTGGGATCAGATAAAAGAGCATCATCGGGACAAAGGCAATCACTGCGCCAAAGACAATCACCCGGCTCTGCTGTCGAACAACCGGAGACTCACCGCGGAAGATACGTACCGTCAGCATGACCAAGAATAGCATCATGGTGACGGCGATATAACCATAGCCCATCAGCCAGGTTTGAATGTACGCACGCGGGCTGCTTGGAAAGAGCAGCTCGCGTACCGCCGGCAAGGCGAGAAGGATGGAAACAGGCCAGGAGAGGAAACGCATCAGCGGCCAGCGATCGACGAAGGGCATCTGCTGGGGAAAGACAAACGCCAGGTGCACCAACGCGCCGGATGCCATGAAGAGGCTCAACGACCAGAGAAGCACCACATGCTGCGTGGTGTTCATGTCGAAAAAGGTGGTTGCAGTCAGGCTGACGGCGCCGGCGAAGGCCATAAAGGCCCGCCCGGCGCGCAGATGACCCCGCATGCGATAGGTCCACAAGCCGATGAGGAAGAAAGTCAGCCCCGCCAGATAAGGGATGGCAAAGAGTTTGATCCAATCCGCCAGTGGAACATGGATGGGCGTCAGCCGGAGCGTTCGCTCATATCCTTGTTCATCGAGGAAAACAGCTTCAAGCGGTGAGAAGCCATTGGTTGTCAGTACTTTCTCGACATCTGCGGCATTCGTTACCGGCTGGCCGTTAAGGCTGACCATCTGCTCGGGCCATTTTGCCCCCTGTTCTATAGCCGGCCAGCTGGCATCGCTGATCCTACTGACGATGTTATTGGGTTCGAGCAGGAGACCGAGGAATGGCTCCTGGTACCAGCGGTACGCCCAAATGGGTGCAAGCACCAATATTATCAGCGCCGCGATGGCGATAGGCACCGGCACAAGATGGACTGTCCAGTTATCCGTCGAAGATTTAGATGTCATAATTAAGTTTCTATGACCGGCTTGTTCGTTTGGGAAGTGCACAATCCCTATTATATGCTACAAGTCTCTCCAGGAGAGTTATAATTCGGATATGCCATCCCTCTTCACGCGCACAGGCGATGATGGCACAACCGGCCAGTTGGGCGAGGAACGCCTGCCCAAATCGCACCCGCGCATGGAAACTCTCGGCACGCTGGACGAGGCCTCGGCCTCATTGGGATTGGCGCGCGCACTCTGCCAGGCTGAAGAGATTGGTCCCATTCTTGTGGATGTACAGCGCGACCTATACGCGCTTATGGTTGAAATCGCTACCGAGCCGGAGAAAACGGGGCGGTTTCAATCCCCTCGTCATGCCCAGGGAGGCACCCTGGACTTGACGCGCGTAAACTGGTTGGAATCTCAGGCTGAGGCAATTTGCGCCATCGCCCCCCTGCCCAATGAATTCATCTTGCCAGGTGATACCCCCGGCTCTGCTGCCCTCGCGTTGGCACGGACCGTTGTCCGCCGCGCCGAACGGCGCGTCGCTTCACTACTTAAAAGCGGAGATGTCGAGAACCAGATTCTGCTTCAATACCTGAACCGGCTCTCCTCACTGGTCTTCGCATTGGAGCTGCTCGAGAACCAGCACGCCGGGAAACAAACCACACTGGCAAAAAAGGAAAAATGATCGGCACCTTGCTCAATATTGCTGCGGTCATGTTCGGTGGGAGTCTCGGCATCCTCCTTGGTAACCGTCTGCCCGAACGATTGAAAGGCACAATGACCGTCGGCATGGGTCTGTTTACTGCAGCTATTGGCGTGAAGATGTTCCTGGAAACCAATAATCCGCTAATCGTGCTGGGCAGCCTCATCCTCGGCGCGCTGCTCGGCGAATGGTGGCGGATTGAGGACGGCCTGCGCAACCTGGGAACAGTCCTAGAGCGACACTTTCTCAAGGGTGTTGAGACAAACAGCAATTTTTTCGTCCGCGGCTTCCTGACCGCGTCGCTCATCTTCTGCGTCGGCCCAATGACCATACTCGGCTCCATCCAGGATGGCCTGACCGGTGATTACAGCACGCTTGCCATCAAATCGGTATTGGACGGGTTTAGCGCGCTTGCCTTTGCCTCCACATTTGGTGTTGGCGTTCTCTTTTCTGTTGCAATCATCCTCGCTTATCAGGGCGGGCTCAGCCTGCTGGCTGCGCAGTTGAGTGCGCTTGTCACCCCGGCGATGATGAACGAAATGACCGCCGCTGGCGGGGTGATGTTGCTTGGCCTGGCTATCAGCAGTATGTTGGAGGTCAAACCGATCCGTGTCGGCAACTATCTTCCTGCGCTGGCCTTTGCCCCCTTGATCGTTTGGATCGTAAACCTTTTTAAATAGAAAAAGACCCGTTTCATCCGAGGAAACGGGTTCTTTGTGGGGGGTGGGGGGGCTCTATTGCCCGCTTAGCAACCCTTCAATTATGTTCGAGAGATCATCAACCGAAGGGATGTACTTAGCACCCGCGCTACTCTCAGCCACCTGACCATTAACGAAGATGCTGGGCGTGGCATGAACATCCTTATCCAGTCCTGCCTGGAAATCCTGGTTTATCTCTAAAGCGTAGGTATTCGCCTTGAAGCAGTTAATGAAGGCCATCATATTCAGATCAAGCTTTTGTGCCATAGCAACCAGACGTTCGTCCGTGAAGGATCCTACGTTCTCACCTTTCCAATTTGTAAAGAGAATTCCGTGATAATCCCAGAAACGTCCCTGCTCATTCGCACACATGGCGGCGTTGGCCGCCTGGTGGGATTCGCCCGTTGTATCGCCGCCGTCAATCATCAAGAAAAAATGAAAAGTGTAATACACCTTCCCCGAATCAACATACTTCTGGATAATCGCCGGCTCGATGTTGAGCGAATAGTAGTAGCAGCCCGAGCATTGAAAATCTTCCCACACATCCATCTTGACCGGCGCGTTCGGATCACCCAGGTGCGTTCCATCCTTGGCTGCTGTGTCCGTGATCGGAGTTACCGGCGTGATAGAGGCAAGCGTGTCGCTGGACACCCGGTTCTTATTGATCATCGGCCAAATGAAAGCAAAAGCGACTAGCACCGCACCGATGGTAACCAAGCCTATGGTCAGCAGCCGTTGCCGTTGTTGCTGCTTGCGTCGCCTCTCACGTAATTCCTGACGTTTACTCATTAACACTCCTCTGATGTAAAAAGTGGGGAGATTGTGCCATAATCGAGGCGGTTTGTCCAGCGCCTCAAATTAAAACAGGGGGCTGAATCAGAGCTGCTTGTCCATCCAATCAGTCATCGTTTTGAAAACCTCGGCTTTCTCCGCCTCGTTGTGGATCTCGTGATAGAGACCTTCCCACAGAATCCACGTGCACTTCGCTTTTGGTACGAGGCTGGCAAATTCCTGGCTGCCGCTTGGGTAACCCAACGCGTCCTTCGCCCCATGCATGATAAGCAACGGCAGCGGAAATTCACGAGCGTGCTCGAAAGCCCATGTTATCCCTGAAAGTACACTTTTCCCAAAACCCAATGACATCTTATCGTGAACAAGCGGGTCGGTTATGTATGCTTGCACAACTGCAGGATCGTGGCTAAGCGTACTGGCATCCAAACCGCTGGGCATGGTCATTTTCGGAAGGAGAGTACCCAGCACGCGGGCCATTAAGACCTTGAATTTTTGTTCTTCAAGGGCAGTACGTAATCCCGCCGCAGTGGAAATGACACCCGCGAGCGCCGGCTTACGGCGGAGGGCATAACTGAGGACGAGGATTCCTCCCAGGCTGTGACCGTACAGGAAGCGCGGCTTGCCGGGATAGCGAGCCTCCGCCTCATCCAAGAAACAGTCAATATCCTTCATTAATGCTTCGAAAGATGGCGTATGCCCGCGCCGACCGGCTGATTTTCCATGCCCACGCAAGTCGAAACCGAGCAGGACGTAACCTTTCTCTGCAAGGGCGGCAGCAACGTGCGTGTAGCGGCCGATGTGTTCGCCCACCCCATGCACCAGGCAGACGACTGCTTTCGGCGAGCCCTTCGGCGCCCAACCTTTCGAGTAAATCTGTAAACCATCGGATGTGTTCCAATTCCATTCGAATGTATCCATGCTGAGCTCCTTGAATTAGGACTGAAGAGTATCTGGCGAGGAACGGCTTTTTTTAGCCCGCTGGCGCGCAGGAAAGCGCTCAGCCCACCCACCACCTCTTACACTGAAGCTTATGCCTGCCATGCTAGTGCAATAACCAGGAACACCTCCTCGGAATGGATCGCCCCAGTTTCTCCTCGTTTCGCTGCACGAATTCAAACACTGGATAACGCTCGCCGGTTTGTACGAAGCCCAGCTTCCTGTATAAAGCCAGTGACGTGGCATTATCCGACTGCGTGTTGACGGTCAAACGGGAAGCTCCGTGCCGGGCCAGGCTCCGGATAAGGTCCGCGACCAACGCGTGTCCCACCCCCTGCCCCTGCGCCTCCGGTCGAACGGCGAGCCGTGAGAGGTGCGCACCCAACGTGTTTCTCGTGCTGATCTGGTAACCGATCACACCTTGTTCCGATTCAGCCACGGTCGCCAGCACCGCTTGTTGATAAGCCCGGCTCAGGGCAGCGAGTGAATTGTGCCACAGTGCATTGAACGCAGCCGCGTCCACAGCCTCGACTGCAGTCAGGTCGCCCATGGTCATCAGGCGGATTCGTACCCTCGGTGGCCGAGCTTCGCAGGCAAGCATTTCTTCCGGGCGTTCGAGTATGACAATATCCTGACGAAAGTCAAAACCGCTGTCGAGTAACAATCCGGGTAGCCAATCCTTCATGGCAATAATGGCAACCCGGCAGATTCCATTCCTGCTCAGTTCGACCTGCGCCGCAGGCCACAGGGAATTCCATGCTTCCTGCAAGATCAGCCCGGATGAGATGGCAAAAAGACGGATCCAGGCCACCTGCGGCGGATCCGGTGGGCAGGCAAACGCCGCGGCAGTATGTCTGTAATGCGCATCCTTTGTCTTCTGCTCCAAGACAAGGTAAGGAGGCGCACCAATCCACTCCAAAGGATTCCGCCAATCCAGATGACGATGAACGAAATCCCCGTTTTGGATCAGGTCAGCGATCTGATGCTGGTCAGCACTATTCGCCGGACGTACTTGAAAATCCAGCCTTATCGCCATAAGCGAAGGAAGAACAGCTTTTTGAGAATACGCTGTTTGAAGGTTGGTTTCTCCAGCCCCATCAGGCTTGATTGCATGGTGATCACTGCATCGGACATCTTGCCACGGCGTGCCTGAAGTCCAGCTGCAGCCCGCAGCACATCCGCGCGCAAGTCTTTCTCTCCGGCTTTTTCGAGGATCTCCGCCGAGGTTTGGTAAATGACGAGCGCTTCTTCCCGGCGGCGGAGGGCTTCCAGCGCGGCGGCTTGGTTCGCAAGCGCCATTCCCTGCCGGCGCAGATCACCTGCCGTGGAAAATACCATCTCCGTGCCGGTCACTACCTCCAGAGCAGCCTGAGCTTGTTTATCCTGCAGCAGTGTGACGCCTAGATTATTCTTCATCTCGGCAGCCATCAAGGGATCGCCGTGTGCGGCGTAGGCTCCAGCAGCATCGGTGAACGCCCTGGCTGCCGAAATGTAATCTGCTTGTTTGTAGGCAGCCTTGCCCTGTGATTCGAGCTCTTGGGGGGAAAAGTTTTCGGGCATGATGGATTAAAATGTAATATCCAGGATGTTCTCTGCAACAGCGCGCAGCTTATCGGTCGAAAGATCGCTCAGTTTAAGCGCCAAGTCCAAATACGGGCGGTTGATAGGTTTGCAGACAAACTCTTGCAGATTGGGCGGTAGTTTCTTGAAATCCTGGATGGCCAACTGCTGGTTGAACCACTGCCCGACCGGACCGGTTTGGTCGACGAGCGATTCGATTCTGATGCCAAGCCTGGAAAGCAAATCCTCCAGCTCCGGCAGGGGGATGGGACGCTCACCCATTTCATAGGCTCTCAGCCGGCCGGTCGATATGCCGGATTGCTCCGCCAATTCCTTTGAAGAAAGGTTGGCTTGTGTTTGTGCTTGGCGCAGAATGGTTCCGATCATACGCTGGCGGATGTTTTTCAATGCCGGCAAGTCAAAGGCCGCATTAGGCGGGGCATCATCCGATATGGCTTCCTTGCTCCAAAAGCGATTAAAGGGCATATCTAAAAAATGAGCCAGCAACTCCAACTCAGGGAGGGATAACGCACGGCGACCCTCCTCGTAGGCGCGAAAAACACCGCTTGTCACGCCGATGGCCGTGGCGCTCTCTTGAATGGTCCGGCGGGCTGCCAGGCGCGCGTCCCTGATCAATACTCCGAGTTTTTTCATGCGAATGGGAAGTTGGGCTTGTTTGCTCATGAGGTATCTCTCCAATCAAAGCATTATAGCAGAGGAGGCTGCGGTTCAGCGCCGATGGCGGTCGATCTCCGCAGACGAAGCGCTGAAGATCTCCGCACTCAATTTAAAGCCGGATGCTTCCAGGCGCGGGCTAAAGAGTGGGCGCAGGCCGGTTGGTTTTAACCGGCCGATGACTTTTCCATTGCTGTCAATGCCAGTCTGCTCAAATTTAAATATATCGCTCATGACAACCACGTCACCTTCCATGCCGGCCACTTCGGCGATGGCGGTCACCTTGCGCGTCCCATCCCGCAAGCGCGCTTGATGGATGATCACATCAATCGCCGAGGAGATCTGTTGGCGGACGGTTTTGAGCGGCAATTCCAAGCCTCCCATCAGCACCAGCGTCTCGAGGCGGGCAATCGCGTCACGCGGCGAGTTGGCATGGATGGTGGTCAGCGAACCATCGTGACCGGTGTTCATTGCCTGGAGCATGTCGAGGGCTTCTCCTCCGCGCACTTCGCCGACAATGATACGGTCCGGGCGCATACGCAGGGAGTTGCGCACAAGATCACGGATCGAAACTGCGCCTCGGCCTTCCAGGTTCGCGGCTTTTGTCTCCAGCCGCACGATGTGTTCCTGCTGCAGCTTAAGCTCGGCGGCATCCTCTATTGTTACGATACGCTCGTTGGCCGGGATGAAACCGGAGAGGATGTTGAGCAACGTTGTCTTTCCGGATCCGGTACCACCCGAAATAAGGAGATTCAACCGCCCGATGACGCAGGCGCGCAGGAACTCGGCCATGCCCGGAGTAAGAGAGCCGAACTCGATGAGCTGGCGGGTGGTAAGTTTTTCCTCGCCGAACTTGCGTATGGTGATAGAAGGCCCATCAATCGCCACTGGAGGGATGATGGCGTTAACGCGCGATCCGTCAGGCAGGCGGGCATCCACCATCGGGGTATCAGCGTCAACGCGCCGACCAAGCGGCACGATTATCCGGTCTATCAGCCGCAGGACTTGGGCATCATCCTCAAAGACAATGTTTGTTTTTTGAATCAACCCCTCTCTTTCAACATACACCATCCTGGAGCCATTAACCATTACCTCGGTGATATCGGGCGCATCCAGCAAAGGCTGGATCGGGCCATATCCGAGAACCTCATCCTGAATTTCATGGAACAGCCTTTGCAGGATGTTCTCGGCCAATTGCAAACGTGTCTGGGCGTAGGTCTCGGTGAGGATTTTTGTAACGAATGCCCGGTGCTGTTCCACCGGGGGATTCACCGCCTTCAATGCCCCCATAACCGATTCCATGAGGTAGGATTTAAGCTTGCTGTATTCCTGCGCAACCGGATTAGGGGTTGCAGGAGGTTCGCCTGTGATCAATGCTCACCTGCCTCGTCGGTCGCGCCGATGATTTCACTCTCCGGTATGATCCAGATGATCTGGGAGCGTTGGATGCTGATGAACTTGGCGTGATAGAGTACCTGCCCTTCCGGCGAATAGACCGTAGCATTGGTCACCGCCAGAAACTTTTCATCAACATCCAGCACATCCTTCACCCGCTGGTCGGGTCGGGCATGGACGTTGCCATGGATGCACAGGGTTGCAGTTTGGATGATTGCAGGGATGGCAACCTTTGTGACCACATCGGTGAAGAACTTGCCTTTGTCGTCAAATTCAATGGTCATGGCACCTCCGAATCGGCTGGTCTCACTCTTCCGGGGACATCAAATAACCCAAACCCGAGCGGGTGACTATATGTTTGGGGTCGTGCGGATCATCTTCAATCTTGTGGCGTAAACGGGCGATGGTGACCCAAAGTATTTCTCTATCTGAACGATATTCCGGCCCCCAAACGTTTTCCAAAAGATCTTCAGCAGTCACAACTTTACCAACGTTATGTGCAAAGTGGAGGAGTAGGCGGTATTCGGTGGCCGAGAGGAATACTGGATTATCATCACGCCAGACCTCAGCCCGGGCAAGGTCAATCCGCAGATTACCGTGGGCGAAAAAACGATCCTGCCCGGGCTCCGAGATTTGCGCACGGCGGAGAACCGCTCGCACGCGCGCCAATAATTCCATCACTGAGAATGGCTTGACGAGATAATCGTCCGCGCCAACATCCAAACCCCTTATGCGGTCTTGCTCCTCACCCTTTGCTGTCAGAATGATGATCGGTACATTGGAATACTGGCGGATGCGCTGGCAAACGGTAAAACCATCCATTTGAGGCATGAGCACATCAAGCAGGATCAAATCCACCGAACTGACAGAAAATATCTCTATCGCCTCCTTCCCATTTTGGGCGGTGATGACCTGGTAGCCTTCAGTCCGCAAATTGGCTTCAAGTAAACGGAGAAAACGGGGTTCGTCATCAACGACTAGGATGTTTACTGCCATAAGAACCTCCAATTCAGATGGGTAATCTGTTAGTCAGATATTCCCCTTTTGACTGGTAAATCAATTATAAACGCCGTCCCCTTATTGGGCGCGGTATCAATCTTTATCTGACCATTATGTGCCAGGACGATTTGTTTGCATATATATAATCCCAACCCGGTCCCCGCTTTGCCAGATTGAGCAGGTACTCGGTAAAAACGTTCAAATAAGAAGGGTAAATGTTCAGGCGAGATGCCAGGACCGTGGTCAGCAAAGGTGATGGTCTGATGATCGCCATGATCCCGCAATGCTATCATGATGGGTGAATCCGGTGCATACTTCGCTGCGTTCTCGAAAAGGTTGTCGAACACTTGTACTAAACGGGTTGAATCAGCCTGGATGGGAGATGTTCTTTCAAGGTCTGTTTCCACATCTATTATTTTATCCCGGTTGCGGAGTCGCGTGACCAAATCACGGATAAGGGAATCTAATCGCACCGGTTGGAAATCCATGCTCAACATACCGCTCTGCAGGCGTGCCGAATCGAGGAACTTGGTGACCAGCACGAGCAAATGGTCAGCCTCTTCATCAATATAGGAGAGAAACTCGCGCTGGGTCTCCGCGTTCCAGGTTGTATCCGTGCGCAGCAAGGAGGTGGCATAACCTTTTATGAAGCCAAGTGGAGTACGAAGGTCGTGTGAGATGGTGGCAAGGAAATCGTTTTGCAATTGTGCCGCAAAGCTTGCTTGTTCAAGTTGAGAGATATTATCTTGAAATTGCCATCTTTCAAGAATCCGGGATATTTGACTTGTCCCCAGCATTGCCGTTTTAACCTGCGCTATCGTATAGGCTGGTCCTCCGAAACGAACGAAAAGCACCGCACCGGAGTCCTTCATCATGAAAATGGGTAAACCCAACAGGTAAGGTAAAGCCAACCGGTTATCCGACGCCTTTCCACTCGGTGTATCTATAACGATCCTACCGGTAAGAATAACCTGATTGGCGATGCTTTCCCCCCAAGAGACTTCTGCCTCGGCTTTCCGCCCCCGCCCAACCGCGCGGGCGAAGACCACCTCCGGCAAGCCTCTTTCTGACCCGGCAAGATAGATGGCCAGGTTATCGAACACCAGTTCTTTGTGTAAAACCAGAACCAACAGATCCAACGCGGCTTTCCAATCATCAGACCTTGCGGATTGATTGATTGCATCCAGATGGCCGAGCGTTTCCTTGTTCATACCACGCTTTCTGGGAATCAGGCCGGGGGGGCTGCCACCAGCAGTGTGAAGCTGAAGATCGTTCCTTTGCCTTCTTCAGATTGAACATCGATCAAAGAACCATGCGCATCCAGGATCTGCCGCACCAATGCCAGGCCCAAACCGGTGCCTCCATAACGGCGCGTCGAGGAACTATCCAACTGGTGAAAAGGCTCGAACATTTCATTTACCCTTTTTCTCGGAATGCCAATGCCGGTATCTGCCACTGATACCTTGACCAGCGTATCTGCCTCGCGCTTGATAATGAGCCCCACCTTCCCCCCCGCGGGCGTGAATTTGATGGCATTGTCCATCAGCTGGAGAACGACCCAGCTCATCTTTTCCTCGTCCGCTTTTACAAGCGGCAGGGTGGGTTTCATGTCTGCGCTCAGGGTGATGTTACGCTCCTGCGCTCTAGGATATGTGTACTTGAGAGCCTCTGTTGCTATTTTGTACAGGTTGACAGGTATCAAGTGCAGGGTCAGCTCACCACGTGCAGCCTGTGAGAACAGGATAAGGTTGTTGATCAACCCTTCGAGACGCATGGTGGCTTGTCGTGCCACCTCCAGGGCCTTCTTTTGTTCTTCGTTCAGCGTGCCGAGCAAATCGCCTGCGAGCAGCTCAACGTATCCTTTTACGTGAGTCAATGGCGTGCGAAGCTCGTGAGAAATATTTGCAACGAAATTCGCCTTCAATTGGTTGAGCTCCGAGAGCTTGCGGACAGCCAATTGTAATTCGGCGGTACGCTCCTGCACGCGTCGTTCCAGATAGCGATTGGCATCTTCCAGGGCGTTGCGCAGTTGGATGATCTGTTCGGTAATTGCCTGATCCAGAGTCCGGCGATCAACCAATTTTAAGGTCAGTAATGTCTCGCCAAGATGCCACTCCTGGCCAGTGTTGGGATTCTTCTTCTGATAAGCCAGGGCTTTTTGTAGATCCGCTTCGGTGATGTGCCCTTGCTGGACCAGATACTCTCCCAAACGTGGAACCAATATCTCAGGGGTTAGGCGAGGTTGTGTCATTCCACCTATCCTTCTTGCCAGATCCATTCGCCGCCGGTCATCGTGGCGACCGGTCGCATTAAGTGTAAGTCGGCAGGATCACACAAGAATGGATCTTCATCGAGAACAATCAAATCGGCAATGTAACCGATTGTTAATTGACCGAGGCGATCTTCCACACCAGCAGCATAAGCCGGTCCGAGGGTGAAACCTTCAACCGCCTCTTGCAATGTCAACCTCTGCTCACCATGCCAGCCATCTATGCCCGGGGAACCATCCACTTGCTGGCGCGTCACCGCGGCGTGCAGCCCGAGGAAGGGGTTCGGGTCTTCGACTGGTGCGTCTGAACCAAAGGCCAGCCGCGCCCCGGACGTTAATAGAGTCCGCCAAGGGTAAGCTTGAGCGGCTCGATCGCCCCAGTAGCGATCGACCATGTGCATATCCGATGGCGCGTGAATGGGTTGCATCGAGGCTGTCACCCCCAACCCCGCCAGTCGTTCCGCGTCTTCTGGTTGGATAAGCTGGACATGCTCAATGCGGTGACGGCGGTGTGGCATCCCGCGCTCGCGCTCAAAAGCGCGCAAGCGGGCGAAGCCATCCAGCATCTCATGGTTGGCGCGGTCTCCGATGGCGTGTGCAGCCAAACTGAAACCGTTTTCGGCAACCCGGCAGCCAAGCTCGAATAATGCTTCTCCATCCATGATTAGAATACCACAATTCTCCGGTTCGTCAACATATGGAGCGATAACAGCTGCTGTGCGCGTACCGAGCGCTCCATCGGAAAACACTTTAGCAGAGCCGACGTGCAGGGTGTCGTCGCCCCAACCGCTGTGCCAACCATGGTTAAAGGCAAGAGGCAGATCCTCGAGGGGAATGCTTTTTATCACACGCAAATGCAGTTCGCAACGCGTATGCAGTTGCTGCAAAGCCATGAAACAGGGAAGCTTGTCGAAATCGTGGACGCTGGTCAGTCCCATGCGCCACAGTCCCGGTTGCACGCTGCGGATAGCCGCGGCGATTTGGTCCACATCCGGTTTCGGAATGACAGCCTCCACCAAATCCATTGCCTTTTCGAAGAGGATGCCGGTCGGTTGACCATTCGCGTCGCGTTGGATCTGTCCATTCAATGGATCAGGCGTCCCGGCTCGAATGCCAGCGCGCTGCAACCCGGCATGGTTGACCCAGCCAGCGTGCAACGATTTGGCAGTGAGATAGATGGGAATATTGGGGCTGGTTACATCAAGTTCGGACGCGGATGGCCAGGCTCCTCCCGGCCATGAATTCTGATTCCAGCCATGACCCAATACCCATTCATCCGGGCGGAGGCTTTGGGCGCGCTCAACGACGCGGTGGATGCACTCTTTCTTGCTGTCCGTTTCGCAATCCACCTTTTCCTTTAGAAGAGCGTAATCTTGCAGATGAATGTGAGCGTCGGCTAGGCCGGGCAGGATGGTTTTACCGGCCATGTCTTGCCGCTCTGCGCTTTCGAATTCGCTGAACAACACCTCTTGCTCGCCAACAGCGAGGATGCGCGCTCCATCCACAACCAAAGCCGAGGCTGTGGGCCGTGATTTGTTCATGGTGCGGATGCGGGCATTGAAGATGAGTTTCATCTTGCTTTCAACAAACGATCGATCAGTGCGTCCAATTCCTCGTTGGAGTAATAATGGATGGTCAGCGTGCCGCCCTTTTTTCCGGTGCGCAGCAGGACCTTCGTGCCCAGGCTGGCGCACAAGCGTTCCTCTAACTCGGTGATCTCCGGCTTTGGGATGACCCTCTGCGCAATGCGCGGACGTTCGCCTGCCAGCTTGCGTACCAGCGCCTCTGTTTGACGGACATTGAGCTCCCGCGAGAGGATCGTGCGCAGCGCGGCAGCCTGGGCTTCCGGCGTGGACAAAGCCAGCAGCGCACGGGCATGCCCACCGCTGACGCGCCCTTCGATCAAGGCGTTCTTAACCACATCTGGCAGCTTTAGCAATCGAAGGGTATTGGTCACTGCGACGCGGCTCTTGCCGACGCGCAGTGCAATTTCCTCGTGCGAAAGGTGGAAGTCCTCGGCAAGTTGACGGTATGCTTCAGCCTCCTCCAACGGACTTAGATCGGCGCGCTGGATATTCTCGATAAGAGCCAGTTCCAGCCGCTGCTGATCGGTGGCCGGTCGCACGAGTACCGGTACGCTGGTCAAGCCGGCAAGTTTGGCGGCTGCCAAACGGCGTCCACCAGCGATCAAGGTGTACTGTCCACTTGATTCGATGGGTGTGACGATCAACGGCTGCAAGACGCCATGCTCGCGGATCGAGGCCGTCAATTCACCCAGCCCATCCACATCCATACCGCTGCGCGGTTGGCGCGGGTTGGGAGAAATGTGATCCACTGGCACGAGAGTGACACCGCCCTCTTCCAGGGCTGTCTCGCTGCCGGAGATAAGGGCATCCAATCCTCGACCGAGTCCCGATTTATGAGGCATAGCTCACTCCTTCGTAACTACAGGAAAGGGGACATCATCCCCTTTAAGCACCTCCCGCGCCAAGGCCTCGTACGCACGCGCCGCGCTCGATTCCGGCGCGTAGTTCGGTATCGGCAGGCCATAGGAGGGGGCTTCAGCGAGTCGGACACTGCGCGGGATGATCGAAGCGAAAACCTGTTCGCTGAAATATTTGCGTACCTCCCTCACCACATCGGCTGAAAGATTCGTCCGACCGTCGAACATGGTCAACACCACTCCGCGCACCTTTAAACCTGGAAATAACGCGGTTCGGACGCGCTGCAACGTGTGGGTAAGCTCACCCAGCCCTTCCAGCGCCAAATATTCACATTGCACGGGGATGATCACCCCATTATGCGCAGCGACCAATCCATTTATAGTAAGAAGGCCAAGCGAGGGTGGACAGTCAACCAAGATGTAATCATATTTTTCGAGCAGCGCAACGAGAGCATTCTTAAGTTTGGACTCGCGTCCCAGTTCGCTGACCAGCTCCACTTCCGCACCAGCCAGCGCTGGCGAAGATGGCAATAGCGTCAATTTGAGACGCGGATTGTGCAACAGGTGCGCAGCAGCCGGCGCGCCACCCAGAAGGACCTCGTAGGTGCCGCCACTGACGGTATGCTTATCCACACCGAGGCTGGAGGTGGCATTCGCCTGCGGATCGATGTCTACAATTAGAACGCGCTGGTCAAAAGTGGCGAGATAAGCACCTAGATTGATGGCCGTGGTTGTTTTCCCCACCCCGCCCTTCTGGTTAACCAGCGTGTAGACGCGTCCCACTAAAGCACCTCCACCAGGCTGGATTGGATTTCCTCCTGCGTTGGGACCCCCTCCAAGCCTGGCCGCGCCACCGAGAACGAGGCCAACCGGGTGGCAAAGCGGGCAGCCTCCCATGGGTCGCGCGTTATATAGAGGCGGTAGAAAAATGCTGCGGCAAAGATGTCGCCTGCGCCAGTGGCATCCACTTCGGGGATGGATGGGGCGCGGAAGCGTCGCAGGTCGCCGTTCCAGTACAGGCGCGCACCCGCCGGTCCCTCCGTCACAGCCAGGACGTGGCAAGCCAGTGCCATCGCCTCGATCTGGGTCTCATCCCCTCCTACGTCCTCGACGCTGAGCACCGTCGCGGCAGCCTGCGCGAGGGCATCCGTCGCCTCCGGCCAAGGACAGGGAACCACGCGGTGATCCCCATCCCATATGCGCAGCCAACCCTGCGGGGTGAGGCAAAGCAGCTCCGGTGAGAAGCCAGCTGCCAGCCGCGGGCTGACCTCCTGTGCGATCGGGCCGATGTGAATGATTGGCGCGCGCCGCCATTCCTGCGGTATATGCGCTGTATCAATACGTGGTGCAGAATAATGTAGATACTGAATGCGGCCCTTCGGCGTGTATACGTTCTCGAAGGTGGTTGTCTGCGGCGTGGGGATACTGGAAATGGTGATGCCTTTCGTCCCAGCCAACTCACCGAGGGGTAGTTCTCCGCCCCAGGCGGTGACCACACCAACGCGTAAACCCAACGCACGGGCAGTCAGCGCGGAATAAGCTGCCGTTCCTCCCAGTCGCGCGCCGTTGGGGGTAAGATCTTTCGTAATATGACCAATGACGAGGTAATCCACCGGCGCGGGCGGTATAAGGTCAGGCATGAACAGATTATACCTGAGGATGGTAGTGAGCGTTCATAAAAGCGGATGCGGGCAGCTTTGTTGCCCGCATCCACTTTTCTTTTTAATAATTTCACTTCGAAGCGGTTACTTTGGAACGATAGTCACCTTACGCGCCGGTTCCTCGCCGATGCTTAGCGTCGTTACCTGGGAATGATCGCGCAATTCGATGTGGATGATACGGCGGTCGGCGGCGCTCATCGGTTCCAGCACCTGTCGTTTGCCGGTTTGCACTGCTTGTTCAGCCATGCGGCGCGCCATCTTGCGCAGGTTGACTTCGCGGCGGGCGCGATAACCTTCCACATCTATTGTAATCTGTACCCAGCGTTCCAATTGTTTACTGACAATCAGGTTGACAATATATTGGAGTGAGTTCAGAATTTCAGCTCGGCGGCCCACCAAGACGCTCAGGTCTTCACCGTGCAGCTCCACGTTGACCGGGCAGCGGCCTTCCTCATCCGCTTCGCCATAGCTGACCGACAACTTAGCCTCGATGCCCATCTTTGCCAACAGCCCACTGACGGTCTTCTCGGCCAGGCCGAGCAGCTCATCTTCTACAACGGAAGGTTCAGGTGTATGGTTAGGCTCGGGCTCGGGGGTGCCGGCCAGGGGTTCAACCGGCTTCTCTGCTTTAAGCATCAGACGAACGCGCGCCTGGCGTCCGCCGACACCAAAGAGACCGCGTGAGCCGTTGTCCAGCACTTCCACATCTACTGCATCGGCTGGCAGGTTGAGCTCCGCCAGCCCTTCAGCAACCGCTTCTTCGACCGAGGGGGCGATCTTTTCCAGTGTAGTTCGCTCGTTCATTTTTTCTTCGGGGTCTCTTTCCTCATGCCCTTGGGGAGCAGGTTGTTCCAATCCACCTTGCCCAGCAAGGCATATTGAAGAATACCAACAAGGTTGCTGGTAATGAAATAGACCGAAAGGCCAGTCGCGAAGGTCAGGGAGAAGTATCCAAGCAGGAACGGCATATAGAGCGACATCATTTTACCCATCGCTGCACTCTGGTCTTGCGGGTTGGTGGGAGCTGGCATGGTCAGCTTGGATTGAATGTAGGTGGTGATGGCAACGATGATGGGCAATGTAGGGTTGGGAATGCTGGTCCCTATAAGTGGCAGGATGATCTTCTCCGGCAACTGTCCTAGGTTCATCCATAGAAAGTGGCTGTTTAACGGAAGCAACGCGGGGGCATTGAAAAGATTGTAGACAGAGCGCGTCAGGGTCAGCAGCTGCAACGGGGAGGCAGCCAAAGCGCGCATGATGCTCTGGTAGAGGCCAAATATAATCGGGATCTGGATCATGGTTGGCAGGCAGGAGCTGAATGGATTGATTCCGAGCTCCTTGTAAAGAGTCATCTGCTCCTGCGCCAGTTTCTCTTTTTCACCCTTGTACTTCTTTTGGATGTCCTGCCATTTCTTGGATTGCTGCATCTCCTGCATCTTCGCACTGCTCTTGATCTGGGAGGCCATCAACGGATGCGTCACCAGCCGGATGAGAATGGTGAACAGGATGATCGCCAGACCAAATTGCCCGCCGAAGAGTTTATAGATCCACAGCAAGACGTTGGTGAGAGGGGTGACAATCAGGGTATCCCACATTTCAACTTTTCCGTTTCTCTATTTCTTGACCGGCGTAAATGACCACTTCTGGACCCCGGCCTGATCCAACGCAATGAGCAACGACTGCCCCTCCACCGGGGCGATCAGGATGAGGTTGTCTGCGGTCAGTGGTGCACCGTATAGTTTGCCGTTGACAGTAAGTTTCCAGGCATTTTGACCCTGCGCATCCAGTGCGTATAGATCGCCAGCCTCGGTGCCAAACAGGATGTGGTTATTGGCTGCCAGGGGAATGCCCAGGATTGGGCTGTCTGGCTGCTGCCTCCAGAGCTGTGTGCCGGTAGCGGCATCCAGCGCGTAGAATGTTCCGCCCGAGTCGCCGAAGTATAGCTGGCCGTCTTTGTACGCGGGCGAGGACCAGACGAAATTGCCCACCGAGAATTGCCAAAACTGATTGCCCGAAGCGGGGTTCAACGCGAAGATGACACCATCGAAGGATGCCATGTAGAGCCGGCCATCAGCAAGCACCGGTGAGCCAAGCACCGCACCGGAAAGCTCGGTCTTCCAGGCAAGCGCTCCACTATGGGCGTCCAGTGCATAGACATTTCGGTCAAGCGAGCCAAAATAGATCCACTGACCATCTGTAACCGGAGCGGACCAAATCCCTTCGCGGGTTGTAAACTTCCACTGGAATGCACCGCTCAAGGTGAGGGCGTAAAGGTTATAATCCGAATTGGGCGCGTAAATGAGATCGTTGGCGACCAGTGCACCTCCGATCCAGCGGTCGCGGGCTTCAGCGTACTGCCAGTTGACCTGTCCGTTTTGCGGGTTCAAGCTGTAGAGGATGTGGTCATAGCCGCCAATGATCAACTGCCCGTCGGGTGTCAGTACGGGTGTGGCATAGAAAGTTTTCTTGGCATCAGCCTTGTCCGGAAAACGCCACAGCTCATTTCCATTCTGCAAATCCACTGCGTAGACCGCAGTCGCTGAGGCCACATAAACCGTCGCACCATCCGAGGCGATTCCAGGCCAGGAGGATGGCGTAAGACCAGTGGCACAGCCGCTCAACAACACGCCGAGGGCTAGCAAACCCAAAATAATATGAAACAATTTTACTTTCAAGGATGTTAATCTCCTATCGAACGGGGTCATACCCCCCGGGATTGAATGGATTACAGCGCAGGACGCGCCAGATAGCCATCCCGCTGCCCTTCAACGCACCGTATTTGTGGATGGCCTGGTAGCCGTAATGCGAACAGGAAGGATAGAAACGGCAGGTATCCGCTGGCAGGCCGCGTGAAATGGTTGCCTGGTAAATACGGATAAGCACCAGGAATACCAGCCGCGGCCAGTTGCGTGGCGTGCGTTCAATGTCGCCCAGGCGTGGCTCGTGCGGGTATTCGCGGGGCAGGTGAGCTTCAACCATCATGGGAGGATGATAATAATCCGGCGCGGGTGAGCAGCGAGAGCAAGGCTGACTGGGTCTGGCTGAGGGTCGCGGAGGGGAGCGGAGGACGAGCGAGCAGCACCAGGTCGTAGCCGGGGATGAGTTCTGGAAGGAGGCGCCTCATTGCCTCACGCAGCAGACGTTTGGCCCGGTTGCGCTGGACGGCGTTCCCGACTTTTGCACTGGCTGCAACGCCGATGCGAGTCGGATTGGCATCGCTCAAGGCAAGCCCAGCCACCTCAGCCTTCGAGACAAGTAACACAATAAGCGGGTGGGCATAAGACTTGCCAGTACGCCGCACCCGCTGAAAATCGCTCGACCGGCTCAGGCGAAAGCGACACTTCACCTGCACCTCGCCTCTTCGCAGACAGACTGGTTGCGTGGTTGGCAACCATAATGGTTGCGTAGTTGGCAACCATAATGGTTGCGTAGTTGGCAACCATAATGGTTGCGTAGTTGGCAACCATGCCGCACCCTTGCGGAGCTCCTGTCACCACCTGACCCGCTTGACGTGCTGGTTGCTGCGCGCGGTCAGTTTATAACGGCCTTTCAATCGACGGCGCTTCAACACTGTGCGTCCGTCCGCCGTGGACATGCGCTGTCGGAAGCCGTGTACACGCACCCGCCGCCGGATCTTGGGTTGATAAGTTCGTTTCGTTGCCATGCATGTTCCTTTAATAAGATAATTTCAGATGAGGCGCACCTCCAGTTGGTGCGCCTCACCTCATTTTACAGACTGGCAGGCTATTATACCGTAACGTAATGGATTGGTCAAAGCACGTTTGACGCTTTTTTTTACTTCCGTGCCCTTGCGGGTGTTAAAGGTATCGCAGACGAGGCGCATACCGTGTCCTGCTGTTGATTCCAGCAAAACAGGATGATGATGGCAACCCCCGGGTTCTATACTGCTTTCCGGGAAGCATTTAAAGAATCGATCAGCTCGAACAACTCCACATTCGCCGGGATGTCGGTCATGTCATGTCCATAATGGACAAAACGCGCCAGGCCGTTTTTGTCCACCAGCACTTGTGCTGGCATGCGACCAAACTTGAATAGATTAATTTCCTGACCGTATAGCTTCAGCACAACATGAGTCGGGTCGGGCAAGCCAGTGAAGGGCAGCCTGTTCTCGGTGAAATATTTTGTGAAAGCCGCGGCGTCCTCCGGTCCGATCATGAGGATGGTAGTATTCCGTTTCTCGAATTCTGCAAAGTCCTGGCGCAACTGTGCCATGTGCGCTCGGCAGAAAGGTCACATAAATCCGCGGTTGAAGACCAGCAGCACGGTCCTACCGCGAAGCTCGGATAAGCGGACCGGTTTCCCGTTGTAATCTGTAAGTTCAAAGTCCGGGACGGGGGTATTGAGGGTGACTCCAGACACAAGCTGCTCCTGCTTGCAGGATATGGTGGGATATTTCAAGGACAAATCGTAAACGATGATGAGATACCGTTTGCCGTCAACGTGACCTTGACGTTGTTGGGGTCGGCAAAGGGCGGGTTAATCTGCGTGACCACCTCCAGGCTGCCTGCGCTGTCAAAGGCATAATTCTGCGAGACTACTGACAGAACACCATTGGTAACGCTCCACGTATACCCGACACCGACGGGCCCATCAACATAGATATGCGTCATGATTTCATACTGGACAGCATTGGTACACTTGGTGCCAGCAAAGGTATAGGACCACGTGCGAACGGCGGTTACCTTCCCACCCCGCCCGTTCGTGATGTTGATGAGGATACTGAGTTCCTGAGGTTTCCCATCTGCTTTGAGGAGTGGCTTGCCTGCAGCATTGTTTATCTGCCAGACGCCCCAATGGATTCCATTTATTGCCGGGGCATTCAGCTTAATGGATAGGTCCACCTCGGCGCCAGGGGAAACAGAAGTTGAGATGACCTCGGCGGGGGAAGATCCGTTCATCTGGTCGCCGCGAATGAAAACCAGCTTGTAAGCGGCATCCCATGTGCAACTGCCCACGTTCTTTATCCGCCACGTTTTGGTGATCGCTTCGTCTGCGTTTACACCCACGTTGTCGGGGTAGGTGACATCGTTGACGAATTCAGCGCGGTCACAATCCGGAGCGGGAGTGGGTGTTAAGGTGCCCGTCGGGCTGGCAGGGGCGACTGGTGTATCACTGGCTTCGAGGGAAGTGGCAGTGGGAGAAACCTTTGCAATCATTTCGGGTGTGGTGGAAGCCAACTCCACCGGCTTCGCAGTGGGGGCGGGAAGATCACAGGATGAGAGCATTAAGGCAATCAGCAAGAGTGAGGAAAACATGGTCAGAACAGATTGGTGTCTCTCTTCCATCGGCGCAATCCTTTCGGTTTGTTTTATTGACCGGACTCCAACTTCCGATCTCCAAGACTTGGCGTAAAAAAAACCATCCACCGTTTGCATAAAGGCGGTGGGTTGTTCCTCGTGCGGAACATGACCGGCTTCCGGGATGATCACCAGTCTCGCACCGAATCCGTGAAGTAAAATAAAAATCAGCGCGCCATGACCCATTATTTTTTAATAGACCGTGGTCCCGTTGATCTCGATAAAATGACTGTCAGCATCCGCAGGCTATTCCGGCGGAACCGGGATCAAATACGGCACCACCAATACAAGAAGCATCAAGGCGCTGATCACGATCAGGATGATCTTACCTGCTTTGTTCATGCCAGACCATTTTACTTCAATATGGGGTGACTGCCACATATTAGCGTTCCGGGAATTTTTCTCAGCTCAACGATTCAAGGTTGTTTCAATGCCTCTTTCTCTCGAACCCCTGACGCAAGTCGCTGGATAACTACCCAAACCTCCCCATGGTCCCTTTTCCCTATCCAGAAAGAGGAAACTGGGGGAGAGTAGACACGTCTCTGCTATAATTCCTCCCATGATCCTTGTAACCGGCGGAACCGGATTCATTGGGCGCGCCTTGGTGCGGCATTTGGCCGAGGCCGGTCACCGGGTGCGGATATTGCTCCGTCCTTCGCCGCGCACTCCCAGCCTGCCCCTTGGAGTGCCGGTGGAGGTGGCGGTCTCCAGCCTGAGCGACCAACCCGGTCTGCGCGCTGCGCTTCATGGCGTGAATGTGGTCTACCACATAGCCGGGGGCGAGGCGGGCGGCGGACGCGCCAACCTGATGGCGGTGGATATTATTGGCACGCAAAATCTGGCGCGCGCCGCAGCGGATGCACGCGTGGAACGCCTGTTTTATCTAAGCCACCTTGATGCTGATCGCGCCTCAGCTTTCCCAGTGCTGAAAGCCAAGGGAATCGCCGAGGAAGCCATCCGCCAAAGCGGAGTTCCGCATACCATCCTGCGCGGCTCGATCATTTTTGGCCCGCAGGATAACTTCACCACTGGCTTGGCCATGCTTCTAACCCTGGCTCCGGGTTTCCTGCCACTGCCAGGGGACGGCAAGACCCTGCTTCAGCCGCTGTGGGTGGAGGATTTGGCGGCATGCCTGGTCTGGGCGCTGGGCTTACCCGAGACGCTCAACCAAACCCTGGAGGTCGGTGGGGGTGAATATTTCAGCCTTGGGCAGATCGTCGAACACGTGATGGACGCCATCCATAAAAGACGCCCTCTGCGCATTTGGCCAATCCCCTTTATGCGCGCCCTGACTGTCACCCTGGAAGCAATCTTCCCGCGCTTCCCCGTTTCCGTATTCTGGCTCGATTATCTGGCCGTCAATCGTACCTGTGCAGTGGATACCGTCCAGCGCGTTTTTGGGCTTATGCCAGCCCGCTTCGCCGCGCGCCTCGATTACCTGCGCAACGCAAATTGGCGTCGTGAGCTGTTGCGCACCCTTTTTACCCACAATGCCTGATTGGAGCATTCACCTTCTTGAATCCCCGGATGAAATGGAAGCCGTCCATGAGCTGCAGCGCATCGTTTGGCCCGGCACTGAGACGGACATCATCCCGGCGCACCTGATGCTGGCCGTGGTGCACAATGGCGGCCTGCTTCTCGGCGCGTATGTTGGCAGAGAGCTGGTCGGCGTAGTTTTCGGCTTCCCCGGCTTCTACCTCACTCCTGATGGCCCGCGCCTGAAACACCACTCGCATATCCTGGCCGTCCGTCCCGGGTGGCGCGATTCCGGCCTCGGCTTCGCCCTCAAGCGCGCCCAATGGCAGATGGTGCGCCAGCAGGGTCTCGACCTCGTCACCTGGACCTACGATCCCCTGCTCAGCCGGAACGCCGACCTCAACATCGCCCGCCTTGGCACGGTTTGCAATACCTATCGCCGCTCCGAGTATGGCGAAATGCAGGACGGATTGAACATCGGCTTGCCCTCCGACCGTTTCCAGGTGGATTGGTGGCTGAACACGCCGCGGGTGGAAATGCGACTCGGCCGGCGCTCTCGGCCGATTCTTGGTTTCGACCATTTCCTGGCTGCGGGCGCTTCACTGAGCGCTGCCATTCCGGACCCTTCCGGCTGGCTGCACCCACCCGAGCATGATCCGGCACTGGTCGGACGGCTGCTGCTGGTTGAGATTCCACCCGATTTTCTCTCGCTGAAAGAGGCCAACTTGGCCCTTGCGCGCGACTGGCGCTTCTACGCCCGCGAGGTTTTCGAGGTTGCCTTCACGGCGGGCTACCTCGTCACCGATTTCGTCTTCGAGCGGGGAATGGAACGGCCGCGCAGCTTTTACGTGCTGACGCATGGCGAAAGCACCCTCGATGAAACCGGGTAAATACCAGATCGAACTGCTCCAGCTCCTTGCCGCCCGGCTCGAGCGTCTTTCCGCCGATTCGACCTGGTCGCACCGCGCCAGCGGCCTGCGCGGCAACTTGCTAAAACTGATGGATGAGATCGCCTTGGGCGCGTTGGTGGACGAGACGCGGTTGGCTGCACTGATCGAGCAGGGTTTCACCATCCTGCGCGACGCGGCTATGGAGATACCGGATCTGGAGATGCTGAAAAAGAAGCGTTGACCCTTTGATGGAAAGGAGGTTCCCATGTCGAATTCGAGAAATGTTTGCCTTGTCCTATTCGCCTTTTTTTCGCTCGTCTTTGCTGCTGGATGCAACCTGCCTCGTTCGCGTCCTGTCACGCCCATTCCAAAACCAAAACTGGGCAGCCTGGAAACACGACGCCACTGAATCCGTATAAACCTGGCTGATCTTTAGCCAGAGGTGCACTTTCGCTTACCCGGCAATATGCTTGGGGGCTTTAGAACTTTTCCATCTCCGGCCTAATCCCATTCGAGGTCGTTCCTGACAGATACGTGACCGGTTCAGGGCGGGGCAGCATCCTGCTTTCGACAACAGGTTATGGCGTTGGCGGCGGGTCGGCTACATGTACCACTACTGTCCCGATGCAATTCGAGGTCACGGGGCACTTGGATACGACTGCCCCTCAATGTAGAATGACACTGGAGCTGCAGGAGGCCAGTTATCTTATTACCATCCCTTGGACTGCAATGTGACCGGTGCCGTTCCCTACTCTGGTTCGGGCAGGGATTTTTCTTGGGGGTTCCAAGATATCTTCTTTACCCGTGAGCAACGCTCGTATACACTGGAGACGGCGCCAGGGGATAAATACACCATCAAAGTAATTAACTTCGCCATTGCAGATGAATATTAGTCTTGCCAATATTTTGTTCCGCTTCCAGCACCCTAAGCAGCCGCCATTCCAAGGTGGGTATTTTTAGGGGAATATTTTCATCTACTAATTGTGAAGCATCACGCGATTGCGCCCTTCCCCTTTGGCGCGGTAGAGTGCCTCATCTGCGTTGTGGACCAACTCTTCAGTATTGGCGACATCCTGGTCCAGTTCGGTGACGCCAATGCTGATGGTGATGCGAATGGCCTGCCGCTTGTCTGACCCGCTGGTCAGCACCAGCTCGTGAGTCTCTACATGTTGGCGGATCCGTTCTGCCAGCGTGGCGGCTGCCGATATGGATGTGCTTGGGGCAATGATGAGGATCTCCTCACCCCCGTAGCGGGCAATGATATCGGTGGCGCGGATGGCAGAAAGCAACAATTTGCTCAAGTAATTCAGAACAAGGTCGCCAACCTGGTGCCCATGGGAATCGTTGACACTCTTAAAATGGTCAATATCGAGAAGAAGCACTGATAGCGGCAGGGAATAGCGCTTGGCACGATTGAACTCCTCCTGTAGACGACGGTCCAGATAGCGGCGGTTGTAGATGCCGAGCAGGGGGTCAGTGATGTTTTCCTGCTCCAGCAGCGTTACGCGGCGGATGTCCATGGCGGTACGCAGTGAGAGAATGACGGTCAACCAGACGAAGCCAGCTCCAAAAAAGAAAATGCTCGGAACGAGCAGGTCAAGCCATGAGGTGTTGCGGCTCCAGAATGCAATTGTGTAACCAATGTACCCAAAGAAGAAGAAACTGATCAAGCCGCTTAGAACATACCACCGGTTCTTCACCTGTCCTGCTGGGAGTTGGATGACCAACTGCCGTACGTAGAAAAGGGCAGCGATCAAGACGCCAGCTCCGGCGATCACCAGGATATTTGCCAGGATGTTGAACATAGTATCAACTCCTATTAAATCCTCTCCCACCTCCTTAACAGGAATGAGAGAGGGTATGAGAGTCATAGTTCACCGTTCATTTCCCGGTGCCGATCTGGTTGTGTTGGTGAGGTGGGCATTTGGAAGCCCAGCCCACCTTTTCACACATCAAATTTCCTTCCCCTCGAACTGGCTGTTATAAAGCTCGGCGTAGAAACCCTTCTTGGTGAGCAATTTGGCGTGTTTACCCTGCTCAACGATATCTCCGTTATTCATCACAAGTATCCAATCCGCCTCCCGTATGGTTGAAAGGCGGTGGGCAATAATGAAGCTGGTGCGATCCTTCATCAGGCCGAGCATGGCATTTTGGATCAGCACCTCTGTGTGGGTATCCACCGAGCTGGTGGCCTCATCCAGGATCAACATGGCGGGATCGGTCAGGATCGCGCGGGCGATCGTCAGCAATTGCATCTGCCCCTGGGATATGTTGGTTGTTTCCTCGTTCAGCATGTAGTTATAACCATCCGGCAGCGATCTGATGAAGTGGTCGGCATGGGCAGCCTTGGCTGCGGCGATGACTTCTTCATCGGAGGCACTGGAACGTCCATAACGGATGTTCTCCATGATCGTACCGTTGAAGAGCCAGGTGTCTTGCAGAACCATGCCAAACATGCAGCGCAGATTATCGCGTCTGAAATCCTTGACATTGTGACCATCCACCAGGATTCCACCACCATTGACATCATAGAAGCGCATCAGTAGCTTGACCATGGTGGTCTTACCGGCGCCGGTGGGGCCAACGATGGCGATCCGTTGGCCGGGTTCGGCGTAGAAGGAAAAATCGTTGATGATGATCTTATCTGGGTTGTAGCCGAAGCGGACGTTCTCGAAATCCACGCGGCCTGCCACCTTGTCCATTATAACCGGTGTCTTTGTATCGGGAATCTCCTCGCCTTCCGCCAGGAACTCAAAAACGCGCTCGGCCGCGGCTATCGTCTGCTGGAGAATGTTGGAGATGTTGGCGATCTGCGTGATCGGCTGCGTGAACGAGCGGACATATTGGATGAACGCCTGGATATCGCCGACGGTGATGGTGCCATTTACAGCCAGATATCCACCCACGATACAGATCCCCACATAGCCGAGGTTGCCGACGAAGTTCATGATCGGGAACATCAAGCCGGTAAAGAATTGCGATTTCCAAGCGGAGTCGTAGAGGATGTTGTTGATCTGATCGAACTGGGCGATGCTTTTGGCCTCTCCGTTGAAAGCTTTCACCACCAGATGACTGCCGAACATCTCCTCCACATGCCCGTTGATGTGGCCCAGGTAATCTTGTTGTTGTTTAAAGAAAACCTGTGACTTGCTGACAATCAGGGCGATTATGCCAAACGATAACGGCAGGATTGCCAGGGCCACCAGGGTCATCTGCCAGCTAATGGTGAACATCATCACCAATACGCCGACCACTGTTGTTACAGAAGTGATGATCTGCGTCAGACTCTGGTTGAGGGTCTGGCTGACAGTATCCACATCGTTGGTGATGCGCGAAAGCACCTCACCGTGGCTCGTGCCATCGAAATACTTGAACGGCATCCGGCTGATCTTCTCGGAAATATCCTTGCGGAAGCGGTAGGTGATGTCCATGGCTACATCGGTCATGATCCAACCTTGAATGTAGCTCAATACAGCGGAAAGGAGGTACAGGAAGAGCACGGTCAGGATGATGCGGCCGATATAAGTGAAGTCAATCGTACCGGTACCGGCAATGATGGACATCACACCTTCGAACAGCCTGGTGGTGGCCTTACCCAGGATCTTGGGGCCGAAGATGGAGAACACTGTCGAGGCAATCGCCATCAGCCATATGAGGAGGATCAAACCCCGGTATCTTCCAATGTACTTGACCAGTTTTTTCAATGTCCCTTTGAAGTCGCGTGGCTTTTCGCCTCTGCGCATCAAAGCCATTGGCCCGCCGTGCTCCATGGGACCGCGTCCGCGCCCGCCAAATGGGCCGATTCCCTGGCTGCGGGGTTGTTGTGCGTTGCTGTTGGTCATGCCAGTTCCTCCTTGCTCAACTGCGATAAGGCAATGCCTGCGTACACTTCGCAACCCTTCATTAGTTCGCTATGGTTGCCTTTGCCGACGATGCGACCTTCATCAAGTACGATGATCTGCTCGGCGTTCATGATGGTTGCAATCCGCTGGGTGACGATCAGCAGGGTGCTTGAACCAGTATGTTCCTTGAGGGTCTTGCGCAAAGCTGCGTCGGTTTTGTAATCCAAAGCCGAGAAACTATCATCGAAGATATAGATCGGCGCGTTCTTGACGAGGGCGCGGGCGATGGCAAGACGCTGTTTCTGCCCACCGGAGACATTCGCGCCGCCCTGTGCAACCTCCGAGTGCAAGCCTTCCGGTTTGGCAGTGATGAACTCCGTCGCTTGGGCAATGTCAACAGCCATTTTCAACTCATCATCACTGGCATTTTCATCAGCATAAAGCAGGTTGCTTTCGATCGTGCCAGAGAACAGGCTGCTCTTCTGCGGGATGTAGCCAATCCGATCGCGCAAGTCGTGTTGAGTGACCTCGCGTATGTCTATGCCATCAATGGAGACCGCGCCATCAGTCACATCGTAGAAGCGCGGGATCAGGCTGACAATGGTGGATTTCCCCGAACCGGTTGTGCCAATAAAGGCTGTGGTCTGACCCGGCTTGGCTGTAAAGCTGATATCGTGCAGCACATCTTCTTCAGCACCGGGGTAACGGAAGCTGACATGTTGGAACTCGATCGTACCCTTGAACGACTCGGGAAAATGGCGGGGCTGTTGCGGGTCTTCTATTGTGGGTACTGTATCAAGCACCGCTGCGATGCGGTCGCCGGAGACGGAGGCGCGTGGCAGGATGATGAACATCATCGCCAGCATCAGGAAGGAGAACATGATCTGCATGGCGTACTGCATGAAGGCCATCATGTCGCCCACCTGCATCTGCGACTGGGCCACCTCATGGGCACCCACCCAGATGATCGTGAGCATCACGCTGTTCATCACCAGCATCATGACCGGCATCATCACCACCATGATGCGGTTGATGAACAGGAGCGTATGGGTCAGGTCCTTGTTGGCCTTGTCGAAACGCTCCTCCTCGAACAGCTGCATGTTGAAGGCGCGGATGACCATCATTCCCGAAAGGTTCTCGCGCGTGACCAGATTGAGCCTGTCGATCAGGTTCTGTATGGCTTTGAATTTTGGCAGCGCGATCGAGAAGACGGTCAGGATTAGGCCAAGCAGTACAATAACCGCCAGGGCGATGATCCACCACATGGAGGTTGTCTTGCCCAGGGCGCGGATGATGCCGCCGACACCGATGATGGGCGCGTAGAAGACCATGCGCATCATCATGATGACCACCATCTGGATCTGCGTGATGTCGTTGGTGGATCGGGTGATCAGTGAAGCCGTCGAGAATTTATCGAACTCGGCGCTGGAGAAGCTCTCGACACGCTCGAAAACATTCCGGCGCAGGTCCCGAGCCAGGCCGGCGGCTGTCCTGGCGGCAAGAAAACTCACCGCGATCGTACACGCCCCTGAAAGCAGTGTTACCAGCAACATCAGGCCGCCCACGCGCAGGATGTAGTTGCTTTGCAGCTTTGCGGTATCCATGCCCAGAGCGTCATATTCTGCCTTAACCGCACTGACTGCCATTTGGGTGATCATGCTGTTGCCCAGCGTGGCAAATTTTTCATCGAGCGCAGAGGTTACCATTGAGAGCTGCGAGGCGGGGAGTTTTTGCAACAGGCTGAAGAGGTCCATGCCTGCAGGCAACTTGGACAGATCGAAGCCCATGCCCTGACCCAGCGCTACCGCCTTGGTCGGGTCTGCCATCACTTGCTGGATGAACGAGACGACCAGCAGCGATTTACCCAGGATCGCATTTAATTTATCATTTTCCGCCTCGTCAATGCTGTCAAGTACGTAGATAGGCTCGTTGGCCAGGACGGGATATCCTGCAACATACGTCTCGTAGCCGGGAGAGTTCTTGTCCACCAGCGTGTAATCGCCCAATACTTCCACCTTGTCATCTGCGCCCAGGAAGAGGACGAGTTTGTCCATCTCGCTTTGGCGGATGGCCTTCGGCACGGCGTTTTCCACACCCCCTTGCTGGATGCCATTGTTGACGATATTGGACAGGTAATCCGGTAGTGCCAGGTCGCAGTTCGCCTGAAGGAAAAGCAGCGCTACGGCGAGCAGGATTAAAAGAGTGTAAGGTTTCAGGTATTTGACTAATCGCAGCATGGTGGCTTTTTCCTCGCATATGGATTATTCCGCGCAATCGTACCGCGGAAAATAAAGTGTTCAATGGTGAAACAGTTTTTTTAGGCAGTGTTTTATTCGAGCTGACTGGCTTTCTCGATCAGGATTTGCAACGCTGCCACCACTTGTTCTTTTTCCTCTTTGGACAACACTCTCGCCAGGTCCTCAAGCCAACCCTGGCGGGCGTGGATGCTTTCCTGAAGTACTTGGTGGCCCTTTTCGGTAAGGACGATCTGCTTGACGCGCCGGTCGTGAGGGTCTTCCGAGCGCGTGATCAATCCCTGCTGCACCAGGCGCTCCAGCATCTGGCTGGCGGCAGCATCAGTCACACCGAGGTCGTCGCTGATCGCTGAGACGCCGCAGGTGCCCATACGGTTAAGGTGGAACAAGGCGCCGATCTGTGACATGGATAGTTCTTTCTCCCTGGTGTAATGGAGGAAGTTGCGCATGGAACGGCGCATGAAGATTCCAATCAATTCGTGCAAGGAGGTGATAAATGGGTCTGAGGTTGACATACTTTAACCAACTAAATAGTTAACTACGCCTAAATATATTGCGGCCTTAGGGATTTGTCAAGGCTGGGATCGTGGTAAACTAGCACTCTATATATTCGAAAGATCTCAAGATGATAGCGGAACAAACCGCTTCGGCTGTTGCTTTTGCCAACATCGCCCTCATCAAATACTGGGGCAACCGCGACGACGCTCTGCGTCTGCCAGCCAATGGCTCCATTTCCATGAATTTGGATGGCTTGTTGACGCGCACGCGCGTGGAATGGGGCGGGTCGCGCAGGAAGGATTCGCTGACCATCAACGGCCGATCAATCTCCGGTAATGGATTGCAGCGCGTTTCGTTATTCTTGGATATTATCCGTAAAATGGTGGGGTTTTCGCTCGCCGCGCAGGTGACCAGCAAGAACAACTTCCCCTCAGGAGCCGGGATCGCCTCCTCGGCCGCTGCCTTTGCTGCCCTGGCATTGGCGGGGAGCAAGGCTGCCGGGCTGGAACTTTCGGAAGCCGAGTTATCACGCCTGGCACGGCGTGGCTCCGGCTCGGCCTGCCGTTCTATTCCAAGCGGTTTCGTCGAGTGGCGAATGGACGAGGGCGATGCGGGTTCATTCGCATCATCGCTCGCCCCGCCGGAACATTGGGAGCTTGCCGATTGCATCGCCATCCTCAGCACAGAACATAAAACTGTTGGCTCGACGACAGGTCATGCGCTCGCTGGGACAAGTCCGTTGCAAGCCGGTCGCATTACCGGCGCACCCCACCGCCTCGACCTGTGCCGCCGTGCCATCCTCGAACGCGATTTCGAAGCGCTGGCTGCGGTCGTCGAGCTGGACTCAAACCTGATGCATTCAGTGATGGTGACCTCCACCCCTCCGCTCTTCTACTGGCAGCCTTCCACGCTGGCAGTAATGACGCAGGTGCGGGATTGGCGTAGTGGCGGACTGCCGGTCTGTTATTCAGTTGACGCCGGGCCAAATGTCCACGTGCTCACAGAAGCAATACAAGGGGGAAAAATTGCAAGTATGTTGGCGGCAATGCCGGGGGTCCAGGAAGTACGCGTTGCCCACGTTGGCGGACCCGCAAAACTGGTCGAATAAGCCCCCAAAAAGCAAAGAAGTCCGCGTTGTTTGGTTGACCATCGCGATGCTATTCCACCTTCGCCTACTTTGCACTTTAGTGGGTAAACTTCACATTTTTAAAAAAGGATATAATCACCCTTGCCGCGCCGCAGACGGCGCGAGTTTTTATGGGTAACAGCCAGGAAGTCGAGAGGTTTGAATGAATACAGGTTTTCTGGGGGGGCTGGTGTTCGTGTTGGTTTTCGGTGGAATGATTCTCGTCCACGAGCTGGGTCATTTCACCGCAGCGCGCCTGCTGCGGATTGATGTGGAAGAGTTCGGCTTCGGCATCCCGCCGCGCATGTTGACCTTGTTCACCTGGAAGGGGACAAAGTTCACCCTGAACTGGATCCCGCTGGGCGGTTTCAACCGTTTCAAAGGAGAAGACGATCCCACTCTACGGGGTGGATTGGCAGCCGCCTCCCCATGGAAGCGTATCATCGTGTTGCTGGCCGGCGCAGCGATGAACCTGCTTACGGCGTTGGTGGCTTATTCCTTTTTATTCTCCCAGATTGGCATACCGATCACCCACACCGTGGTCATAACAGAAGTCTCGCCAAATTCACCTGCCGAAGCGGCCGGGTTGAAGGAAAACGATATCGTCCGGACTGCTGCCGGAGAGGAAATCACCGGCATCGTTCAATTACAAACCCTCATCCGCACCCACCTCGATCAATCTGTAAGTCTCAGCCTCCAGCGCGGTGACAAGCAAGTGGCGATCAGCCTGACGCCTTTAAGCAGCCGTTCGAAGGAAGAAGGTGCCATCGGTGTGCTGCTGGGCAATCCATGGAAGCCGGCGAGTTCGTGGTTCGAGACCATCCCCATTAGTTTCCAGGCCACTTACAACAGCATCCGCGGGTTGCTGGCGCTGCCGGGACAGATCATCGCCGGTGTTGTCAGCCCGCAGGAGGCGCAACTCGCCGGTCCGCGCAGCATCTGGAACCTGTTCCAGCAGACCGTCTCGCGTGATGTGCAGAGCCGCACTACTTCTTCGACAAGTACAGAACCGACGAACTACACGTTGATGGCCGTCATCTCGCTGACCATTTCACTCGGCATTCTAAACCTGCTGCCGATCCCGGCATTGGATGGCGGGCGTATACTCTTCACCCTGCCGGAGTTGGTCACCCGCAAACGCATTCCGCCCAGGTTCGAGGCGGTCGTCCATGGCATCAGCCTTGTCCTGCTTATGTCGGTGCTTGGGTATTTCTACATCCTCGATTTCATCAAACCTGTGACGATTAACCTGCCCTAAATTTCACATGACATCCCAAAAAGTTCCATTTCAAATTGTAGTAGATGCTCTGCTGGATGAGACGCGCCTTTTCCCGGCGCGCTACAACCATTTCTTCTCGGATATCTCGCCGGGTCAATTGAAGCTGTTACTGGATGCCTGGCCCCGGATCCCCATTGAACGCCAGCGCGCCTTGCTCGAAGACCTGGAAGCGCTGGCTGAAGAAGACACCCTGCTTACCTTTGACGATCTGGCACGCGCTCTTCTGACCGACCCCGACCCAAAGGTGCGCAGCCAATCCATCCGCCTGCTGTGGAACAGCGAGGATGTAAAACTGGCAATGAAATTCCTTGATATGCTGCGCAACGATAACGACGCGAATGTCCGCGCCGCAGCCGCCACAGCGCTGGGTGGCTTTGTCTACCAGGGAGAGATCGAGGCGATCCCCGAAGCTACTCTCCATAAAATCGAGAATGCTTTGCTCACATCAATCAATTCGGGCGAGGCTGCACTTGTCCGGCGACGCGCCCTCGAAGCATTGGGCTGGTCCTCGCGACCGGAAATACCGGGACTGATCGAGGCTTCCTATCGCGAGAATAACACCGACTGGAAGGTAAGCGCACTGTTCGCCATGGGTCGATCGAATGACAAGCACTGGGGGAAGCATGTTCTCACGAACCTGCGCAATCGCACCGGAGCCATCCGCTTGGAAGCGATACGCGTTTCCGGCGAGCTGGCGCTTACCTCCGCCCGGCCGGTCTTGCTGGATATGCTCGCTGATGAGGAAGAGGCGAAGACCCGTCGCGAAATCATCTGGAGCTTGAGTCAGATCGGAGGCGAAGATATCCGTGAGCAGTTGGAGGAGCTGCTTGAAAGGGAAAAGAACGCTGAGGAGGCGGAGTTCATCGAGGAGGCGCTGGAGAACCTGGTCTTTGCTGAAACAATCAGCGGCGAAGCTGAGTTCGGAATATTTGATTTCGTCGAAAACCATGAAGAATAGCCGGAACCTGACCCAGGTGGCATTCATCGCAGAGGAATACCTTGACCGCACTTTTACAAACCTTTTCCAACAACTTGCTGCCCATCTTGATCATCAGCGGTGCGGGCTACCTGCTCGGTAGATTTCTCCATATCGAACCTCGCCCGATCGGTCGTGTGATCTTTTACATCCTTACCCCTGTACTTATCTTCAACTTGCTGACCGGGAGCCAACTCTCTCTTGAACGCATCGGGTTGATGATGGGCTACGCCGCAGCGGTGAATTTTATACTCGCTGGATTGGCTTATTGTATTGGCAGCCTCCTGCACCTCGATCGCCTCAGTCTGACTGCGGTGGTGCTGACCACATTGCTCGCTAATGCCGGCAATTATGGCTTGCCGCTGGTATCCTTTGCCTTCGGGCAGCAAGCGCTGGCATACGCCAGCGTTTATTATGCGACCAATGCCGTCCTGCTCAACACCATCGGGGTGCTGATCGCCTCACTCGGTCGCTCGAACATGAAAGATAGCTTGCTCGGCCTGCTGAAAGTCCCGGCAATTTATGCCATCGGATTTGCCATGCTCATGTTGCACATGGGCTGGCACCTGCCCATGCCACTGGAGCGCACCATCTCGCTGGTGTCTGGCGCAACGATCCCGCTCATGCTCATCCTGCTCGGATTGGAATTGCAGCGCGCCGAATGGACCCGCAACCTGCGCGCCCTAAGCATCAGCACTGTACTGCGTCTGCTTGTCGGTCCGCTCATTGGGTTGGGGTTGAGCAGCCTGTTCAAATTCAATGTCCCTGCCCGTCAAGCCGGCGTGACTGAGGCAGCCATGCCCAGCGCGGTGCTGAACACTGTACTGGCCAGCGAATATAATCTGGATACTTCCCTCGTGACGGCAATCATTTTCGTCACCACCATGCTCAGCCCGTTCACGCTCACTCCGCTCTTGCTCTATCTCGGGAGGTAGCTTGTGCCACGTTCTGCCAATCCTAGTTTCAGTGTGGATTGCGCTCAAGCTCGCCACGCCAGCCCAAGCGCAATCTGCTGTTGAAATGACCCCGGTTACTATGGCATGGGAATTGTGGTCGGCGCGCAAGGAGAGGAAGCATGGCTCAAACCAATCCCAGTGAGAAGAGCCGCCTCCATATCTGGGTGAGCGGACGGGTGCAGCGGGTCGGCTTTCGTGCCTTTGTCCAGCAAACCGGCACCATCATGGGGTTGACCGGCTGGGTACGCAACGTCGGCTGGGATGAGGTGGAGGCGGTGGCCGAAGGGGGGCACGAGACATTGGAAGAGTTCGCCCAAGCCATGAGGAGCGGCCCGCGCGGCGCGCGCGTGGACGAGGCAAGCGTGGAGTGGGAGTCCGCAACAGGGGAATTTCGCTGGTTCGATGTGAAGCATAGCAAGTGAAGTGGGGGGCACCTGGCAAAAGGGCAGCCAAGGACCAGCGTCGCAATCCCTGAGGCCTTGATCTCGGCGAAGCGCACCTTGCAGCTGTTGGTTGTATCGAGCTCTTATCCCTTCCAATGCAAATCAACCTGCACCACAGCAGGAAGACTTGGCCGCGTGGAGCGGCATCTCAACCTCCAAAATGGCATGGGGGAAAACTACAATGCTATTGGCTGATATCCTCGACGTAATCCCTTGCCCCCTCGCAGATGGGCGTCAGGTGCGTTGAAATATGCTCCCAGTCGAGCGGCTCGTCGGCATCGACCGTTTCCTCAATGGCAATCGAGAGGCAGCCTGGTCCGGCATTATAGTTGACCAGCGTGAACTTCCACAAGTCCTCGTACCCGCTGACCTCTCCCGGTACATTCCACAGGTAATTCTGGATGATTTGACCCACCTGCTCGCAGTTGGCACGCAGCGTCTCGGCAAAGACGCTGATGCTGAAATCCGCCTGCCGCAGGTCTATGCCGAGTGGACAATCCGCGCAGTAAGTGTCCACGCGCCTCATTAATGCGCCGCGTAGCAGCGCCTGTTCATCCGGCTGCAACTGGGGATACCTTTTTCGGCAAACGCTATCCACCAGCACGAGGGGGCAAAATTGTTCAAAAAAGGATGGGTTCCAGAGCAGTGTGGTATCTGCGCCATTATCGGTTAACTGCCCAAGCCCTACTTCACTGACGCTGTCAATGATCCCTGGCCAGAACTGGCTTTCGCGGCTGAACAGGTTCTTAAGTAACTGTGCCGGCACGCCGCTATCCTTGGCTGCCTTAAAGATCATCTGGTCGAAACTGTTCTGCCACTCCTCGACTGCTTCCCGCGCCCGTTCCCGGCCACAGGCATTGGCCGCGCCACCCGGCATCAGACCATCATCCAGGCAGTCGCTCACATCCACCACCCCCTGGCGGATCAAATGCCCGGCGAGGTAATCATATGGAATATTCGAAGCGAGGTCTTCCGCCTTATCCGGAGTACTCAACCAGGTAGGGAGGTCGGTCAGCGGCGGGAAAGCTTTCCAAGTCTGGGAGCAACCAACCTGTGTGCCGTTCCACTGTGTGCTCAACACGTTAACATACCATCCCGGCTTGACCAAATCGTTTTCATTGTCCGCCACCAGTACCTGGGCGTCGAAAGGCGGACTGCTATCCCCGTAGCTCGAATATGCCCAGAAATCCACTACCGCGGGGGCTTCACCAACATAGACTTTCTTACCATCGAGCATGACTATCTCGCCAGTTGCCTCGAGTGCAAGCTTACACACAGCGCTATTGCAGGCAAATGCTTCTCCATTGAGCGTCCCTTCGATGCGGATTATCTTCTCGTTGGGAAGGGGTTCATCGCCGGTTAAGACCAGCTTTGGCTGTCCTTCGCAATAGTTTGCAGGGGCAAGCGGAGTGCAACCCTCCAGCGATACCCACACGACGGGTTGAGGCAGCGTCACGCCTATCTTCCGTCGCGCCGGGTTGGATTCTACGAAATGAAGGTAATAGCCCAAGCAACTAGAGGCCGCGCCGCCCGTTTCTAGGCTGGCGCATGCCTCGGTGACAACCCACTTGTCAAAAAGCTCCTCGCCGCATCCTGTGTAGATCTCATCTTCGTTTGGCAAGCCTTCGTGATCGGTGGAAAAGGCACAGACCACCTCGTTGTCTTGCCAGAGTACCATCCACCACGTGTAGGAGGTGTAGTCAACGTACATCGCCGCGACCCGGTCTGGTCCGGGTGGAGGCGTCTCAGCCGAGCCGCGTGAAACATGCAGGCCGAGCGCAAACATCAGCACGACGAAGCCGGTTAAACCCACAATAATGCCCGCTTTACATCGCATACTACGTTTTACTCCACTTCAATTGGCAGTTCTGCGCCTATATCTCCATTATAGCGAACTATTTCACTTTTACAACAGGGGGTTTTCTCTACCCCGGGAATAATTTCCCGAAGACCTCCGGGCAATATTTGTGCACCATCGCGCTCGAAAGTCCATTTTCGCGGCAGATTTCGGCGAAAAGATCCGCACTGGGGCGCTTGCGCCGTTCCTGGGTCTGGGTGTCCAATTCCCAAAGGCCGAAGCGCTGGCTCCAGCCGCGTTCCCATTCAAAGTTATCCACCAGTGACCAGTGGAAGTAGCCCTTGACCGGCCAGTTGAAATTAACCGCCCGCCACATCTGATGCACATGCTGGGCAATATAACGCGGACGGATATGATCGTCGGCGCATTCAATGCCGTTCTCGCTGACAATCAACGGCAGGCCAGGGTGGGTTTTCACCGCCCATTTGATCGTGTCGAACATCCCCTCCGGTGTGTTGGCGTTGAAGCCGGTGTCGCTGAGGTCGGAGCCTTCAGGGTAGAAGCTGCGCCCGAACAGTTCGCTTGGGTGGCGCAAGTCGAAGATCACGGTATCCACCGAGTAGTAATTGAGACCCAGATAGTCCTGTGTGCCTTTCACCTCGGCAACGCGCACTTTGCCCAGCGGCGTGCGCATGATGCCGGTGCTGATTGCGGTCGGGAAGGCCATATTGACAGCCATGTAGTGAAGGGCGCGCTCCAACCGGTCAAGCGGGAACCAGCTCCTCGCCGGTTTTATCGGCCTGAAATGCAGGGCGTAGCCAACGCGCGCCTCGGGTTGGATGGCATGGATGGCACGGTACGCCGCCGCGTGTCCACGCGCCAAGTTGGCCTCCACGCAAAGTGCCAGGCGCAAATCCTTCTTGCCCGGTGGGAATTCGCCTGCCACGTATCCATCCAGCGCATAAACATTCGGCTCGTTGACCGTACACCAAAGAGAGCAATAATCTTTTAATGCCTCTACTGCCTTGCGTGTAAATTTCTCAAAGAGCGGAACGACGGCTTCGGTCTCCCATCCGCCCAATTCACCAAGCCATAAGGGATCGGTGAAGTGATGGAGTGTGACCATTGGCGTCATGCCGCGCGCATGCAGGCCGCGAAGCATTTGACGGTAATACTCTAACGCCTGCTCATCCCAGCGGTCAGGCGCAGGCTGGATGCGGCTCCACTCGACCGAGAAGCGGTGGGCATTCTGCCCGGCTTCTACGGCGCGGTTGAAATCCTCCTGCCAGAGCCCACCCCACCAGTTGCAGGCTGGGCCGGACTTGTCACCGTTGACAATGTGTCCCTCTTGCTGCTCCCACTCCCACCAGTTGTTGTTCGTGTTGCCCCCTTCCACCTGGTGCGCGGCAGTGGCTGTCCCCCAAAGGAAGCCTTTAGGAAAATGAAAGGTTGCTGTTGGCATGATGGACTCCAAATTTTGCTAGTTTCGAGGTCGTACAGGTCAGGCTTGTAAGACCTGTCAGGCTTTTCCGGCGGACTTATTCCGGGCAAAGTATGCGAGATAAAGCACAACTGAACCTGCCACAGCCGCATTGAGCGATTCGACCTGGCCGCGCATCGGCAGGCGCAGCAGGAAATCGCATTTGGACTTGACCAGTGGACGGATTCCCCCGCCCTCGCTGCCAACCACAATGCCAACTGCGTCGTCCAGCCGGATTTCAGCTGGGCCGCGTGACCCCGCTCCTTCATCCAGCCCGATGATCCACGCCCCGGCTTCCTTCAACACTTGGATGGCTTGTGACAGGTTGGCTTGGGCGATCATGGCGTGTTCGCTTGCCCCCGCAGAGGCGCTGACAACAGCCGGTGTCACTTCCGCGGCGCGGTGGGATGGGATGACAATGCCATGCACTCCGACTGCCTCCGCCGTGCGGAGTAGAGTCCCCAGGTTCTGCGGATTTTGCATGGTATCGAGAATCAAGACGAAGAGAGGCTCGCCGCGCTTGCTTGAGTTATCGAGGATGTCCTCCAATGTCAGGTAGGGATAACCACCGACCTCCAGACCCACCCCTTGGTGTGAGTCCGAGAGCTTTTCCAACCACGCCCGCGGCACACGCTCGACGGGCAGCTTGCGTTGACCCGCCAATTGCAGGATTGTTACCAATTTCCCCTTTTCTTGCGCCCCCTCGGCGATAAACAAGCGGAAAGCCCCTCGCCTACTGGCGCACAGCGCCTCGTAAACCGGATTGCGTCCGAAGATGAATTCTTTCATGGGCTGCCTGCGGATGACGAACATTCCCGCGCAAGGTGAAACCTGGCTGTATTCTACCTTGAAACCATCCTTTTCCAAGGCTACGGTGGCTTCGTCGGCGATCCAATAAAATTCCTCCTACCACTCTTTGCCTTTGGTAACTTTGACCTTTTCAAGCGCCTTTGCATCGGGAAATCCGATATCGCCGATGACCATCCAACCAGCCGGGCTAAGATGTGTGGCAAGTTGCTTGTTAATCCTTCTTCTTTCTTTCCAGCTTCCTTATCGCCCGTGCCGGTACACCAACCGCCAGTGTATCAGGCGGCACGTCCTTTGTCACAACCGAGCCCGCCCCGGTGCGGGAATGATCGCCGAGCTTGACCGGGGCGACGAGCATGGTATCTGAACCAATAAAAACGCCCTCGCCGATTTCGGTGGGATGCTTCTTCTCACCATCGTAGTTGCATGTGATCGTTCCCGCACCGATGTTGACATGCGGGCCGATAATCGCGTTGCCAATATATGAGAAATGTCCCATTTTTGACCCTGGACCAAGCGTGGAATCTTTCACCTCACCGAAGTTACCCATGTGGACGCCCTTGCACAAGTGTGCCCCCTTGCGCAGGTGAGCGAACGGGCCAATGTCCACGTCGTCTTCGAGCAGTGCGCCTTCCAGCACTGAAGCCAGCACGACGCAGTCGTTCCCGATGATCGTATCGCGGAGGATGCTATTGGGGCCGATCGTGCAATTCTCACCGATGCGCGTCCTGCCCTGTAGGCAGGTATCCGGCCAAAGGATGGTATCAGGACCGATGGTCACACCTGTATCGATGTACGTCCGCGCCGGGTCAATCATCGTGACGCCTGCCAGCATAAGTGCCGCGTTGATGCGCGCCCGCATAGCCGCTTCCGCTTCTGCGAGGTGAACGCGGTTGTTCACACCAATTGTCTCGATCGCATCCTCCGCGATGACAGCCTGCACCGTCAGCCCGGCCTCGGTTGCCAGCCCGACTGTATCCGTTAGATAGTATTCACCCTTCTTCGTAAGAGGAAGGCGATGCAGCGCCTCCCACAGCCAATCCGCGCTGAAACAGTACGCACCGACATTTAATTCATTGATTCGGAGCTGTTCCGAGGTTGCCACGGCTTCCTCTACGATGGCCCGCGCCTGTCCATATGCGTCGCGCACCACGCGACCGAAACCGTGCGGGTCTGTGGCAACGACGGTGAGAATAGTTACAGGACCAGGATTGGCCTGCTGGGTCTCGACGAGACGGTTCAGGGTCTCGCCGCGAAGCAGAGGCATATCACCATAGGTGACGAGCACCAGGTCGGTCTTGCCTTTGAGCAACGCTTCAACCTGCTGGACAGCGTGGCCTGTCCCAAGTTGTGGCTCCTGTACGACGCAACGCGCCGTGTCATCGAGGAGCTCGCAGACGGTGTCCGCACCATGTCCCACAATAACAACCGGAGTCTCGTGGCTGGCTGCTTTGGCAGCCTGTATGACGTAATAGACCAGCGGCTGCCCGCAGATGGTATGCAGTACTTTCGGCTGGGACGATTTCATGCGCGTGCCCTGTCCGGCAGCGAGGATGACGGCGGTTACTTTCATTGGTGGCTCCTGACCCAGCCCCCCTCTATCACCCCATATCGCTGAATTGGGTGAAAATGAGGGGAATGAAAGGGGGGGGCAGAGCGAAAAAAAGTCCCGCTCACAGGCGGGTTCTCAGGCTGGGGCGCCTGGACTCGAACCAAGATCCACAGCTCCAAAGGCTGGTGTGCTGCCGTTGCACCACGCCCCAACGTTGGAGAATTGTAACATAAGCCAGATGGCGCGGCAATGTCATTCCTCTGTGTCCCCGGGCGTTAATCCCAATTGGCGCGCCTGCTCGTACGACAAGACATCCGATTGGGGCACTTCCTGGTGTTTGCCAGTAGCAGAATTCCAGAAAGCGTCCACGTCTTCCGGTTTGAGCTTTTTCTTAACCTGACCGAGTAGTGATCCCATCTCATCTGCGCTTGGTTCGGGTGGAATCTCCGGCAGCGGACCAGTCTTTGGCTTTATGTATGGGAGGCGTGGGATATCGATGGCTTCGAGCGCCTTTTCAATCTTCTGCCTGAAATCAGAAAACACCCGGAAGGTGTCGAGCAGGCATTCATGATCGGTTAATCCGTGACCAGCTATCAGCATGGCATGGGTCCTTCCAATGGGTGCGAAAATGAGGTCATCCTCTCCACCCTCGAAGATATGCCAGGTGAAGGAAGATCCCTGTTCCATCAGATGCGAAACCTTCTGCCCGGCGCTATAGATGGCCATTAACGAGGCGGTCAACGAAACTTCAGCGTGGCTAAAGGGTAAATCGCCAGCGCGCGCTTGAATGCGACCGCGGTCGTTGAGCAAAACCACCGCAAGCGCTTTTAATTCCTGCCGCAGACCAGACAATAAATCAGCCAGCGTCTGATGGTCACCGGTACCATTATCGTTAATTGGTTCAGCTGGCAGCATGGCCTCGACCAGACCGAGGTGACGCTCTACCGCGTCGAGAAAATCAGCAATGGGGATGGGCTTGGTGAAAAAGGCATCCGCCCCGGCATCGGAAACTTCCTTCCGTACCTTTTTATCAGTCAGACCGGTGATCAGGATGACCTTGGCCTCCGGCCGGTGGCTGCGAACCTTGCGCATCAGCTCGACGCCGGTGATCCCCGCTAAGCGATAATCTGTTACCAGCATGTCCACACGGTGACGTGAAGAATCCAGGATCGCCTCTTCGCCTGATTGAATCTCAACCACTTCTAGCTCGTGTTCCAGAGTCTCCAACGCCGAGCGCAACAGATTGCTAACCTCGCGCTGGTCTTCAACGATCAATATCCGATGGGAGGACATGGCGATGAAATTCTATCACAAGTCAAAAAACGATGGAATTTTAATTTACCCTCAACCTGAGATTCAGGAGACATTCCCTTGCAAAGCCAGGCAGGTCAAGGAGAGCAGGGAGATCGGCCCGGAACCCGGAAAGGCGAACCACTATAACCCCGTGCTTGAGTGCCGCGTATATTTCCTGCCCCCATTTGGGTAAGAAAATATAAAAAGCCAGAAGGAAGGAGGAACTAATCCACCAGCCAGCAACCTGCCCAGTGTCCTGCCTTGACCTCTTTAAAGTTTGGCTCCTCCCTCGAGCACCTGTCGGTCACTACAGGGCATCGCGGATGGAAGCGGCAGCCCTTGGGTGGGTTGAGTGGGCTGGGCACATCGCCTTTGAGAATAACTCGTTCACGTTTCAGTGTTGGGTCAGGAATCGGGATTGCCGACATTAGCGCTTTGGTATATGGGTGCAACGGATTCTCGTAGAGGGCATCACGGCTGGTCAGCTCGACCATCTTGCCCAGGTACATCACTGCCACACGGTCAGAGATGTGTTCCACCACGCTCAGGTTGTGGGCAATGAACATATAGGTCAGGCCGAATTCCCGCTGTAGATCCTTGAGAATATTCAACACCTGGGATTGGATGGATACATCCAGGGCGGAGACCGGCTCATCGCAGATGATGAATTTTGGACGCAAAGCAAGGGCGCGGGCGATTCCGATACGCTGCCGCTGCCCGCCGGAGAATTCATGCGGATAACGACGGGAGTGGTAGTCTTCGAGTCCTACCTTTTTCAGGATCTCGAGCATTGTCTCGACGCGTTCGCGGTGCGTACCGATGTGGTGCACTTTCAGACCTTCCATCACCGATTCCCCAATGGGCATGCGCGGGTCGAGCGAGGCATAGGGATCCTGGAATATGATCTGCATGTTCCGACGCATTTCCTTCATCTGCTTGCTCCGGAGCTTGAATACATCCACATTGCTGAAGATCACTGATCCGGCTGTTGGCTCGACCAGGCGTAACATGGTGCGTCCGACGGTCGTCTTTCCGCAGCCCGATTCACCCACCAGCCCGAGTGTTTCACCCTCCCGGATCGTAAAGCTGACATCGTCCACCGCCTGCACCCACGCCACCACGCGTTGCAACAACCCTGACCTGACGGGAAAATATTTGACCAAATTCTTAACCACGATTAAATCTTGCTTGGGATCGACCTTGCTGGATTCCGTTATGCTCATCGGCTGTTACTCCAATACGTGGATTATTGCGTGCCGGTGGAGCCAAGAGGCGCACGACGCCCCTCGGTTTCCTGATACAGCCAGCAGCGGGTGGTATGCGCGGGTGTAACTTCGATCAGGTCCGGTTCTGCCTCCGTACAGCGCTGCAGCTGATACTCGACGCGGGCACGACAGCGTGGCGCAAAACGGCAGCCCGGCGGCAGGTTGATAAGGTTCGGCACATTTCCAGGGATGACATCCAATTTCTCTTTGATCTTCCCCAAGACAGGAATGGAGCCCATCAGACCCTGCGTATAAGGATGGAGCGGTTTGGCAAACAAGGTTTTAACATCAGCCTGTTCGACGATGCGTCCGGCATACATCACGGCGACGCGCTCGGCCATCTCAGCGATAACTCCCAGGTCATGAGTGATGAGGATGACCGAGGAGCCAACCTTCGTGCGCAGGTCGCGCATCAGGTTCAGAATCTGCGCCTGGATGGTCACATCGAGCGCGGTGGTCGGTTCGTCTGCGATTAACAATTCGGGAACGCAGGCTAGGGCCATTGCGATCATGACACGCTGTGCCATACCCCCGGAAAGCTCATGGGGGTAAGCCGCGGCCCGGCGTTCAGCTTCCGGGATACCTACCATTTTCAGCAATTCAATGGCGCGCTTCCAGCTGGCTTCCTTTCCCAGGTCCTGATGGATATTGAGCACCTCGGCGATCTGGTTTCCAACCTTAAAAACCGGATTCAGGGCGGTCTGCGGTTGCTGGAAGATCATGGATATACGGTTGCCGCGCACATGTGTCATCTCGGATTCGGTTAATTTCAAGAGGTCCTGCCCGTCAAAGAAGATTTTCCCCTCAACGATTTTGCCCGGTTTGCTGATCAGGCGCATGGCCGAAAGCAGGCTGACGCTTTTTCCGCAGCCCGATTCGCCCACCAGTCCCATTACTTCACCCGGGAAGACTTCAAAATCCACCCCGTCCACGGCTTTAACCACGCCGTCTTCTGTGAAGAAATATGTTTTAAGGTTCTTGACCTCAAGAAATGGTTTTCGGGTTTCGTTGGACACGAGCTTTCTCCCAAGAGTAGAGTTTCAAGCACGGTCGATAACACTCAACAAACCGCCTCGGATGGAACTGAAGGCCGAGAAGCCACAAAGTTTGGCTGGCCCGGCCTTCACGGCGCTAATGGTTCATTGCACGTTTATCGCTGCGATTTTTAGATGCAAGCTCCCTGGTTTTGGAAAAGAATCCCTGTCAACCAGGATGAAAGCAACCCTGCCTTCTGTTTTTATTTATTCCTACTCTGACGGATGTATAAAGCAGCGCCTGCAATGCCTAGGATCAATCCACAAACTGATGCGGTATAAGAGAAGAAATTCAAGAAGAAAGTCGAGGGAATACGGTGCAGCACCATCATGAACGGCAGGATCACACCCAGCAGGGAGAGTAGAAAACCCAACAGGATAAGCTGCAGAGGGCGCGAGTGTATCATTTTTCGTACAACCAACACGAAACCAAATGATCGGGTATCGGCTCGAAGTCGGGCGGCACTTTGACATTGCACAACCCCTGGATGGCCTTGGAACAACGCGGGTGGAAACGGCAGCCATCAGGGGGGTTCACCAGGCTGGGCGGCTCGCCTGGCGGGAGCTCCTTGTATGTCTCCGCGTTCCTGGCGTCCGGCTCGGATGTGCCGGTCAACAGCGCCATTGTGTATGGGTGGCGCGGGTCATCCAAAATTTGGCGCACCTTGGCTTTCTCGACCAGGTTGCCGGCGTACATTACAAAAATGCGCTCGGAGAAATAACTAACCGTGGACAGATCGTGAGTGATGTAGATGACCGAAAGGTTATAGGTCTCCTGCAAACCTCGCAACAGCTTGAGGATTTCTACACGCACAGAGGCATCGAGCATGGAGACCGGCTCGTCTGCCACAAGGAATTTTGGCCCCATAATCATGGCGCGGGCGATCACCACGCGCTGCTGCTGCCCGCCACTGAGCATATGAGGGTATTTCCCGAGAAAGTCCTCGGGCGGGGTGAGCTTCACCTCCTCCATCGCCCTGTGAATGCGCTGGAGGCGTTCTGCCTTGGAGCGGACGGACCCGACAATCAAGGGTTCTTCCAGGACCTTTTGAACGCTCATAAAGGGTGGCAGCGCTCCGTATGGGTCTTGCTGGACATATCCAACGTGAGAATGATACCAATGCAACCCATTCACATTAAGTTGTGAAAGATTCTTACCATCGAAGATGATATCCCCTTTGGTTGGCTTGTAAAGCGTCAGGATGGTCTTCATCAAGCTCGATTTTCCACAGCCGCTCTCGCCTACGACCGCGATCGCCTCGCCACTCCGGACGCTAAAGGTAACACCATCGACAGCCTTTACATACCCGGCGTGGCCGAATCCAAACCGCTTTAGCTCGAACCAAACATGTAAGTTTTCAACGGACAATAAGGCCTTGCTTTTATCTTCTTTCTTCTCCAGATTTATTGCTTGTGGAACGGATGCCATAACCATGCTCCTGATTTAAGAATATAACCAGCATTTGACCTTCCGGCCCTCTTTCTCAATCGCAGGAGGGTCCTGCACACATTCATCGAAACGTGCAGGACAGCGGTCAGCAAAACGGCAGCCTTTGGGAAGATTGATCAAGCTGGGCGGCTGGCCGGTAATGAATTCCGGCTCTTTGGTGCCGTGCAATCTTGGAACACTGTTCATCAGCTTCTGCGAATAAGGATGCAATGGAGAATCGAAGAAATGATATGCGTCACTCACTTCGACGATCTGCCCCGCATACATTACAGCCACATCGTCCGCCAGCTCACTGGAGGTGGCAATATCATGCGTGATCAAGATAAAGCTGATGCCCAACTCGTGCTTCAGACGCTTTAAGACATTAAAGATATTCGCCTGGGTCAGCACATCGAGAGCGGAGGTTGGCTCATCCAGGATGATGAGACGCGGCGAGGTAACAAGTGCCATGGCAATGGCAACGCGCTGTCGCATCCCGCCGCTCAGCTCGAATGGATAACGGCTGATGAAATCTTCCGGCACGCCAACATGCTGGAACATTTTCTTCACCAGCGAGATCGCCTCGGTTTGATCCACGCCAAGGTGGACCATGGCTGGCTCGGAAACCTGTTCTCCCACCCGGATAACGGGATTCAAGGCATTCATGGCCGCCTGCGGCACCATGGAAATCGAGGCCCAGCGGATGTTCTGGCGGAATTCCTCCTCGTTCAGGAGCATGATGTCTTGTCCCTCGAGATACACTCGGCCAGAATAGGAACCGGCGTTGCGAGGCAAAAGGCGCAGAATGGCTTTTGCCAGCGAGCTTTTCCCACAGCCCGACTCACCCACGATCACAACCGCCCGGTTGAAATCCAGGGTGAAGTGGACTCCATCCACCGCCTGAACTGGCCCGTGGAGAGTGTTGAAATGTAAGACCAGATCCTCTATGCGCAGGAGGTCATTGTTTTGTGTCATTGGCTTTATACTTCCCTCAATCGTGGATTGAAGATACGATCCAGTGCAAAGCCCAGCATGGCAAAGCCCAAACCCGTGATCATCAACAATACAGCCGGCTCCAACACCCAGTAATAGCGTGCCTGATAGAGAGCGCCATCCGCCCAGGCATCGTCAATGATTTTTCCCCAGGTGGGCAATACCGGATCGCCTAGGCCGAGGACTGCTAACGAGGCTTCGAGGAATACGAATGACGGGACAGAGGAGACGAGGGCTGGGATCAACAAGGGCACCATGCGCGGAATGAGATAGCTGAATATGATCCGCCAGCTGGACGCGCCATAGGCGCGGGCAGCTTCGATATAACTTGCCTCTTTGGTTTGCAGGAAAATGGAGCGGTAGGTGATGATAGAGCCACCGAAAATACTCAGCAAGATCGTGACGCCCAGCATCAGCCAGATACTGCGGGAGTAAAAGGTTCCCACCATGATCAGGATGGCCAGGAATGGCAAGACCAGGTTGATCCCCGTGATGCGTTGGATCAACTCATCCACCCAGCCGCCATACCAGGTGCCGATGGCCGCGATGACCATGGTCAAGAGAGATGTACCCAGGGCTGCAAGCAGGCCAAACGCCAGGGCGATCGGCGTGCCGTAAAGCAAAGGTAGAAGGAGATCGCGCCGGTATTTATCGGTTCCCGCCAACCCAAAGAGATCGCCGTGAAACACGAATTCGACATCAATGTTCGAATCCTTCTCGAAAACGGTGCCGGTGATCGCCACCTGGTATTGACCTTTAAGGACCGCTCCCGTGGAAGAGTTAGGGTCGGTAAAGAGGGCTCGCATCACATCTTCCGTTTTGAGCCTTTTCTGCAGCTTTTGATCTTGTGAAAACCGGAAAGTCGTATCGCGCTCAATTTGCATGTCGGCAATGCGGAAAGTTCTACCATCAGGAGTGATCCAGCGCACAGAAGCAAATGGCTTTTTCGCCTCGAATTGCGATGTGATATAGAGCAGCATCTCCTGCGGCGGGGTATCATAGATATAATCGAATGAGTAGCCGATCTCCTGAGTGAAAATTTGCGGGTCACTGCTGGGGGTGATGACCTTCGTCATGCTTCCATCTGTTGTTCTGGTTAAAAATGATACCGGCTTTTTCTTGGCAGAAAAGAAGTTGAACCAAGCCGGAGGGGCATACTTTGGATTTTGATACCATACATCCTCTCCCCCCCGCCACAGACGGACAGCCTCGCTATAAGGGATCGTGACCAACGCGTAGACAGCCACACCCAACAGGGCGATGATGATCGCTGACCCAAAGATCGCCGAAGGGTAACGAAGAAGATCTCGGATGGTTTTCTTCAATGCGGTCATTGTGAGCTTCCTGAACCGACCTTGACGCGGGGATCAACCAGGGCATAAACGAAATCGAGTAGAAAGACGGTGAACGCCAGTAAATAGGCATAGATGATCGTAGACCCCACGATCACGGGTGTATCGTAGAACCCGATCGCACGAAAGAGGGTAATTCCGAGGCCGGGCCAGAGGAAAACCGTCTCCGTGATCGTGAAACCGGTCCACAGGGTGATGACCAGGAGGGCAAAGTTCGAGATGATGTTCGGCAGGGAGGGCCTGAGGATGTAACGGCGCTCGACGGCACGCGGCGGCAATCCCTTGGCTTTTGCCATTTCCACATAATCTTCGCTGGAAAAGATCAGGAAGAAGGTCCGCCATTGGTAAATGCTCAAGAAGATCGAGCTCACTACTACAGCCATGGCTGGCAAAATGAGGTGTTTTAATATGTTCAGAGCATAGTCAAACGAGTTGGTTGGCGGCGGTGAATCCACCAGCCCTCCAAAAGGCAGGATCCTCAGGACAGCCGCAAAGATCAGGATGAAGAAAATACCATAGAACCATGGGGGCGCGGCCGAGGTCGGTGAAAATGTAATTATTAATTTATCCCAAAGACTGCCATATTTTCGCGACAATGCGAGAGCAGTAAAAACGCTTGTAAAAAAAAGAAATAGCTCTGATGAACCAGTCAACAGGAGCGTGGCAGGGAGGCGTTCGAGAAGGATGAGGCGGACTTCCTTCGAGCCGTGATCACTGGTCATGTTGATTGCACGCCCCAGGTTCAAGGTGAGTGCATTCGTGAGGTAACGCATGGAACGAACTGCAAAAGGTTGATTCAGGCCAAGGCGCTTCTCCTCCGAGGCGATCTTCTTCTGAATAAGCTCCTGCTTGGCCTCAGGGGTCAAGTTACGGTAGTTGGGGTTCGCCAGGATGGACATGGTAGTGTCTTGACGGATCTCGTTGCGCATGATGGTGTCCACGTATCCGCCCATGTTGGCGATCATAATGGTGAGATAAACGCCAATTACAACTGTGATCATCAAGGTGACAAGCCGGATGGCTGAGTACTTTGCAACACGCACAAAAGTGCTGTCGCCAAACGATTTCTTGACAACCGGTGAGCTGGGAGCAGATTCCGCGAAGGCTTCTGTGGACATATAGACCTCGATATCCCATATCCATATATAGAGGGAGGGGCAAGGATGGAACCTTGCCCCTCGTCACTAAGTATAACCGAAACTTACGGAACGACTACGTAGTCGAGCGATGTGAAGGCAGGAATGGCGACGGGGACAAGAACCGCAGCCACTTCGATCCTTCCGGAGCCAGCAACGAGCTTGGACGATACATCCGCCGGGATGGTGAGGGTGTACACGCCATCGTCTGCGGTCGCAACGCCCTGGCCAATATACACGGTCGCGCCCGTGCTATCGTAGAGCAGGAACTTGACCAGTTTAATATCGGCGCTCGGATAAGCATCGCCACTGCTCTTGTAGGTGAAGGTGGCAGTGAAAGCGGATTCGGCGCCAATCTTGACCTGGGCGGGACCATCGAGAGCCGCCTCGGCGAGAGGCGCCTGGCCAAACGCAGACCAGCGGTCCGCCAAGTCTACGAAGCCGAGGTTATTCCTCACAACAGCAGATCCAGCGTTGAGATCCACAGAGGCCAGGTAGTAAGGACCGGTGCTATCCCAGAAGTGCTTTCGTTCGGTGTACCAGGTCTTGAGGGCGGCATAGCGGGCAGCCGCTTCATCGGTCGTGACGAAAGAACTCATCGTGGCCACGTAGGGGATGGTGTTCCCGGCAATGGCCTGGTCGAGGTACTTAGCCAGGATTTCGAGGCTCGGGCCGCCAATGAAGCTCATCCACTCGACCGAGTTCCGGTCGGCTTGCCCGGTACCCCAGGCCAGTTCCTTGTTGGCGACGGCCATGTTGCCGATGGCAATGGCTTCCCACGGCGCTTCGCCATACCCGTAGTTGGGCCACCAAGTGGTGATATCCAGCTCGGCGTCCGAGTAGACGTTGTCATCATAAGTGGCAATTGTGAGCGGATCGGTTGACAAGATCTGAACGCCCTTGAAGTGAGTCAGGAAGGCTTCCAGGTTGCCAGCGGTGTCTTCGTCGTAGATGGCGCTGCCTTCTTTACTATAATCGAAGGTCTCGATCATATACATGACAAAGTCAGCCACGGAAATGTTGGAGCCATCGTGCCACTTTACAGTCTGGAACATATCAGCCGGGTAGTAAACAACCGACATGCTCTTGGCGGTTACGCCATCGCCAGCAGTCTTGAAGGTCTGCGTGACAGGATCCCAGTCTACCCAGGCATCCGCCGGAACAGCGATGGCGTCCTGGAAGGTTAGGTTGACCCAGTTGAGGTTGGTCTTAACCGGCAGACCGGTCTGAACGACCAGGTCGGCCTTCTCAGCGCGCAGCGGCCAAGCCAGGCCGGTGTAAGGATCAGGCATCAACCCACGCCCGGAGGTGGCGTTCTGAATGTATGCGCTGGTCACCCAGTTGGATCCATTGACCGGGTTCCACGGGTCGGTGAACATGGTGGCGGTAGAGCCGACTTTAACTTGACCGCCTTCCTTATCCGCGTAGCGCATGGTGTAAGGCGACATAAAGGTGGTTTCCACGCCTGCGCCTACATCCGCGCTGACTTGCAGGTCACAGCGGAAGGGAGCGTAGGTCTGCAGGTCAATCGTCCAGACCTGGAGGCCATCCTGCATGGCAAGAGGCATGGCTTGAGCCATCAGGTCGTGGCGTTCCTGGAGGGTGGCGTAGTTGCCATTCGCCAGGTCATCGCCAACCTGCTGGAAGACCGGATCGGGCACATTCTCGGTGAACAGGGGGATGCCCTGGGGGCTATCGGGCAGGTACATTTCCTGGAAGATCGTGCGTTCGTCGCGCTGGAGGCCGTTGGAGCCCCAGCCTGCGGTGTAGAGGTTCCATAAGCCGTCCGTGGGGTTGGAGCCGATCCACAGCGGCGAGAGTTCGGAGGATTTCTTTTCCACTCTCTCCACCGTGAAGCCGAGGGTTTCCAACTGATTGGCAAAGTACTCACCCTGCGGCAGGCGGGTGCCATCGCCGTCATTGCGGATCAGGAAGATCAGGTTGATGGGCTGGCCGCCGAATTCCCACTTGCCATCCGCATTCTTGGTGGCGCCCATGGCGGGCATTTCGGCATCCACCGCCGCCTGTGCCTTGGTCATGTCGTAAGCGTAATAGGCTTCCAGGCCGCGGGCTACATCGATCAGGTCGGTGTAGTCCACCAATTGCGTGGTGATTGCGAAGAACTTGGGCAGTGCCCCACCGGTGTAGATCTCCTGGTTGAGGTAGTTGCGGTCAATTGCCCAGTTCATGGCCTCACGCATCTTGCGATTCGAGAAGGGGTTCAGCTTGGTGGTGTCGCTGAAGACGGCCGGGTTGAACATCATATCGTAGTAAGTGCCATAGGACTGGGAGTAGCATAAATTAGCGCTTTTGATCTCTGCAAGCTTGTTAGCAGCCAGGCCATAGCTGAAAAGGTCAATCGCACCCGCACTGATCTGGGTGATGGCAGATTGGCCATCTACGATGGAGTAGTCAATCTCGTCCAGCCAGCCGCCGTGGCGGGTGGTGGTCGGAGTTGGAGCCTCGGTCGGAGCTGCGGTGGGAGCTTCAGTAGGAGCTTCGGTTGCAGCCGGAGGCTGTGTCGGAGCGGTTGTCACGACAGGCGTGGGTGTTGGACCACATGCGCCAAGCACCATGCTGGTGACAAGTAGCAGACCGAACACGATATACATGCGTTTGCTTAACATTGTCTTTCTCCTCCAAAGAGAAAATATGGTTGGAACAGAATAGAGTGAAACTCAAAACTAGCAAGTCGAGGTCTTTTCCTGAAGGATCACCTCCTTTGCACAGAAAATCCTTAAACCCTGGCTGGGAAAAATTTTTCCAGGGAAAGTGATAGAGTGAAAGAAGATTAACACAAGATATATAAAAAGTCAAGTGCGCGCTCGAGAAACACGTGCATCGTATACTAGGAGTGAATCTCGGGTAGAAAACCTTACTTGGTTGAAACAGCCATTCAGATGGCGTCATGAATGGGGCGTGCCCCCTTCGCACATTATCTCCTCACTGCATACCTTATCCGCCCTGACCCGCATTGAATTGCCTGGTGCAGCTCTCCACCTTCCCGTTGCCAGTGAGTCAACCGTACGGAGAATATATCTCTCCTATAATTTCCTCGTCGGGAGATGAACATTTCCTCATGATTTTATCTCCAATCACCCTGTCATCCATCTTGTTTTGAATTTGAATTTACGGATACAATATGACAATAAGTAAGGTTCCTGTTTCATGTTGAATGACAGACCTCTCCGTGTAATCCTGACCACTGGAATACTCTTGGCGGCAATCTATCTGGCGTTTGCCACTGGTCCACTGGTGCTGGGAGGTGGTCAGGCCGTGCAGGCTGCTCCGCTTGCTCAGGTCGCGGATACAGACACGCCCACGTTCACACCATCCCGCGCGCCCACGTTCACGCCGGGAGCCCCGGTGCATGTGGTCATCAGCGAGTTCCGCACCCGCGGACCGGTCAGGTCGGGCGATCCTAACGGTGACCGCAACGAGTTCATCGAACTTTTCAACCCCAGTGGGGCAGCGGTCAACATCGGTGGGTGGACGATCAGAAAATCAAGCGGTTGCGGAACGACCCTCTCAACATTGGTCGCCATCACCTCAGGCGTGATCTTACAGCCTGGGGGTCATTATCTGGTGGCGGCAAGCGGTGTCTCTCTCTCTGTCAGCCCAAACCAATATATTTCCTCGTCCAGTTCTTATGCCATTCCCGATGACGGGGGACTCGCGCTGGTGGAAACCAATGGGAATATTGTTGATGCGGTGGGAATGTGCATTTCAACGCTATACCGGGAAGGGACCCCCCTTCTGCCCATGTCGGGCATCAGCGATCATAGTTACGCCCGCAACCCCATCGGCACGAATAGCGGTTGCTACGATGTAAATAACAACGTTGCTGATTTCACGCTCATTTCTCCTCCGGCCCCCCAGAATAAAAACAGTTCACTCGCCATGTGTCAGGGCGTGATGACCAGCACTCCCACGCATACGCCCACCAAAACGCCCACGCGTACACCCACCCGCACGATCACGCCGATACCGGGTTTTGTGGTCCTCAATGAGATCCTTCCGCACCCGCGCACCGATTGGAACGAGGATAATGCAGCCAATGTTGATGATGAGTACATTGAAATTATTAACCTCGGTGTGCTGGAAGTTAACATGAAAGGTTGGAGGATGGATAATGGCGAAGATGGGGAGAATTCGTATGCATTGCCAGAGATGGTCCTAGAGCCGCGCGCCATTGCCCGCATTTTCCGCTCAGAGAGTGGGGTTGCCCTCAGCGATGCCGGAGCGACTGTGCGTTTGCTTAAGCCTGCAGGGCAAATTGCGGACGCGTTTACTTACGATGTTGTTGAAGCGGCTGACATCAGCTGGTGTCGCTTGCCAGACGGTGGAGCATATTGGACCTTTGCCTGCCGTCCGACCCCGGGCCGTCCAAACTCCCGCGCCGGATCCACATTCCTTACGCCGACTCCCACCCGTGGTCCAGGTGCTGCACTCGCACCAGGCGCTTGCCCGCTGGCGGATACTGTCCCCGCGGGTGTTATCCAGGCTGAATGCGGCCAATCGCCCGCGACGATATGGAATTGGAATTGG
>Ga0172371_10000679_pt1 | contig 53514 bp, 47 predicted proteins | sample Lak12m_FD_114543 | JGI IMG/M metagenome (GOLD analysis project Ga0172371, IMG submission 114543) | Freshwater microbial communities from Kabuno Bay, South-Kivu, Congo - kab_022012_12m | ecosystem: Environmental > Aquatic > Freshwater > Lake | place: Democratic Republic of the Congo: South-Kivu... | reverse complement strand
GCGTACGCTATCTGTCTGTCCAACACAGGTGGTACGACCAATCAATATTGGACCCAGGTCACAGCGTCAGCGGGCGGCATCGGCCATGCAGTAGCGATTTGTCCTGCCGGCAGCGTGGTCACTGGCGGGGGTTATGCTTCCAACCCGGATAACCTGCGGGTTTATAACAGCATGAAGAACGGCAATGGCTGGGAGACATACGCCAAGAATTTATCGGGATCAGATCAGCTTCTCAACGCCTATGCCATTTGCCTCTCTGGAACCACCGGCGGCACAGCAGATGCGTCCATTCAAATCACAATCGCAGGCAACAACGCAGACGGTGCATCGGTGGCATGTTCATCCGGCATTGTCACGGGAGGAGGCTTCGCGTTGGGCAACAATTTGGTCATCTACAACACTTCTATGGGAGTCGATAACACTCACTGGGAATCCTATGCCACCAACACAGCTGCAGGCAACCAACTGATGAATATCTACGCAATCTGCCTGTCGTTCCCGTGAATCTGTAAGTATTCCTAACAATATTCGGGCGGCAGTTGAACTGCCGCCTGTTTTATTCTCCGTCTTACTTTCCTGGTTAACTCTCCGCCAGCACAATGATTTTATCTCCTTCAACAAAGACCACCGGCTCGGATTTCTTCGGATTGGTATGCACGCCGTAAGATGGTGGCTGGCTAGCCTCTCGCAGCAGCCGGTAGCCAATGGCCGTCTCGCCGCGGCGGCGGGCGGCCTCGACCAGCGTGTGGAAACTTAGCTGCTGGCTTGTGTTCACGTAATCGCTCACCGGTTTGAGGTAGATCTCTGAGCCTTCTGGGTCGAATAAATCCTGGAAAACGGCGTTGAGGTCACCGTTCTCCGAAAGCTGTGAAAGCATCAGGCTTATCAGGTGGTCACTGATGATGAAATCGTCCACGTGAGCTGCTTCGGCCAGCTCGCGGTTGCGTAAATCGAGCATCTCGCTGACCATGGAAAAGGGTGTCTCGTCTCGCTCGGCAATGTTGCGCAGGTGTAACAGCGTGACGAGTGTTTTCGCGTCTGCTGCTTGGGCTTCCAGCCCTGCGTAACTTAGCACGATGACATGGTCATAATCCACAGCCTTTACGCGTTCTAGTAGGTTTCGATCGGTGGTATCGCCAACCTGAAAGACGACCTTCTGGTTTGGCAGCGTGCCGCAACAGAACTTGATCTTCTCCCCTGCCTCAGAGGATAATTGCCCATCGGCGATAACAGTGACACGCGAGCCTTTGGCTACGTAATTATCCAGCTGTCGGATAATGATCTCGGCGCAGCGGTTCCAGCCGAGAATAAGGCACTTTTCCGAGACGGCAGGGCGCGGTTTGCCATACTCGCAGATGGCATTTATATCTGCCAATGGGTGGTCAATACCGGAAGGGGTGATGGTGTCATCATCCGCGGAGATGGCGATGATCTTATCCTCGGCGCCAATCTTCTTCTCCATCGGTGGATTAAGCTGGCTGCGGCCATCAGCAAATTGCAGGCCAATCAGGGTGGAAGTCTCGTAGGCTGACAAAGACTCGCCGAATGTCTTGCCCTCCAGCGTCGGCTCAGATTTAATATAGATTTCGTCACCACCAAAATTAAGCAGCTCTGTATAGACCACTGAAAGTCCCGATTGGCGCGATGTCTGTGCGGTGACGCGGGCGATGAGATCGCCCACCAGCACCGCGTTGACGTGATCCTTCTGACCGATCATGCGCACAACTTCCATGTTGCGCGCCTCCCGGATTTGAGTCACAATGTTGTAGGGGGCGGCATGCCGGTTGGGGTTATTGGTGATGGCCAGCACGGTTTTGATAACAAAGGCATCCGGGTCGTCACCCTCCGGTGGAAGAATGATGATGGATCGGGCCGTGTGCGGACTGGCAAGCTCCAGGTCAGTCAGGTCCATCGGGCGTCCCGAGCGGCAAATGACCCGCGTGTTCTTAACCTCGGGAATACGATTGCGGATCTCGCCCTCCATCTCAACTTTATCCTGTTCCGCCAGAACGACAACGATCGCGCCCTTCTTCCGACTCTCGTTGGCAAATACCAATTCTGAGATGATGGTGAAGATCTGTGGAGACCAGCCAAAAATTACCGTATGCTCATTTTCCAGGACATGCGAGCGGCCCTTACGCAGCTCCTCAAGCTTGCCTTCCACACCCGCGGTCAGCACGCCGATCAGCGCGCTGACCACAAAGATACCGCCGACGGTGACAAAGAGCATAACAACGCGGAAGCCCCAGCCTGCGTCACCGCCCATCGTACCAGCGTCAAAGGTGCGCATCAGACTCTCCCAGGCAGCTTCGCTAAAGGACATCGGCGCAACGCTGCCTTCTGGCGCGAGCGCCAATCCGCCCAGGCTGATGATGACCGCGGCAATGACGATCACCACCAACGAGAGTAGCGCCAGCCCGCCAATCAGTGCAATTGTGCCACGTGCCATGTAATTGTCGAAGTAGTATTGCAGCTGTTGACGCAGTGTAGGTTTTGTAACCATATCTCCTCCTGTAGACCAGGAATGTTTAATTATAGGGTTGTTTCGGAAATATGCCAACAGTCATGGCAATCCTGGATTTTAATAAGCATGTTACTTGCTTAATTTGACGGCGAAAGGGATTTTGCTTTATACTGACAGAAGAAGAATAAGATAGTAATTTCCATTTTTCTCGATAAGGAGGCACATATGACCACCACTCTCACCTGGTATGGACACGCCGCCCTCGGGTTGGAGACTGGCGGCTACCGGCTCCTGGTTGACCCCTTCCTGAGCGGCAACCCGACTGCCGCGGCAGGCACGGATAAGCTTAAGCCGGATTTCATCTTGGTCACGCACGGCCATGGCGACCACATGGGCGATACGGTGGCCATTGCCAAGCGCAGCGGCGCCACCGTCATCAGCAATGCCGAGATTTCCGGCTGGCTTGGCAAGCAGGGCATCAAGACCCACGCTCAGCACCTTGGCGGCGGCTATAAACACCCCTTCGGCTACCTCAAGTTGACGCTTGCCTTGCACGGTTCAGGCCTGCCGGATGGCTCCTACGGGGGCAATCCCTGCGGATTTCTACTGACGACGAACGACGGCAGGAAAATCTACATGGCCGGCGATACCGGCCTGTTCGGCGATATGAAGCTGATTGGCGAGGAAGGTGTAGACCTTGCTGTCATTCCCATCGGCGATAACTTCACCATGGGGCCGGATGACGCCCTGCGCGCCATCGAGCTGCTCACACCGAAACATGTCATCCCTATCCACTTCGGGACCTGGAGCTTGATCGTCCAAGACCCGGATGCCTGGGCTGCCCGCGTCAATAAAGAGACCAGCGCACAAGCACATGTGCTGAAACCGGGGGAAGCGTTTACGCTGTAAATCGTAGGGACAGGCCTGTGACCTGTCCTTAATCATTTCCTGGCAGCACCAGCGGCACATCCGCGAACGGATGGGGAATGACCTTCACATGCAAGTGATAGGCTTCCGAGATCAGCTCCGGCGTTAACACCTGGAGAGGTGTCCCGGAAGCTTTGATTTTCCCATCAACCAATAGGGCAATCCGATCAGCGTAACGCGCCGCCAGGTTCAAGTCATGAAGGGCAATCAGCACAGCCAGTTTGTCATTGTGCGCCAGCCCTTGCACCAATTCCATGAAATTAACTTGATAATGCATATCAAGATTGGATGTCGGCTCGTCGAGCAATAGGATGGGTGTGGACTGCGCCAGCGCCCGCGCTAGAAGAACGCGCTGTCCCTCGCCGCCGGAAAGCTCACCGACACGCCGCCCAGCCAGATCGAGCACGTCTACTTTTTGCAACGCTAATCGAACGATTTCCTCGTCTTTAGCAGAGGTCTGACCCAGGAAATTCAAGTACGGCGTCCGCCCCATTCGCACCGTCTCCCAGACGGTGAAAGCAGGAGGCAGGGAAACAGCCTGCGGCACTACGGCCAGGTGGCGGGCGCGTGGCATGGGAGGTAAGGCAGTGAGATCAATCCCGTTTGTACGGATGATGCCCCTTTTTAATGGAATTACTCCGCTCACCGCGCGCACCAGTGTGGACTTGCCCGCGCCGTTCGGGCCAATCAGCGCCGTCACCTCACCCGAATTGACTTCAAGCGAAACATCACCAAGCACGCGGCGCGCACCGTATGAAACCGTCAATCCTTCGATCTTTAACATCGCCTGAAATCCAATCGCCAATCCTCAATCGTAAATTACCAATATCCCTGATTTTTGGCCTTGCGCAACACCCATAGGAAAAACGGCGCACCTCCCAGCGCAGTTACGATACCCACCGGTAGTTCCTGCGGAGACAGCACAGAGCGGGCAATCACGTCTGCCAGGAGAAGCGCACCCGCGCCACCAATGATGCTGAGCGGCAACAGGCGGCGATAATCTGCGCCGAACCACAGGCGCATAACGTGGGGAACAATCAGGCCAATGAAACCAATGACACCGGAAAAAGATACAGCGGCAGCTGTCGCCAGGGAGGCTGCGACCAGGATAATGGTCTTGGCACGCGTCACGGGCAGGCCGAGCTGCTGCGCCTGTTCATCGCCAAATTGCAGCAGGTTCAGGGTGTGACCGTTCAGGACGAGGAATCCCAGACCAATGGCAAGGAATGGCAGGATGGTCAACACGGGATTCCAACCAGCCTGGGTATAACCACCCAGGAGAAAGCCGAAGGCACGGCGCAGCTCTCCTGTCGAACGCAGCATCAGAAGCGAGGTCAGCGATGTGGCAAAAGCACTGAAGGCCACGCCTGCCAGTATCAAGTTGGTAGTCGGGATGGTTTTGCCAAGACGGGCGAGCGAATAGACCAGCAGGATGGTCAGCATGGCTGCCAGGAAGCCCGCCAGTGGCACCGCCAGCAATCCCCAGAATGTGTAAGGCCACTGGATGCTCAACGCCGCTGCCACACCCAACCCCGCGCCGGAGGCGACGCCGATGAGGTAAGGGTCAGCTAGTGGGTTGCGGAACAAGCCCTGGTAGGCTGCACCGCTTCCACCCAGTGCCGCGCCAGTCAGCAGTACCAGTACCGTGCGCGGCAGGCGGATGGATACGATGATGAAAGCAAAGGTTTGCAGCGACTCAGGCAATGAGGCGGCGAAAAACCAGCCAGTCAGGATACGCCCCATGTCGGTGGGCGGGATGAAGACCGAGCCGATGGCGATGGAGAGCAAGATCGCGGCTGTTAGGAAGGCACAGGATAGGAGATAGGGGGATAGGCGGGACATTGGGATGGAAAAAGTGAAAAGAGAATAGAGAATGGGAAGTACAGATTGAGGCTATTCTCTACTCTCCATTCTCGAATCTCTATTTGAACAATTCCGGATGCAGCAGCATCGTCAGCGCTTCCAGCCCGTCCACAAGGCGCGGACCAGGACGTGTGACCAGGTCATCATTGAATGGGAAGACTTTGCCCTCCTTCACGGCGGAGAGGGTCTCCCAACCGGGGCGCCCCGCAACCTTCTCCGGCGTCTCACCATAGGCTGCGTCGCCAAGCAGGATCATATCCGGGTTAGCAATCACCAACTGTTCGAGGCTGACCTGAACCCATTGTCCGTTTAGGTGCGCACCGATATTGTCACCTCCAGCACGTTGGATGAGCAAATCGCCAAAAGTGCCAGGGCCATATGTATAAGGCTTGGTTGGATCGGTCGCGTCGAACTCGTAAAACACGGTGGGACGCGTCTCAATGCTACCAACCTTCGCATCCACCGCGGCGACGCGGCCTTTGAGCGACTCGACCAGCGCGGCCGCTTCCGCAATGTGTCCGGTTAGTTTGCCGACGGTTTCGAGGTTGGTATATAGCTCCTCCAGCGTAGCCGGGTTGGGCAGCAAGTAGACCGTCAGTCCAAGCTGCTCAAGCGCGGCGACCAGTTCCGGTGGGTTGATACCACCCGCCAGCACCAGGTCGGGTTTGAGGGCTACGATGGCTTCGTTGCTGAAACCGCTCCAGCCGCCAACCGTCGGGATGGAGGTGGTAGCTTCAGGATAGTTCGAAGCTTCATCGCGACCGACAAGTTGTGCCCCCGCGCCAACGGCAAAGAGGATTTCTGTATTCGATGCCGCCAGCGAGACAACGCGCTGCGCCGGGCCAGTAAAAGTCAACGTTCGCCCCAGACCATCGGTGAAGGTCAAGACGGTAGGAGCGGGGGTGCTGGGGACCTCGGTGGTGGAAGGCAGGGGCCCAGTGGTGCTGGGGGGCTGTGGAACGGGAGTGGCAGACGGGGTGCATGCGGCCAGCAGCACCGCAAAAGAAATCAAGGCAACTAACAATTTACGGAACATCTGGTGATTCTCCTATTAGGGATCTATATTCATTACTTTCATCTGTGGTTACAAAACGAAATCCCCTGCCGCAAGGACAGGGGAGGGGGGAGAGGCAATCCGTTAAAGCCGTTCCCACCTCCTTTCCACGGGAGTGTGGCTTGCCCCCGTATTTCGGGGGTGAACCGGCCAGGGCGGGCGGCCTGACTCGTTTAGTTAGTTAGTTTTGTGGTTGTTTAGGTTCGTTTTTTTATAGTTGACCAGCAACTACCAAACCTCTAAACAACAAAACTATCCATCTAAACTTACAGTTGCGGGACAGCGCCGGACTTCACTTGCAATACATGGAGTGCAAATGGCACCGACTTCGCCTTTGAGCCTTCCCATCCGGGGGCTAAGGCACCCTGACCGATATTTATTTTTATACAGAGCGTGACGACTCTACCGTCGCCTGCGAAACCTGTCTGCCCTAATGGGATAGTTCAGGATGGATTTCGCATTCCTACGTCGGTTATTTTATACGCGTGGGGGCAAAACGTCAATGATAAAAGCCTTGCCTTCTCCTGCCGGAAACTGTACAATGATTGTGCAACCAGCAACCTTATAACTATAAACGATATTCACTTTTGACCGAAGACCCACCCACCGCGCGACCGCACGACCATTCGACAACCTACCTCCCGATTATCCGCCTCAATGACGAAACTAACCACGCGACTACCCCTGCTCTGGCTTTCCTTAGCTTTCATCGCCGGCATCCTCCTCGCTAGTTTGGTGACGCTCTCGGCTAAGACCTGGCTCATCCTGTCCGTCATTGCATTACTCACCGCCATCCTCTTACGCCTGATTCCCCTTGCCATCCGCGGTTTCCGCTCCGCTCCTTCCCTATCCCCTCTCTCCCCTGCCCCTGCGACCGAAATCCCCCCAGCTTCAACATCATCCACCTCCCCTTCTATCCCCTCATTCATCGCTCTATCACTCCTCACTCTCTTCCTCGGAGCGGCTCGTTACCAGTATTCCATCCCCACCATTGATGCGCACAACATCGCCTGGTACAACGATCGTGAATACGAAGTCTTGGTCACCGGCATGTTGATCGAGCCACCCGATGCGCGAGATACCTACATCAACCTGCGCCTGGATGTGAGCAGCATTAACACTGGTGATGAATCCCTGCCGGTCAGCGGTTTGATACTGGCACGTATCCAGCCCAATCAGACCTTCCAGTATGGCGATATGATCCGTGTGCGCGGATTGTTGAAGACCCCGCCACAGGACGAGGAATTCTCCTACCGCGACTACCTGGCGCGTCAGGGCATCCGTGCCTATATGCCCTCCGCTGAAGCGACACTGCTGCCCTTCCACAGGGGTAGTCCAATCATAGCTACAATCTACGCCTTCAAGGAACGCTCCCTGACCATCATCTACCACCTCTACCCCGACCCGGAGGCCTCGCTCCTGGCGGGCATCCTGCTTGGTGTGGATGCCGGCCTGCCTGCCGACCTCCAGCAGGCATATAAAGATACCGGGACGGCGCACATTATCGCCATCTCAGGCTTCAACATCACCATCATCGCCGCACTTTTCGTCCTCCTCTTCGACCGCCTGCTCGGACCCCGCCGCGGCGCGCTGGTTGCTATCCTTGGCATTGCCCTTTACACCTTCTTGGTCGGTGCAAGCGCATCCGTGATCCGTGCCGCCCTGATGGGTGGACTGGCGCTCTTCGCCCGGCAGGTCGGCCGCCGTCAGGACGGCCTCAACACGTTGGCTTTCGTCGCCGCACTGATGGCTGCCTTCAACCCAAACATCCCTTGGGATGTCGGTTTCCAATTGTCATTCGCCGCAACACTCGGCCTGATCCTCTACGCCAAGCCGTTGAGGGCTTGGCTCACGTTCCTATTGGCGCATCTTGCCCCGTCTGCTACCGCTGAAAAGATTTCCCATCCCATCTCGGTATTTTTCCTCTTCACCCTTGCCGCCCAATTAACCACCCTGCCGGTCATGGCTTACCAGTTCAGGCGCATCTCCCTCGTCTCGCTGATCGCCAACCCCTTCATCTTGCCTGCCCAGCCCGCGGTGATGCTGTTCGGCGGGCTGGCCCTCCTGCTTGGCCTGATCTACCTGCCGCTTGGGCAACTGGCCGCCTGGCTGGCCTGGCCGTTCGTTGTCTATACCAACCGGGCCGTGGAACTGTTTGCCCAATTACCGCACGGCGTTTTAATTCTTGGAGATTTTTCGCTGCTGTTCGTTGTACTGTTTTATGCGATGCTCCTTTCTTGGACCTTCGCCGGCTCTCGTTTAAAATCCTTGTTCGCCACCCGCCTCCTTGCTCCTGCTACCCTGCTCATCGGCGTCCTTGGTTTGATTGCCTTCCTGGTCTTTCGTGCCGCCCTCACCGCTCCTGATGGCTTTCTGCACATCACCTTCTTAGACGTTGGTTCAGCAGACACCATCCTCATCCAGACGCCGTCCGGTCGCGCTGTGCTGATCAACGGAGGACCCAGCCCCTCGCGCCTTTCGGACGCCATTGGCCGCCGTCTCTCTCCCTTCGCCCGCAAGCTGGACTACCTCGTCATCGCCTCGACGCGAGAGGATCAGGTCGCTGCGCTGCCATCCACATTGGAGCGTTTCCCACCGGATGCGGTGTTGTGGGCTGGCAAGAGTGAGGCCTCCTACTCCTCCCGCCAGGTGGAGGTCATGCTGACCGGGCAATCCATCCCGATCTCCTACGCCACCACTGCCAGCGGATTGGATCTGGGCAGCGGCGCCCGGCTGGAGGTGTTGAGCGTCACGCCGCGTGGCGCGGTGCTGCTGCTGTCATGGAACGGATTCCGCACCCTCCTGCCGATCGGCGCGAACTTCGACTCGCTGGCCGAACTGGAGAACGGCGCGGCTATCGGGCCGGTCTCCGTCCTGCTTCTCGCCGATTCGGGCTACGCGCCGCTCAATCCCCCTGAATGGATCGCTAACCTCAAGCCTCAGGTGGTGATATTGAGCGTCGAGGCGGGTGATTCGGACGGCCTGCCCGATCAAGTCACTCTGGATACAATGAAGGATATCTCCCTGCTGCGCACGGATGAGAATGGCTGGATCCACGTGTCAACGGATGGAGAAAAGATGTGGGTGGAAGTGGAGAAAAAATAAGGCGCACTTGACTGTAAGCGGAACAGATATATACTAAAGATCGAACGCTTGACATCAATATATGGGGATAAATCCAGTAAGTTTGGAGGCTGTAATGCCAACTGAAAAATTCATCCTCGCCATAGACTTCGGCTCCTCGGGACCGAAGGTGGCGATCGTTTCCACGCACGGGGAAATCATCGGCAGCGAGTTCGAGCCGGTGGAGACGCTTTTCCTGCCCGGCGGGGGTGTTGAGCAGCGCCCTGAAGACTGGTGGCAGGCTATCGTTCGCGCCACGCAGCAGCTGCTGGCACAAAAGCTGGCACCGGTGGACGACATCCTGGCAGTCATCATTGCCAGCCTGTACTCCACCACCGTCGCTGTGGATCGGGCGGGGCATCCCCTCACCAATGCCATCTTCTGGATGGATACGCGCGGCGCGCCTTACGTTCAGGAGATCACCGGAGGGCTGCTTAAAGTGGAGGGCTATGGTCTCCGTCGGCTGCTGGCATGGTTGCAGCGCACTGGCGGCATTCCCACCCGTTCGGGCAAGGATTCCATAGCCCATATCCTGCTCATCCGCCACGAGTGGCCGGAAATATACCGCCAGACCTATAAATTTCTCGAACCGAAAGACTACCTCAACCAGCGCCTGACCGGTAAGTTCGCCGCCACCTACGACTCGGTCAACCTTCACTGGCTGACCGACAACCGCGACATCTTCCACATTGACTGGGACGCGCGCCTGCTGGCCCTTTCCGGCATCGAACGGGCGAAGCTGCCGGACTTGCAGCGGACATTGGATATTCTCGGCACAATCGCCCCTGATGTCGCTGCCGAGCTTGGCTTGCCCGCTAGCGTCCAGGTCATTGCCGGGACGACCGACGCACAGTCCTCAGCGGTCGGCTCCGGCTCGGTGCGCGACTTCGATGCGCACCTCTACCTCGGCACCTCTTCTTGGATTTCCTGCCACGTACCATTCAAGAAGACCGACCTGTTTAACAACATGGCCTCGCTGCCCTCGGCCATCCCCGGCAAGTATTACATCGCCAACGAACAGGAGTGCGCCGGGGCGTGCCTTAACTTCCTGCGCGACGAGCTTTTCTACCCGAAGGATGAGTTGGCAAGCGGTGCCCCACCAGAGGACATCTTCACACGCTTCGACGGGATGGCAGCCGCCGCGCCACCTGGCAGCCGCGGCGTGATGTTCACCCCCTGGCTGGTCGGCGAACGGACACCGGTGGAGGACGCCATGATCCGGGCCGGGTTCCACAACCTCTCGATGCACAACAACCGCCGCGACCTATTGCGGGCGGTCTTCGAGGGTGTGGCCTTTAATTTCCGCTGGCTGCTGGGCGCGGTGGAACCGTTCTGCAAGCGCAGGCTGGAATCGCTCAACATGATCGGCGGCGGGGCAAAGTCGGAAGCATGGTGCCAGATCCACGCCGACGTGCTGGATCGTACCATCCGCCAGGTGCGCGACCCGATCCGCGCCGGCTTGCGCGGCGCGGCGTTTCTGGCTTGCGTTGCCCTGGGTTTGACCACCTTCGATAAAATCGCGGATGAAATCCAGATTGCCAATACATTCATGCCCAACCCCGATAATAGGAAAGTTTACGACGACATGTTCAAGGAATTCGTAAACCTGTATCGCCGGAACCGCCCCATCTATGCTCGTTTGAATGCAAAGTGAACACCCGGAAACCCTACAATAAACCATACATAGATGCACACTTACCCTGATGCTTTGATAGATGGGGCTTTTTTCATTGGTTGCGCAGTAAGTCCACTTATCAAACAGAATCCGTGTTTTTCTGTGACTGATTTAATATTAGGATATCCTCATGGACATCGAAAAAATCCAACAACAACTAAAGTGGCTGCCGCCGCGCTGGGTTGCATGGCTGGAGCGGTACCTTCGCCGTATCCCCTCGGTTCAATCCATGATCGAGAAGGAATACGACGGCATCATGACCGGAATGGAAGGGACGGTCAAGCCCTACCGCGCCGACTTTCCCTCCTTCACCCGCCTGCCTGAAAATGGCTATGCGCGCGGCGAGTTGATCCGCCAATTGGAAGCCCTTAAGGACCGCGAGGAGGCGCGCTGGAAGGAAGGCTATGCTTCCGGCGCAGTCTACAACGGTGACCAGTCCTTTATAGACTTTCTCAACCAGGTCTATGCCATCCACTCGCAGGCCAACCCGTTACACGCGGATATCTGGCCGAGCGCCTCCAAGTTCGAATCCGAGATCGTCGCCATGACGGCACGGATGCTGGGAGCGGGCGAGGAGACAGACGAGATCTGCGGCACGGTCACCTCGGGCGGCACGGAAAGTATCCTGCTGGCTATGAAGACCTATCGCGATTGGGCGCGTGAAACGCGCGGCATCCACCGACCGGAGATTGTTGCGCCTTCCACAGCCCACCCGGCTTTTGACAAGGCCGCACAGTATTTTCGCATCAGGATGATCCGCGCGCCGGTCGGGACTGATTTTCGTGCCGATGTGCGCGCTGTGGAACGAGCCATCAGCCGCAACACTATCGCCATTATTGGCTCCGCGCCGACTTTCCCACACGGGATAATTGACCCCATCCGTGAGCTTTCCGAGCTGGCGCGGAGGCGCGGAATCGGCTTCCACACCGATTCCTGCCTAGGCGGCTTTATACTTCCCTGGGCGGAGCAACTCGGCTACCCAGTCCCGCCATTTGATTTCCGCCTGCCCGGTGTCACCTCCATGTCCGCGGATACGCACAAATACGGTTACGCGGCGAAAGGCACCTCCGTGGTGTTATATCGCGGTCTGGATCTGCGTCGTCACCAGTATTTCACCGCGGTAGATTGGCCTGGCGGGTTGTATTTCTCCCCCAACATGGCCGGTAGTCGCCCCGGTGGGTTGAGCGCGGTCTGCTGGGCTGCGATGATCTCAATGGGCAAAGCTGGTTACTTGGAAGCCACGCACCGCATCCTGGAAACCGCTGCACAGATCAAGAAAGGCATCGCTGAGATACCCGAACTACGCATCCTGGGCAACCCGCTGTGGATCATTGCCTTTGCCTCCGATTCGCTCGACATCTACAAGGTAATGGACTTCATGCTCTGCCGCAAGTGGAGCCTGAACCCACTCCATAAACCATCCGCGGTGCATATCGCCCTGACGCTACGCCACGCGCAGGAGGGTGTGGCCGAGCGGTTTATCAACGACCTGCGGGATGCCATTGAACATGTCAAGGCGAATCCACAGGAAAAAGGCGAAAGCGCCCCTGTCTATGGCATGGCCGCCACCTTGCCACTACGCGGCGTGGTCAGCGAGATGTTGCGCCGATATGCGGATTTGTTGTACAAGGTGTAAAATCAAGAATGATGCACCACAAAGACGCGAACGCCGCGAAGGTGTTCAAGCCTTGATGATAATAATTTCTTCGCGAGGCTCACTGCTTTGCGGTTACCTTATCCCGCCAAAGGAGAGACCCACATGACCGAAACTGTCTTTACCAAGCTCGCCGATGCCCTTGACCGGTTACCCAACGGTTTCCCGCGTACAGCGTCCGGGGTGGAGATTAAGATTCTTCAGAAGATCTTTTCTCCCGAAGAGGCGGCGCTTGCCTGCCAGTTGACCGGAAAAAAGGAATCGCTGGCAGTCATCGCCGCCCGAGTCGGGTTGCCCAACGATGAGACCGGCAATCAGTTGTTCAAGCTGGTGCGACGAGGCATGGTCTGGTTCGGGAGAGATAAGGAAGGGGGTGTGCGTTTCCGCCTAGCCCCGTTCGTGGTGGGTATCTACGAAGCCAGCCTGGAACTGATGGATCACGAACTGGCGCACCTGGTTGAAGATTATTTCTCCAGTGAGGGGGCGGCGGTCATCATGGGGGCACAGCCAGCGCTGCATCGCGTCGTCCCGGCACAGAACACGGTCAAGAGCGAACAGATCTTGCCTTACGAGGACGTGCGCGCCCTATTGCTTGCTGCCAAGACCTACAACGTGCGCGCCTGCATCTGCCGTGAACAGCAGGATCAATTGGGTTCACGCCGCTGTGACTTCCCGAAGGATATTTGCATTAACTTTTCCAACTCGGAACGCCCACCGCAGCCGGGCGATATCACCCAGGCTGAAGCGCTGGCTCTGCTCAACAAGAGCGAGGAACTCGGCCTGGTGCATACGGTCAACAATGTCATCGAAGGCTTGGGATATATCTGCAACTGCTGCGGTTGCTGCTGCGGCATTCTGCGCGGCATCACCGACTGGGGTATCGAGAACTCGGTTGCTTATTCCAACTATTACGCGGTGATTGACCCGGAGCTATGCAATGATTGCGGCACTTGCATTGATCGCTGCCAGGTGCACGCCATCTCGGCAGGTAATGGCTACTCGGTGGTGAACAAGGCTCGCTGCATTGGCTGCGGATTGTGCGTGAGCGGCTGCCCCAACGATGTGGCACGGCTGGAGCGCAAGCCGGAAGCCGAGATCGTCCAGCCACCGTTTAACTTTCGCGCCTGGGAGGAAACGCGACTTGCCTACCGGGGAATGGCCGGGTAGACGAGCCTCTTGTCGAATGCGTTCTTTTAGAACGCAAACAACACACCATTATTCTGACTTACTCGAAGTGTTTGGTTTTTTCGTTGTTCGCCTTATTCGCGCTATTCGCGAGTAGACAACGTTTGCGGAACTGAATCCCGCCCTACGACACTTATTTTAACTCCAATCCCCCAATAAACTCACGGATCACCGAATCTCTCGGCACGACCGACTCATCCGCAAACGGCATGATGGTTTCGAGCAGGTTGTGGATGCGCGCCGCACGCGTGTAGGCGTCCTCCCTCAACGGATCGTCACGGTACTGTTCCACCCACCCGGCAAAATGGGACATCAGCTTGGGCTTGTATATGGGCAACTCATAGGGCATGCCGCTATTGACGATGAAATCAGCAGTCTCGACATATGGGATGATATTTCGCATCTCGCCGGAGCGAACGTAGTGCCAGTGGGTCAGCGTCTTACCGTAATCGTAGGCGCGGTGCATGGAATCTCGCAACATCCGGCGCATCAGGCGGATGTCGGTCCAGCGGACGTAGATTCCTGCGTCATCCTTTATTTGTAGCAGTGGCTCCAGGTAAACCTTGATCTTCTCGTCCTCGATGCCGTCTGCTAGGGGGGGATACAGGCCGTAGAGGCTGTCAATCAGGATGATGTCACCCGCTTCCAGCTTCATCGGTGTCCGGTCCGGATGACGCTTACCCATCTTGAAATCGTAATACGGTAGTAGCACCTCCCTGCCAGAGAGTAGCGCGTGGAGGTGCTGGTTGATCAGCTCTATATCCAGCGCTTGCGGCGTCTCGAAATCGTAATCGCCAAATTCGTCCTTTGGATGCAGCTCCAGATCGAAGTAGTAATTATCCAGGTTTAACTCGACGAAGCGCAAACCCTCCCACTCCAGGCCGCGTGCGATCTTGGCGGTGGTGGTCGTCTTGCCCGAAGAAGAAGGCCCGGCGATGATAACCAGCCGGATCGTCTCCTTGCGCGCACCGATCGCCCTCGTGACGGTGGTCAGGTCGTTAGCATAAGCCTCTTCCGCCTCCGCGACGATAGCCGGCATCTCACTATCGGCAATGCGCCGGTTGAGCTTGTTTACTGTGTTGACTTCATGATCCACCGCCCAATCCAGAACCTTCCACATTTTCTCCCAAGGGATGTATTCATCGCGCTGCTCGCTGGGAGCCTTCTCCCCTCTCCGCCGCCGGTTGCGCTCCTCGCGGTATAGGATATAAGCCTTGGCTACTTTGGCATGGCCATTCTCGATCAGCACTTTCTCGACCACATCCTGGATTTCTTCTACGCTGGGCGGATTCTTCCGCCCGAAACGTTCCTCCAGCAACTTGAGGACCTGCTCGCTGAGGCCTTCGGCAATTGTACGGTCGCGCCCACCGACCGAGACCGCGGCGCGGAAGATGGCGTTGGTTATTCGATCTTGTACGAATGGGACGGTCGCCCCGTTCCGCTTGATGACATATTTGACCTTGAACATGGATGTACCTTTCGACCGACCCTTGCAAAGGTTTAATAAGTAAGCCCTCGCACAGGTTTTTTGATACAGTGCCAGAAGTATACACTGGAATTTCCAGGAACCGTTGTTGACAAGGAGTAAATATTGAAATCTAATTTGTACCCCTTCCAAAAGACAAATATGGGTGGAAGAAAATCCCCTTTGTTAGGGAATTGCAAAGACCTTGCAGGACCCCTTAACCATGATGTTAAGGCCAGCCGCTCAATTGTAGCTTATACTGTTGGCAATAAGGCAGGAAGAGCAATTCGTAGATTAATAATAAACCGATAAAGGCAAACCCGGTGAAAGCCGGGGACGTAAAGCCATGGATCTAAAGCTGGTCTCCAGCTATGATCGCCAGGTTGCCGAAGAAAAGATGCTTTTCGGATTTTTCCACAGCGGCCTGGCAAGAAAGCCAGGCTGCTGATATTTCTTTTGTAGCCTAAAAGGAAAGCAGGATCAAATCCTAACCTGCCAATCTTCACCCCGCCGCTTCTGCAGCATAACACCTGCACATCACCCGGCAGAAAGTTCGAGAAAAATGGAAATAACAGATGAAATCCTGTCACCCATACATCCCGGCGAAGTCCTGCTCGTAGACTTCATGAAGCCATTGGGGCTAAGCCCCCATCGTTTGGCAAATGAGCTCGGTGTGACGCCCGTACACATCCGTAAACTCGTGAACGGACAGCTCGCCATCACGGCGGATACCGCCATGCGGCTGGCGCGTTATTTTGGCACCAGCGCAGCAGACTGGCTGCAGATGCAAATTCGTTATGACCTCGATATCGCCGTGCAGGCCTTGAAAGAACGCATCACCCGCGATGTAATGGCTTTGCCGCAGCAGCGATAAAAAACTGGCAATCGTAAAGCCTCTTCTTTCCGATGGGGTTATAAAATCCAATCAATAATTTACAGATAGAGGTTTTGTTTTACATGGAGGCTTTTCCACGCCGTGAAACCGAAACATGGCGAGGTGTGTTCATGATGTGTTCCTGTATGGGTTGGAAATAAGCAACGTGATGAGGCGAAGGCTGCGGAAAATATAATTATCGTACCCTGCCGGATTCTGAGTAGATAAGCGGAGATGGGCGAGTCGCAACAACTTATCTGCCTTTCATTCCGTCGGATAGCAATGGTAAACAAGGATGGGTAGTGGGTGTTACCGGGAAAGTGGGGTGGTATACTCTAATCGTCCTTCCGCCAAGTTATATTGCTAGCAGCCTGCTCAAATGAACACCACGGTCATCGCATCTCTCCCCTCCCCCATCCTCGCCTCCATCCGCCTCGCGTTGGCGGAAGATATCGGATCGGGTGACGCGACGTCGAACAGCATCGTTCCTGTCGAAGCTCGCATGTCAGGACGGATCATCGCCAAGCAGAGTGGCACCGTCGCCGGACTGGACGTAGCCGCGGCGACCTTTTCAATGCTCGATGGGTGTATCGTCTTCACACCGGTCGTGGTGGAGGGCGCACACGTGGATGATCGCCAAACACTGGCAGAATTGCGCGGCCCGGCGCGCGCCTTGCTGACCGGCGAGCGCACCGCCCTTAATTTCCTCGGACGTATGTCCGGCATCGCCACGCTGACGCACCAATTCGTGGAGGCGGTGGCTGGCACACGGGCGGTCATTCTCGACACACGTAAAACCGGACCCGGATTGCGAGCGGTGGATAAACTTGCCGTCCAGCGAGGGGGTGGGCAGAATCACCGCCTCGGCCTGTTTGATATGATTCTCATCAAGGACAATCACATTGATTTTGCTGGTTCACTGGAGGAAGCCATCCGGCGGGCACGCCGCGCGAGGACCGGGCTGCAGATCGAAGTCGAGGCGCGCAATCTGTACGACGTGAAAGAAGCGCTGAGGCTGAATGTCGAACGCATCCTGCTGGATAACATGTCCACGGAAATGATGGTGCAGGCGGTGCGGATGACGCATGACCGAGCCAAATTGGAAGCCTCGGGTAATGTCACGCTGGCAAATGTCCGCCGGATCGCTGAAACAGGCGTGGATTTCATCTCCATTGGCGCGTTGACACACTCGGTCAAGGTGTTCGATGTTAGTTTTGATTATTTGAAATAACCCTTCATTCCGAGGGTGGTCGGGTAGCCCATGTTCTTCGGGCGTATCGAGACCTCACGAAGCAATCACCTCAAAGTTACGCGGGGATTGCTTAGCTCGCTTGATCTCGATACGCAAAGAACGCTACTCGACCAGCGCTCACGCTCAATGCCTAAAGCAATAAGAGGAAACGATGAATCCCGAAGTCCAAGCGATGTACGAGAAAATGCGGGCGAAACTCGAAAGGGTTGTCCCCGATGTGGAACTGCGGATCAAAGCCGAGATCGCCGTGGAGATCAACGCGCTGAAAACCGAAAGCAACGCGGTGATCCTGGGTCACAACTACATGGAGCCGGCGCTGTACTACTCTATCCCCGATTTCGTTGGCGATTCGCTCGAACTCAGCCGTAAAGCGGCACAGACGGATAAAGACATCATCATTTTCTGTGGCGTCAAATTCATGGCAGAGACAGCCAAAATCCTGAACCCCGCCAAGACCGTGCTGTTGCCTTCTGAAAAGGCGGGTTGCTCACTCGCTGCCAGCATTACTGCTCCAGATGTACGTGCGCTCAAGCAGCAGTTCCCCGGGGTGCCAGTGGTGAGCTATGTCAATACTTATGCAGATGTAAAAGCTGAAAGCGACATCTGCTGTACCTCAGGGAATGCCAAGGTGCTGGTCGAGTCGTTGGCAGCGGATACCATTATCTTCCTCCCCGATGAATACCTGGCGCGCAATGTGGCACGCGAAACGGGGAGAAAAATCTTTATTCCGCCTCCCTTCCCCCTCATGGGGGGAAAGGCCGGGGATGGGGGTCCGGCCCTCACTCCTTCCCCTCTCCCACAGGGAGAGGGGGGGACGCTGGTCGGCTGGCGCGGCCGCTGCGAAGTCCACGAAAAGTTCACTGTGGCGGATATCGAGATGGTGCGCGCCCAATTCCCAGATGTGGTTATCCTGGCGCACCCGGAATGCAGCCCCGAGGTGACCACTGCCTCTGATTTCTCTGGCAGCACGGGCGCGATGATCCGTTATGTAGAACAAACCCAAGCCCCCCACTACCTGCTTCTGACCGAATGCGCCATGGCCGATAACATTGCTGCCGCAAACCCCGATAAGGAAATGCTCCGCCTGTGCAGTGTCCGCTGCCCGCATATGAACCAGATCACGCTCGAAGATACACTCGAAGCGCTCCAACTCGAACGTTATGTGATCGAGGTGCCAGAAGATGTCCGCCAACGCGCCCATAATGCGGTGGAACGGATGATTGCCATCGGATAAAGAAAGACTCGATGGTTGATGGGGAGAGAATTGGCTTATTCATTACATTCTCCTCCCTGTTCTCTGCTCTCAATTCTCTATTTTCCTGCTGATTGGACTATGACAAATCCTGACGTTCTCATCATCGGAAGCGGGATTGCAGGCGCGACCACCGCCTTGTGCCTGGCGCAAAATGCCAGGCTGAACATCGCCCTCATCACCCGCGATCCCGACCCGCGCGAATCAAACACGCGCTATGCCCAGGGAGGCATCATCAGCCGCGGCCCGGGCGATAATGCCGGGTTGCTCATCGCCGACATCCTCGCTGCCGGTGCAGGAGCCAGCCTGCCAAAAGCTGCCCGCATCCTCGCCAAAGAAGGACCGCCGCTGTTTGAAAGTATTCTGATTGGGAAAGCTGGGGTGAAGTTTGACCGGACGCCCGACGGTCAGATCGCCTGGGGTCAGGAGGCAGCCCACTCGCGGCGACGAATCGCCCATGTTGGCGACATCACCGGCCAGGTCATCATCGAGGGATTGATCTCCGCGCTGGAAAGTTATTCCAACGTGCGGCTGGCGAAGAATCTGACCGCTGTAGACTTGATCACCTTTCCCCACCATTCGCGTGACCCATTGACAGCATACCAGTCGATCATCTGTCACGGCGCTTATGTCTTTGACCGGCAAGCCAAAACCATCCACCGCAGCCTCGCCTCCGCGGTCGTGCTGGCGACCGGCGGCCTGGGACGCATTTATCTCAGCACCACCAACCCTCCCGGCGCGCGCGGCGATGGCCTGGCAATGGCCTCACGCGCTGGCGCTCGGATCATCAATGCCGAGTATATCCAGTTCCACCCAACCACGCTGGCTGTTCCTGGCGCAGAAGGCTTTCTCATCAGCGAGGCGGTACGGGGTGAAGGCGGAATTCTGCTCACCCCCGATGGCCGGCCCTTCATGGCTGACTACTCCCTCGAATGGAAAGACCTGGCGCCGCGCGACGTGGTCTCGCGTGCTATCCATAATCAAATGGAGACGCATGGCTACTCCTATGTGCTTTTGGACATTGCCTCTCGCCTGCCAGCCGAGAGGATCCGCACCCGTTTCCCGAACATCTACGCCACCTGCCAGAAAGTTGGCATTGATATCACCCAAGAGCTGATCCCGGTTGTGCCTGCAGCCCATTACTTTTGTGGAGGCGTGGCCGTGGATGAATGGGGACGCACCAGCATTGGCAACCTTTACGCCATTGGCGAGGTCGGTTGCACGGGGTTGCACGGGGCGAACCGGCTGGCTTCCACATCCCTGCTGGAGGGATTGGTCTGGGGACACCGGGCTGCCCAACATATCGCCAAAACTCTCGAGCGGGGAGCCGCGGAGCCTGGTCCCAGCCGCGAGCAAGTCCCGCCTTGGGATGAGAGTGGCCTGACCGCTGAATCCGACCCGGCGCTCATCCAGGGTGATATGCAAACAATCCAGAATATCATGTGGCATTACGTGGGGCTGGCGCGCAGCGGAGATCGGCTGGCCCGTGCGATCCGCGAGCTGCGCCACTTGCAAAACGAGATCGAGACCTTCTACCGCTCGACCAAGCTAAGCGACGGCCTCATCGGCCTGCGCAATGCAGTTGAGGTGGCATTGATTGTCGCCCAGTCCGCTCAGCACAACCGGCAGAGCCGGGGATGTCATTATAGAGAAGACAGCGTGGATGGAGGGGATAGATTGTTATAGCGAAGTAGGCCAGGCCGGAGTCGAACCGGCAACGTGCACCTTATAAGGATGCTGCTCTGACCATTGAGCTACTGGCCCAAACATAAACGCTCCCCTGCACCGGGGAGCGTCGCAAAGTAGAACCTTTTTTCGTGGAAGGTTAACCTGCCCGGCGCAAGGGTCGGCTTGGCAATTTTATGTTCATGGATGATCGTGAAAACTCCATGTCCTGGATTATACTCTTGTCCCCTCATTGTCATTGCTGTCGATTTCTTTTATCTCCCCCGTCACAATGAATATCGTACGCTCGCAGATGTTCGTTACGCGGTCGGCCATGCGCTCTAGGTTGTGCGCAGCCCAAAGCAGGTAGTTGGCGCGGTCCATCGTCTTGGGGTCCTTCATCACAAAGGTCATCAGCTCGCGGTAAACCTGATCGTAGAGGGCGTCCACCTCGTCATCCTCGCTTGGGATGACTTTGGCAGTCTCCGCGTCTTCGTTGACGAAGGCTGTCAGCGCGCGATGGAGCATACTGGAGGCGATCTGCGCCATGCGCGGTATATCAATCAACGGTTTCAGTAGCGGCTCATCGCCCATACGGAGGTTGATCGTGGCAATGCCTTTGGCGTAGTCACCCATGCGCTCCATTTCACCGGCGATCTCAAGAATGGAGGCCAGCAAACGCAGATCGTGGGCCATCGGCTGCTGCGTGGCGATAAGGATCATCACCTGGTTCTCGATGGCAAAGCGTTTCTCGTTTATGCGCGCATCGGTGGTGTAGACGCGGCGCGCGGCTTCGAGATCACGCTTCTTCAATGCCTCCACTGCATCCATGACCTGTTGCTCGACCATGCTGCCCAGTAAGAGCAGATCATCTTTAAGTTGCTGGATTTCGATTTCAAATGTTTTCCGCATAGAAGTCTATCTCCCAGATGGTGTCTTAATTATAAGCTTTTTTATCAACGGATTTATCCAAAACGCCCGGTGACGTATTCCTCGGTGCGCTGATCCTTTGGGCGGGTGAAGATGATGTCTGTCCGGTCATACTCGATCAGGCGTCCGGCGCGGTGCTCGTCAATCATCATCATGGCGGTGAAATCCGAGACGCGCGCCGCTTGCTGCATGTTGTGGGTGACGATGACGATGGTGTAATCCTTTTTTAGGTCTTGCATCAGCTCCTCGATCTTCAAGGTGGAGATCGGGTCGAGAGCCGAGGCTGGTTCGTCCATCAGGATGACTTCCGGTTCGACTGCCATGGCGCGGGCGATGCACAGACGCTGTTGTTGCCCACCTGAGAGAACCATGCCAGACTGATGGAGTTTATCCTTTACCTCATCCCACAATGCCGCGGATTTTAGGCTTGCTTCCACGATTTCATCCAAGTCTGCCCTGCGGCGGATACCATACAGCCGCGGTCCATAAGCGATATTGTCATAAATCGACTTGGGAAATGGGTTTGGCCTCTGGAACACCATCCCCACACGGCAGCGGATGTTCACCACATCCATGCCGGGGGTAAGCACGTTCTCGTCGTCCAGGGAGATATCACCCACCATTCTGCAGCCAGGGGTCAGGTCGTTCATCCGGTTAAAAGAGCGTAAAAGCGTAGACTTCCCACAGCCTGAAGGACCAATGATGGCTGTGATCTTCTTCTCGAAAATTTCCAGGTTGATTTCCGCCAGTGCACGGAATTTCCCATAATAGACAGAAAGGTTCTTCACTTCCACCTTTTTCTCCCCACATTCGGCAATTGTCAATTCTGTGGGTTTGATAGCAATGGTCATGTTCATAACTCATCCTCGCAAACGCCGCGCCCGGGCTTCGATGCACAGGCGGGTAAAAATATTAATCACCAATACCAGGATCATCAACACCAGCGCTACCGCCCAGGATTGCTCTACACGCTCCGGGTAGGGCTGCTGGGCATATTGCCACAGGGTCAGCGGCAGCGAATCGATGGGCTGCTCCAGGAGGCGGCCAACAATCTGGAATATGTTTTGATGAGATTTGAGACCACTGCAAACGATCATTCTCAGATCGAAACGCTCGTTGCCGAGGGCCGTGAACAACAGTGGAGCCGTCTCCCCAGCGGCGCGGGCGATGCCAAGCAGAAAACCAGTGATAATACCGTTCAAAGCTGCCGGGAAGAGAACGCTCAAGGATGTCTTCCACTCCGGCGCGCCGAGTGCGAGCGAGCCTTCGCGTAGCGTTGGCGGCACCAGCTTGAGCATCTCCTCTGTGGTGCGGATGATGATTGGCAGCATTATTATTGCCAGCGAAATGCCTCCTGCCAAGGCAGAATAATGTCCCTGTGGCTTGACGATCAATGCGTAGCCAAATAGGCCAATAACGATGGATGGCACACCAGAAAGGACATCAGTGCTAAAGCGCAGAGCCACGCCCAACGGTGTATTCGGGTGGCGGGCGGCGTAGAAAGCCGCCAGCACGCCGGGGGGGATGGCAAAGAGCGCGGCCAACAACGTAACGATAAGCGTCCCTTCGATGGCCGATAGCACTCCACCTCCAGCCTCCCCGAGCGGCTTGGGGTTGTTGATGAAGAAATCCAGGTTGATGGATTTCCCACCGCGCAAGATAACGTAACCGACGATCCAGAACAAGGGAATGAGCGCCAGGAGGGTCTGCAAGCCGGTCAGGCTCAACATTAAACTGTTGACGATCTTCCGGAACTGCCAGCGGCTGGTGTGACCGCGCTCCAGGAGAAAGCTGAACTGACTCATGCGCGCGTCTCATGCGGCGTCCGCCGCGCCACGCGCCAGACCAGCAAACGAGCGATTGTATTCAGGAGAAGGGTCATGATGAACAAAACGAATCCGATCTCGATCAACGCCTGCGAGTGCAGTTTCGTCACCGCCTCAGCAAACTCATTGGCAATGATGCTCGCCATAGTATAGCCCGGGCGTAATAGCGATAAACCACCCCCGCTGTTGTTGCCGATGACCATGGTGACGGCCATCGTCTCGCCCAGGGCACGTCCCAGACCAAGGATCACCGCGCCGAGAATGCCGGAGAGGCCGTAGGGAATCTGCACCTGCCAGATGGTTTCCCACTTCGTTGCACCGAGCGCCAGGGAGGCCTCGCGCTGGGAATCCGGGATGGCGAGGAATACATCCCGCGTTACGGCGGCGATGGTCGGGATGATCATAATGGCCAGCACCATACCGGCCGCCAGGCGGGATGCACCGCTGGCCGGGATCGGCCCCAGGAATAACCCGCCGATCAGGGGCATTTTCCCCAGAGTTTCGCCTAGGAAAATTCCAACCGGCGCGACCACCAGTGGTAGGAAAACGAAGACGCCCCACAAACCGTTTACTACGCTCGGGATGGCAGCGAGTAGTTCCATCAGCCAGTTAAGCGGCGTTAGCAGCCAGGGGGGACAAAGTTCGGCAAGGAAGACCGCAATGCCCACGCTGATAGGTAGGGCAAGCAGGATGGCTACCAACGAGGTCAGCAGCGTTCCGTAAACGAAAGGCCAGGCTTGGAATTCGTCGTTGACCGGGTCCCAGGACGGTTTGGCAGCCGTGGAAAGAAAACCCCAACCGAATTCGAGCCGCGCCCCGCTGGATTCGCTCCACAGCATCCAGCCAATGGCCAGCATCAGCATCAGCGTTAGCGCGGACATTAGTAGGATCAATCCCTGCCAGGGATGGTCCCCATGCTTTAAGAAGCGACACCAGCGACCCAATAACCAGCCTTCTGGTACAGCTTTACGTTTTTGCATTTTCCACCCTCACCCTGTGTATCAATTCCTTCATCTTGGCTTCGATCAGGTCACGAGCCGCACTGAACATATCGAGAGATCCCCCCTTTGGGTCGGGGATCTCCCAATCTTCGTGATGCACCGCAGGGATGAAAGAACATTCATCCCCACAGCCCATGGTGATTACATAATCAAATCCACCCGCCGGAATTTCTCGAAGTGATTTCGGGTGATGCGGACCCAGGTCGCAGCCAAGTTCACTCATGGCTTTGATCGCCAATGGGTTGACTTCAGCGGAGGGATGCGAGCCTGCGCTATAGACCTCCAATAGGTCAGAGGCATATAGGCGCGCAAATGCCTCTGCCATTTGGCTGCGGCAGGAGTTCTCGATGCAGATGAACAAGACGCGCTTTTTTTCGGACATTTCGTCCTTCCACTCAGAAAAAAGAGATTCTCATCAAGGTGAGACACCCGTTCACTTTCAGAGAAATCCCATTTTCTACGTTTGAAAAATTTGGAGGGCCTCCATGCAGAAGCCCTCCTTGGAATGGAACCCGGGGATATATCTAATTCTGCTTGAGGACAGCTTCACCGTTGCAGGTTACCTCGTGATACTTAGCTATCGCCTGGTTACGGACAACTTCCGGCAGGACCGAGTAGCCCAGATTGGAAGCAACATTTGCCGCGCCCGGATCTGTCAGCGCCCATTGGAGGTAATCGAGCAGCTTCTGAGCCTTGACGCAATCGGTCATACTGGTGGTGTGTAGGATGATGTAGGTATAACCGACGATCGGCCACGAATTCGCGCCCGGGCCGTCCACGATGGTGGTAGTGAACTTGTCGGTAAAGGAATTTGCGAAATCTGACATAGCGGAAGCCACGCTATCGCCATTGGCAATAGTCGTGTTGCCAGCCTTGTTGACCATGCTGGCCATGGCCATGTTATTGGAGATCGAGTAGGACAGCTCAACATAGCCGAGCGAGTTGGGGGTATTCAGTACCGCCGCAGCCACGCCCTGGTTGCCCTTGCCTCCGATGCCATTGCCGGCCGCGTCCACAGGCCACTCGATGGAGGAGGCGCCGCCTGCAGTCCAATCGGCACTGAAGGCGGTGAGAGCCCTGGTGAAGATTTCAGTCGTGCCGGAACCATCCGAGCGGTGTACAGCGGTGATGGCTGCATCCGGCAGGTAACCAACCAGGCCAGGGTTGAGGGCAATGATCTTGGCATCATTCCATTTAGTGATCTTTGCATTGTAGATGTCCACCAAGGTCTGGCGGTCGAGAACGAGCGTAGGGAGGGTTGTACTGGGAGGAATATCCTTTGCCCACGCGATGTTGTAGACAACCACCACCGCGCCAGCAAGCATGGGATACATTTGTAGATCCTTGCCGTCGGTATACTCTTGATCCTTCAGCAGGGAGTCGGAACCAGCGAAGTCGATGGTGTTGTCGATGATGCCCTTCTTGCCCCCGCCGGAGCCAATACCCTGATAGTTGATGATCACAGCCGGGTCAACATACTGGTAGGCATAGGTCCACTCGCTGTAGACTGGCAATGGGAAAGTTGCACCCGCACCGTTAATCTGAACTATTCCAACAGGTAGGGGGGGGGCGGTCGGTTCGACAGTCGGTTGTTGCGGACCGCTGGTGGAAGGCACCGTGGGGGTGGCGGAGGGTCCGCAAGCGCTCAGAACAAAGCCAGCCGCCAGCAGGACGAACAGGGGAACGTATATATTTTTACACATTTTTCTTTTCTCCTTGATTATCTGAGAAAAGTTTACCAGGCCATCTTTAAGGGTCAAAGAACGGGCGGTTAACGTTTGGTAAAAAAATGCGGCGCACTTCAGCAGCGCGCCGCACATTCACCGAGGAATTTTGTCAGGCAATCGGGATTGTGAAATGGAACAGACTCCCCTGCCCCTCCACGCTTTCAGCCCAGATTTTGCCTCCGTGTGCTTCCACGATGTGACGGGCGATTGAAAGTCCCAGCCCAGTGCCGCCGCTGGAACGCGAACGATCCACGCGGTAGAAGCGCTCAAAGATGCGTGATAGGTCCTCTTCTGGGATGCCGATGCCGGTATCCTGCACCGTGAAACGAATGAACTTGCCATCTTCTTCTGCAGATAACTTGATCGAGCCACCCGGGGCAGTGAACTTGAGGGCATTATGAACGAGGTTGACCAGCACCTGTTCCAGCCGCGTCGCGTCGGTGCGGATTTGAGGCAGGGTCGCGGTGAGGTCCACCGTTAATATCAAGCCAGCGCGCTCGGCCTGCGCCCGCATCCGATCCGCTGCCGAGAGAAACAGCTTGGCCGGATCCACTGTGGCCAGTTCCAGCGGTACCTGGCCGGATTCGATGCGGGAGAGTTCGAGAAGTTCAGCTGTCATCTGGGTCAGGGCATCCACCTCGGTCTCGATGCGACCTAAAAAGCGTGAGGCAGCTTTTGGGTCCGAGATAGCGCCGCCGCGCAGGGTTTCGGTGAGAGCTTTGAGCGAGGCCAGCGGGGTGCGCAGTTCGTGAGAGACGTTCGAGATGAAGTCACGACGCACTGTTTCGAGATGGCGGACACGGGTGAGATCCTGCACCAGAAGAAGCGAGCCACCGGTCTGGTGATCGGGCAGGGCCACCAGCCGTAGGAACTGTCGGCGCGCGGAAAGCTCCAGCGATTCTTCCTGCGCTTCGCCGGTTTCCCGGCAACGATGCCAGGCTTCCACCAGTTGGTGATGGCGCACCACCTCCGCCACCGTGCGGCCAAGGGCGGCAGGTGCAGCGAACAGTTGCCCGGCGGCCTGGTTCAGGAAAGTGACATTCCCGGCGGCATCCACGATCAGCACACCATCGGTCATGCGGTCGGGAATGGCGGCAAGTTTGGCGCGCTCAGCTTCCAACGACGATAGCCGAAGGTTGACAGTCGCGGTGAGATGACCAATGGCATTGGAAAGATCTTCGAGGCCTTCTACGTCCAGGGGTAATGCCTCTGGCGGCGCGCTTTCCGCGGCGTGGTGCAGCGTATGGGTGTAAGCAACGATGGCGCGGCGCAGGCGGAGATAATGCCAACCCAGCCAAAGGCAGCAAAGGAACAGCAGGGTTGCCAAAACACCTAAAAACCAATTCATCTACGGATGGCTCAAGAAGCGATAGGTGAAATGCGCAAAGAGAGCAGTCAGCACCCAGTTGACTGCCAGTAGTCCCGCCCCGCCGATCAGGATCAGCGTCCAGACCATACCCCAAGTGACGGCGAAGGGCAATCCCAGCATCCCTTTCAGGTCGGCAGGGGTGGATGAACTCGCCAAGGCGAAGAAGGCAGAGGCAATGCAGGCGAGGAATAAAACAGCGGTAGTGAACCAAGCCGTGCGCCGAGCAGCGCGCCCGGCATCCATCGAGTCTGCCTTTTGCCATGCCAGCCTACCCCCAACCACAAAACCAGCCGGAAGGGCAAGAGCAGCGTTGAAGACTGGCACACCCATGAAGAAGCCGAACAGCCCAATGTCATAGAAGAGCAGGAGAGCAATCCAGATAATCAGGCTGAGACGATGAACGCGGGCGAGGAGTCCTTTCAGGAAAAGCACATCTGCCAGGATGCCAAGAGCAATGCCAGTGAGAGCGCCAAGGGGGATCCATTTTTCAGGCAGAAAAGTATAAGAAAAGAACCAGAAACTCATCAAGCCTGCCAGTGGGGCTGGCGGAGCGAGGAGCAGGACAAGAGCGAAGCGTTCGAGTTTTGTTTTCATGAGAGAAGTATAGAGGGGTGAACCGCCAAAGGCTATCTTTTTCTCTCCGCTACCCCTCGAAGCGGTAACCCCCGCCGCGCACGGTGACAATGCGCACCGGGTTGGCGGCATCCTTCTCGATCTTCTGCCGCAGCCAGCGCACATGGACATCCACCGTGCGGCTGTCACCGATGTAGTCCCAGCCCCAAACTCGCTCGAGGATGAATTCGCGCGAAAGCATCTGTCCCTTGTGTTCAGCGAAGAAAACGAGGAGTTCGTACTCTTGCGGTTTAAGGAGAAGCACCTGCCTGGCTAATATAACCTCGCGGCGGGTCAGGTTAATGGAGATGTTGTCGAAGGTTAAAACCTTGTGCGGTTCTTTCGTCGTTTCCGTTTGGGTCTTTTCCAGTTCTTCTCGTATGATCTGCGTGCGTCGTAATTGAGCCTTGACGCGTGCCAGCAGTTCGCGCATTGAGAAGGGCTTGGTCAGGTAATCGTCCGCGCCAACCTCCAGGCCAACCACACGGTCAATCTCATCGTCGCGGGCGGTCAACATCAGGATGGGGACGTTCATTTCCTTGCGCAGGATCTTGCAGACATCGAAGCCATCCAGGCCAGGAAGCATAATGTCGAGAATGATCAGGTCGGGGGTTCGAGCGCGCACCGACTCAACGGCAAGACGCCCGTCGCCGACGGCCTGCACATCATAACCTTGTTTCTCCAGGTTGTAGACGAGGGTTTCCTGGAGGGATGTTTCATCTTCGACGACGAGAATGTTTTCCGCCATAACTTCATCTTATCACAAATAAAAAAAGGTAAGGCATTGGCAAGGATGTCTTTCTCATTGTTCCATAGCCATCAGCCGTGACCACACCACAGAATTAAATACCACCTTCTCTCGCTAGGGGTATAGAGACAGGCAGTGCCTCTATATAATACTATTAACAATAGAAGCGTGTATACTAAAACATAATCAGAGGGACCAACAACTGGGCAAAAGTAATCTTCAACGCTTCAACCATTTCTCCAATGTTTAAACTCCGCCAATGCGATAAACGGATAATGCCATCTTCATGTGGCTTCACAGACTGGGTATATTCACTCGCAGGCATCCATCTTCTAGAGTTACTTCGCTCATTTTCCTGAAAGTGTTCGTCCCTGTGCGCTTCGCTGCGGGACGAAACTTTTATCCATGCCTTATAACCATATCGTACTGTAAAAAGGGGGGTAATCGTTTAAGAGTAGGTTAAGGTTTTATAAAAGTAACAAAAACGAACCCGGCAAATAGGACTCGTTAAGCCTATAATGCCCATCATTCTACCCAAATCTTCCCTCTATATAATCTTCGGTGCGCTTGTTCTTGGGATGAGTGAACATCTTTCTTCCTTCGGCGTATTCCACTAACTCTCCTTGCAGGAAAAAGGCGGCGTAATCAGCGGTGCGAGCGGCTTGCTGGATGGAATGAGGCACCAGCACAATGGTGTATTCTTTTTTTATCTCTTGCAGTGAGGCTTCCACTTTACCGGTCGAGATCGGGTCCAGACCGGAAGTGGGTTCATCGAGCAGGATAACTTCCGGCTGATTGGCAAGAACGCGCGCCAGGCACAGCCGCTGCTGCTGTCCGCCGGAAAGGGCGATGGCCGGGTCGTCGAGCCGATCCTTGACCTCGTCCCACAGCGCGGCCTGACGCAGTCCGCGCCCCATGGCTTCGACCAGCCGCGATTTGCGCTTCTCGCCGGCCAGTTCCAGGCCATAGGTCAGATTGGAGCGGATGGTCATCGGAAGCACCACCGGGCGGGCAAAGACCATTCCCACCCGCCGACGTAATGAAATGACATCCGTCTTCGGGTCGAGGATATCCTCCCCGTCGAGCAGGATGCGCCCCGATGACGCCCGCACCTCGGTCAGGTCGTTCAGCCGGTTTAGGCAGCGCAGCAGCGTGGACTTACCCCCACCCGCCGGCCCGAATAGTACCGTGATGGCGTTGGCGCGGATACCCATGCTCACCTCACGCAGCGATTCTGTGCCATCCGCATATTGCAGTGAGAGGTTTTGGATGACGATTTTATTCTCGACCATAATGTGTCTCGGTGTCAAGTGTTCCCGTATCAAGTGTCATGAGTGAGGCTTGAGGGTTTTATTAAGCCTCCGATAAGAGCTTTGGTCTATTCAGCCTGCTGGTACCCTGCTTTGAAAGTGCCTTCGGTGATATATCCAATATCTAGAGCTGCACAAAGCAGCGATTGCACTTCCAATGCTGAACGGTGGGCGATTCTAAGAAAACGGCCAAATTTTACATGAGACTCGCAGTCAAAGCCTTCGGCGATGTTCGTCATCACTGAAATGGCCGCACGTTGAAGTTGATCGCGTTGTCTAAAAATCTTTGGCCAATGCGCCCTCGCGGGTCATGCCGTAAATCTCTTGCACCAGCTTGCGCGCTTCCTGCCACGCCAGAATGTTCTCAAACCTACTGATCAAAGTCATTCTTCCTCCTCAAAGTACATGACACCGGAACATGTGACACGGGATCACTTGTTTTCCGCTTCCCGGATAACCTTCTTGAGGCGCGAAATCTGCGCGCCCTGCAGGTCGTCCAGGCGCGTTTTAAGAATACGGATGAACTCCTGGCTGTGACCCGCCTCCACCGCGACGAGTATAGATTCGCTGTACTGCGCCACGCTTTTCGGGCGGCACGTCCGCAAAATCTCCAACAAAGAGGGGAAGAGTGCCTGGCGGTACTCATCCTTTTGCGCCGCAACCCGAGCCAGAATCTTCACCCCGTTATCCATGGTGATGACCGAGCCTTTCTCCATCACCTTCATGATTTCGGCGATGTGCGGATAGATTTCATCGGCCTTGATGGCGGCAATCGTGGAGAGGGTCAGCATCGTGCCCCAGGCCATGCGATTATTGCGGCTTGTCATTAATTTCAGGAATTCTTTCGCGTACTCTGCGATCAAATCGGGAGCAAGGTATCCTATCTCATACATTACCTTGATGCAATCGTTGGCAATCTTGCGGTCTTTGTTCGAGAGATTCTCGGCGATCTCGCGGATGCCCTCGTTATCGCGTGACTGAGCCAATTCCCGCGCAAGTACCTGATTCGGAATCTCGTCTCGCCGATTTTGGAAATAAGCAATACGATTCAAAGCAGACATTCGAGAACTCCTTGTAGTTACCATTCACAGCGTTTCACAGATTACGCGTCACTCATCACCACTGCCTCTTTGCCCTTGCTCTCGACCTTATGAAAGTGGCGATGATATTCATTCCTACCACAAAGACGATCAACACAAGTGCCGTGCCATACTGGATTTGGATGGGCATCCCCGGCACCTGGGTGGAAATGACGAACAGGTGGTAGGGCAACGTCATGGTCGCATCGAAAGGCGAATTGGGCAGCCGCGGCAGGAAAAAGGCTGCGCCAGTGAAGAGGATGGGTGCGGTCTCCCCGGCGGCGCGTTCCAGACCAAGGATGACGCCAGTGATAATGCCCGGCAGAGCCTGTGGAAGGACAATGCGGCGGATGGTCTGCCAGCGCGTCCCCCCGAGCGAAACGCTCACTGTCCGGAATGACTGCGGCACGGCACGCAGTGCCTCCTCCCCCGAGCTGATGATGACCGGCAAGGTCATGATCGAGAGCGTAAGTGAAGCCGAAAGCAGGCAGGTACCGAATTTCAAGAAAAATACGAATATTCCCAGTCCGAATAGTCCATAGACCACTGAGGGGATGCCCGCAAGATTGATGATGGCGATGTGGATGAGCCGCGTCAACCAGCTCTCCCGGGCGTACTCGGCCAGGTAAATCGCCGCCGCCACGCCCAGCGGTACCGAGAAAATCGCCGTGCCGAGTGTCAGGTAGAATGTGCCAACAATGGCGGGCAGGATACCGCCGGCACGCATTCCCTCGCGCGGGAAGCCAGTGATGAACTCCCACGAAATGGCTGGAGCTCCCTTTACAATGATATAGCCGAACACCACCAGGATGGGAATGACGGTAAGCAGAGCCATAAGCGTCATCAATGAAAAACCCAGGCGCTGGGCAAGGCTTCGATCGATAAAGGTTGTTTGTTTTATGACAATACCCTCTCCGACCGATTCTTTTGGTGGAAGACGACTCTAGAAGCAACCACGTTGACCACTAGCGAGATGAGGAACAACATCAACCCGATGAAGAACAGCACGTGATAATGGACACTGGCGCTGGCCACCTCGCCCATCTCGGCAGCAATGGTCGCGGTCATGGTGCGCGCCGGCATGAAGATCGAGTCCCAGCGCGTCGCCAACACCGGCGCGTTGCCAGTGACCATCATCACGGCCATCGTCTCGCCGAGGGCACGGCCGAGGCCGAGCATGACCGCGGTCAACACACCGGAGCGGGCTGTGGGCAATGTCACGCGCCAGATGGTCTGCCAGCGCGTCGCGCCAATGGCCCAGGCTCCCTCGCGGTAACCCTGCGGGACGGCGTCCAGCGCGTCCTCGGCAATCGAGACGATGGTCGGGACGGCTATCCCCCCGAGAAGCAAGGATCCGGCCAGGGCAGTTAGACCCGTTGATAAGCCTAAATATACGCGCAAGAATGGGGTTAGAACGAGTATCCCCAGGAAACCCAACACCACAGAGGGCAATCCGCCCAGCAATTCCACCAGCGGCTTGAGAATGTCGCGCATCCAGTGCGGGGCGATCTCGGCGATGAAGACCGCCGTTCCGATGCTGAAGGGAATGGCGACTAGCATTGCACCAAGGGTAACGATGAGCGTTCCACTAAGCAGCGGAAGTATACCGAAATAATCCTCGATGGGATACCAGCGCACGGCAAAGAGGTCTGCTAGTTTGACCTCGCTGAAGGCGGGCAGGCCTTCACGTAAAAGGAAATAGAAAATAAGGCCGACGAAAACGATGGCAGAAAAGCCGCAGGTCTTGATGACCACACTGATGAGAGTTTCGCGCCATCTTGCCCCCGGTTTTAGGGGGTGAAGATATTTAATCATAGTGCCCTGTGTTCATCCTCGCTCATCTGTGGTCATTGATCGGCACGAAGCCCAGCTCTGCCACGATGGCCTGGGCTTCCACCGAGTGCATGATCCAATCCAGGTAGAACGCTACTGCGCCGCTTGGCTCGCCAGCCGTATACATGTAAAGGTCGCGGGCGATGGGATAAGAGTTATCATTGACCGTTGCAATGGACGGCCCGACATACGCGCCGCCTGGCTGGCGGGCGATTGCGATCATCTTTAGGTCATTCGGCACGTAACCCAAACCGTCATAACCTATGGCGTTGGGATTCTGGCGCACCTCGTTGATGATGCCTTCCGACGAGGGCAACAGCAACGTGTCGGTCGAGAAGAGCGTCTTGTTGTTCTTGTCACCCAACCGCAGCACTGTCTCCAGGAAGTAAACATGCGTGCCAGAATTGGTCTCGCGCGAGAGACGCACGATGGATCTGTTCTCACCGCCAACATCACGCCAGTTGTTGATCCTGCCACTGTAGATTTCTGAAATCTGCTGCAATGTCATCTGGCTCACCGGGTTCTGCGGGTTGACGATGACAGCAATGGCATCGCGGGCGATGATATGCTCCACCGGGTTGATGCCCTTGGATTGCGCCTCTTGAGTCTCTTCGGACTTGATCTGGCGCGACGCGTTGGCGATGTCCACCGTCCCATTGAGCAGCGCGGCGATGCCCGTGCCGGATCCTCCGCCTGTGACCGAAATACGAACCTCGTGGTGCTCACCCTGATACCGCTCCGCCCATGCCAGCGCCAGGTTGACGATCGTATCTGAGCCCTTGTTCTCAATATACACCGAGACCTGTGACGAGGCAGTAGTTTGCTGGGCACAGGCAGTCAGCATTATCATTATAGGGATTAACAACCACAGTACACGAAATTGTAGGTACGACTTCAGTCGTTTGGTGAAAAAAGCGACCAAATTCGCCACTACAATCGCGCTGCATGAATTATCAAAAAAAGCAAAATGCCTCATCTGGCGAATTATATCGTGTAAAATTGGCCGCGTGGACGCCAGAACCCCCATCTTCGCCATTCACGACCTGAATTTCTATTACGGGGCGAAACTGGCTTTGAGCAAGATCAATATGGAAGTGCTGCCGCGCCGCGTCACCGCACTCATCGGGCCATCCGGTTGCGGCAAGTCAACCTTCCTGCGTTGCCTCAACCGGATGAATGATACTATTCCTGGTGCGCGCGTGGAGGGGCAGATCCTGCTCGATGGGCACGACATTTACGCCAATGGGATGGATGTGGTCACACTGCGCCAGCGCGTCGGCATGGTTTTCCAAAAGCCGAATCCCTTCCCACAATCGGTGTACGATAACGTCGCCTTCGGGCCGCGTGTGCTAGGACTGGTAAAGAACTCAGCCGAGCTGGATGATACCGTGGAGCGCAGCTTGCGCCAAGCCGCGTTATGGGACGAGGTAAAAGATCAACTGAAACAAAACGCACTGGGCTTCGCCCTCGGCCAACAGCAGCGGATCTGTATCGCACGCGTACTGGCGGTGCGGCCTCGGGTCATCCTGTTCGACGAATCCACCTCTGCCCTCGACCCGATCGCCACCCTGCACATCGAGGAGCTGATCGGTGGGCTGAAACAGGCTTACACCATCATCATCGTCACCCACAACATGCAGCAGGCAGCGCGCATCTCAGACTTCACAGGCTTGTTCTGGTTGGGTGAATTGGTGGAGTTCGGCGAGACGAGACAAATGTTCATCCACCCCAAAAAGGAATTAACAGAGGCGTATTTAACGGGGAAGATGGGCTAAGCTAACCCACATGTAATGCCGCCTCCATCCGTTGCAGCGCTTCCACCAGCGTGGCGCGCGTACAGCCGAAGTTCAGCCGCACGCAACCCTCGCCACCGGGACCAAAAGCCACTCCATCGTTCAGGGCTACCTTTGCCTTGTGGAGGAAGAATGTATACGGTGAGCCATTGATCTGCCCGCTTTTCACCAGCTCGTTGCAATCCAGCCACGCCAGGTAAGTGGCCTCGGGGATCGTTGTCCGAATCCCCGGCAAATTCTCCTTCACAAACGCCACCAGAAAATCGCGGTTGGCTGTCAGGTAGCAGCGCAGGTCGGAGAGCCACTCGTCACACTCGCCAGAAAGAGCAGCCTGGGCGGCTACCATCGCCAGGCTGCTGACATGCAGCGTCATGCGCCGGACCTCTTTCGTGTAACGCTCGCGTAATTCACCATCCGGGATAATGGCAAAACCGCAATACAATCCCGGCAGGTTGAAGGTTTTACTTGGCGCAACCAGGGTGATTGTTCTAGCGGCGATTTCAGGTGAAAGCGTGGCGATGGGAATGTGTCGTGCCACTGCCTGGGTGGAGCCTTGTCCTGCTCGCGGAGAGAAAACAGATGAGGTCAGAGGGTTTCCTAGGACCAATTCGCTGTGGATCTCGTCCGAGCAGATGAGCACATCGTTACGCAGACAGATTTCCGCCATGCAACTCAACTGCTCGCGGCTGTAGATTTGTCCGGTGGGATTGTGCGGCTGGCAAAGCAGGAATAGGCGCGTCCGCGCACCGCCGGAGTTCAGCGTGGCAGAAAAGGCGGCGAAGTCCACCTCATAGCGGAGCGTCTGCTTGTCATTTATCTGCGTAAGCGGCGCAAGCTGTCGCACCAGCCCCAGGTTTTCGTGAACTCCGAGGAATGGAAAGTAAACGGGTGGCTGCATCAGGATGCCTTCGCCAGGGGTACAAACCACGCCAGCTGCCAAGTTGACACCGGTCACGATACCAGGCACCACGATTACCATCTCCGGGGTCACCTGCCAGCCGTAGAGCCGATCCACGCGCCGGGCAACAACTTCCTCTAATATCTTGGGAGGAGCTTCGTAACCAAAAATGCCGTGATCCACGCGTTCGCGTAACGCGGTGAGGATCGGATCCGGCGCAGGAAAGTCCATGTCTGCGACCCAAAGAGGCAACACATCAGTGGGGTAGGCTTCCCATTTATTCGAGCCCGTGCCGCGGCGTTCAATAATCCGGTCGAAATCGTATGTCATCGAATTCAACAATATTATTTTTAACAACCAACACTACAGGCCCTCTGCAAGCTTTCCCATTCGGGTACTTTAACAAGGGAATTATGGATTTAACCAGGCAAATGAATCTAAAATCAAGGCAAATATATCCGATTCAGCTGCCATATCAAACAGTGACGGGGGAGTGGAATAATTACCTGGATTGCTTGAATGCAGGACAAAGCTCAGGCTGACACAGACGTTGTTCTTTACCGTCGAATAAGCCATCCATTCGTACACTTGTCCGGCACCAGCATCTGCCCCGCGCTCCTCCAAAAACGACATGCCGTTCACGTTTACTGACTGCAATTGACCCGCGCCTGGATTCTGGCTCACACAGGGATCGGCATTCTCCACTACTGTTACGTCAATGAACTTCTCCACCAGGTTCGTTACCTCAATAATAGGTAGCAAAATGCGCACAGTATGATCCTGCTGGCTGATGACCTGCCCCTCCGGTGGATAGCTGATGCTGAAGCTGTAATCCTTGTCGGTGTAGGTCTGCCAATCGCCCGGGGCAGACATGGTCGGCGTGGGTGTCGGCGCTTCGGTTGCCGTCTCCGTTGGATATGGCAGCGGCACAGACGATTCCACCACTGCGACCGGTGTGACAGTCTGCGCGGGCGGGGGCAGGTTGCAGCCCGCCAGCCCGAGGGTAATTAGTGCCCCAACCGATATCGCAAGAATTGATCGCATTCCTGCCTCCTCTCTTATACACATACGATCATTTCGTAAGCTGCGCAATTATTCTTCAAGTCACCATCTCTTCCATAATGCGCCCCAACTTTTCTGCCAGCACCGCGCGGCTGAAATGCGCTTCAATGTAACGCCTTCCCGCCATACCCATGGCGCGGCTGTACACCGGGTCGTTGACGAGGGCTCGTATGGCATTGGCGAGCGCAGCTGGATCACCCGGCTGGGCAAAAACACCACCTCCCGCTGCTTCCACCACATCGCGGATTTCACCGTCAATCGCCAAGGCTATCGGCCTCCCCGCTGCCATGTAGTCGAAGACTTTGTTCGGGTAGGTGGTCTTGTAAGCCTCGATGGGCTTGAGAATTGCAAGGCAGGCATCCGCGCCAGCCAGCATGGCGGGCACTTCCTTTTTGGGGACTGGCGGCAGAAATAATACATTGGTCAACCTCAGTTTTCTTGCCTGCTCCTTCAAATGGTTTTTTTCCTTCCCGTCGCCGAGGAAAACAATCCGGACTTGTGGCATGTCATTCAGCAATCGGGCTGACTCAAGAACCACGCCGAGGTCGTTGGATACTCCATGCGCTCCAGCGTAGAGGACAACAAATTTATCGGCAAGCAGGTGACGGGTTCGGAACGCCACGCCGTCATCAACCGGGTCGAATATCTCCGGGTCGGCGCCATTCGTAACAATATCCACCCGCTTCGCTCCGCGACTTTGAACATGTTCCAAGTACCCGGGGCTGTTGACCATCACCCGGTCGGCGCTTCGGTATAGAAAGCGTTCCAGCCATTCGGACATGCGGATGAGCAAGGGATTTGTCAGAACGCCGACAGCGACAGCGAATTTCGGCCAAAGATCGCGCACCTCGAACAGGAGAGGAACGCGCTTGAGGCGCGCAAGCAACCAGGCAGTTGCACCCTGGAAGATGGGTGGCGAAGTGCCCCAAACCAAATCCACTTGCTTAACTTCCAGACCGAGGAAAAAGGACGATGTCATGAACGAAACGAAAGCCAAGACGCGATGGACGAAGGATTTGTGCAGTGCGGAGTAAGTGTTGGCGCGAAGAATGCGAACCTCTCCCTCAACCTCGTTTCCTGCGGGAATACCCCCTCCCGCTCTCTCTGCGGGAGAGGTGACAAGGGAGGGGGATGTGGGTGAGGTTTTCTCCCCCGTCATATAGCTCACCAGGCTGGCAATGACCGTCACCCGATGACCCTGCGCGGCGAGGCAACGCGCCAGTTCGTGGTGGCGTGTCCCCCCTGGTTCGTCGAGGGCGGTGAAAGCTTGGTGAATGAGGAGAATGTGCATTCTACCGTTGATCAGCAGACAGTAATCAGTGAGAGGGCGGAAAGAAGAATTCTGTGGAAAACGAAACCTCGGCTTGGCTGCTTACAACAACGGCAAGCGATAGTGCCGGGATTTTAACACCATAAGTTGGTGAAACCCAGCCGCGGGTTGGGTCTTGTTCGGCGGAACCATGGATGAGTTTTCCAGCGCGTACCAGCGAGAATAATGGATTCAGAGTGGGCAGTGTGGAATCCGTTTCCACATTTAGAATTATCCTGCCATAAGGCGATACCAAACTCATTTTTATTTTCGAAACTTCATCCTCTATCTTCCATTGCCAATCGGGCAGCAACCAGTGCAGGCGCGCCTTGAATGGCTTCCTGCGCAAGGTCAAACGCAGGATTTTATCCTCTACCAGCCAGCGGTCATCAGTGTAGGCGGTGGTAGTGCGGGTGTGACGGAAACCGCGAGCCCGGTACCGCCCGCGGACTCGTTGGATCACATCCGGCTCGGAAACGATCTCAACCGTGCGAAATGCGTCGAACCAATCCAGATATAGAAACCTTCCTGCGCGCGTGAATTGGTCCCGGCCATCCATGGTCACCGTGTTGTGGACTAAAGAAGAGGTCAAGCGATTATCCCATGGAGAGGATGCATTGTAGAGATACGTACCTGCATCCTGGGCAATATTCAAACCGCGCCACCACAGGTCAAGGTGTAACTGGTCTGCGTGAGAGGGGCGCGAGATGTATTGCGCTGTCCGCAGGTAAGCCCAGGAGTTTATTGAATACAGGTGGTCGCCGAGATAACGTTCCGTTTGAAGGTAGTTCCTGCTTTCCAGGGGGATGCCAAACCAAAGTGACATCTCATCCCATAAGCCGTGTGGAAAATCGTAATGAAGAAAGGCACGGCCGGCGGTGTGGGCGACTGGACGGTAGTCAGCAATCGGGCAAACAGTAAAAGGGAAGATGTTCGCTCCGTCATTGGCGCCCAGATTCGGGGTCTGGCCATTTTGGGTATCAATCAACGCGAGCAGCCAGTGAGTGGCCGCTTGTAGGTTGCGGATGGTGGATGGCGGATGACTGATTGCTCTCGTCCAAAGCGCAACTTGAAGCATTAACCGGTGGTAGTTAGTACTATGCTGACTGTACTCACCATAACCGTCTATCTGGTGGCGAAAGCCGTAATCGAGCCATTTCCTGCCCAGCTTGCACCAGCCTACTGCCTGCGGGTGCTCCGGCAGTGCCAGACCCGCGGTGAGCAAGCCAGCAGCCTCGGTCAGCAGGTGGTTGTTGTTCTGCGAACGGGCGTAAATGATGGTAAGCCGAATGCGCAAGGCATGCTGCGCGACGGATTGAGCTAGGCGGGCTTTCCGCTCCTGCGTGGAGGCCGGCGATGCGGTGAAAACCTGCGCTGCCCAGACGAATGCCATCAGGCGTAGCGCCACCTCTTGTCCGCTCATCCAGTTTGGGCCGAAATATGGCGGGTTGGCTTTTATGAACATTTCAGCGTACCGCCAGAAGGTTGAGGCGTACTTTTCCTCGCCGCTGAGGTGATAGGCGCGACCGAGCGTGAACGCCCAGCTAAAGCGGGCAGGTTCCCAAAGGAATTTAATATCAGAGAATGAAAAGGTGAGAGGAGTGAGGAGAGATGGGCTGCTTTCGTAGGCAGTCCAGGGGAGTAGAGGTTGATTAAACGTGAGTTGGAGTTCAACAGGTACACCGCCAAAAAGACGAGCTTTACCTGCAACGAGCGCATCCGCTTCAACGAGGAGGGCAGCCTTGCCATTCTCCCCAAGCACGGCAAGAAGCTCATCGCGGTTGGGTAACGGCAGGATAGGGTGCAACTCCCCCCTAACGATTGGCAACTGGCGACTGGCGACTCTCCGATAATGTCCTGTTACCAGCCCAAGCTTATAAAGGGTGTATAGGCTTACCTGTTGCAGACCCAATTGGTTAAGGGATTTGAAGGCGAGGAGGAGACGATCCAAGCTAGCCATATGAGTTGATGAATTCCTCTACGACCGGATTGATGGGTGGACTGACATTTTTCGGAATGCTGGTGATTGTTTCTAGCCGGGTGATTGCTGAAATTAATGGAGCGTCCTCCATTGTTATCTGGTGCATCGTTTCACGGTATCCAGAGACGCAGCGTAGGTTGTGGATCAAATATAGGTATCCAGTAAATAATCACCCATCCCGCCCCCATTCCTTCGACCAATCGCGCTTGAGCGTTTTGCGACTTCTTCGATCCAACGATCAATATCTTCCCCGGTCATCATATCGGGATGGTCTTCGTCAATCCACGCCCGATAGGATTTATCGAGCGTTTCCTTCAACTTCTTACGGCACAACTCGCGCGCCAGCACCTCTTCAACGAAGCGCATCCGCTTGTGTGGCGGGATGAGGCGACGCAGCTTGTCTGCCAGCGGTTTGGTAAGATACAGGTTCATTCGTTCGCGGATTTCCGGCAAGGCGCATCCTTTTACAGTGTTAGTTTGCACTGTAATTTTACACTATTACCAGACAAGCTACACCTTGACGTTTATATAAAACTACAGTATTATGACGCCGCACGACATATCGCGAGCCGTCCTATTGAGGAAAGCGCATAAAATTAGCATGGACACTATCTCCACCACCCCTTTGACCGAGACAACATTCTTTATCCTGCTCAGCCTCTCTCCCGCTCCGAAGCATGGCTATGCCATCATGAAAGAGGTGCTGGCACTCAGTAACAGACGAATCGTTTTCAGCACAGGCACACTCTATGGCGCAATCCGGCGGCTTTTGGAACAAGGCTGGATCGAACGTGTAAACGATCCTCAACCAAACAAAACCTCGCGCCAGCGAAAGGCATACACCCTGACCGAACAAGGTCGGCGGGTATTGAACGCTGAAGTCGAGCGATTGAAGAACATGGTGGACCTTGTCAAGCGGCGCGTAGTGGAGAACCCATCATAAAAGTATGCACAAAGGGTTATTAGAAAATCCCAAAATGCGCCTCAAACCATCTGCCCGGATGAAACGAGTCTCTTGCCTGCTCACCCACCTTTATGGTCTCTTACTTCGCACCTACCCGCGCCGATTCGGGATAGAGTTTGGAGAGGAGACGCAGGACGTTTTCGCGACGGCTGTGGATGATGCAATAATCGAGGGACGCCCACCGCTGTCAGTGTTGTTCTTCCGGGAATTGCGCGATTGGCCGGTCGCTTTGTGGCGCGAATACCGGCATGCGCTCGAGCAAGAAGGATTGGAGGAAGTTGAAATGGAAGCATCTCACGCTTCAAATACATTTCCATCGGATGTTCCAGCATTGAAAAAGGGTCCTTCACCCTGGGTTGAAACGCTGGCGGCAATGACCCCATGGCTGTTACAGCCCGTATTATTCCTGATCGGGTTGGTTGCAATCCCTATTGTTGATAATATAGCCATCCCGGAAAGCATTGGCGTTATCTTCGGCTCACTAATGGTTCTGCTCGCGATCGCTGGCTGGATGGTGGTTTCAGGAATTGGTTTGGTCAAGGGTTTCCCGCGCTGGTCGTTTCCGTATTGGAGTCTATTCCTGCTGTCCTCACTCTACATGATGAATGCAGCCACCCCGGGTTTTTGGGTTTTCGGATACACATTCGGGCGCGGAGAGCTGTGGGGGTGGTTGGCATGGATCCCAATTGGATTGGTCGTTGTGATCGTCTTTTTGTTGCTCCGCACGCTACGCCCCATCCGCCAACTGGGTCGCGCCATCTGGTACGATTGGACGCTGCTGTCGTTTACTCTGTACGGCACACTACCGTGGGTGATGTTAATCGTATACGATGAAGTTCATGGCGAAGGCCCCATCATGGCCATTTTGATGCTGCTCCTTTCTGCCGGGACTCTCCTGTATATGCGTAGCATAAAAACCTGGCAACGCGCCTTCTCCCTGGTTGGAGGATTATCATTTACCTGGCTGATAGCGACCTTCGATCTGGCAAACTATTGGGGCGGGCGGCAGGAAGAATGGATGTCAAAGTCTGGGGATTGGGCAGAAACAATATTCTCGATGAGTAAAGCTGGTGGTATTTTGCTGCTTGTTTTGCTGGCTCCACTCGTCTTGGGATTCATCAGCAGTATAAGCAGGCACAAGCGATTGCCAAGAATGAGTTGACGATCATCCAGACGCTAACAGGCGACTTCTTTCCCTGACCTCAGCGACTCGACTGCCGCGAACGTGGCTTTCGTCACTCCGATCAGTTGCTCATAGGGTATTGGCGGTTGTCCACCATCACGGATGGACTTGGAAAACGCGTCCCACTCCTTGCGCCAGCCTTTATCCTGCGCCTGCTTGACCACCTTTCGCCGCCCATCCTGGGTCATCTCCAGCGTACGGAAGTCGTCCAGCACAGCGATCCTCCCATCGCAGAAGACCTCTATACGCTCCTTGGGAAAGGACTTTTCGCCGTTGGCGAGATAATCCACCACGCCAACCGAGCCATCCGGGAAAATCAAGGTCATCGAGACATTGTCCTCGCGGTATTTGCCATTATCGGGCAGGGCATGCGCAGTCACGCTGACCGGTGCCACCCCAACGAAGAAGGTCAGGAGATCCACGAAATGACAACCCTCGCCGATGATGCGTCCACCACCTATGACCGGGTCCTGGGTCCAATGGTTGGGCGGAATGTATCCAGCATTGATGCGGTAGTGCATGTAGAGAGGCTCGTGGCGAGTGATCAGTGATGAGTAAAGGAGCTGAGCGAGAGGGGCAAACCTTCGGTTGAAGCCGACAGTGAGGAGTGATGATTGCTTTGTAAGGAGCGTTTGCGTGATCTTTTCAAGCTGTCCACTTGTAATGGCAAGAGGTTTTTCAACAAACACGTGTTTACCAGCCGTCAATGCTTTGATAACCAGGTCGGCGTGAGAGTCATGTCGGGTAAGGATGGCAATGGTGTTGATTCGCGGGTCATCGAGGATTTTTACATCGCTCGAAGTGGCATAAGCGAAACCATATTTCTTAGCCGAGTGCTGGGCATGCAAGCCGCCGGCCGAGGCGATGCCGACCAGCCCGATCCCATCCACTTTCTTGATGGCGGGTAGGAGAGTGGCATTGGCGAATAGACCCGCTCCGAGAACGCCGAGGGCAACGGGTGACGAGCGACGAGCGATGGATGTGGTAAATGTGACCTGTGGCATCGGAACACTTGACACATCCTTAGGATAGGTGAGCAAAACGCCGAGAAACGGCTCTTTCTTCTTGCCTGTGATAATATCATAGGCTTCCGGCGCTTTTTCGATGGGAAAATGATGCGTTATTAGCGGCTTGACCTGCAATTTGCCATTCGCCATTAACTCAACGATGGCTTCCAGGTTGCGCCCTTCTGTCCAACGAATGTAGCCAATGGGATAATCCTGACCGCCCTCCTCGTAAGTTCCGTCGTATCTACCTGGACCGTAAGAGCGCGAGTTAACGAAGGAAAGCTCTTTCTCGTAATAAACCTTGCGGGGGATGGTCAACCCTACCGCACCGGTGGCGACGATACGCGCCCGGTCTCGGGCGATGATCCCGGCCAGCTCCACCGGGTCGGCTGATGGCGTATCCGCGCAAATCAGCACAATATCCGCGCCTCGTGCACAAGTGAAGGCTTGGGCGGTATTCACTGCATGGACGCGGGAACAAGCTGAAAATCCGAGAGAGGCAGCGAGAGCAACCCTGTCCGGATCAATGTCAATTCCCAATATGCTGCAGCCGGCCGCGGCAGCCACCTGTGCTGTCAATAATCCTAAAAGACCCAGACCAATCACTGCCACGCGCTCACCCACCTGCGGTTCGGCGAGACGGAATCCGTGCAAGGCGATTGCGCCGAGGGTGGTGAAGGCAGCAGACTCGAAATCAACGTTATCAGGGATTGAGACGAGTAAGTTTCGCGGCACCAGGACGTACTCTGCGTGGACGGCGTAACCACCACCTGCGCAGGCCACTCGCTGGCCGGGCTGAAATCCAACCAGATCCTCCCCGAGTGCCTCAATTACTCCGGCCGAAGAGTAACCCGGCGCCATAGGCTGGTCGAGGCGATCGAAAGCAGCCTGGACAGTGGTCAGCAACCCTTCGCGGCGGGCTTTATCCAGCACCTGACTGAGGAGGTCAGGACGGGAGCGCGCCTTGCCGACCAATGATTTCTTTCCAAATTCCACCACCATTCGCTCTGTGCCAGCCGAAACCAGCGAGGCCATGGTGCGGACGAGTACCATGCCCCTCCGCGGCGCGGGGGCAGGGACATCCTCGACGGTGGTCTTGCCGGTTTTCATATTCTGAAGAACTTGTTTCATGCAATTAATGTCCTTGCTTTGTGAAAGTTCATCCTATCAGGTGCAGGGTCAAAAATCTTCCGACATTGGATCAAAATCTCGTGATCCACAATTCGGGCTGACAACCATTGCGTGCACAGTCTTTGATCATGCAGGATTAGAGTATACCGCAAGAGAGGTATAATAACTCAAAATATGATATTTTTTTCCAGAAGGAGGTTGGTATGTCCACGAAAACTATTGGAATCATTGTAATCGTAATCGGCGTACTCGGTCTGTTGGTTTCGTTATTAGCCGACTATATCGGGCTAGGCGTCGCACCAGCTAAAATCGGTCCGAGACAGTTGGGCGCAGCAGGCATCAGCCTGGTGGTTATTATCATGGGGATCGTTCTGTCTCTTCGGAAGAAGAAAAGCTAGATGGAATTGTTCCAAACAAAAGGGCACTTCGTGGGAATAGCCTCGAAGTGCCTTTTTCGCGTCTCTGGGAAGGTGGTTCACTTTGCGCGGGGATCATCATCCCTTCATTGACTGGATTGCGTTTTATTTTACTGTCAACGTTTCCAGCCAGACCTCCCACGGGCCGGCTGAATCCTTTATGGTGATCACGTACGTTCCAGCTATGAACTCGTAATCGCTGGAGCCGGCGTCCGGACCAGGCCACAGGTCGAAGTTGACCTCACCGTATTGCGTGTTCTTCATGCCAGGATCGAGGTTGACGATATACAATGTGAACTTGCCGTTGCTGTATTGCTCCCAATTGATGCGAAGGTATCTCTGACCTTCTAATTTAAATGGCGCACTCGTATAGGGACCGTTGCCGGAAACGCGAAGAACTTCGCTATCCACTTCGGCATTCGGCATCAGCATCAACTTTGGCACCAAGGTGATGGAAGCGGGCAAGGTATAGATGGGGGTCGCAGAAGGACCAGCCGGGATGGGGGTTTCACCCGCTCCCTGTAGAACCACCGGTGAAGCCGCCTTGCCACACGCGGCAATCAGGGCGATTACCAAGATAACGAGCAATGATCGAACAGGTTTGATTAACATATATCCTCCTGGGATGTATTCTAATGACAATTTACCACAGGACTTCCAGAACGGGAAGACTCACAAACCGGGCGCGCCACATTTGCCGCAACGAATTCATACGCCGTTGTCACGCCCTCGTGTTCTGGCACTTCGAGCGTAGGATAAGATGCACGCAGCATATTGCGATACCAGTTATAGGATAACATCCGCGTATCCAGCACTACCAGGTCGGGGCGTTCATGAAGAACGAACTGGAAATACCATAAAGTAAAGGTGGTTTCATCCTCGTTGGTAAATAGAAGCGCGTGAACCGGGGTTGTCTCCAGAACGGTCTGCCCGTAGGACTCTGCTTCGTGATCGTGGGAGGCATCTACTTTGGGAAAATTCAATGCAGCAAAACCGAGGAAATATGCGATGGCAACAATGCCCGCGGCGGTTTTTAACCTAAGCAATCCGCGGGAGAGGAAACCAATGAGTCCCGCCAACCCAAAGCCGATCCAGAGTGCAACTGCCAGAAAAGCCGCGATCAAGTAAATCTCTGGATCAAAGGAATTATAACCAAGCGAGAAGATTGAATACACCACCACCATCCAGCCAGTCACCAAGTAAACCCTGGCAGGTAGATTACGGAAAAAAAACAGGCCAAACACACCAACCAGTATGCCGAAGATGCCAAACTGCGCCGTGTACAAACCCGCCCAGATCGGTATCCGCGCCATCACCTGTGCAATCGAAGTGCTAAAAGCATAGCTGGCATACATCCGCCCGGTTACGAGCCAAACAAAATTTTCCGGTGTGATCGGATTTCCCCAATTGATTGGTGGGTTTGATAACGCCCGCAGAGGCAGGGTCAAATAGACGAGCAGCCCAATTACCATCCAAGCCAAGCGAGTGATGAATGGTCTCCAGTTAATACTCCAGCCGCACCAGGTTTTGTTTCTATCTCCAATTCCATTTTCAACCTTTCTAATGATGTCTGTCAGCAAAATGGGTGGTAGCAAGAAGATAAGCGTCACGTGGTTGCCCAAGCCCAGACCAAAAACGAGACCGCGCAACCAATCAAATCTCTCCCGCCGCGCTGGAGGCATATCGACACCCAGGGGAAGAAGGTACAACGTTAGCGCAAGGAACAAGGCATGCAGGCCATAGACTTCGCTGATGACCGCCTGTCCCCAGACCATTGGTGCCAGTCCGAATGCATATGCGCTGACCAGGCCTGCTAGTTCTTTTGCGTGCCGCGAGGCACACAGGATGCCGGTCACCAGGTAGTAAACGACCACAGCAGCCAGAATAGTACAGACAGCTGAAAATAGGTTCGTGCGGAAGGCAATCGAGCCGAAGGGAAGGAATTGAAAAAGCCGCGCCAGTAACAGGTAGATGGGATATCCCGAAGGATGCGGAATTCCCCCGGTAGCCACGGCAGTGACCAGATCACCGCTATCCGCCCCATTATTCGCCCATGTCAAGCCGCGCCCCAGGGTGCCGAGATATATGCCTCCCAGGGAGAGGATTAAAACGAGAGGCGGCAACCAATGACGCGAACGGAGCATCGCAGCTTATTCATAAAATGATGCGGCGGAAAAGGAAATGCCTTCTCCGCCGCATCCGAGTGCTAAAGACTTATTGGGTATTACTATGTTGAGCTATGGGACAATATAGCCGAAGGCAAAGGTCCCGGTTGCCCAAGTTTGAACGCAGGTGTACGCCACCCCGTCATAGAGGGGATAGCTCTGGAAGTTCGCCATCGGTACCCATTGACCCAAGGTCGGCTCCCACCAGAAAATGGCACCGCCCGAAGGAGGGGTCTGGAAGCAGACCAAATGCAACCCGGCTGGCGTGGCGCTTACCAATGACTCGCTCAAGACGTGGAAATAATGGCCCGTATCTGGGAACGGAACCACATCGAATGGGTCCATACCAAGGTTCACAATGCTTCCATCAGATCCATTCGGGAATTCTGCAAACCATGGGGGGCTATAATCATGGGTTACCCCAGGGCCTCCGGTGGTTTGCGCCGATGCGTGGCCAATGCTCATGAATGCTACGCTGAACACAACAACAAATGCGAGGGCAAAACGAGTGAATATCTTCATGGTTTTTCTCCTTTACTTTGATTTGCTAGCCTATTTTACCTTATCTGTCGCTTTCTTTTACCGGATTTCGTACGGATTAAACGATTTAATCGAACAGGAGATAAATGAAGTCATGCGGTGGTTGAACTTGCCGCTCAACCTCATTCTTTTTGTAAGAGATGCCTGATTACGGAATCTGGTATTTGACCTCGATTTCCACATCCTTCTGGAAATCGATGGTAAAGGACAGGCTAGTGTCCTCCATTTCTGCTTCGGGTGTTACACTCAATAGTTTTGCTCCAAATGGCAGGCGCACGCGTACCACTAATGCTTGTGCTGGCGTACCCGCCTGCTTCTGGATGCGCAAACGGTATATTCTGGTATTTACTCCACTGTCCGTCGCGATCACTTTGGGTGGTAACTGGAAGCGGAGACTCGTTGTCGACGATTCGCCTCCAGGGACAACAAGCAAGGTACCGTAACCCTGCACGCCAGTGATCTTATCCGCCAGCTCATCCACCTGTGCGGAAACCGCTTTTCCTGAGACCATCCATGCACCGGGGATCTCATACGGCGTTCCTTCCAGGAATTGCGTGCCATCTGGTTTGTAGATGCGCAAATAATCCCAATAACAACGGTTAACCAGGTTCTCATACGAACGCTCATAGTGCATATCGAACTGCTTGCAAGGCACTCCCTTGGTTGCCTTGTTGGTGTGAATGACCGTCACCAGCCCGCTCGGCACAGCCTGATCAGATAGATCTACTTCATAAGTGAAGCTCGCATCGACAACCGCGTTTACCTTGTTGAATCCCATGTTCGTATCCACTACCATAAGGAAGTCCCCCGCACCTGGGTGCAACGCACCATCCCAGCCGCGTTCGGCCAGCACAGCCGCCACCTCAGGATTATCGACTTGTAGTAGGATATGATGGGCATCCAAGTCCGCCTGGAGCATCTTCACCAGCGACATCCATGAAATATCCTTCGATGTTTTGATCTTCTCCAGGAGCGCACCCCCAAGCTCGTTCATGAAACTTTTGCGATTCTCACCCGCAGCCTCTGCCTGACCTTTCGCCAGCCGCATGAACGCCACCACATTATTCGCTGTGATCGGATAGGAAACCGCCTTCACCTGCACCTGCCCGAGCACTGTTAACAGCGAGCGGACCGTATATTGGTCAATCGCGATCACCCCATCCGCGCCGTGGAAGCGCGTCAGCGCGTACAGGTATTCAGCCTGCGCCGCACTGGTCGGGAAGTCTGGCGACCAGTTTGCATCCCGAAGAAGGATGGTGGGTAGTTGCATATATTTCTGAAGCTGCCAGGGTGCAGTCGGGTAAAGTTTGGTGGGGTCGTCGAAAGCGTAAGAGTCTTCGATTATAAAGGTGAGAATATCTCCATCCTTGACAACGAAAGTGCCAGCAGAAGTGATGAAACCACCCGTTGCCCGCAATTCGTCCTCGTTTTGGATAAGTAGCAGGTATGTTCGCGGTCCATACTCCGAAGCGCCAGCCAGCCACGGAAATGTCACCGCCAGCTCCAACCCATCATGGAACAAACCGAGATAGGGGTCAAGTTTTTCTACGATCAATAAGCGCGCTTTTGGGTCGAGATGGGTTGCATCAATCCTGCTCCGCGCCGCCATCGCCTGATCCATCTCGTTTTTCGCGTGGATGAAGGCCGGCTGCGCCTCAACAAGCATTTGCGTCACCCCGGTCAGATCCAACTGGCCGCCCTCCGCCAGCAACGCCGAGATCAGCGGAGTTGCCCCCTGAAAGGCCTCGTCAGCCGCGGCGGTCAATCCATCTGCCATGGTCATGATTTCCTGAGCGGAGGCCAGGTCGCCGCCATAGACCGGTACCCAACCAAAGCCTTTTCCCAACCATAGGAATGGTCCGACTTCAGCCTTCAGCCTGGCCACATCCTGCCGGGTTTTGGATAGAAGCGGCCCGACCTCGCCAATCTTGTCCATGCTCAATTGGCCAGCAGCCAGAGCCTGGATCTCGTCCATGTCTGCCTGCACGGTGCGCGCGCCTTGGTAAATCCACCAGCTTTTGATCCCCAAGGCGGCAATGAAAGCCAGTGCGAGGACGATCAGCGCCGGGCGTGCATAGCGCAGATAAGGTGAATTCAGAATGCGGCTGCGCAACCCGCCAGCTCTCTCTGAAGTCTCTCCAGTGGATTCCCTCTGCGGGCTCACCTTCGAAGGCTCCACCACAATGGACGGCAGGGCCAATTGGTGACTCAGATATTGCTCGGCATCCAGGAAAAATTCTGCCAGACGTTCGATGCCCTTTGTGTGCCAGTCGCTCAGCGTGCTGGTAGGAGCCGGTTCTTCCTCGTCATCGAACAAGCGGTAACGGTTCAACTCAGTGTCCGAGATGGACTCGAAGGCCGCTTTGCCAAAAACGAACCAAGCGATGGCGGTGTCCATCCGTCCCCAGGCGTCCCGCAGTGAGCTTGGATAAGCCGTTCCATACTCGAAAGGTGCAAAGTATTCGGCTGCCAGCATCCCGAACTGGCACCAACGCGTATCCAGACGCTTGCCCCGCTTGGGCGGCATACTGGGCATCATCTTCCGAAAGAGGCCGCTCAAGCTTTTGACCAGCCTGTAGCCGGGACTCTTCTCCCTCAAACTAGCATCCTCTTCAACCCCTTGCTGCACTACCAGACTCCTCGCCCAGGGATGGTCATCCAGACGATCCGGCGCGGAAATGTGCTCCAGAATGCGCTTCAGTTCGCTTACCTGACTGCTAGACGGCTTCACTATATCTTCTCATTACGAGGGGGAAAATGGGGGGTGTGCGGGCAGCGAAGCTGCCCGCACACCCCCCATTCCCCAATCTATTGAAATTTTACATTTCATGCAAAGAAACTGAATTTAAGCGCTGCCTGAGTGAGAGACATCCACTTGGCTGCTCAGGCGTTGGGCCAGCTCGCAGATTTTGCGGAAACCCTTGTCAACCAACATACACAGCTCTTTGGCGATTTCCTCGGACAAGTCCTCCTCATTGGCCAGCGGGTCTGGGACATCGTAATCCACCCCCTCGGCCATTTCCGAGAGCAGGAACACCTTTTTGCTCACATTGTGGAACTCGCTCAAGATGGCCTCTTTTTGCCCGCTTTCCATGACCAGGATTAAATCCGAGTTTGAAAGCATGGAAGCCTCTAACATGCGGGCCGTGTGCCCCTCGAGCGACAGGCCGCACGCAGCCGCAGCCCGAAAGGCCTCCGGGAGAGGCGGTTTGCCCGCGACTGCCCATGTACCAGCGCTTTCCACACGCCAGCCTCCCCCGCTACTCTCGTTATCTAGCTTTCTTACAAAGGCAGCCGCAGCAATTGGGGAACGGAATTGATTCCCGGTGCAGACGAATAAGACACTGGGCATGTCAGTCTCGGGGAAATTCCTGATGACGTAGAACAAATTGCCAATTTGTCCCACACTGGTCGATTTTCTAGCGCCGGATCAAAATCCAATCTCACGGCGTTGCTGTAGGCGAAGGCTGAACAGTGTTGATCTTCTGGCGTGGAACCAACAGCCAGTCCCCACCGGAAAGTTGATAGCTGGGTAGTATCCCATTGTAGTAGCTAAGGGTGCTCACATCCACCGTTATGCTTTGGGCATACGCCTCTAAGGTCATTCCACCTGTGACCATGAGAGGCTGAAATGCAGGCAATCCCTGAACATCAATCTTCCCCAATGGAATGACTACGGTCCAGTTTATCAATAAGGGAGAAGGCAGGTAATAGTTGACTGCTTGGAGCGCGGCAACGGTGGTCCCATACTTATTCGCCAACCTGTCCAGACTTTCGCCCTCCAACACTCTGTGGATCATGAACTCTTGATCACGACCGATTGGTGTCTCAAGGGCCAGTTTCATCACTGGCTGGGCCGTGGAAGTAGGGGAGGGTATCTTTGTGGGCGTGAAGGTTGGGGGCTGGGTAGGGGATGTGAGTGCGCCACCACCGATCGGAGTCGAAGTAAGGGTGGCACTGTCGATCGCCCCGGTTGGTGAGGCAGGCGATGTAGTCAGCGTCGGGGTGGAGGTGATTTTCCCTTGCTGTAATGGGAGGGAAAAGAAGCCGCGCGCGATCCCCTGCCAGGCGACAACGGCCACTAGTGCAATCAGCACGGTCAGCGCCGCAATCGCTCGCCACGGGGCGCGATTACTGCGCCCCGGCTTGATATCTTGGGCCTGTAGCTCGGCTGGCATAGGACTGTTCTCAGACTTGAGAAACAGCGGACAGATTGTATGCTTTGCAGTCAGGCAGTATGCGCGCTGATGATCCAGATGTGCAACCGCGATCGGTTTTGCATGGTGGCAAAAATTCCATGCGGATGGATACCCTAGCGAGGTAGCCGGGTCATCTTCCAGCCCAATGTGTGGACACATCATCATAGGATTTTCGTTCTTGTTGCCTATGTTGGGTTCATTGTTATCCATAATCTCTCTCTATTTCTAGATTTTTTCAACTCGGTTATGGCGTCAGCGCGCTAGCGGGTGTATTGGCAGGGATAGCTGGCCCGCCGGTCGGCGTTGGAGTGTCAACGACAGGCTTGCTGAAGGTATAAGGCTTTGCCGAGCAAATCGCCTTACCCGCTGCGTCCAGGGCGGTCACCTGCCAGGTATACGTACCTCCCATAATCAGCGATTCCATGTACCGTTTATGTTCGGTTACTTGGCCCTCGAAGCTCACCTGCAACCCACTCGGAATTGTAAAAGTCAGAATGTAAGCAGCTGCGCCGGTCTGTTCGCCCCAACTGAACAGAATCCCTCCCTTGTTGGGGAGTTGCGCCCCATCTTGCGGGGAAATCAATTGGAAGCAAACCGGCGGCGTGGTGGTCGGCGTAGCTGTCGGCAGAGGGGTTACCGTAGAGGTAGGCGGCGTGGTGGTCGGCGTAGCTGTCGGCAGAGGGGTTACCGTAGAGGTAGGCGACACTGTTTCCCCGGTTGGGCGTGCTGATGGCAATGGCGAACTTGTTGACGTCCAGGTGCCGCCTGCTAGCTTGGAAGGTGTGAAGGTGACCGCCACACTTGACCGATTCTTAACACTGGATAAGGGAAGGATCGTTCTCGTCAGCCAGCCACTTACAAATCCGAGTGCAATGAGTCCAAAAGCAACAGCAACGACCCAACCTGTCCCCCACTCTCTCCGAATTGACTTGGCTGCCGGAGCGCGGATGGCTTCCGGCAGTGGCGCATTCCGTTCCCTGCGCAACACCAGACAGGCCTTATAGCCACTCCTCAGGCAATAAAGGCGCTGATGTTCAACCCTGGGCGCATCTGGAGGAGATACGTGATAACATACATTCCATACAGACGGGTAAGCCAACCTCGTTTGAGGATCCTCCGCGAGGCCAACAAAAGGACAAAACTCTTCGACCTCCTCCGAAACCTCTAGCATTATCTATCCGTTTCTTGCAATGGCCCAATCTGGTAATTTGTCGGAGATTTTCATCGGCAAGAATTTTTTCCGCAAAGCCTACGAGGGACGCTAAAAACTACTAAGACTTCGTTCCCTTTGCTCCCTTGGCAGATCATATTGGCGTCTTGCCCCTCAACAAAACGCTCTCCGATAGCTTGCTGGCTCACCTTAGGCCTAACTGCGCTGTTTCTTTCTCTTTCCACCGTCAGAACTTTCGCCATAATACTGGTATCTGTCCCCCCGGTAATACTGATAGCCACTGTAATAATACCCTCGCTCACGCGGAATCCTGTTCAACACAGCCCCAGCCACCTTAGCATTCGCTCGCCCCAACTGCTCGAGCGTGGCTTTAGCTGAATCAATGTGGGTATGACCCGGGTAAACAACTAGCAGTACAGCATCCACTTTGGCTGCCAGCACCTGGGCATCCGCCACCAGAGAGGGGGGACAGTCAATCACCACAACGTCCGTCTGTTCCTTCAATTCATCGAGGATCTGGATCATCTTCGCTGACCCCAAAAGCTCGGACGGGTTAGGAGGCAAACTGCCGCTGGTAATCACGCTCACCCCTTCAGAGCCATCGAAACTATGGATGGCGCTTTTTAGGTCCAGGTGGCCACGGAACACATCGCTCAACCCCACCCGGTTGGGGATGCCCAAGACACGATGGATACGCGGCCTGCGCAGATCCGCATCCACCAAGACAACGTGCTTGCCACCCTGGGCAATGATCGCGGCCAAGTTTGCGGATATTGTCGTCTTGCCTTCACCTGGCCCCGGGCTTGT
>Ga0172371_10000677_pt1 | contig 53531 bp, 47 predicted proteins | sample Lak12m_FD_114543 | JGI IMG/M metagenome (GOLD analysis project Ga0172371, IMG submission 114543) | Freshwater microbial communities from Kabuno Bay, South-Kivu, Congo - kab_022012_12m | ecosystem: Environmental > Aquatic > Freshwater > Lake | place: Democratic Republic of the Congo: South-Kivu... | reverse complement strand
TTACGAGCGACTGCGCCCTCGGTGATGAATATCGGCTAGATTCTTGAGCCTTGCCCCACGCACTTCAACGCGTTATAAGTGGCGCAGTGGGGTCGAGTCCGGGTGCTGGTGCCGCCCGTCCTGCCGAAGCCGGCTCTGATCGGTTGCGGGGTCTCTGCCGAGGTGGTTTCATAAGGCGTCCCGGCGACCGAGTCGGTACAAGGGGCACGTCGCGGGCCGTGCCCTCTCGATGCGCTATGAGCAAGCGACGTGACGCCGTCTGAGCGTCAGAGACGAGGGGGCTGTGGACAAGAGACGGTACTTCCTGCGGAAGATCGCCAACGCTCTGCTGACGATCGTCGTCGTGATCTCCTTCAACTTCATCCTCTTCCGGATCCTGCCGGGAGATCCGGCTCGCCTGCTGCTGCCCAAGGGCCGCTTCCAGGCCGGCGCCATCGAGAAGCAGCGCAAGATCTTCCGCCTCGACAAGCCGCTGTACGAGCAGTTCGTCTTCTACTGGTGGGACACCCTGAACCTGGAGCTCGGCTTCTCGTTCAAGGAGAAGCGGCCGGTCGCGGAAGTGGTGGGCGAGCGCATCTGGCCGACCATCCTGCTGGCCGGCACCGGTACCATCATCGCCACGCTGATCGGCTACACCACCGGTGTCTTCGCGGCTTGGCGACGAAACAGCAAGTACGATGTGTTATCCACCAACGCCGGCATGTTCTTCTACTCCATGCCGACGTTCTGGTTCGCGCTCATCTGCATCATGATCTTCTCGGTCCAGTTAGGCTGGTTCCCGGTGGGACGCATGTTAGAGCCGGGAGCCACCTTCGATCACTGGTACCAGCAGGCGGCCAGCGTCCTCTACCACATGATCTTACCCGTGGGTACGTTTGCCATCGCCTACGTGGGCGAGTACCACCTGATCATGCGCAGCTCGCTCACCGGCGTGATGAAGGAGGACTACGTGCTCACGGCACGCGCCAAGGGCCTCTCGGAGAACAAGGTCCTGTGGGGTCACGTGGTGCCCAACGCCATGCTGCCGACGGTGACCATCGTCATGATGAACCTCGGCTTCGTGATGAGCGGCACCATCCTCACCGAGTCGGTCTTCAACTGGCCCGGGCTGGGGCTGCTGGCCTACGAGTCGATGCTCAACCGTGACTACCCGGTGATGCAGGCCGTCTTCCTGATCGCGGCGGTCGCCGTCATCCTGGCAAACCTGGTGGCCGACATCATGTACTACTACCTCGATCCGCGGGTGAAGGCATGAGTGCCGTCACGCCGCACAAGAACGGATCGGCCGGCCCCGGCGCCCCCGAGCAGCCGGTCCTCGAGCACGGCACGATGCCGTCCCGGCTCAAGCGCTGGATCATCATCTGGACGCCGATCGCCTGGCTGATCATGACGCTGGCGACCTTTCCCAAGGACCGTCCCGTCACCAGCGGCTTCGGTAACGTCATGGGCGGCTTCGTCTCCGACGAGATCGCCCGCTACCCGGCGTGGGTCGTGCTGATCCTCGGGCTGCTGATCCTCGGCTTCGCCATCCTCAGCCTGCTGCGCAGGCAGCGCAAGCACACGGTCGCCTACGCGCTCTTCGCGCTGGCGGCGGTGCTGCTCGGCTGGGGCTTCGCGGCCGGCTTCGATGACGGCGGCTGGTCGCTGACGTCCAGCAGCGAGGTACTCGGCTGGCTGTGGCAGACAGTCGCCGTCGTGCTTATCGGCGCCACTGTGTGGGCCTGGGGGTACGCCAACCCGGAGCGTGCCGAGCTCATGGTCTTCAATACGCGTCAGACATGGAGGCTCTACCGGTCCAACTGGCAGGGCATGGCCGGCATCATCATCATGGTGGTCTTCGCCGCGATGGCATTGCTGTCGCCGTTCCTCGCCGATCATGCCTACCTGGCGCCGAACGCCCAGATCGGTCTGCCCTTCGAGCCTCCGTGGTCCTCCTACTACGGCTGGTTCGGCACCGACGAGCAGGGTCTCTCAGTGCTTGCCGAGTTCATCTGGAGCTCCCGCATCAGCCTCGTGGTGGGCCTGTTGGCGACCGCCATCAGTACCATGCTGGGCGCCGCCATCGGCATCTTCAGCGGTTTCTTCGGCGGCTGGCGGGGCGAGATCGGCATGCGGCTCACCGACTGGTTCCTGGTGCTGCCGTGGCTGCCGCTGGCCCTGGTGCTTGCCGCCGCCTGGGGGCAGAACTACTGGATGATCATCCTCATCATCGGCATCACGAGCTGGCCGGGCACGTCGCGCATCGTGCGCTCGCAGACGCTCTCGGTGCGTGAGCTGCAGTTCGTCGAACGCTCGCGCGCCATCGGTTCGTCCAACTTCCACACCATGATGCGTCACATCCTGCCCAACGTCTTCCCGCTCATCTTCGCCAACACCGTGCTGGTGGTGGCGATCGCCATCCTCTCGGAGACGACGCTGTCGTTCCTGGGGCTCGGCGACCCGCTGAACTTCAGCTGGGGCACGATGCTGCGTGGGGCCTGGGTCTCCGGTGCCGCCGGGCTGCCCGCGTGGTGGTACATCCTGCCGCCGGGCTTCGCCATCATCCTCGTCGTGCTCGCCTTCACGTTCATGGGCACGGCCTTCGACGAGGTGCTCGATCCCAAGCTGCGCAAGCGCGAGGAGGCGGGCTCGCGGCCCGAGGGTCCCGACGCGGCCGCGGCGGTCGCGTCCGGCACCCCCGAAGCCGCCACGCCGATCGTCTCGATGGACGGCGCCGTGCTGCCTGAGGGAGGTCTGCCGCATCTCAGGCATGAGCAGGACTACGATCCTCCGAAGGGGGGCGACCAGTGAGCGCCGCCACCAAGAAGGCCAAGAAGGGCGCACCGGCCGCCAAGTCGGCCGCCGAGAAGAAGGTGGCCCGTATCGAACACCCCGGCCTGCTCGACGTCCGCGACCTCAAGGCCTACTTCCGCCTTTCGGCCGGCTGGGTCAAGGCGGTCGACGGCATCAGCTTCACCCTCGAGCCGGGTGAGAGCCTCGGTCTGGCCGGCGAGTCGGGCTGCGGCAAGACGACCGCCGCCACGGCGCTCATCAAGCTGCTGCCCGAGAACGGCCGTATCGTCTCCGGCGAGGTGCTCTTCGACGGCATCAACCTGGCCAAGCGGACCGAGTTCGGCATGAGCAAGATCCGCTGGAAAGAGATCAGCATGATCTTCCAGGGGGCGATGAACGCGCTCAACCCGGTCAAGGAGGTCGGCGATCAGATCATCGAGCCGATCCGTCTGCATGACAACATCGGCGAGAAGGCGGCCCTGGCGCGCGCCAAGGAGCTTTTTGAGCTGGTGGGCATCAATCCCAAGCGCATCGGCGAGTACCCGCACCAGATGAGCGGCGGCATGCGCCAGCGGGCGATGATCGCCATGGCGCTGGCCTGCAATCCGCGGCTGGTCATCGGCGACGAGCCGACCACCGCCCTCGACGTCATGGTCCAGGCGCAGATCCTGGAGCTCATCGAGAAGCTGCGCGAGGAGCTCCACCTCTCGTTCATCCTCATCAGCCACGACCTCTCGGTGATGGCCGAGACCTGCGACAAGGGCGTGATCATGTACGCCGGCAAGGTCGTCGAGCAGGGCAGCGTGGAGCAGATCTTCAACAACGCCGAGCATCCCTACACCAAACGGCTGATCAAGAGCTTCCCGAACATCCACGAGAAGCGCGAGATGGTCTCCTCCATACCCGGCGATCCACCGAACCTGCTCTACCCGCCGTCGGGCTGCAACTTCTCGCCACGCTGCGAGCGCTGCTTTGAGCCTTGCACGTCGATCGAGCCGCAGCTCACCGAGATAGAGCCCGGCCACTTCGTGAGCTGCCACCTGTTCGGCGTCCCCGACCAGGCCACCCAGGATGCCGCCAGCGCCGATGTGGCGGCCACCGATGCCGACCTCGCGGCGGCTCTGGAGGCTGAAGCACAATGAGCAGCACCGAGACACCGCCCGCCGACGCCCCGACCGCCGCCGCTCCGAGCGGCAAGACCGGCCGCGTCTGTCCCGAGGACCTGCAGAAAGCGCAGACCAACGGCAGCCTCTTCGACCTGCAGGACCTGCAGGTCCACTTCCCCATCCAGCAGGGCTTCTTCAAGTCGATGGTGGCGACCCAGAAGAGGTACGTCCATGCCCTCGACGGCATCGACCTGCAGATCGCCCGCGGCGAGATCCTGGCCCTGGTCGGCGAGTCCGGCTGCGGCAAGACGACCCTGGGGCGTACCCTGCTGCGCCTTGAGAAGTCGACCGGCGGCACGGCGCTCTACAAGGGCCTGCCGCTCAACAAGTTCAGCGAGAAGGCGCTGCGCGAGTACCGCAAGAAGGCGCAGATCATCTTCCAGGACCCCTACAACGCCATCAACCCCAAGCAGACCATCTTCGACATCGTCGCCGAGCCGCTGCTGGTCAACCAGATGGTGCACTCCGAGAAGGAGAAGGAGGCGCGGGTCATCAAGGCGCTCGAGGAGAGCGGCCTGCGGCCGGCCCGCGACTACCTGTTCCGCTACCCGCACGAGCTCTCCGGCGGTCAGCGCCAGCGCGTCTGCATCGCCGGTGCCGTCGTGCTCGGCCCCGACCTCATCGTCGCCGACGAACCGGTCGCCAGCCTGGACGTCTCGATCCGCAACGACATCCTCAAGCTGATGGTCGTCCAGAAAGAGACCCTCGGGGTGACCTACATCTTCATCACCCACGACCTCTCGCTGGCCTGGGTGATCAGCGACCGCATCGCCGTCATGTACCTCGGCAAGATCGTCGAGATCGGCGAGACCGAGGAGGTCGTCAAGAACCCGCGTCACCCGTACACCAAGGCGCTCATCAGCGTCATCCCGGTACCGGATCCGACCAAGAAGCGCGAGCGCATCATCCTCAAGGGCGAGACGCCCAACCCGATCGACCTGCCGACCGGCTGTCGCTTCCACCCGCGCTGCCCGGAGTGCATGGATATCTGCAAGGAACAGACGCCGAGAGACATCCACCTCGGCGGCAACCACTACGCCGCCTGTCTGAGGCTGCCCTGAGGATGCCGTGAACAGACCGTCCCGGCACGCCTGCGTGAGCGGGGGACCGGCGGTCCCCCGCTCACGCTCGGTCGACGTCGGCTGGGTCGAGTCCTACCTCTGGATCCTGCGCTGGACCTGGTGGGACTACTAAGTCCGGCCGAGCCGCCATCACGTGCCGGCGACCGTCACATGGACCGACCGGCGAACGACACGTTCCACACAGCACGGGGGTGCACGATGAAACGGATGCTCGTCATCTTGGGGACGCTGCTGATCGCGGCGTTCGCCTTGGCTCCGGCGGCCGTCGCTGCCGAGTCGCCGTCTCCGGCAAAGGATCTGGCCTTCCGGGTCGGCATCGGCGAGGACATCGACGGCGTCAACCCGTTCACGAGCTGGAGCTCGGTGACGTGGGAGGCTTTCCGCCTCAACTACAACTTCCTCACCTGGTACGACGAGGACTACAAGCCGGCCCCCGACCTGGCCACCGAATGGGAGGCCAGCGACGACGGCAAGGTCTGGACGTTCACGATCCGCGAGGGTGCCACCTGGCACGACGGTGAGCCGTTCACCGCCGGCGACATCGCCTTCACCTACAACTACATCCTCGACAACGAACTGTGGGCGTACATCCAGTACCTCGAGCACGTCACCGAGGTCGTGGCGCCCGACGACACTACCCTCGTGATCACCTCCGACGAGCCGAACGCCGGCATGCTCGCGTTGTACATCCCGATCCTCCCGGAGCACATCTGGAGCAAGATCCCCGGTGACAAGGTCGAGACCCTCGAGGACCCGCCGGTGGTCGGCACCGGGCCGTTCATGTTCGATGAGATCAAGAAAAGCCGCTACGTCACCATGAAGGCCAACAAGGACTACTTCGGCGGCGCCCCGACCATCGACACGGTCTTCTTCCAGATCTATCAGAGCGGCGACACCCTGGTGCAGGACTACAAGGCCGGCAACCTCGACGTCGCCTACTTCGAGTCGCCGACCTTCCTGCGCAGCGTCAAGAACATGGAGGGCTCCAAGGCCGTGGCGGTCGACCGCATCGGCTTCCACGAGCTCGGCTTCAACTGCTGGGACGACGCCGAGTCCAAGGGCAACCCACTGCTGCGCGATGCCCGGATCCGCCAGGCGTTCCACTGGGCCATGGACAAGGAGCAGATCGTCAAGCAGTCCATGGACGGCCTGGCGACCGCGGGGACGGGCGTCATCTCGCCGGCAGCCGGTGACTGGCACTGGAGCCCGCCGGAAGCACAGCTTGTCTCGTACGATCCCGAGAAGGCGAAGCAGATCCTCGAGGACGCCGGCTACACCGACAGCGACGGCGACGGCATCCGGGAATCGGCCGAGGGGAAGAAGCTGAGCTTCCGCTTCGACGTGATGAGCGCCTACCAGAACGACATCACTGCGGGCAAGATGATCGTCCAGTGGCTCAAGGACGTCGGCGTCGAGCTGGAGCTCAACATCGCCGACGAAGGGGCCTTCGGCGACCGCGTCTACGACAACGCCGACATGGACGTCTACATCTGGAGCTGGGGCGGCGACATCGACCCCGGCTTCATGCTGTCGTGCTTCACCAGCACACAGATCCTCAACTGGAGCGACTGCTGCTACGGCAGCCCCGTCTACGACGAGATGTATCGTGAGCAGGCGGCCGCCGTGGATCGCGACGACCGCGTCGAGATCGTCCACAAGATGCAGGAGCACCTCTACAACGAGGCGCCCTACATCATCCTCTGGTACAACCTCGACTGCGAGGCCTATCAGGCCGACAAATGGAGCGGCTGGGAGCTCGTGCCCAAGGGCGACGGGCGGCCGGTCTGGACGTTCCTGCGCGGGACCTACGAGAACGTGAAGCCGGCTGCCGCCGCCACGACCGGCGACAGCGGCGGTCTCTCCGGCGGCGCCATCGCCGGCATCATCGTCGCCGCCGTGGTGGTCGTCGGCGCCATCGTGTTCTTCGTGCTGCGGCGCAGCAAAGGTGGGCCCAAAGCCGAGGAGCTGTGAGCTCGCGGACACCGGGCGAGAAGGCGGCCGCCGATCTGGCGGCCGCCTTCTCGCCATGGCCGGAGGAGGCCCTCGACGCCATCCATGAGGCGGCCCTGGCCGTCCTCGAGCGAGCCGGCGTGCGGGTCGATTCTCCGAGCGCGCAGGAGCTGCTGCTGGCGGCCGGCTGCCGGCAGCTTGCCGGCGGCCGCGTGGCCGTTCCCCGGGAGCTGGTGGCCGAGGGCCTGTCGGTCTGCCCGCGGAGCTTCAGTCTGGTCGCGCGGGACGCAGCGCGGTCGATCGTCCTTGACCCCGATCCCGGTAAGAGCTACGTGCACAACATGGGGACGGCGGCAGACATCGCCGATCCGCGCACCGGGGCGCACCGGCGCGCGACGCTGGCCGACTCGATCCGGCTGGCGCGGGTCATGCATCGGCTGCGCAACCAGAGTGTCCTGACGTCGCTGGTCACACCGCAGGACGTACCGCCGGAGCTCGAGCCCCTCTACACGTACCTCGTGCTGGCCACGGAGACCGACAAGCTCATCGGCGGGCCCGGCATCTCGACGGCGGCGCAGGCGCACGCCGTCCTGGACATGGCGCAGGCGCTGACCGGCGCCGACGGCAGTGGCGGTGCGTACCCTCTCGATCTGGCCTTCTCGCCCGTGAGCCCGTTGATACTGGGGGCCGAGGTGAGCGAGGCGCTGATCGCGGCGGCGCGGCGCGGCGGGGTGGTCTGCGAGATCCTGCCGTGTCCCACGGCGGCGACCACGGCGCCGGCAGCCGTCTCGGCGGCCGCCGCACAGCAGCATGCCGAGGTGCTGGCCGGCGTGGTGCTGGTCCAGGCGGTCGCTCCGGGGACGCCGGTCTACTACGGACCGCGGCTCTCGGCGGTCGATCCGCGCAGCGGCGGCACCGCGTCCGGCACTCCTGAGGTCAGCGTCATCGCCGCCGTGCTGCTGGCGCGCCGCTGCGGTCTGGCATGCGACTGCTACGGTCTCACGTCAGACAGCAAGGTCATCGACGCGCAGTTCGGCTACGAGCGCGCCGTGAACGCGCTCGTCGGGCTCCTGGCGCGACCTCGCTTCCTCTCCGGCATCGGCGAGGTCCAGGGCGGCGCCGCCACCTGCGGCGAGGCACTGGTCGTCGACGACGACATCCTCACCAATGTCCTGCACGTCATGGCGCCGCGACCGTGGGACGCCGCCGCTCTCGACGTCGACGCCATGGTCGAGGGCACGCTGTCGAGCGGCGGCTTCCTCGGCACCAGGCACACTCGGCGGTACGTGCGCAGCGAGTTCCCCCTGCCCGTCATCGGGTATCGGGGGAGTCTGGGTGACTGGCTAACATCCGGGCGCAGCGGCGTCCTCGAAGCGGCGTCGGAGCGGTTCGAGGCTCTGGCCGCCGAAGAGCCTGTCGGGCTGCCGGACGATGTCGGACAGGCGTTGTGCGCCGTCATCGACCAGGCCGCCGTCCGTGCCGGAGTCGTCGCCCGACCGGACCCGCGGCGGATCCTCTCCGGCGAGATCTGAACCATGCCGGCCGTGTCCTCGGGTTCCGGGCCGGCCGGTCCGGCGCCGATCGGGCAGCCGCCGCCGCGCGCCGGCGCGGTGGGTCCGCCGCTGCTCGAAGTGCAGGTGCGCGGGTCTTACCGCGAGATCGGCAGGGCGGTCGGCGAGGCCGCCCGGCCGCTCATCGCGGCCGCCATCGACTACTACCGCCGGCACCTCGTGGCGATGGCCGGCATCGACTTTACCGTCGCCGAGCGCCGCACCGCGGAGTATCTGGCCTATGCGAGCCGTCACCTGCCCCAGTATGTCGAGGAGCTGGATGGCATGGCGGAGGGCTCCCGGCAGCCGGTCTCGGCACTCATGGTTCCCAACTGCGGCGAGGAGTTCACCTGCCCCGTCGACGAGCGTGCTCCCAGACTCCCGGGGAGAAGGCCGGCGGCGGACGACTCCCCGCCGGTCGGACGGCGGCCGGCGGCGCCTGCCTGCACCGGCGTGGCCGTGCTTTCCGGCGGCCGTCGCATCGTCGGACACAACATGGACTGGTATGCCGTCGATGTCGACAAGAACGTGCTGTTCGACGTGACCTGCCCCGACGGGACGCGCTTTCTGACCATCGCCGGCGTACCGTACCTGCCGATCCTGGGGCTCACCTCACACGGCATCGCCTACGTCGGCAACTCCGTGTACAGCAGCGATGCCCGGCTCGGTGTGCCCAACGTCTTTGTCCGTCGCTGGGCGCTCGAGGCGCCGGACCTGGCCAGTCTGCGCCGCCGCGTGACGCTCTCATGGCGCGCCCGTGGCTCCAATCACACGGCCGGCGACCGGTCGGGCACGCTCATCGACGTCGAGACATCGGCCACGACTGCCGCCGAGATCCGTGTCGGTCCGGTCGCGGCGGGCGCCGCTGGGGCGGACCACCCGATCGCCGGCGACGCAGCGGTCGACGAGCCCGATGGCCGGGCCGGGTACTGGTATGCGCACTCCAATCACTACACGCTGCCCGGCATGGCGCGCTTCGAGGGGTATTGGGCCGACGAGTCGCGGGCCCGCCTGGCGCGTGCCGGCCGTCTCCTTGCCGAGGGCGTCGAGCGCGGCGACGATGCCTTCGACCTGGTGGCCCGGGTACTGCGCGACCATGCCGGGGCGCCTGATGCGATCTGTGGTCATCCACCGGATGGAGCGCCGCGTCCGGACCAGTCGATCACCGTCGCCAGCATGATCTGCGATCTCGACGCGATGCGGCTCCATGCCTGCCCCGGCCCGCCGTGCAGCGGGGCCTACAGGGAGTATGCTGTGTGAAACGCGACGTTCATGTCATGTCGTCATGCGACAGCGCGGGTGGCCGCAGGACGCCGAGCCACGAGGTGCTTGCGCAGAGATGAGTCATCCGTACGTCACTGTGGAGGTGCGCGGCGATCACCGTGCCGTGGGCCGCGCCGTCGGGGAGGCGGCGCGGGAACAGATCGCCGCCGCCGTGGACTTCTACAGTGGTGCCTTGCCGACGCTCGCCGGACTGAGCTTCGCCGAGGCTGAACGTGCGGTGCGACCGTACATCGAGTGCGCCCGGCAGGTGACGCCACAGATCGTCGCCGAGCTCGAGGGGACCGCCGAGGGGAGCGACACCACTCTCTGGCGGGTCGCCGTGCTCACCTGCGGCGAGGAGCTCACGTGCGTCGGCGACCCGGTACAGCACTGCACGACCCTGGCGCTGTGCGGTGACGGGCAGGCGGTCGTCGGTCACAACGAGGACTGGTATGCGGGCGACGTCGATGCGAACGTGCTGCTGCGCGCCACGCTGCCCGACGGGACCACGTTCCTGTCGATGACCGCTGCCGGCTATCTCCCGGCGACCGGCATCAGCTCGTGGGGCATCGCCGGCGGCGCCAATACGCTGTTCTCAGACGACGCCCGGGTCGGCGTCCCCAACCTTGTACTGCGCCGCTGGGCGCTCGAGGCACGCACGCTCGAGGCAGTGCACGAACGCTGCTGCCACCCGCTGCGGGCGCGCGGCTCGAACCATCTGTCAGCCGATCGTGATGGTCGGATCCTCAACGTGGAGACGTCGGGCACAGCGCAGGCGGACCGTTGGCTCTCGTCGTCGGACGGTACGGCCTGGTGTGCACACACCAATCGCTACCTCGCGCCGGAGCTTGCGGGGCACGAGGTCTCCACGTCGGTCAACTCGGTGCGCCGGCTCGACCGCGCCCGCGAGCTGCTGGGCGAGCTGGCGCTGCCCGGCGCCGACTTCGTGTCCGTCGCCGGCAGGGTGCTGCGGGACCACGCCACGGCGCCCGATTCGATCTGCGGGCACCCCGACCGCCATCTGCCGCCCGAAGAGCGTGAGATGACGTGTGCCAGTCAGGTCTGGGATCTGATCGGCGGGCGCATGCACGTGTGCGCCGGTCCGCCCTGCGAGAGCGAGTACGAGGTGGTGGCGCTGTGAGCCCGATGGCCTCCGGCGCGAACGGATCGTCCACGAGCGCTCTCGACATCGTGGTGTCGGGGGGGCGCGTGATCGACGGGTGCGGCAATCCGTGGTTCCGGGCGGATGTGGGCGTGGCCGGCGGCACCGTCGTCGCCGTGTCCGCACCCGGCACCCTGCACGGCAGACGGACGATCGCCGCCGACGACCGCTTCGTCGTGCCGGGCTTCGTGGACCCGCACACGCACTCGGACCTCTCGTTGCTGGTCTATCGTCACGCCGAGACGGCCGTGCGTCAGGGTGTCACGACTCACGTCACCGGCAACTGCGGCATGTCGCCGGCGCCGCTGGTCGATGAGCGCCGCGGCGAGCTCATCCACCTCTGGGATCACTACGGCCTGAACCACGAGAGCATCGACTGGGCCTGGCGGACGTTCGGCGAGTACCTCGACGCACTCGAGAGCGGCGGTCTCGGCATCAATGTCGTGCCGCTGGTGGGTCACGGCGCTGTGCGGGTGGCGGTGCTGGGCCCCGGGGCGCGCGTCCCGTCGGCCGCGGAGCTCACGCTCATGGAGCGGTTCGTCGACGGTGCGCTGCGCGACGGCGCCCGCGGCCTTTCCACCGGGCTGGTCTACCCGCCGGGCTGCTATGCGCAGACCGACGAGATCGTGGCGCTCTGCCGCGTGGTGGCCGCGCACCACGGAATCTACGCCTCGCACGTTCGCGGCGAGCGCGAGACGATCCTCCCGGCCGTAGGCGAGGCCGTCGAGATCGGCCGTGTCGCCGGGCTTCCGGTCGAGGTGTCGCACAACGCCCCCAAGTGGGGCGCCCCCGATGGCGCCGCGGCCAATCTGGGCCTCATCGAGGAGGCCCGGCTGCAAGGACTGGACGTGACCGCCGACAATGACGTGCACACCGAGCTGGCGCCACGGCTCTCACGCGCCCTGCCGCAGCCGCTGCTCGAGCTCGACACCGAAGATCTGCTCGCTCGCCTGCGGGATCCGACCTCTCGCGAGCGTCTCCAGGAGGACGTCCGGGAAGACCGCCTGCCCGGCGCCGGCTACACCGGTCTGGTACGGCACGGGGCCTGGGAGCGCATCACGGTCCTCTGGGCGCCGGGACAGCCGCATCTGGCGGGTCGTTCCATCGCCGCCATCGCCGCCGAGCGTGAGACCGACCCTTTTGCGACCCTTCTCGACCTCATCGTCGAGGAGGAGGACCGCATCGTCGGCATCTTCGAGTACATCGACATCGAGGACGTTCGGGCGCTGCTGTGCCATCGGCTCACCATGTGCTGCTCGGACGGACTCGTCATGGCGCCGCCCGACGAGAGCTACGCGCCGGGTAGCTACTGGCCGTGCAGCTACGGTGAATACCCGGGCATCCTCGAACGCTTCGTACGCGGCGACCGGCTGCTGCCGCTCGAGGAGGCGATCCGCAAGATGACGTCGTTCCCGGCTCAGCGCTTCGGTCTCTTCGACCGCGGTGTCCTGCGGCCGGGCATGCGCGCCGACATCGTCGTCTTCGATCTCGAGCGCGTGCGCGACCGGGCGACCGAGCCGCGGCCCTTCCGGGCGCCGTTCACCAACATCCCGCCGCGTCTGCCCGAAGGCATGGACACGGTCATCGTGAACGGCGAGGCCGTGCTCGATGAAGGCATCCGGACGGGCGCGCTTCCCGGAGCGGTCCTCCGCTCCCATGACGGCGGGCGGTCACCCGCCGAGTGAGGGCCGGCAACACTACGTCAGCAGGGGGTCTCAGGATGGAGGAAGGGACGAGATGCAGGGGACGCGGGGCTTTGCTCGCGGCTGTGGTGACGGTCGTTCTGCTCTGCTTCGGGCCGCTCGCACCGGCCCAGGCCGGTGAAGACGGCACCGCCGAGGGTGGTGGCAAGGAGGTCACGCTGCGGGTCGGCTGGGTGCGCGACCCGGACAACCTCAATCCGTTCATCGGCTACACGACCGAGGCCTACGAGATCTGGCGCCTCAACTACGACATGCTCACCGGGTTCGACGCGGCGACGCTGCAGCCGACCCCGGAGCTGGCCACCGAGTGGAGCACCTCCGAAGACGGGAAGACGTGGACCTTCAAGCTCCGCGAGGGAGTGACGTGGCAGGACGGCGAGCCGTTCACCTCGGCCGACGTCGTCTTCACCTACATGTACATCATCGACAACGAGCTGGGGAACTTCACCAGCTACACCGAGTACATCGACGAGGTCGTGGCGGTCGACGATCTCACCGTCGAGTTCCGCTGCTCGGCTCCAAAGGCCAACATGCTCGGTCTGTGGGTGCCGATCTTCCCCAAGCACATCTGGGACAAGGTCTCCGGCGAGGACGCCCAGTCGACCTTCGTCAACGAGCCGCCGATCATCGGGACGGGGCCGTTCCAGTGTGTGGAGTGGAAGAAGGACAACTACATCCGCATGGAGGCCAACAAGGACTACTGGCGCGGCGCGCCCAGGGTCGACCAGGTGATCTTCGAGACCTTCAAGAACGCCGACACCATGGTCCAGCAGATGAAGAACGGTTCGCTGGCCGCCGCGGTGAACATACCCGAGGCCCAGTTCGCGCAGCTCGGCAAGATGGAGGGCATCAGCACCGTCGACTTTGTGCAGAAGGGTTTCGTGGAGCTGAGCATCAACGCCTACGACAGTCCGGACAGCGAGGGTCATCCGGCGCTCAAGGACCCGGCCTTCCGCAACGCGCTGCAATGGGCCATCGACCGCCAGGCGATCGCCGAGATCGCCTGGGCCGGCTACGCTACGCCGGCGACCAGCCTGCTGCCGTCCGGCTACTACCAGGAGCCGCTGGACTATCACTGGGATCCAGCGGAAGGTGAGGCCTACGGCTTCGACATCGAGAAGGCCAAGCAGGCGCTCGACGCCGCCGGCTACACCGACGCAGACGGCGACGGTGTCCGCGAGTACGAGGGCGAGCCGATCGAGCTCAGCCTGATCGCGATCAGCAACGACGTCCACGCCTCCAAGATGGGCAAGCTCGTCGCCGGCTGGCTGCAGGACGTCGGGATCAAGGTCGACTACGAGGTCACCGACGACGGCAGCCTCTACGACCTCGTCTGGAACATGAAGGGCGACAAGCCGGCGCCGAGCTACGACCTCTGTCTGTGGGGTCCGTGGACCGGCGATGTGGACCCCAACTGGATCTTCTCGATCTTCACCACCGAGCAGATCGGTGACTGGAGCGCCTGCTACTGGTCGAACGCCGAGTTCGACGAGCTGTACAAGGCCCAGCAGACCGAGCTCGACGAGCAGACGCGCAAGGAGATGTTCTGGGAGATGCAGCGGCTGCTCTACGAGGAGAGCCCGGTCATCTTCATGGTCTATCCGAAGATGCTCGAGGCGTACAACACGGGGACGTGGACCGGCTGGGTGCACTCGCCGGCCAAGACCGGCGGCGTGCTCCTGACCTCAGACAACATCGACTCCTACCTGTCCGTGCACCCGAAGCCGGCCGTTCAGGAGAGCGGCTCCAACACCGGCGCGATAGTCGGCGGCATCGTCGGCGGGCTTGTGGTCATCGGCGCCGTCGTCGGATTCCTCATCTGGCGGCGTAAGCCGCGGACCGAGGAGGAGTGACGCCGGGACCCCGGCCGCTGCCGACCGCGGCACGGGTGACGAGGTGAGCGGCTGCCGGCCGCGACGTCCGCCGTGGCGTCGCGGCCGGCCGCCTGAGCCACGACGCTGCGCGCCCTCCAGACGCGTGCCGGTGCTCTCCGGACCCGCGGCACGACAGGCCATTCTGGCAATGTCGACGGTGGTGCACTCGCCACATCTCACTTGGACATCATGTAGTATTCGCGGCGATCGCCAGTGGACGGCGGCTGGTCGCGGGGCTCCAACGAACGAGGTGAGGCGCGATGATCACCGTGCAGGACATCCTGGACATACCCGATCTCAACCTCAGGCTGGTCGCTGGGGCCAAAGCGACCAGCAACCCGGTGCGCTGGGTGCACATCGCCGAGCTGCCGGATCCCACAGACTGGCTCAAAGGCGGCGAGCTGCTGCTCACGACCGGCTATCCTCTGGTGGGGACGCAGGAGAAGACCAGCGAGTACCTCCAGCGGCTCATCGACAACAATCTCTCCGGCCTCGGTGTCGGCCTCGGCTTCAGCCTCGACGAGCTGCCTCCGGGACTGGTCGAGCTGGCCGAGGAGAACAGCTTTCCGCTCTTCACCATCCCGTACAGCGTGCCGTTCATCGCCATCACCGAGGCGGTCTCGTCGAAGATCGTCAACGAGCAGTACTCACTCCTGCAGCGCAGCCTCGCCGTCCACGAGAAGCTCACCAAGATCGTCCTCGAGGAGCGTGGCCTCGAAGCCATCCTGTCGACCCTGTCGGCGCTGGTCGGCTGCTCGGCGGTGCTCTTCGATTTCCACGGCCTGGTGCTCTGCGAGGCATCGTACCGGCGGCGCGTGCCCAGCGGGGTGATCGCCGACCTGTGGCGGCAGATCGCGGACAAGCGCGCCACACGCCAGGACTTCGCGGTCGGCATCGAGGGCCTGGGCGGCGGCGTCCAGGTCTATCCCGTCGTCGCCTCGCATCGCATCGGGGCGTTTTTGGCGGTGGTCAAGGACAGCGGTGACTTCTCGGATTACGATCGCATCATCCTCCACCACGTGGTGACGGTGACGGCGCTGGAGCTCGTCAAGAAGAAGGCGGTGGCCGAGACCGAGAAGCGGCTGGCCGGGGACTTCTTCGACGAGCTGGTGGCGAGCGATCTCTACGAAGAGGAGATCGCTCGCCGTCTGGCGTTCTTCGGTCTCGATCCCGAGGCCGAGCACCTGATCATGCTCGTCGACATCGACGGCTTCCAGGCGTTCGCCGAGGGCGAGCGCGAGGAGACCGCCGTGCAGGATGTCAAGGAGCGCCTGCACTGGACGGTCGACGAGTTCCTGGCCCGGCGCGCTCTGCCGTTCATCTCTGCGTCGCGCAGCGACGCCGTCATCATCCTGCTGCAGACCGAGCCCGAGACCGCCGCCGGCGTCATGCGTGTCGCTCACGAGCTGCACGAGACGATCTCCGAGACCACGCCGGAGGTCACCGTGTCGATCGGTGTGGGGCGCCCGCACAAGTCGCTGGTCGACTTGAGACAGAGCTACTACGAGGCGCACTACGCCATCAAGATACGCAAACTCAAAGGCGACCGGGCCGTCATCGCGAGCTTTGACGATCTGGGCTCATACGGGCTGCTGCTCGGCCTGCAGGACACGCTGTCGCTCGAGGTCTTCTACGAGAGCGTGCTGGGGGCGCTGCGCGAGTACGACGAAGAGAGCTCCAGCGACCTGGTCAAGAGCCTGCAGTGCTTCCTGGAGGCCAACGGACACTGGGGCGAGGCCGCCGAGCGGCTGTATGTCCACCGCCACACGCTGCGCTATCGCATGAAGCGGGTGGAGGAGATCACCGGGCGGCGACTCGACTCCTCCCAGGACCGCATGGAGTTCTGGCTGGCCCTCAAGGCGCGCGAGCTCATCGAGCAGAGTGCTCGCAAGCCCAAAGGTCTGCACCAGCTCTGAGCCGGCTGCGGACCGGGGTGCGGCGGCGTACCGAGAACGGGGGCGGACCGCTGTCGGTCGCGCGCAGGACTGCGGGCCGGCGGCGCGCGGCGGTCACCCGCAGGTGAGCCACGAGCCGCCGTCCCGCCGGCTTGACCGATCGGTCGGCCGCGTGCAATTGTCAACCGTATGAGTAGTGAACGGGTGACAAAGGCGCGCACCACCCGCGACCTGGCGCTCGCGGCCCTGTTCGCCGCCCTCACGGCGGCCGGCGCGTACGTGAGCTTCCCGCTCTACGGTGCCGTGCCGTTCTCGCTGCAGGTCCTCGTGGTCCTGCTGGCAGGCCTGCTGCTCGGCGCGCGGCTGGCGGCACTGAGCATGGCGGCCTACCTGCTGCTCGGGCTGGTCGCCCCGGTGTATGCGGGCGGGGCCTCCGGGTTCGGCGCCCTCGTCGGTCCGGCCGGCGGGTACCTCTGGGGCTTCGTCGCCGGCGCCGCGCTGACCGGTCTGATCGTCGAGCGGCGGCGGCTTCGATCTACCGCGGCTCTGGCGACGGCCGCCGCCGCCGGACTGGTGCCGATCTACGTCCTGGGGGCGAGCTGGCTGGCGTTCTCGCTGCGGGTGAGCGATCCGGCGGTCGTTGTCTGGGCCGGCGTGCTGCAGTTCCTGCCGGGCGACGTCCTCAAGGTCGCGGCGGCGACGCTGGTCGCGCGGGCGCTGGCGGCGGCACCGCTCGACATGCCGGCTCTGGATCGCGGCCGTTGACGTGGCCCGGGATCAGATGCGCACCACGTGGTTGCCGCCGTTGAGCGACGGCTCCCGTGTACAGCGCAGTACCATGGCCGCCACCTCGGCGGGTCGCAGCAGGCGTCGATAGCCGAGGCGCCGTGCCGCGCGCTCCGTCGCCGCACGGCGCTCGTCGTCGGGCAGGTCGACCGGTCCCGGCGCGACGCCGCAGACCGCTACGCCGTCGTCCTGCCAGGCCGCGGCAAGGAGCCGTATCGCCATGATCTGAGCGGCCTTGGCGGCGAAGTGCGGCGTCAGACGGGGCCAGAGGTCGCCTTCGACCATGTCGGTGAGGGCGACCACCGTGCCGCGCCGCGCCGCGGGTCCCACGCCGTCACCCGTCGCGCCGCCGTGCTGCACAAAGACCTCCCGCGCAGCCTGGGCGCAGAACAGCAGGCCGCGAGCGATCGCGTTCATGGAGTCGTCCCAGGCGGACTCGTCGAGATCCTCGGGCGGTGTGGGGTGGAACGGCCCGCTGGCGGCGTACACGACGAGGTCGAGACCGCCCAGCTCGCGTGCGGCCGTGTGCACAACGTGACGGGCCTCGAGCCGGGAGTCCATGTCGCCGCCCACGGCGACGGCGCGACGCCCGAGCTGCTCGATACGTGCCACGACCGGCGCGGCGGCGGCCGGGGTGCGACTCGAGACGGCCACGTCGGCGCCGCCGCCGGCCAGCTCGACGGCCAGGGCGGCGCCCAGGCGCCGGGCGCCGCCGACGACCAGGCAGGCGGCGCTCATCGCCGCTCCTCGAAGGCACGCCACACTACGGCGGCGATATCGGCCAGGACGCCCGGCGCGCGCGCCGACGCCTCCTGGCTGAGACCCCTGGTGAACACGACGATGACCACCGCGCCACCGTCGGGTCGCCGCACCAGGGCGGCGTCGTTGACGGTGCCGTTGACGCTCCCGGTCTTGTTGCCGATGAGCAGGTCGTCCGGAAGCCCGGCCGGGATGCGGTCGCGCCACTCCTGGCGAGTCAGTATCTCCGCCATGAGCAGGCACGACGGCGGCGACGCGCAGCGCTGCTCGGCGATCATGGCCAGCAACTCGAGCAGATCGCGTGGTGAGCCGGTGTTGTCGAGTCCCTGATCGATGATGAAGCCGCGCCGGTACTCGCGCTCCCCGTTCCGGCCGAAGAGCTCGTCGCTGAGGCGCTGGAAGGCCGTTCCGTCGACCGCCCGCCCTTCTTCCAGGACCGCCGCCAGAAGCGCCGGCAGTCCACCGCGGGCACGCGTGTCGACGACGGTCTGCACCAGATCCTGCGGCGCCAGGTCCCGCCACGACGGGCAGGCGCCGACCTCGAGGAGGAAGAACTCCCGATCGGGCATGAAGCAGTCGATGGACGCGAGTCCCAGCCGGCCCATCTCCACGGCGATGGCGTCCAGACCGGCACGGCGCCAGAGCAGATCGGTCGCCGTGTTGTCGCTCTGTGTGATCATGAAGTGGAGGAGGTCGCTCACCGTCGGCTGGAGGCCGGCGTGGCAGAAGGCGAAGATGCCGCCCGGACTCTTGTCGTCTTCCTCGAGCCGTAGTCGCTCGTGCAGGTCGATGCGACCGGCGTCGACGTGTCTCAGGACGGTGACCATGAGCGGCACCTTGAAGACGCTGGCCAGGGGATACGCTTCGTCGGCGCGCAGCAGCAGTTCCGTGCCGCTCGTCAAGTCGCGGGCCGCGACGCCGACAACGCCGCCCAACGGCGCACAGAGCGCCTCGATCTCGTGGCGGACCCGCTCCATGGCGTCTCCCGGGACTGTGGTCTGCGCCGTGCGGCGGCGCGGCGGTGGGACCGGCCGGCGCCGTCCTCCGGCACCCGTGTGATAGACATATCGTAGCAGCGCCCGGCGGCCGCCGGGCGCGGGGCGTGAGGATGGTGGGCGATGATGCGGCAGGTGGACGGGCTCGACAGGCAGCTGATGGCGCTCGTCGGGGAGGAAGGCCGGCTGCCGCTCGCCGATATGGCCCGCAAGCTCGGCGTCTCCCGGCCTACGGTCGCGGCTCGACTGCGCGCCCTGATGGAGGACGGTGTGCTGCGCGTCGCCGGGCTGGTCGACATGTTCCGGCTGTCCGGCGTCACCGTGGCTCTCGTCGGGCTCACCCTCGACAAGTATCTCCTCGACGAGAAGATCGAGCAGATCGCGGGTCTGCCCGAGGTCAACTGGGCGGCGGTGGTCACCGGCCGCTACGACATCATCGTCGAGGTCGCCACCGAGGACGGCATGGCCGGTCTCTACGGCTTTCTCACGCACTCGCTCGAAGGGGTCGGCGGCATCCAGTCCAGCGAGATGTTCGTGGTCATGAAGGCGCGCCGCAAGTGGACCCTGCCGGCGCCGGGCATGAGAGAGGCCTGGTCGCGCGGCGGTCCCTATCGGCCTTGACAGAACGAGTCATAGCGGTGCTCGCGGCTTTGCTATGTGGTAGGTCTGTCCGCGTTGGACATGCTAGAATGCCAAGCCGTTGTGGAGAAATCGAGCCGACGGCGCGCGGCGCCGTCCGCGCCGGACCTGTGCAGGAGGGACGATGATCGTCGGGGTGCCGAAGGAGATCAAGAACGAGGAGTACCGCGTCGCGGTCACGCCGGTCGGCGTCAAGGAGTTCGTGCGCGCCGGCCACACGGTCGTCGTGGAGGCGGGCGCCGGCGTCGGCTCCGGCTTCACCGATGAGGACTACGCCGCCGCCGGCGCCGAGCTGGCAGCCGTCGACGAGGTGTTCGCCCGCGCCGACATGATCGTCAAGGTCAAGGAGCCGCTCGAGGTCGAGTGGCCGCGGTTCAAGCCGGACCAGATCCTCTATACGTACCTGCACCTCGGCGCCGGCTACGCCAAGCCGCTCACCGAGGCGATGATGGCATGCGGCATCCGGGCGATAGCCTACGAGACCGTCGAGACGGCCGCCGGCGCCCACCCGCTGCTCTTCCCGATGAGCGAGGTCGCCGGCCGTCTGGCCATCCAGGCCGGCGCCACGCACCTGCAGAAGGCCAACGGCGGCTCCGGCGTGCTGCTCGGCGGCGTCACCGGCGTGCCGCCGGCCAAGGTCGTCGTCATCGGCGGCGGCACGGTCGGCGTCAACGCCGCCAAGATGGCCGTCGGCCTGCGCGCCCGCGTCGTGGTCCTCGACAAGGACGCGGCGCGCCTGGCCTACCTCGACGACGTCTTCGCCGGCCGTATAGAGACGGTGCTCAGCACCGAGGCCACCATCGAGGAAGAGATCGGCGACGCCGATCTGGTCGTCGGCGCCGTCCTGCTGCCCGGTGGCGCCCAGGCTCCGCACCTGGTCAAGCGCGAGCAGCTCTCGTCGATGCGGCCGGGCTCGGTGCTGGTGGACGTGGCGATCGATCAGGGCGGCTGCTTCGAGACCTCCAAGCCGACCACCCACACCGACCCCACCTACGTGGTCGACGGCATCATCCACTACTGCGTCGCCAACATGCCCGGCGCCGTGGCGCGAACGTCGACGCTGGCGCTCACCGGCGCGACGCTGCCGTACGGCGTGGCCATCGCGACCAGGGGCTTCGAGCAGGCGGTGGCCGACGACCAGGCCCTGGCTCTGGGCGTCAACGTGTATCGTGGCAGGCTCACGACCAAGGCCGTAGCCGAGGCGCACGGACTGCCGTACACGTCGCTTCAGGAGGCGATCGCCTGACGGCGTGGACGCGCTCACATGGCCCAAGTGACGCACGGCGGTCGCCGAGACGCTCCGTCTTGGAGACTGGCCGCCGGCGGACGCTGATGCTTGAATGGAACGGCGCCGGGTCCTCCCGGCGCCGTTCCGGTCGTTGCGGGGTGACAAGGAAGAGGGAGCAGACATGGCAGACGTGCTGAGGATCGACCTGGGCTCCGGTGTCATCACCGAGGAGCCGCTGCCGCGCAAGCTCACCGAGCGGCTGATCGGCGCCAAGGGTGTGGGGACGCACTACCTGACTCAGGAGGTCGGTCCCGAGGTCGCGCCGCTCGATCCGGAGAACAAGCTCATCTTCTGCACCGGCCCGATCAGCGGCACGACCATGTTCGGCAGCAACCGCTACGCCGTGTACTTCCTGTCGCCGCTCACCGGCGGCTACTGCGAGTGCTACTCGGGCGGCAATGTGGCGCCGCAGTTCGCGAAGACCGGCTACAAGGTCGTGATCGTCGAAGGCAGGGCGGAGAAGCCGGTCTACCTCGACATCTCGGACAAAGGTGCTGCCATCAGGCCGGCCGCCGATCTCTGGGGCCTCGACGCCTACCAGGCCGAGGAACGGCTCGTCGAGAAGAGCGGCTCTCCCAAAGCGCAGGCCATCGTCATCGGGCCGGCCGGAGAGAGGCTCGTACGGTTCGCCTGTATCGAGAACAACAAGTGGCACAGCGCCGCCCGCGGCGGCCCGGGCGCCGTCATGGGGTCCAAGCAGGTCAAGGGCCTGGTCTTCCACGGTGAGCGACCGGTGGAGGTCGCGCGTCCCGACGCCTTCAAGGCTCTCGTCAAGGACATGGCCATGCGGGGCAAGGACGATCCCGGGGCGGCGTTCTACCGGCGCGGCGGCACCGTGAACATGGTCCGCATCATGAACGGCGCCAACGGCTTCCCGGCGCGCTACTGGACCAAGGGCCGGCTCGACGATTTCGAGCCACTCACCGTCGAGTACATGCGCGAGCACTTCGACACCACCGACGAGGTCTGTCCGCCGTGCATCATGCGCTGCCTCAAGCGCAACACCGTGCCGGAAGGCATGCCGCACGCCGGGCTCACCATCGAGGGACCGGAGTACGAGACCATCTATGCGTTCGGCGGTCTCTGCGAGATCGTCGACTTCGGCGAGATCATGTACCTCAACGACGTCTGCGACCGCCTCGGCGTCGACACCATGACCGCCGGCAACCTCTGCGGCCTGGCCATCGAGGCGTCGCGGCGCGGGCTCATAGACGTCAAGCTCGACTACGGCGACGCCGCGGGCGTGGCGCGGTTCCTGCACATGATGATCGAGCGCGAGGGCATAGGGGACCTGTTCGCCGACGGGATCCTGCGCGTCGAGAAGGAGCTGGGGCTCGAGGGTGTCGCCGTCCACGTCAAGGGAATGGAGCCGGCCGGCTACGAGCCGCGCAAGTTCAAGGGCATGGGCCTCACGTTCATGACGGCGGCTCGCGGCGCCTGCCACCTGCGCAGCACGTTCTACAAGCCCGAGCTCGCCGGCATGGTCGAGCCCGATGCACACGACCGGGCCAAGGCCGAGCTGCTGGTCGACTGGGAGAACCGGTTGACGATCATGGACACGCTCGTCTACTGCCGCTTCTACCGTGACATGGTGCAGTGGCCGTACATCACCGACGTCGTCAACGCCGCCATCGGCACCGACTACTCGACAGAAGAGCTGCAGGACATCGGGGCGCGCATCGTCACCATGACCCACGACTACAACACCGCCCGCGGCGTCACGCATGAGCGTCTGCCGGCCTGGATCACCGACAAGCCGCTCGACGACGGCAGCGGCATCGCCGCCGGCCGCGAGGACTTCGAGGAGCTGCTGCACCACTACTACGACGTGCGCGGATGGGGCGAGCCGCCGGCTGCCTGACGGCCGTGGCGGCGGACGGGTTCAGCGTCGGAAGAGAGAACGCAGCCAGCCGACCGGCGCCAGGGCCTCGCCGATGAGCCCGGCGACGACCGCGAAGCGTGCCAGCGAGGCCTGCAGGCTGACGATGCTCGCCGACAGTCGTGCCTGACTTTCGGCGAACGTCGTCTGGTTTCGCTCAAGGGCGGCAAGCTGCGGGGCCATGGCGTCGGCCGTCTTCTGGAAGCGGTCGGCGATGCGCATGCCGCTCTTGAAGAGCCGGTAGGCGTACCAGCCCACGTAGAACATGCCTCCGATGCCCGCCAGGGCGAAGAAAGCTATGAAGAGATACAGGGCGATACCGGGCATGTGACCAGTCTACCCTCTCCGGCGGCGAACGACGAGAGGTCGGCGTCGTCGGGCGTCGCATCGTCACGGTCGGCCGTGGCGTCGACGCCGCCTGCACGGTTGTCAACCTGAGAGCGAGGCGCTAAGATACAGGCTCGCACGTGACGTCGCGGGGTGGAGCAGTCCGGTAGCTCGTCGGGCTCATAACCCGAAGGTCGCAGGTTCGAATCCTGCCCCCGCTACCACGCTTTCCCGGGCGCCCCGTTGGGCGCCCTTCGCATTTCCGGATGGTGTCGTTCCCGGAGAGAGTCGATGACCAGCACGATCAGCACCGGTGCTCGGCAGGGCGGGTCGTCGCTCGCCGACCGGTCGATGCGCGACCGCGACTCCGTCAAGCCGGCCGTCTGTGGCATCGAGGCCTCGGTCTTCTGAGGCTGCGGCGACGGCCGTCGAGGCTGCCGTCATGGCCTTCGTCACCCGGCACGACCTGCTCCCGGCCGGCGCCCGGGTGCTGCTCATGCTCTCGGGCGGACCCGACTCGATGGCGCTGCTGGCTCTGGTGCGGCTTTGCGACCACCGCCGTCGCCTCGGACTCAGGCTGTCTGCGCTGCACGTCGACTACGGTCTGCGCGGGGCGGAGTCGGATCGCGACCGGCGGCTCACCGAGCGGGCCTGCACCGCCGCCGGCATCCCCCTCGACGTCGTACGCCCCGATCCGCCGCTGACCGCCCCCGACTTCCAGGAGAAAGCTCGCCGGTACAGGCTGGCGGCGGCGCGGCGTCTGCTGCGCCGACGCGGCGGTGACCTGGTCGCGGTCGGCCACAACCTCGACGACCAGGCCGAGACGATCGTGTACCGGCTGGCGAAGTACGCCTCGCCGTCCTCACTGGTCGGCATGTCTCCGCGGGCCGGCCGGCTGGTGCGCCCGCTCCTCGGCGTGCGGGCGACGGATGTCCGCGACTACTGTGTGCGACGCGGCATCGTCTACGGGGACGACCGCACCAACCGCGAGGAGGCCTACGCGCGCAACATCGTGCGGTTGTCGGTCCTGCCGCAACTCGAGCGCCTCAACCCGCGGGTGGTCGAGTCGCTCGGTGCGGCGGCCGACGTGGCGCGTGAGCAGCAGGCTCTGCTCGAGGACTTGACCGCCGATGCCTGGCGACTCGTGGTCGCGGCCCCTGCCGACGGCGGTCCGGACGAGCCGGACGGCGCGCCTCCGGCCGGCAGAGGTGCCCGGCCGGGGTCCGAGAGCATCGACCTGAACGCTTTGGCGCGGATCCCGACGACGCTGCAGCCTCTCGTGCTGCGTCGTCTCGTCGGCACGGTGCTCGGCCGCGAGGCGCTGCTCGACCGCCGTCTGACGCAGGCTCTGCTGGACCTGGCCGTGTCGCCGGCGGGCAGCGCCAGCGTCGATCTGCGCGACGGCTGGGTGGCCGTGCGTGAGCACCGGCGCCTGCAGGTGCGGCCGGCATCCGGGGGGCATGCCTGTCCGGAGCTGCGCTGCGCCATCCCGGCGCCGGGGGCACCGCCGGCGGAGGTGGTGTTCTGCGGCCGCACGTTGTCGCTCGAGCAGTTCCGTGGCCCGCTTCCGGAGGCGGCCGTGGTCTTCGGCACGGCGGCGCTGGGACTGGACGAGCGGCTGGACGCGGTGACCCTGCGCCACCCACGCTGCGGCGACCGGTTCCGGCCGCTCGGACTTGGTGCTGAGGTGTCGTTGCAGCGCTTTCTGAGCGCCCAGAAGGTCCCCCGGGATGTGCGCCCGCGCTCGCTGGTGGTCGAGGCGGACGGCACTGTGGCCTGGGTCGAGGTGCGCGGCGCCGGCGCCGGAGTGAGCGATGGACTGCGGGGCCGGGTTGCGGAATCGTTCCGTGTGACCCAGAGTAGTGCCTTCACAGTGTGCGTGCGGAGACGGCCCGTGGCGGGCCGGCACGACGGGAGGTCGGGACCATCAGCGCCCCAGCGTCCCGACCGGTCCGGCGGTGCTTCTGAAGGAGAAGGCGGCGCGGGTTGAACCAGGACATCGATCACATCCTCATCTCGCGGGCTGAGCTGCACGCCAGGGTCGAGGAACTGGCAGCCCGCATCTCGGCCGATTACCACGGTCGCGAGCCGCTGCTGGTCTGCGTGCTGCGCGGCGCGGTGTTCTTCCTCGCCGACCTGGCCCGTGCCCTGAGCGTGCCGTGCTCACTCGACTTCATGGCCGTCTCCAGCTACGGCTCGGCCACCGATTCCTCCGGCGTGGTACGCATCCTCAAGGACCTCGACGCAGACATCGCCGGCCGTCACGTGCTCATCGTCGAGGACGTCATCGACTCGGGCCTTACCCTGAACTACCTGCTCAAGAGCCTGTCTGCGCGTCATCCGGCCTCACTCGAGATCTGCGCCCTGCTCACCAAGCCGTCGCGCCGGCGCATCCAGTTGCCGTGCAAGTACGTGGGGTTCGAGATCGCCGACGACTTCGTCGTCGGGTACGGCCTCGATCTGGCCGAGCACTTCCGCTCGCTCGACTTCATCGGCACCGTCAAGCCCGAGGTCGCCGCCCGCATCAAGGCGCAGGCCGAGGCGGCCACATGAGCCGTTGCAGAACGAGCGCCACCGGCGGCGAAGCCGGTTCTTTGCCGCTTGGGGCGGGTATGCTAGGTTTGCTGAAGGAGCGTTCCTATCCTTCCGGCCGTCGGCCGGTGGGTCATGTGAAAGGTTGCCGTGAGCAGATTCATCCGTAGCGCGTTCTTTCCCATCCTGGTCGTCATCATGCTGGCCATCGTGGTCCAGTGGGTGATGCGCAGCGGCAGCGAAGGCCCCAGCGTCAGCTATGCGGGTCCGGCGCCCAGCTTCACCAACGACCTGCAGGCCAACAAGGTCCGCACGGTGGTACCGAATGTCCAGAGCCAGGAGATGCGCGTCACTCTGGCCGACGGTACGCAGTACACGGTCACGTACGTGGACCCGCAGAGCCTCGACACCCTGCTGGCCGAGCATCCGGACGTGGCAGTGGAACCGAAGAAGGGTGGATCGTCCTGGTGGGGGAGCGCGTTGACGTTCCTGCTGCCGTTCATCCTCATCATCGGCTTCTGGATCTTCATCATGAACCAGATGCAGGGCGGCGGCTCCAAGGTCATGAGCTTCGGCAAGAGCCGCGCCCGCAAGGTCAGTCCGGACGCTCCCAAGGTCACCTTCCGTGACGTGGCCGGCGTCGACGAGGCGGTCGAAGAGCTGCAGGAGATCAAGGAGTTCCTCGAGAACCCCAAGAAGTTCCAGCAGCTCGGCGCGCGTATTCCCAAGGGCGTCCTGCTGTACGGCCCTCCCGGCACCGGCAAGACGCTGCTGGCGCGCGCCGTGGCCGGCGAGGCCGGAGTACCCTTCTTCAGCATCTCCGGCTCCGACTTCGTCGAGATGTTCGTCGGCGTCGGCGCCAGTCGTGTGCGCGACCTCTTCGAGCAGGCCAAGCAGCACTCGCCGTGCATCATCTTCGTCGACGAGATCGACGCCGTCGGCCGGCATCGCGGGGCCGGACTGGGCGGCGGTCACGACGAGCGCGAGCAGACGCTCAACCAGCTGCTGGTCGAGATGGACGGCTTCGAGATGAAGGACAACATCATCCTCATCGCCGCCACCAACAGGCCCGACATCCTCGACCCGGCGCTGCTGCGCCCCGGCCGCTTCGACCGTCAGATCGTCGTCGACCGGCCAGACCGCGCCGGTCGCAAGAAGATCCTCGAGGTCCACACCCGCGGCAAGCCGATCATGAAAGACGTCGACGTCGACGCTCTGGCCGCCCAGACGCCGGGCTTCACCGGGGCCGACCTGGCCAACCTCGTCAACGAGGCCGCGCTTCTCGCCGCACGTCACGGCCGCAAGGTCATCGACATGGTCGAGCTGGAAGAGGGCATCATGCGGGTCATCGCCGGCCCCGAGAAGAAGAGCCGCCTCATCTCCGAGAAGGAGAAGGCCATCACCGCCTATCACGAGATGGGGCATGCCATGGTCGGTCACTACATGCCCACCACCGACCCGGTGCACAAGATCTCTGTGGTCAGCCGCGGTCAGGCGCTCGGCTACACGATCTCGCTGCCGACCGAGGACAAGTTCCTCACCACCAAGGCGGAGCTCGAGGACAACCTCGCCATGACCCTCGGCGGACGTGGCGCCGAGGAGGTCGTCTTCGGCGAGATCACGACCGGCGCCGCCAACGATCTGGAGAAGGCCACCAGCATCGCCAAGTCGATGGTCATGCGCTACGGCATGAGCGAGGAGCTCGGCGCCCGGGTCCTCGGTCACAACCAGGCGATGCCGTTCCTGGGCCGCGAGTTCAGCCAGGAGCCCGACTACTCCGAGGAAGTGGCGCGGCAGATCGACGAAGAGATACGGCGCATCATCGAAGACGCCCACGAGCGTGCTCGTCAGGTGCTGCGAGACCATCGCGAGCAGCTCGACCGCATAGCCACCATCCTCATCCAGCGCGAGACCATCGAGCGCGAGGAGTTCGAGGCGCTGCTCGACGGCACTCCGGAAGAAGAGGTCTTCCGCGAGAAAGACGCCAAGCTGCGTCATGACGCCGAAGAGCGCAAGGCCCGCACCCGCAAGCCACGCGCCTCGCAGCCCAAGGTGACGGCGCCGGCGCACGTCAACCCCGTCCATCCGGAGGCGACGTGACGCGGTCGTGGCCGGCGCCCGTCTGCCGAGGCTGCGCCGGTCCTGTCCTGTGTGATCTGTCTCAGGCGGAGCGTCCGGTCGCCTTCGGGTGACCGCCCGCCCGCTGCACGTATCCCGGGAGCTGTGTCAGGGGGAAGGGAACGGCGGTCATGGAGAGGGGCATGGACAAGCAGAAGATCGAGCGTGGGGTCCGCCTCATCCTCGAAGGCATCGGTGAGGACGCGGAGCGGCCCGGGCTGGTCGATACGCCGAGACGGGTCGCCGAGATGTACCAGGACATCTTCTGTGGGCTCACGGAGCCGGACCCGGCCGGACTGCTCATCGCCATGCCGGGCGATCACCATCATGAGATGGTGCTGATCAAGGACATCGCGTTCTACTCGATCTGCGAGCACCATCTCCTGCCGTTCGCGGGCACGGCACACGTGGCGTACATCCCCAGTGACGCCGGTCACATCACGGGCCTGTCCAAGCTCGCCCGGCTGGTGAAGCTGGTCGCCGCGCGACCACAGCTGCAAGAGCGCATCACCTCGGAGGTCGCCGACGCCATCGTCCGCGCCCTCGATCCTCTCGGCGCTCTCGTCATGATCGAGGCCGAGCATCTCTGCATGTCGATGCGCGGCGTCAAGACGCCGCGCGCCAAGACGGTGACCAGCGCGGTCCGGGGGATCATCCAGGACAACGCGGCGACCCGCGCCGAAGTGATCGCCACGATCAACGCGGCCAGCTGACGGCGCCACCGGAGTCGCGATCATGAAAGGCGATCCGTTCCCGGCTCGCGCCTACCCGGCGCTGGCGCTCGACGTCGAGCTGCCCTGCATCATGGGCGTGCTCAACACCACGCCCGACTCGTTCTCCGACGGCGGACAGTATCTTGAGCTCGATACGGCGGCGCAGCACGCGCATCGCATGGCCCGCGACGGGGCGGCCATCATCGATATCGGAGGCGAGTCCACGCGGCCCGGCTCCGATCCGGTGTCGCCCGACGAGGAGATGCGGCGCACCATCCCGGTGATCGAGCGGCTGGCGCCGGACGTGCCGGCGGTGATCTCCATCGACACGACCAAGGCCGCAGTGGCGAGCCGGGCCCTCGATGCCGGGGCGACGCTCGTGAACGACGTCAGCGCCCTGCGCTTCGATGCGGACATGGTCGATCTCGTCGCCGACCGCGGGTGCGCGGTGTGCGTCATGCACATGCAGGGGCTGCCGAAGACCATGCAGGACGATCCGCAGTACGACGACGTGGTCGATGACGTGTGCGCGTTCCTCGAGGAGCGGCTGCACTTCGCCGTCGCTCACGGCGTCCGCGAGGAGCAGGTCCTCCTCGATCCAGGCATCGGCTTCGGCAAGACGGCCGAGGACAATCTGCAGCTGCTGCGGCGTCTGGACCGCGTCGCTGCGCTCGGCCGGCCGGTGCTGCTGGGGACCTCACGCAAACGCTTCCTGGGGGCGATCCTCGGCGTGGAGCCCCGCGACCGCGTCATCGGCACGGTGGCCACGACGACGCTCGGCGTGCTGCTCGGCGTGGCCGTGGTGCGGGTGCACGATGTCCGCCCCAACTTCGAGGCGCTGCGGGTGACGCAGGCGGTACTGGAAGCCGGGACCTGAGGGCCTGGACACGGAGCAGGTCGGCGCGGCCGGCCGCCGACGGAAGGTGCAGGGCATGCAGCCGGTTCGCATAGGCGTCGAGGGAGTGGAGCTGTGGGGCCGCTGCGGCGTCACCGAGGAGGAGCGCGCGGTCGGCCAGCGGCTCGTCGTCGATGTCCTCCTGGAGCCGGTGGAGACGGCCGGTCTGCAGACGGACGACCTGGCGGGGACTGTCGACTACGGCGCTGTGGTGGCTCTCGTCCGCGAGGCGGTCGAAGGGAGCGAGTACCGGCTCCTCGAGCGGCTGGCCGACGAGATCGCCGGCCGGCTGACGACCGCGTTTGCGCTACGTGAGGTCGTGGTAACGGTGCGCAAGCCGGCGCCGCCGGTGGGGCTGCCGATCGGTGCGGCGCGGGTCGAGGTCGTGCGGCGGCCGTGAGCCTGCGGCGCGTGTTCGTGTCACTGGGGTCCAACCTCGATGACCGCGCCGATCTGCTGGGACGCGGCCGGGAGGCGATGGCGGCGCTGCCGGGTACCAGGCTCGTCGCCGCCTCACGGATCTACGAGACGACCCCCCAGGACCTGGAAGACCAGCCGCCGTTCCTCAATCAGGTCGTCTGCCTCGAGACAGATCTGGCCCCGCGGCAGCTGTTGCGCCACCTGCAGCAGATCGAGGCCGCTGCCGGGCGTCGCCGGACCGTGCGTTTCGGCCCGCGGACGCTCGACCTCGATATACTCCTCATCGAGGGGTTCAGCTCCGACACTGAGCAGTTGACGGTGCCCCACCCCCGTCTCTGGCGGCGCGCCTTCGTCCTCGCGCCGCTGGCGGACCTGTGGTGGCTGGCGAGAGATATGCCGGACGAGGACGTCGGGGCGCTGGCGCGGGCGTTGAGTCGCGAGCAGTCGGTGGAGGTGTACGTGGGATCGGAGCGGCAGGGCGTCGGCGGGCACGGTGCCGCACAGGCCGAGCTGCGGCGGCTGGCCGGCGAGCGTCACGCCGTCATCCTGGCACACAACTACCAGCCGGCCGAGGTCCAGGACGCCGCCGACTTCGTCGGCGACTCGCTGGAGCTGGCCCGGAAGGCCGCGGCCACCGACGCCCAGGTCATCCTGTTCTGCGGCGTCCATTTCATGGCCGAGACGGCAGCCATCCTCTCGCCGGAGAAGACGGTGCTCATGCCCGACCCACGGGCCGGCTGCCCGATGGCCAACATGGTGACGCCGGAGGGCCTGCTGGCGCTCAAGGCACAGCACCCCGGTGCGGCGGTGGTGGCGTACGTGAACACCAGCGCCGCCGTCAAGGCCGAGACAGACGTCTGCTGCACCAGCGCCAACGCGGTCGACATCGTGCGCCGGTTCCCGCTCGAACAGCCCGTCATCTTCGTGCCCGACCGCAACCTCGGCGATTATGTGGCACGGCAGCTCGGCCGGGATCTGATCCTCTGGGACGGGTACTGCCATGTGCACGACTCGATGCGCGCGGCCGATGTCCTGGCGCTCACGGCGCTGCACCCGGGGGCGCGCGTCATGGCCCACCCCGAGTGCCGGCGCGAGGTCCTCGATCTGGCCGACGCCGTCCTGAGTACCTCCGGGATGCTGCGCTATCCGGCCGAGGAGCAGGCAGACGAGTACATCGTCTGTACCGAGACCGGCCTGCTGCACAGGCTGCGTCAGCTCTACCCGCAGGCGACATTCCACTCGATCACGCGCCAGGCGGTCTGTCCCGACATGAAGCTCACCACCCTGGACTCGGCGATCGAGGCGTTGCGCGGCGGGCTCAACGAGGTCATCGTCCCTGCGCGTATCCGTGAGCGCGCGCTGCAGGCCGTGCGGCGCATGGTCGAGGGATGACGGGACCGTGCCGCGTCCATACGTCGCCAGCCTCGGTCACCACACGCCCAGCATCCGGCAGTTCGACGTCCTGGTGCTCGGCGGGGGTATCGCCGGGCTGACCGCCGCCATCGCCGCGGCGCGTCGCTGGCGTGTCGGTCTGCTGACCAAGTCGACCTTCGAAGAGACCACCACCTTCCTCGCACAAGGCGGCATCGCGGCGGCCATCAGCGAGGCCGACTCGCCCGAGCTGCACTTCCGCGACACCGTGAATGCCGGGGCCGGTCTCTGCGACGAAGAGGCCGTGCGCGTGCTGGTGACCGAGGGTCCGGAGCGCGTACGGGAGCTGCTCGGCATCTGCCCGCACTTCGATCGCGTCGACGGCCAGATCGTACTGGGACGGGAGGGCGCGCACTCCGTGCCCCGCGTGCTGCATGCCGGCGGTGATGCCACCGGCAGCGAGGTCTCAAGCGCCCTCGCCGAGGCAGCCCGCCTGGGCAGCCGCGTGCAGCTTCATGAGGATGAGTTCGTGATCGATCTGCTGACGATGGACGGTCGTTGCGTGGGCGCCGTCTCCGTCGAGGCGCAGACGGGACGGCAGTGGCTCAATCACGCGATGGTCACCATCCTCGCCACCGGCGGCGCCGGTCAGGTCTACGCGCGGACGACGAACCCCGTGGTGGCCACCGGTGACGGCATCGCCATGGCCTACCGGGCCGGGGCCGCCCTGCGCGACCTCGAGTTCGTGCAGTTCCACCCGACAGGTCTCGCCGCCGGCGACGGTCCCACGACGCTGCTGATCACCGAGGCGCTGCGCGGCGAGGGAGCCTACCTTCGCAACGCCGCCGGCGAGCGCTTCATGGTCGGGCACGCGCCCGACGCCGAGCTGGCGGCGCGCGACGTGGTCGTCCGCCATATGGTCGCCGAGATGCGGCGCGAGGGGACCGATCATGTCTTCCTCGATGCCCGCCACCTCGATGCCGGGATGCTGCGCTCGCGGTTCCCGACGGTGACGCACGGCCTCGCCGAGCATGGGATCGACCTCACGACCGACCTCGTCCCGGTGACGCCGGTGAGCCACTACTTCATCGGCGGTGTGTACACCGACATCTGGGGCCGGACCACCGTCCCGGGACTGTATGCCAGCGGAGAGGTATCCAGTACAGGCGTTCACGGCGCCAACCGGCTGGCCAGCAACTCCCTGCTCGAGGGCCTGGTCTTCTCGGACCGCGTGGTGCGCGATCTCGATCGTTACGTCGACACGCTCGGCGAGGAGGTCAGGCGGTTGCGGCTCGACCTCCCGGAGGCGCGGCCGTCCGGCGGTGACGATGCGTCATGGACAGACGCCCGCGCCCGGGTCACTGCGCTCATGAGCCACAAGGTCGGTGTGGTCCGCGACGGAGACGGCCTGCGGGAGGCGGCGGCGGAGCTGCGGTCGGTCTATTCGCAGCTGCGACCGGCCGACGCCGGTCCCGGCGAGTTCGAGCTGCTGAACCTGCTGACGGTCGCCACCGAGGTCACCGAGTGTGCGTTGCTGCGCGAGGAGTCGCGAGGGGTGCACCTGCGCGACGACTATCCCGCACGGGACGATGAGCGCTGGCGCCGGCACGTGACCGTGCGCCTGCCGGCGCTGCAGGCCGGTCTGGTGGCGGACGAGGACGGCGACGGTGACGACGAGACCGCCTGATCGATGCGGCCCCTCCGGGATGCGGAGAGCGTCCGGCACAGGCCGCGGCGCCCACACGGTCGGCGTAGCGGATACCAGTGTGCTGCGAGCGGCCCGCGAGGCCGCGGCACGTGCCCTCGACGAGGATCTGGCGGGCTACGGTGACCTGGCGGGGCGCGTCTTCACGGGAACAGGGAAGGCCACCATCGTCGGTCGCGAGGCCGGCGTGCTCTCGGGTACGGTGCCGTTCCGGGCTGCCGCCGAGCTGCTTGATCCTGATCTTGCGGTCGCCTTCGTTCGTGCCGACGGGGAGCGCTTCCCGGCCGGCGCGCCGCTCGGCACAGTGCGGGGACGACTGGCCGGCATCCTCGCCCTGGAGCGCACCGGTCTCAACTTCCTCGGCCGGCTCAGCGGAGTGGCCACCTTGACCGCCGCCTTCGTCGCCGCAACGGCCGGCACGCAGGCTCGGGTGGCGGCCACGCGCAAGACCACGCCGGGCTTGCGGGCGCTCGAGAAGGCGGCCGTGGAACACGGCGGCGGGCTGCCGCACCGCTTCGGTCTGTTCGACTCGGCGATGATCAAAGACAACCACATCGTCGCCGCCGGCGGTCTCACGGCGGCGGTGGCTCGCGTCCGCGAGCGGCTCGGCCACGCCCATCTGCTCGAGGTGGAGACTACGAGCCTGGAGCAGGTCGACGAAGCGCTTGCGTGCGGCGTCCAGGTCATCATGCTCGACAACGCCGACCTCGACCTCGTGCGTGCCGCCGTCGGACGCATCGCAGGGCGGGCGGTCGTCGAGGTCTCCGGCGGCATCACGCTCGAGCGCGTGCGGCCGCTGGCCGAGGCGGGTGCGGACATCGTCAGCGCCGGGGCGCTGGTGACCGGCGCCCGCTGGATCGACATCGCCCTGGACATGGACTGGGCGCCGGATATGTCCGATCCTCCAGAGACCACGGCTGGGGGGTGATCTCGTGCTGCTGGCCGTCGATGTCGGGAACACCCAGACCGTGGCCGGACTCATGGATCACGGCCACGTGGTCAACCACTGGCGGGTGGCGACCGTTCGTCACCGGACCGCCGACGAGCTGGCCGGACTCCTGTACGGCTTTCTGCGCCTGGAGGACTGGAACCCGCGCGAGGTGGTGACCGAGGTCGCGATCGCGTCGGTGGTGCCCAGGCTCACCTCGCAATGGCAGCTCATGTGCGAGAAGCACCTGCACCTCAACGCCTTCGTGATCGGTCCCGGCACGCGGACCGGCATGCGCATCCTCATGAAGAACCCGACCGAGGTCGGCGCCGACCGGATCGTCAATGCCGTCGCCGCCTTCGACGCTTACGGGGGCCCGTGCGTGGTGGTCGACTTCGGCACGGCGACCACGTTCGACGTGATCTCCGCCGACGGCGACTACCTGGGCGGCGTCATCGCCCCGGGCATCGAGGTCTCGATGGAGGCGCTCACGACCCGTGCCGCCAAGCTGGTCAAGATCGATCTCGTCGAGCCGCCTGCGGTCATCGGCAAGTCCACGGTCGAGGGCCTGCAGTCGGGCATGGTGTACGGCTTCGCCGGGCAGGTCGAAGGGATCGTGCACGCCATCACCGGCGAGCTCGGCCAGACCCCGCGCGTGGTGGCCACCGGCGGCCTGGCCGAGCTGATCGCCCGACACGCCGAGATCATCGAGACCACCGACCCGTTCCTGACGCTGCGCGGCATCGAGATGATCCTGCGCCGGCAGGACGCGCGTCGCGCCTGACGCCGTGCGGGGTCCCGAGGCCGCGCACGGCGAGGCGGCCGGCCGACCGGGCGCCGCCGGCCGCGGCGCCGTCGAGCCGGGACCGGCTTGCACCCCCGGCGCGGCGTTGTCCGTGCCGCTGGTCCTGGGGCGGCTGACGCTCGAGCGCCGACTCTTCATGGCGCCGATGGCCGGGCTCACCAGCGGGCCGCTGCGGCGCAGCATGCGACGCTGGGGCGCCGGACTGGTGCACACGGAGATGATCTCCGCGTGTGGCATCCACTACGGCAACCGGCGAACGCTGGGCTTCCTGGAATGCTCTCCGGGCGAGCATCCGATCGGCTACCAGATCTTCGGCGCCGATCCGGACATCATGGCGGGCGCGGCGGTGGCGTGTCTGGAGGCCGGTGCAGATCTGATCGACATCAACATGGCGTGCCCGGCGCGCAAAGTGCTCAAGACCGGCGCCGGTGCGGCGCTGCTGGACGATGTGTCGCGGGCGACGGCGATAGTGACCGCCGTGACCGGCGCGCTCGCCGGCGCGGCGCCGCTGACGGTGAAGCTCCGTAGCGGCGTGCGGGGTGGCGAGGTCACCGTCTTCGATTTGGCGCCGCGGCTGGTCGAGGCCGGTGCGGCGGCGCTCACGCTGCATCCGCGCAGCGCCGCCCAGCTCTACCACGGCGCGGCAGATCATGGCGTCACTCGCCGGCTGGCGGCGCTGCTGCCGGTGCCGGTCATCGCCTCCGGTGACATCTCCGATGCCGCCGCCTGCCGGGCGGTCCAGGCGGCCGGCGCAGCCGGGGTCATGCTGGCACGCGCCGCTCTCGGCCGACCCTGGCTCTTCGCCGAGATACTGTGCGACGTGCCGGCGCCGCGCCTCTCTGTGCGACTCAACGAGCTGGCACGCTTCGTCGATGAGGTGGCGCTGGAACGCGGCGAGCGTGGCGTAGGCTATCTGCGCCAGCTGTGGCCGCGCTTTCGGCGCAGCGGCACGTTGAGCCGTCCGCAGTCGGTGACGCTCATGGAAGCGGCCACGATGAGCGACGTGAAGTCGTTGCTGGCGGTGGCGCTGGATGCCTGCTGACGGCCCCGTTTTGCGCTCGGCGCCGCTTGCCCCTATAATGTCCGCCGTTTCTCCTGTCGGCCGCGCATGCGGCCGTCAGTCATTGTTAAGGAGGCACACCCTTGGAACGTCAGATCATCCTCACCGCCGAGGGTCATCGGAGGCTCAAGGAGGAGATCGACTACCTGTCGACCAAGAAGCGCGCCGAGGTCGCCGAACGCATCCACGATGCCCGCCAGTACGGCGACATCTCGGAGAACTCCGAGTACGACGACGCCAAGAACGAGCAGGCGCTCGTGGAGCAGCGCATCCTTGTCCTCGAGGAGAAGCTGCGCAACGCGGTGATCCTCGACAGCTCCACCGTCTCCACCGACTCGGTCGGCATCGGGACCAGGGTCACGCTGCAGGACATCAAGAGCGGGGACGTGGTCCAGTATTCCATCGTCGGCTCAGCCGAGGCCGATCCGACAGATCACAAGCTGTCGACCGAATCACCGGTGGGCCGGGCTATCATCGGCCACAAGCCGGGCGAGAAGGTCACCGTGAAGGTGCCGAAGGGCTCACTGCAGCTCAAGGTCGTCGCGATCGACCGCGCCTGAGAGGAGCATCGTGCCCACAGATCCCGTCGCCGATCGCGCGACGGACGCCGCGGGTGAGCCTGCGCCGGCGACCGTCCGCACCCAGGACGCCGCCGGCGTCGGGCACGACACCGCCGGCACCCAGGGCGCCGGCGGTGACCATCACGGCGATATCACCGCCGACCGGCGGCGGAAGCTCGAGCAGTGGCGCTCATCCGGCGAGCCGGTGTTCCCGACGCGGTACGAGGGCCGGGAGGAGATAGCCGGCCTGCTGGACGCCTACGAGAGCCTGGAAGCCGGCGTCGAAGCGGACGGCGAGCACATCATCGCCGGCCGCCTGATGGCCAAGCGCGAGCACGGCAAGATCGCCTTCTTCGTCCTCAAGGACGGTACCGGCAGGTTACAGCTGTTCATCAGCCGGCGGGACTTGGGTGCGCAGCGCTTCGCCCGCCTGCTCGACTTTGACGTCGGAGACATCCTCGGCGCCCGCGGCGTCATGATGCGCACCCGCCGCGGCGAGCTGTCGCTCAAGGTGCAGGACTTCGCGCTGCTCACCAAGTCGCTGCGGCCGTTGCCTGAGAAGTTCCACGGCCTCACCGACGTCGAGACGCGCTACCGCAGACGGTACCTGGACCTCATAGTCAACGACGATGTCAAGGAGACCTTCATCAAGCGGGCCCGTATCATCAGCGCCGTGCGCCGTTTTCTCGACGATCGCGGCTTCATCGAGGTCGAGACGCCGATCCTGCAACCGCTGTACGGCGGCGCCATGGCGCGCCCGTTCGTCACGCACCACAACGAGCTTGAGCGCGATCTGTACCTGCGCATAGCGGTCGAGCTGTACCTCAAGCGCTGCATCGTCGGTGGCCTCGACAAGGTCTATGAGATCGGCAAGGACTTCCGCAACGAGGGCATCAGCTTCAAGCACAACCCCGAGTTCACGATGCTCGAGACCTATGAGGCCTACGTCGACTACAACCACGTCATGGACATGGTGGAGCAGTTGGTCGGCAGCGCCGCCAAGGCGGTCGGTGAGCTGCAGGTGCAGTTCCGCGGCCACGAGATCGACCTCACGCCGCCGTGGCCGCGTCTCACCATGCGGCAGAGCATCATCGACGCATGCGGCATCGACATCCTCGCCGCGCAGACGGTCGCCGATCTGCAGGCGGCCATGAAGGACCGTCATCTTGACGGGGTGGAGCTCTCTCCCACGTGGGGCGCGCAGGTCGATGAGTTGTTCAGCGCAGTCGTCGAGCCCGGACTCGTCCAGCCGACCTTCATCACCGAGCATCCGCTGGAGCTGAGCCCGTTCGCGAAGAAGACGCCGCATGATGACCGGGTCACCGAGCGCTTCGAGGGCTTCATCGCCGGCATGGAGACGAGCAACGCGTTCAGCGAGCTCAACGACGCCGACGATCAGCGGGCCCGCTTCGAGCAGCAGCTGGCCGACTTCCACGCCGGCGACGAGTCGGCCCATCAGATGGACGAGGACTTCCTCGAGGCCATGGAGCACGGCATGCCGCCGACCGGCGGCATGGGCATGGGTCTCGACCGCATCGCCATGCTGCTCACCGACTCACCGTCCATCCGCGACGTCATCCTCTTCCCGCAACTGCGCAGCTGACGCAAGTGCCGTCCCGGTCGTACCCGCCCGGGCGCAGCCTCCCACGAGGCCACCGCTGCTCCCAGCGGTCGCTGCGACTGCGGCGCAGGGCTCTGACGAGCCCGACGATCGGCGTTCCCGCGGTGCGTGCGGCGCCGGGTCGCGCTGTGCCGGAAAACGGGTACCATGTACACAGGTCGCCCTCGGGCTTGCCGCGAGCGCCCACTCTGTCGTTCGTCGGCGGGCCATACGTCAAGGAGCACGCAAGATGTTCGAACGCTTCACGGAGCGTGCGCGTCAAGTGGTGGTCCTCGCCCAAGAAGAGGCGAGGTCGTTAAAGCACAACTACATCGGCACGGAGCACCTGCTTCTGGGCCTGCTGCGCGAGGACGAAGGTGTGGCGGCGCGCGTCTTCGAGAAGCTGGACATCTCGGTCGAAGAGGTCCGTGCCGCGGTGGTGCGCATCGTCGGCAGTGGCGAAGAGGTGCCGCAGGGTCAGATCCCCTTCACGCCACGAGCCAAGAAGGTGCTGGAGCTGGCGTTGCGCGAAGCCCTGTCGCTGGGGCACAACTATATCGGCACCGAGCACATCCTGCTCGGCCTCATCCGCGAGGAAGAGGGCGTGGCTACACGCATCCTCATCGACCTCGACGCCGAACCGGACAAGGTCCGCTCGGAGGTCATGCATCTGCTCAGCGGGCCGGCAGCGCGGCGCGGCGTCCAGCCCGGCGGCGAGGGTGGCGGCAAGAAGAGCACCAAGATGCTCGACCAGTACGGGCGCAACCTCACCAAGCTGGCCGAAGAGGACAAGCTCGACCCATGCATCGGCCGGCAGACAGAGATCGAGCGGGTCATGCAGATCCTCAGCCGGCGGACCAAGAACAACCCGGTGCTCATCGGCGAGCCCGGAGTAGGCAAGACGGCCGTCGTCGAAGGCTTCGCCCAGCGCATCGCGCGCAACGAGGTCCCTGAGCTGCTCAAGGGCAAGAAGGTGTGGACGCTCGACCTGGCGGCGCTGGTCGCCGGCTCCAAGTACCGGGGCGAGTTCGAGGAGCGTCTCAAGAAGGTGATGAAGGAGATCCGCGAGGCCGGCGACATCGTCATCTTCATCGACGAGCTGCACAACCTCATCGGCGCGGGCGCCGCCGAAGGCGCCATCGATGCCGCCAGCATCCTCAAGCCGGCCCTGGCGCGCGGCGAGCTGCAGACGATCGGCGCCACCACGATGGACGAGTATCGCAAGCACATCGAGCGCGATGCCGCGCTCGAGCGCCGCTTCCAGCAGATCAAGGTCAACGAGCCCAGCGTGGAAGAGACGGTGGCCATCGTCCAGGGCCTGCGCGACCGCTATGAGGCGCACCATCGTATCCGCATCACCGACGAAGCGCTGACCGCCGCCGCCGAGCTGGCCGACCGCTACATCAGCGACCGCTTCCTGCCAGACAAGGCCATCGACCTCATCGACGAGGCCGCCAGCCGCAAGCGCATCCAGACAATGACGGCGCCGCCCAGCTATCGTGAGCTGGAGGATGAGATCGCTGCGGTGCGCAAGGAGAAGGAGGCGGCCATCGAGGCGCAGGAGTTCGAGAAGGCTGCCAATCTGCGCGACAAGGAGCGCAAGCTGGGCCACAAGAAGGTCGAGCTCGAAGAGCAGTGGAAGAGCAGCGAGGAAGGGACGCAGGCCAGCATCGGCGAGGAGGAGATCGCCGAGATCGTCAGCATGTGGACGGGCATACCGGTCTTCAAGCTCACCGAGGCCGAGAGCAAGAAGCTCCTGCGGATGGAGGAGGAGCTGCACAAACGCCTCATCGGCCAGGAGCCGGCGGTGCATGCCGTCAGCAAGGCCATCCGTCGTTCGCGGGCCGGCCTCAAGGATCCACGTCGGCCCACCGGCTCGTTCATCTTCCTGGGGCCTTCCGGTGTCGGCAAGACCGAGCTGGCCCGTACGCTGGCCGAGTTCCTCTTCGGCGACGAAGAGGCCCTTGTGCAGCTCGACATGAGCGAGTACATGGAGAAGCACTCGGTGAGCCGACTGGTCGGCTCACCGCCCGGCTACGTGGGACACGAGGAGGGCGGCCAGCTCACTGAGATCGTGCGTCGCAAGCCTTACAGCGTGGTGCTCTTCGATGAGATCGAGAAGGCACATCCCGACGTCTTCAACATCCTGCTGCAGATCCTCGAGGACGGCCGGCTGACCGACTCGCAGGGGCGGACCGTCGACTTCCGTAACGCCATCCTCATCATGACCAGCAACATCGGCGCCGCCACCATCAGCAAGAACGCGCCGCTCGGGTTCGCGCTGGCCAGCGAGACCGGCCTCAGCTACGACGACATGAAGAGCCGGATCACGGGCGAGCTCAAGAAGCTTTTCCGGCCCGAGTTCCTCAACCGCGTCGACGAGGTCATCGTGTTCCACAAGCTGGCGCGCGACGAGATCCGCCGCATCGTCGACCTGCTGGTGGGGCGCGTGCAGGAGCAGCTCACGCCGCAGGGGGTCACGCTGCAGCTCACCGACGGCGGACGCGACCTGCTGGCCGAGAAGGGCTTCGATCCGGCACTCGGCGCGCGGCCGCTGCGGCGGGCCATCCAGCGCTACATCGAGGACAAGCTGGCCGACGCCATGCTCGAGCGGCAGTTCCCGCTGGGAACCGTGGTGATGGTCGATGCCGAGGACGACGACACGGTGCTCACGGTCGACGGCAAGAGGATCGCCGGTGCCGTGGAGCTGCCGTTCGGTGGCTTCGACGCGAAGGAGTTGCTGTCCGGCGCTGCCGGCGTGGCCCCGGTCGCCGACGACGCGCCGGTGGCGGGGGTACCGGGAGAAGCGGTCTGAGCCGCAGACGACTGACACCGCCGCGTTGCCGGACGACGCTGCTTTTGCTATCATAGCAGGCGGAATGTGCATCAGGGAGCGGCGTCGGCATTCGTGACGCACGGCCTTTTCGTCCGGCGTATGCATCCCTCCGTACTCCTTGCGGCTTGTATTGACGAGAACAGCCATACGTCCATCCGTCCCGTCTCCGGGTCACCGGAGCAGTGCCGTCCTGCGGCCGTCTCCATGTATTCGGAAGTGCCTCCCCTCCCATCTCTTCGGCCGAGGGCAAGAACGCGGTCGTGAGGGAGACCGTGTGATCCGTCAGGGGGTGTGACCAGCTTGTACCAGGTCGGTGACAAGGTCGTGTACCCGCATCACGGTGCGGGCCGCATCATGCAGATCGAGGAGAAGGACGTCCTCGGCGAGCGGCGCTCGTACCTCACCATCCAGATCCTGCACAACGACATGACGGTCATGGTGCCGGTCGAGAACGCCGACCGCACCGGTCTGCGCCGGGTCGTCGACGAACGCGTCGTCGACGAGGTCGTGGCGGTCCTGCACGGGCACCCCACGACCATGCCCAAGAACTGGAGCCGGCGCTACAAGCACAATCGCGAGAAGCTCAAGACCGGCGACATCTTCGAAGTCGCCGAGGTCGTGCGTAATCTCGCCGTTCGGCACGCCGACAAGGGCCTCTCCACCGGCGAGAAGCAGATGTTCTCCAAGGCCAAGAAGATCCTGGCCTCGGAGCTCATGTACGCCCGAGACATCAGCGAGGAGGAGGCGACGGCCTACCTCGAGAGCCTCCTCGACGACGTCGAGCCGGCATCTGAGTGCTTGGTCGAGCCTGACCCACTCGACGATCTCGAACGGGTCGTACCGGCCTCCTGAGGGCCGTCCACATGCCCCGTCGCGTGTCCTTCAAGGGCAGCGCCGTTTTTGTTCCGATCACTCGGTTCGCCTTCTTCGTGCTCGGCGGTGTGGCGGGCTACGAAGTCGCGCTGCTCAATCAGCGCGCCCAGGTCATCCCGGTCACCTCGCCGGGCTGGGAGATCGTCGCCATCGCCCTGATGGTGCTCGCCGGCGGCATCCTCGGGTATCTCGTCGGCTGGATCCTGGCCAGTGCCATCGTGCGTCTCGTCGGCGGCCTGGACGACGTGCTGGCCCGCAACAGCGGCCTCGAGCTGCTCGTCATCTTCATCGGTCTGCTGGTCGGTCTGGGCATCGCCGCGCTCCTGAGTCTCGGCGTCTCCAGGGTGCCGGTGGTCGGTGTCTACCTCAACATCCCGGTGTTCCTGGTCTGCGGCTACGTCACGGCCTACGTGGCCCAGCGCAAGGCGGCCGAGATCCTGCGCCTGCTGGGTGTCAAGGTGCGCCCGTCCGTCTCGGGTGGGCCGGGGTCCAAGGTGCTCGATTCCAGTGCGCTCATCGATGGCCGCGTCATCGACGTGGTCAAGGCCGGCTTCATCGACGGCGACCTCATCATCCCGCGGTTCGTCGTGGAAGAGCTGCAGCGGGTCGCCGACTCGTCTGACCCCGAGAAGCGTGTCCGCGGTCGCCGCGGTCTCGACTTCGTGCAGAAGCTGCAGCAGGAGATGGGCAAGCGGGTCCAGGTCACCGACACCGACTTCCCCGACCTCTCCGAGGTCGATGCCAAGCTGCTGCGGATCGCCGGCACGACACAGGCGGCCATCATCACCACCGACTACAACCTCAACAAGGTGGCGCGCATCCAGAAGGTGCCGGTGCTCAACGTCAACGAGCTGGCCAATGCGGTGAAGTCACCGGTGCTGCCGGGCGAGGAGATCGAGGTCAAGATCCTCCGCGAGGGGCGCGAGCATCATCAGGGCGTCGGCTACCTGGACGACGGCACCATGATCGTGGTCGAAGACGGGCGCGAGATGGTGGGGGCGACCGTCAAGGCCGAGGTCACCAGCGTCCTGCAGAGCCCCTCGGGCAAGATGATCTTCGCCAAGGCGGCCAAGTAGCAGGCAAGGCGGCCGGCTTCCCGGCGGTCGCAGAAAGCCGGCCCGCGCAGCGGTCGCACGGCAGGGAGGAGCGGCAGGGTCATGAGCACGTTCGGCGAGGGGTCCGTGTGGGCCGTCGTGGCGGCTGCCGGAGAGAGCCTCCGGATGGGTCTGCCCGACGGTGAGTCCAAGCAGTTCCTGCTGCTCGGCGGTGAGCCGGTCATCACGCACTCGGTGCGCAAGCTGCTCGCCATGGACGAGGTGGCCGGCGTCGTCTGCGTCCTGCATCCCTCCCACACGATCCGCTTCGCCAGCCAGTTGCTGTGCTTCGAGGAGAGCAAGCCGCTCATGATCACCGAGGGTGGCCTAGAGAGATACGACTCGGTCCGCGCCGGCCTGCTCGAGGTGCCGGACGACGCGCAGATCATCGCCGTGCACGACGGCGCCCGACCGCTGTTCACCCACAGGGCGTTCCTCGATTGCCTGGCGGCGCTCGAGCACCACGACGGCGCCGTGCCCGGCTGCCGCGTCTCGGACACGCTCAAGCGCACCGACGAGGCCGGGACGGTGATCGACACGGTCGACCGCCGCTCGCTGTGGGCGGTACAGACGCCGCAGCTGTACCGGGCCGAGGCACTGCGTGCCGCCTACCGGCAGCCGGAGCTGAGCGGCGCGACCGACGACGCGGTACTGCTCGAACGGGTCGGCCGGCATGTCACGGTGGTGCCATCGACGCCGGCCAACGTCAAGATAACGACTCCCGCCGATCTTCCTCTCGCGGCAGCGCTGCTCTCGTGGGAGACGGCGGTCGACGTCTGACCCGGGCCGTGAGCTGCCGGGCGGGCGCCGGGGTGGCGGCATGAGCTTTCGGGTGGGCCTCGGTTACGATGCGCACCGGTTCGCCGAGGGCCGGGAGCTGACGCTCGGCGGGGTGCGCCTCGATCATCCGCTGGGCCTCGCCGGCCACTCCGATGCCGACGTGCTGGTGCACGCCGTCATCGACGCACTGCTCGGTGCCGCCGGACTCGGTGACATCGGCGAGCTCTTCCCCGACGCCGACCCCGCCTTCGCCGGCGCGGACAGCCTGCGCCTGCTCGACGACGTCGTCGCACGGCTGACGGACGCCGGCTGGCGGGTCGTCAACGTCGACGCGGTGGTCGTCTGCGAGACACCGCGGCTGAGCTCTGTGCGGAATGCCATCAAGGCCAACCTCGCCGTCGTCCTGCGCATCGACGCGACGGCCGTGGGCATCAAGGGCACGACCACCGAGCGGATGGGGTTCGAGGGCCGCGGCGAAGGCATCGGCGCCACCGCCGTCTGCTTGCTGGAGAGGGTCTCTGCCGGCACGCCCTGAGCCGCCGGGATTCAGTATCGTCGCAGACTCTCCAGGCGCATCACCAGGAACGCGGCCAGCGCCGCCGGGTCATCGAGGCGGAAACGGTACCGGTGCGGCAGGTCTGAGTCGGTGACCAGGGCGAGACTCTCATCGGGCTGCAGCAACCTGTCGCGGTGTCCGGCGGCGCGGCGGAAGAGCTCGACGCGGTGTGGCGCCGAGCTCTTGTATCCCTCGGCCACCACGAGATCGAAGCCGGGATAGAAGCGCCGCGCTATCTCGATGACCGGCAACTCCTCGTGGAGTCGTGCTACGAAGGCGAGACGCTGCGGCGAAGCGATGGTGTAGGCCTGCGACCCGGCGGCGCCGTGCCGGTACGAGTCCTTGCCGGGGTGGTCGATCTCGAAGTCGTGCGCATCGTGCTTGATGGTGCCCACACAGAGTCCGAGCTCCAGCAGTTCGGGTATCAGGCGTTCCACGAACGTGGTCTTTCCCGTTCCACTCTTGCCCGCGATGGCGACCAGCGGCGGCTGTACTGCGGCCGGCGCGGGGCCCGGGAAGGGCCGGCAGTCGGCACCGGCCAGGCGGCGGGCCGCCGCGTAGTCGTCCATCGTGTTGATGCTGTGGAACGGTGATGCGTCGGAGAACTGGACGTACTTGACGCGCAGCTCCGGGAACGCCGCCGCGATGCGATGCTGCCCGGCTCTCAGCAGGCGCTCCATCGGCGCCAGGCAGCGCTGATGGTAGACGGCGAACAGCGGCTCGTGCCCGCCGTCCACGATCGGCAGGCAGACGTCGATGCTCTCGTCCCAGGCTGCGAGCACGCGATCGACGGCGGCAGGCTGGGGAAAGGCGAGATCGGCAGCCATGGTGAACAGCGGCCGGCCGAGCGCTCGCAGCCCGCTCGCCAGTCCGGCCAGCGGCGACGCGTCGGGCCAGGCGTCGGGGACGATCGCGACGTGTGCGGCGGCATCGCCGAGGTCGAGCAGATCGTCGGACGAGACCGACACGGTCACGTCCGCGAAGCGATGGCTGAGGAAGTCGATGGCCCGCAGGACGAGCGGCCGCCCGGCCAGCGTGAGCAGCCGCTTGTCGATCCCCATCCGGCGACCCTTGCCGCCGGCCAGCAGCAGGGCCGACGTGACGCCTGCGCTGCCGGTGGTCGGGTCGTGTCGGTCGGTCGTCGGTGGTCGGGGCGGATCGGGCACCTGCGGCTCCAGAGGCGACGTCTGCTGCATCATTGTCCGTCGCGAGTGTACCCTACGCAGTGACGCCCGCCGTGGCTTTCCACCAGCGTGAGTCGCGGACCGGGACAGCTGCCGGGAACGGGCCGGTACGCCGGTTGCGACCGGGGCAGGGCATGAGGGCCGGAAGGATCCGACAGGGAGGCCGAAGGTGACGACCGATCAGAAGCGATCGAGGGTGGTGGCGGTGGTGGGCAGCCCGCGGCCCGACGGCAACACGGTGACGGTGGTGAAGGCGGTGCTGCAGGAGCTGGAAGGCCGGCAGATCGACACCGAGCTGCTCTTTCTGCCCGACTACCGGGTCTACCCTTGTGAAGGTCACGACACGTGCGGCTCGCTGGCGAACTGCCCGCTCGAGGACGACATGCCGTTGCTGCTGGAGAAGGTGTACGGAGCCGACGGCGCCATCTTCGCCTCGCCGGTCTACTACGAGAACGTGACCGCTCAGCTCAAGGCCTTCATGGACCGGACCGTCTGGCAGTACAACCACGAACGCTGGCTCGAGCCGCGTGTCTTCGGTCTCGTGGCGGTGGCCTACGAGACGGGTCTGGACGACACCATCGCGGCGCTGCGGCGGTTCATCGGTCTCTCGACGCAGCGCGAGATACCGGTCGAGGTCCTGACCGGTCTGGCCTACGAACTGGGCGACGCGGCCGGGAACGCCGACCTGATGGCGGCCGCGCGCGACCTCGCCGTCCGCCTGGCCGGCCACCTGTCGACCGGCGACTGATCCACCCGGGAGGCCGCCGGCCGGCCGTGCCCGGAGGAGAGCCGCCGGCCGGTGAACCGTGGCCGCGGGCTGCTTCAGTCGCCGGAGCCGCGGATCACGCGTCGCTCGGTGACGATGGCGTGCACGCAGGCGTCGTGCTCCTCGCACGTCACGCGGTCGAGCAGCTGAGCCTCGAACGCCACCGCCAGACGCGGGACGCCGGGCCGAAGCTGCTCGACGAAGGTGTCGTAGAAGCCGCCGCCGTACCCGATGCGGTGTCCCAGGGCATCGAAGGCTGCCCCGGGGCAGATCATGACGTCGATGGTCGCCGGCGCTACGATCTCGAGGTCCCGACGGGGCTCGGGGATGCCCCAGTGTCCGGCCTCCAGGTCGGCGTCGAGGTCGGTGACCCGCACGGCGTGCATCGTGCGCGGGCCCTCCACGCGGGGCGTGGTCACGAGCTTCCCTTGGGCGAGCATCGTGTGCAGGAACGGCAGGGTGTCGACCTCGGTGCGGAACGGAACGTAGCAGAAGACACAGGCGGCGCCGGTCACTTCAGGCATGTCTTCCAGGCGCGCGCAGATCGCCGAGCTGGCCCGGGCCCGTGTGGCGGGATGCAGGGCGTCGCGATGCGCGATGGCGCGTACCCTCTGAGTCGCTTTACTCATCGGTCGTTCCTTCCGACATACATGACGGCACGGTGGACGCATCGCGCGTCACACCGGACTGCCCGGACACGTCACCGGGGTTAGTATAAGGAGCACGGCCGCGAGGAAGGAGCCGCGATGGCACTGCGAGCCGACGATGAGGTCTCTGTGGCGGCCGTCTTCTCCCGCGCGCTGCGCAACCTCCTGACGCTGACGGAGGAGGAGGCCCGCGCCGCCGGCCCCACCGCCGACCAGGTGGTGCAGACGACCGACGCCGACGGCGGTGTGTCGCCGACGCTCTTTCGTATCCTGCAGCTCTGCGCCTTGCCTGAGGTCCTCGGGCAGAGCAGCGGCCCGGTGCTCTATCTGGGGGCCAAGCGGTTCAGTCAGAACCTGTCACTGACGTCGCTGCAGGCGCTCAAGGAGTGGTTCACGCGGATGGGTCTCGGCGATCTGGAGGTGGAGCTCGACGACGAGAAGCTGATCGTCAAGCTCGGCCACTGCCCCACGTGTCACCGGCTGCCCAACGTGGGCGTCGCCCTCTGCGACTTCGAGCGGGGGCTCATCGATGGGACCCTGGAGCGCATCACCGGGGCCGAGGTGCTGACCAAGGAGACGCTGTGCTGGGGTCTCGGCGACACCGTCTGTCAGTTCGAGGCCTACGCCGGCGACGGTCCGGGCTATGTCTATCGCGAGCAGGGGGGGCACACCGATGTGCAGCAACGGCTGCTCACCGGCATCGCCGACCAGACCGAGCTGGCGGTCGAGAACCTGCGCCTCGTCCGCGAGCGCAAGTCGCTCGAGACCCGCGACACACTGACCGGTCTGTACAACTTCCGCCACATGCGCGAGCATGCCGTCCTTGAGCTGGCGCGTGCCGTCCGCTACGGCCGCCACGTGACGTTCGTGATGATCGACCTCGACGATTTCTCGGTGATCGTCGAGAAGGTCGGCGCGGCGGGTGGCGACGCCGTGATCCGGCACTGGGCCGAAGCCCTGCGTGCCCAGCTGCGCGCCTGCGACCTTGTCTGTCGTTACGGGGCCGACGAGTTCCTCCTGGTCCTGCCGGAGACGGCCGAGACGCAGGCCGATGTCGCTCTGCAGCGCATACTGGGTGTGCTGGGCGATCAGGAATGTGTGGTCGGCGGCGAGAGCATCCGTGTCTCGGCCGCCGCCGGGGTGGCCGTGTATCCACAGGATGGTCAACGCGTCGAGGAGCTGGTGGCCAAGGCGGCCACCACCATGTACGCCGTGAAGTCGGGCGGTCGCGGCAGCGTGGGCTTCTACGGCGCCTCGTCGGTCTGACCAGGACTCACGAGCAGGCGCGGTCGGCGCAGAGGCGGCGCTGGCCGGTCGGCAGGCGGACGTGCGCAGGCGCCGGTCCTTCAGAGGCCTGCACGGCGCCCCGGCGACGCGATAGGATGCGATGATGCCGGGGCGTCTGCAGATCGTGGCCGTGGGCCGTCTCGATGCCGACCTGCGGCCGGCCTTCGAACACTACCGCCGCCTGGTGGGCAGGCGTGTCCGGCTGACCGTCCGCGAAGTGCGCGATGTGGCGCTGCGGGGCCGCAGCGAGGCTGAGGTGCTGCGCGATGAAGGCGAGCGCGTCCTGGCGGAGCTGACGGGAGCACGGCCGATCATCGTGCTCGACGAGGCCGGTACCCCGTACGATTCCGTGGGGCTCGCGGCGCAGCTCGCGGCCTGGCTCGAACAGGGGGTGCCCACGTTCGTCATCGGAGGATCCCTCGGCCTGCCGGAGGCCGTCAAGGACCGGGCACACGCGCGGCTGTCACTGTCCGCACTGACGCTGCCCCACCAGCTGGCGCGGGTCGTGCTGATGGAGCAGCTCTTCCGGGCGCTGAAGATAGCCGCCGGCGAGACGTACCATCATTGAAGGGGTGAGCATGACCGACGTGTACGACCTGGCCGGGCTGAAAGCCTCGCTGGAGGAGGCGGCGGCCGCGGTGATCGGGGCGCCGGTGGCCGGCGCCGAGCTCAGCGTGCCGCCACGCGCGGAGCTCGGCGACCTGAGCGCCAACGCCGCCCTCGTGGGTGCCCGGGTCGCGCAGCGGCCACCGCGCGAGCTGGCCGCAGAGATCGCCCGCACGTGGGCAGAGGGCGCCGGCTCCCATGTCTGCGAGCGGTACGAGATAGCCGGTCCGGGGTTCCTCAACCTGTTCCTGTCTCCCGGCTGGTACGGCGGCGCGCTGCAGCGCATGCTCGATGGCGGCGCCGCGTACGGTGGCGATGTGCTCCCGGCGGCGGAGCGGCGCCGTGTCAACATCGAGTTCGTGAGCGTGAACCCGACCGGACCATTGCATGTGGGTCATGCGCGCTATGCCTCGTACGGCGATGCTCTCTGTCGTCTGTCCGCGTTCGCCGGTCACGACGTGACGCGTGAGTTCTACGTGAACGACTGGGGCACGCAGATGGTCAAGTTCGGCCAGTCGCTGGCGGCCCGGTACGCCCAGCGGCTGGGCGTCGAGATGCCGGTGCCGGCCGACGGCTACCAGGGTGAGTACCTGCTGGATCTCGCCGACCAGCTCAGGGGCGAGGTCGGCGAGCGCTATCTGGATGCCGTGCGCGAGGCGGCCCCCGATGCCGGGCGGCTGCCGGCCGACGTGGTCGACGCCATCCGGTACTGGGGCCGCGATCGGGTGCTGGACCAGTTTCGCGGCACGCTCGAGCAGCTGCGTGTGCCGTTCGACGTCTGGACCAGCGAGTCGACTCTCTACGACGGTCCCGGTGAGCACCGCGGCTTCCGCGGCGAGGTCGGCAAGGCCCTGGCGCAGATGGACGCGGAAGGTCTGCTCTACGACGAGGACGGCGCCGTCTGGCTGCGCACCACGCAGTATGGCGACGACAAGGACCGCGTGCTGATCCGTCAGACCGGCGAGTCGACCTACTTCCTCTCGGACATCGCCTACCATCGCGACAAGCTCGACCGCGGCTTCGAGCACCTCATCGACATCTGGGGCGCCGATCACCACGGGTACGTAGCGCGGATGAAAGCCGCCTTCACGGCGCTGCCGCCGCACGACCCCGACGCGCTGGAGCTGATCATCGGGCAGCTCGTGAATCTCCTCGAGAGTGGCGAGCAGAAGCGGATGTCCAAGCGCCGTGGCGATATCGTGACCATCGACGACCTCGTCGAAGCCATCGGCGTCGATGCCGCCCGCTTCTTCCTGGTCGGACGCAGTCACGACTCGACCCTCGACCTCGACATCGGACTGGCAGTCGAGGAGTCGAGCAAGAACCCCGTGTACTACGTGCACTATGCGCATGCACGGATCTGCAGCATCCTGCGCAACGTCCGCGAGCGCGCTCCGGAGACGGTGCCGGAGCCCGGGGCGCGGCTGCCCGAGGTGCCGATCGAGGCCGCCGAGAAGGCGCTGATCAAGGCGCTGTCGCGCTTCCCGCTGGTCGTGCTCGACGCGACCCGCCGGCGGGCGCCGCACCGCATGCACACGTACCTCGGGGAGCTGGCCGCCGAGTTCCACGGGTTCTACCGGGTCTGTCGCGTCCTGACGGACGACCCGGCGGTGAGCACCTTCCGTACCGGTCTCTGCCTGGCGACCAGGCAGACGCTGGCCACCGGGCTGGGGCTGCTCGGGGTGGAGGCGCCGGACGCGATGTGAGCGGTGCGACTGCGGTGCCCCGCTCGCATCTCCGGCTACGTCGAGGTGTGAGCGGCCGGGAAGAGCGGCGGCCCGAGCACGGAAAGCGACGGGCGGCCGGTCGCGTCCAGCGACCGGCCGCCCGTCGACGCCTTGACTCTGGCTATCGGCTCAGTCCGTCACTTCCCGAAGCGCTGTTGCGCCCACGAGCGCAGCTCTTCGAACTCCTCGTCCGAGAGGTCGCGGACTTCAAGGAGGTGCGCGACGGCGAGCGCACTGCTGCCGCCCAGCAGACGCTGCACGACGCTGTCGAGGACGGTCGTGGCGACCTCGCGGCCGGGGATGGCGGGGGTGTACTCGTAGGCGATCCCGGAGCGGTCCTGGCTCAGGAGGTTCTTCTTGACCAGGTTGTTCATGACCGTCATGACGGTCGTGTACGCGATCGTCCGCCGCTCACGCAGAATCTCGTAGACATCGCGCACCTTGGCGGTGCCGAGATCCCATACGATGGCCAGGATGTCGGCCTCCAGCGATCCGATCCCGGTGAACGGTGCGCCCTTCGTGCTGCGCAACCACTTGGGCTTGAGATCCTGCATCGATACCACCTCGCTCTTGAGACGTGGACCCCACTTCCGAGGTCACATCAGGCTCGTATGACGTTGTTCTAGTATCGCATGCCCCTGCCTTCTAAATCCAAAACCTTACCATAACTGTTCACCGTCAAGCGGAAAGGGCATTCGTCCCGCGATGGTCGTGCGCCGATCGCCGCACACGGCGGTACCGATCCTCGGCATGCCTGCGCGCCGGGCCGGCGCAGGCCTCCAGGCGGATGGTCTAGAATCGGCTGGTCACCGACCGGAGGTCTACCATGGCGATCGACGTCGCATTCTTCCGCGCTCTCACCCAGACGCCGGGCCCCACAGGCTTCGAGGGGCCGGTCATGCGCGTGGTGCGCGACCGGCTCGCGAGGGTGTCCGAGCCGCAGTCCGACGCTCTCGGCAACGTGTGGGCGCGCGCCGGCGACTCCGACGGTCCCGGAGTGGCCGTGGTGGCTCACGCAGACCAGATCGGACTCATCGTCACGTACATCGACGAGCAGGGCTTCCTCTGGTTCGACCACATCGGCGGCATCGATCGGCAGCTGCTGCCGGGGCATGCCGTGGCGATCCATGGGGCGGGCGGTCCGGTCGACGGCGTGGTGGGCCGCCAGCCGACCCACTTCATCCCCAAGGAAGAGCGTGGCAAGGCGCCGGAGCTGCACGAGCAGTACATCGACATCGGTGCCCGCACCAGAGCCGAGGCGCAGAAGCGCGTCTCGGTGGGCGATCCCATCACGTTCGCCCAACGGTTCCTCGAACTGGCCGACGGCGTGTACGCGACGCTGGCCTGCGACGACCGGGCCGGGGTGTACGTAGCCTGCCGGGCCGTCGAGGAGCGTGCCGCGGCACGGCAAGGGGCTGCTCTCACCGCCGTGGTGACCGTCCACGAGGAGACGACGTTCATGGGCGCCAAGGCGCAGACCCGGCGCCTCGCAGACGCGAGCATCATCATCGTCGTCGACGGCGACTTCGCCAGCGATCAGCCGGACGTGGACGTGAAGAAGGCCGGCGGCGAGGTCAAGCTGGGCGGCGGTCCTGTCCTGGCTCGTGGGACCGGCAGCAACGAGAAGCTGTTCCGGCTGGCCGCGGACGTGGCCGGCCGAGAGGGGATCGGGTTCCAGGTCAAGGCCGCCGGCGGCGCCATGAGCACCGACGCCGACGAGCTCATGTCGGCCCGCGCCGCCGCCACCTTGTCGATGAGCATCCCGATGCGCTACATGCACGCGCCTTTCGAGGTCGTCCGCGGCGACGACATGGAGGCCACCGTGGCGCTGATCGTGGCGCTGACCCGTGAGCTGGAAGGCATGGACGCGGACAGGTTCCTTGCTTGACGCGGCGACGATCGCGGAGGATGACGTGAAGGTCTTCATCAGCATCGATCTCGAGGGCATCACAGGTGTCTGCCACGAGGCTCAGACCACCATGGGGACGCCGCAGTACGCCGAGGCGATCGGCTGGATGCGGGCCGACCTCGACGCCGCCGTCGCCGGTTGCCTCGAGGCCGGCGCCACGGAGATCGTGGTGTGCGACGCTCACGACCGGAGCGCGAACCTCAAGATAGACGGTCTGCCGGCGCAGGTCCGCCTCGCCTCCGGCAGCCCGACCAGGGCCAGCATGCTGCACGGCCTCGACGACACGTGCGGCGCGGCGGTCTTCATCGGCTACCACGCCATGGCCGGTACCCGTCACGGCGTCCTCGACCATACCTACACCTACGACGTCTTCCGTGTGCGCATCGACGAGTACCTCGAGGTGGGCGAGATCGGCATCAACGCCGGTCTGACCGGGCGCTTCGGCGTACCGGTCGTGTTCGTCTCCGGCGATCAGGTCACCGCCGACGAGGCCTGCGAGCTGTTGCCGGGCGTACGTACGGCCATCGTCAAGCAGGGGACCTCACGGACCGCGGCTCGCCTGCTCCCGCCTGAGGTCACGGCGCCGCTCATCCGCGACGGCGTCGCCGAAGCCCTGACGGCGACCGACCGGCCGGCGCCGCTCGACTTCACCGACCTGCCGCTGCGTGTCACGTTCAGGACCACGCGGGCCTGCGACTCGGCCGAGCGCTGTCCGGGTACCGAGCGCCTGGACGGGTGCACGCTGCAGATCACCGGCGGCGACTATCTGCACACGTTCGTGGCGCTGCAGGCCTGCCTGGAGCTCGCCCAGGCTGCGCGCGAGTGACCGACTGCTCGGGGCGCCGCTCGGACGCCTCCGACGAGCAGGCCGTACTGACGCCGCCCACGCCGTCGCGTTGCGGGCGAGAACGGCTCGTGGTTGAATGATGCTCCTCCGCGAGCGGATGTAGCGTAGCTGGTAACGCGTCAGCTTCCCAAGCTGAAGACCGCGGGTTCGAGTCCCGTCATCCGCTCCATCACCACCGCTCACGGGGCATGGTGCGGCAGCGCCGTGCCGGCCGATCCTCGCGCGAACGTCTGCTGATCAGTGAGCCTACGAAACGTCGCGATGCTTTCCGAATCACATCCGTTAGGCTATCCTAACGGGGTCAGGTGAGCAGAGGCGCGCAGCGAAAGCGAGGGGCGACATGCCGCACGACAAGAGCGGTCGCAGCGAGAGCACCGAGGAGTATCTCGAGGCGCTGTTCAAACTGTCTCGCAGTGACGGCGGCATCACCGTCGGCAGGCTGGCCGAGGAGCTTCACGTGGCGCCCTCTTCCGTGTCGCAGATGCTGGTCCGTCTGGCGGAAGAAGGACTCGTGGTCCGCGGCGCCGACGGGACACCGCAGCTGACCGGGCAGGGGGAGCACGAGGGCGCCCTCCTCGTCCGTCGCCACCGGCTCAGCGAGCGGCTGCTCTCGGACCTGCTC
>Ga0172371_10000676_pt1 | contig 53573 bp, 66 predicted proteins | sample Lak12m_FD_114543 | JGI IMG/M metagenome (GOLD analysis project Ga0172371, IMG submission 114543) | Freshwater microbial communities from Kabuno Bay, South-Kivu, Congo - kab_022012_12m | ecosystem: Environmental > Aquatic > Freshwater > Lake | place: Democratic Republic of the Congo: South-Kivu... | reverse complement strand
TTTTTTAATCTTAATAAAACAAAAAAACTAATTGTTTTGAGCGATGGAATTAATGGTGTTAGTCCTGAGTTAACATATGGAAAAAACATTGGGTTCTCTTTTGATAAAGAAGGGGTATTTTTGGTTAAAAATCAATTAGAACCAAGTAAGACAATCACAATCAAAGTTAATTAATCACAAGAGTAAGTAGCTGAAAGTTGATAGGTTGTGGTCAAAGCACTGGTTCTCGAATTACCTGCCATGTCAAAAATGTCACTTCTAATTAAATGAGTGCTGGGAGTGGACCAACCATTAGCTGCCCAGGTAACAGTGCAAGGTGAAATAGCACACCTTCCTGCTTCAACCCATGATCCATTGTTTGAGCCGTTAGTAGCCGTGTTTATATAGGTGATTATCTGAGAAATTCCGGATGCTTGGGTTCCAGGATCACTGGCGGTGGTTGTTATTTGGACTTGAGAAGTAAAGGCGGGAGAATTTGGAGAAACAGAAAGAGTGTTACCATTGGGGGCAGTTTTATCGACTACAAATAGCATTGCCTGTTGGTTATCTAGTGTCTGATTGGCTAAGTCGACAGCATTGACTCTAATTGCATGCTTACCTTCAGTGGTTCCTGACCAAACAGCTCCAGAACAACTAATTGAGGTGCCAGTTGTACCCGAGTAAGAGCAAGTGCATGGTGAAGCAGATGTACAATAGACTGTATTCGTTATACAGCCAGTGCTAGGGCAAAGTCGAGTCCATGTGCCACTTGTTGCGCCGTTCGGGTCTGAATTCACAAAAATATTGACTGTTTTTAATCCAGATTCCAACTCCTTGACATTAGTTGTAAATGTAATTGAGTTGGTGTTGGTGGGAGTTGTTGGAGTTGCAGAGATAGACACAAATGTTGGTGCCGTTAAATCTGGTCCGTTCACGGTAACCGTAATTCTAGATTGGTTTCCACAATCTGCCCAACCCGTAGGAATTCCGAATTGATTCCCCGTGCATTGTTGTTGGGTCGAATCAATATATGTTGCAAACGATTTGCAGATTACATAGTAGGTTCCGGTACCCGAAGAAAATGTTGTGGTGCCTGAACAAGAGGTTGTGATTGAGTTGCAAAACCCTGCCCATGATTGATTGGAAGTTGGGCTTTGCCAAGACTCAACCCTAGAAATATTTCCAAGAGTTGGCCAGACGGAACCAGTAGAAGTGTAGTATGTGGGCGCGTTGGTGTAACCAACTAAAGGACCGGTAATCGTGCATGTCGGTGCGTTTGGAGTGCATGTTCCCGCGCCAACGCAATGTGTGCCGTGAACACATGCAAAACCATGTGTTCGTTGTTGGTTTTCGTCATTGACACATTCACCACCACTTGCCCGTCCCCCAGACGAGCTATAACATCCCACTTGGGCGTTATCACAAGTGTAACTTCCTGTTATCCAACAATAGTCTGGAGGTACTGGTCGACCACTATTATTAGCTGGAGATCCTGGATTACAGTCAGCGGCAAAAGAGGGCGGTGCCCAGGAGAAGCTAAAGAGAAGAATAATTGTGGCAACGACGATTAATAGTTTCCCAAGTTTCATTATCAATAGTATGCCTTGGATTGTTGGAAAAATCAATAAAAGCACCAATCTAGCAATAGACTAATAGTTAAAGAATTAACAACATTTTCATATCTAAGTTACACATAAATCTGAATGAGTCGACGGAAATATATAATATATATATGAATGAATTTCGGATAATTCTTGGTGGAATTCTTGTTGCCGTGGAAATCTTGTCAATCAGAAATGGAAATCTGGTGAATAATGCCAAACTGAAGCGGTTTACCACCGGTGTTTTTACAAAAAAGCCCTACCGCAACGCGGCAGGCTTAAGCCCATATATTATGGGAATTCTCCAACTCATTCTGGGAATTTATCTTTTGATTACTTCCTAATTTGGGTAAAATTAGCTTGCCAAGTGGGCTCCGGACTCTAGATGATATTCGAAACTATTACACTCAAATTTCATATCCTACCGGATAATCTGTAACAATTTTCCGAAGGCGTAAATTTTCGACCCTGCTGGTCCTCTTTGATCAGGAATTTCCATTATTAAGTTATCTTTAGTGAATTGATCTATTAATCGAACAGCGGTTAATCGTGAACGAAAAGGTACCTTTGATTGAACCATTGAAATGGTAAACACTGGAGAAATAAACAAAAAGTCTATGAACCTATTCATATATGGCGATTTTGAAGTTTCGTATTTCTTACTAACTTCGTCATGCAAATCGTGAATCTTGTTTATGAGTGATATTGTTCCCTTTACCTGTTCAGTTATTGCATCGAGAAAAAATTTCAACCAATCTTCATATTTGCCGGTTTTGTCTACGGTCCGCAGTGCTTCTCTATACTCATTCGGGCGGGCTTCAAAATATCCACTACTATAAACAATGGGCAAGGAAAGTTCCCCTTTATAAAAAAGTATTAATGGGATGAGCAGCCGTCCAATCCTCCCATTACCATCTTCAAAAGGATGAACTGCCTCAAATTGGTAGTGAGCAACTCCTGCTTTAATTAAATTAATGTCTTGATTTTCTTGTTCGATGTATATTATGAGGTTCTCAATATATGAGACGACATGTATGTGTTCCGGAGGAACATATAATGCTTTTTCAATTGGGTCACCATCCTTTTCACCAATCCAAACAGGGCCGCTTCTAAAGTTACCAATAATTCCTTTGTGTCTGACTCCTTGCAATAAAGTTGAGTGCAATGACTTAATTAGGCCAAGACTTAATTTCTGCCCGATTTTTAATCTTTCTATGGCTGTTAACATCGCTTCACGGTAGTTTGAAACAATCGGGGTATCAGAATGGGCAGGTTGACCACCAGCATCATATATGTAAATATCTGATGAGGTACTCTGTGTCCCTTCAATCTTAGAACTTACCGCCGCCTCTTTGGCTAGAAGTGGACCAATTAAGTGCATAGCGTTTTGTAAGCGACCCTGGGAACCCTGTAATAATCCGACTGCATACTGGGCTCTAGCAAGCTCTTTCGCAAAAAGACCGTAGTTTAGGTTTGTGGGTAAATATGCTGGATGATTATGTATGGTAGACACCATTTAACATTATCATAACTATATCAGAATGTCAATATTCTGATATATACATTTACTGTGTGTACAACTGGTGATATGCCGATAAAAACTGTATAACAATATGTTCATATTTTGTTATACGAATCAATTTACTACAGGTCACCAACAGCCGAAACTTAAAATTTTGGTTCGAAAATCGTAACACTAATTGAATGAGCTCCCGCAAATAATATTGGCGGAAAAAGGACTACCAAATTTTCAAAACTCTGGAAAATAGGACGACAAGAGCCACCAAAGTAAACCCTCCAAAAAAGAGAAAGGTGTGCAACAACAAGTCTAAAGCCGCTTTCTGCTTTCCTTCAAGATAGAGAACAAACGGTTGATAGCCGGACAAAAATGCCATCATTGCCGCAGAAAAACTAAACAATGAAAGCAAGGCAATGGGAGCAATTACAGAATTGGCCCCGACCTTAAAAATTGTTCCACTGTAAAGAATAGAGGAGACAACGACGATATAGAGGATTGCCAGACACGAATTCACCAAAGGATTTCTAGTCATGTCTCAAGTATACTATTTCTTGTCGACCATCTTCATCACTTCTCGCATAAAAGCCGGCAGGTCGGCCGGCCATCGGGAGGTGACTAAGTTTCCGTCAACGACCACTTCCTTGTCTTCCCAAATTCCCCCCCGCTTTTTTGACGCTTTCCGGCACACCGTCGTGCCAATAGCAGGTTAAGTGCCTTCCCTTAATTATGTCGGAATCAGCTAGGGTCCATGGTCCGTGACAGATTGAGGCAACATGTTTGTTTTTAAGCATTAATAAAGCCCTTCTTTCTTTATCATATTATTAATTGTTTCGTTTGTAATTTTAATCATAAAAGTTTGGAATCGACTAAAATCTTGAATCCGACTTTTTGTTCTTGAACATAAATAGTCCCGAATTTTTCCTGAAAAAGCTGCTGAAGTTTAGCAATGCAGTCTTTTTTATTTAACCCGCCCCGCTCAAATTTTCCGTAAAAAACGCTCAAACCCTCGTCCCAATATCCGTTATTGATATAAACAGGCATTCCTTTTTCAAGAGCAAGCGCTTCCATCCCACGCATTAGATTTCTCGCTTTTAAACCTTCAGCGTGCATCAAACTTCCGCGAAACATTAGTGAAAACGGATAATATTGCGTAATCCAGGGGATAAAACGATGGTAGGCGGGACCGATTTTGTGAAAATAAAAGTATGCAATTAAAAATTTAACCTGATAACTCGTTTTCCTCGACCTTTTTGCATAGGTCCACTCAAGCAACGTTCGGATAAATGTGTTTGAAATACCTGGTTCGTAAAGTTGGCGGGGGATATTATTCATTACCTAATTATAGGCCCAGGTTTCAAGAGTAAGCAAATTGAATCTGACTGGTGGAAATGAGGGAGATTTTTTTTGTTTTAGCGGGTAAGCCTTATCTTTTAGATTTCCTATTAAGAAAAGATTGCACTGAAGGGCTTATCGGTTTATCCTTGCGGTGAATACAGCCAATCCAACAGCAAGGGCGGCGCATTCCTTCTTTCAGTTCCGTACGCACTCTTTCGACATGTTGCTTTCTGGTTTTCGGCTGTTTCTGGTTTTGGGGATGAAATTGTTGATTTTGTCGGCAGAAAAAAACGGAAATAAACAATTCCGACAGCAAGCAATAAGGCAATAATAATTGAAATTTTAGCCATCTGTTAAGTATAAGATATCCAGACGGGAATATAAAGCAAAGCAAAATTTGTCCGATTTGTTTGACAGTGTGGTGTTGTTTTCGTACACTAAACTCATGAACAATTTTAATCTCCACCCTCTTTTGGTTCACTTCCCCATCGCTTTTCTGTCTTTATATTGTGTCCTTGAACTTTTAAGATTTAAAAAACTTTGCAACTCCAAATTATATTTTGGTCTCAAAGCCTTTTTGGTTATTGCCGGAACGATATTGATTGCTCCAACCCTTTTGTCGGGAAAAATAATTGAAGATGCATTTTCTAATCTCTATACTTTGGTCGAACTTCATTCGCACGTGGCGTATTATACATTTTTGACATTCTCAGCTATTTCTGCAGCCTATGTTATTCGATCAATTGAAGAATATTTCATCGCCCCACAAAGCCTTATGGATAATCGACTTTACAAAATTTTACTATTCTTAAGTAATGTTGGAATTCTGCAAATATTGTTTGCGGTTTTGGGACTCGTTTTGATTTCTCTGACAGGAGTTTTGGGGGGAATAATTGCTTTTGGGCCAAATGTGGACCCGCTAACAAAATTAATTTTCGGATATATTAAACCGCTACTTTAGGCTTCATTCGTGCCAAAACCACACTGATTGTAAAAGCACTAATCATTAAAATCTGGCAGGCAATGCAAACTGGACAAAGAACGTTAAGTTGAAAGATTTCGATATAGGCAATTGTCAAACAAAAAATAAGTCCAAAAGTCGACATGGCGACCATTAAAATTGGCTTTTTGAAAATGGCAGCCAACAAAATAATGATATATCCAGTCAAACCAACCAAAGGTGTCGGGATTCCAAAAGTTTTTGAAACTGGCCCGGAAATAATTGCGTCACAGTTAACAGTTGAATTAATATAGCATGGTTGAAAGGCGGGCTTGGCCATTTGCTCCCAAAGAAGATAGACAGCCAAAATAATTCCCACAAGAGAAATTGCCTTGGCGAAAAAGAAAAGTTTTTCTTTTGTCATGATTTAATTTTACACCTATGGTGCAAGAGGAGGATTAATTAAGAAATAAATTGATTATTTCTTGGATCGGTTTTTGTAATACTCAATGTTGTCGTCATATTTAATGATATCGCCGGTGTTAAAGTCGCCTGAAAAAGATGAGTGCGACGCATAAAAATTTTCAGATAGAAGTGTTTCAAAAAAAAGTTTTTGATGTTCAGCTAAATGGGGGTTTGAAAAAAATTCACTTATCTTGAACCAGGAAAGTTCGCCCTCATCCGAGTGATAGTTTATTTTTCCTCGATACCCGCTGGCAACAAAAAGATAGCTAATTCCGGAATAGTTAGTTTCATCGTCCCAAGAAAAGGTGCCTTTTAGTTTCAAACCAGTTGGTTTAACTCCAGTTTCTTCGAAAAATTCCCTTTTGGCGGCATCGAACAAATCTTCTCCCGGTTCAATTTTTCCACCTATACCAAGGAGTTTATTTGGCCAAATTTTTTTATTTTCATTTCGGTGTAGGAGAAGTACTTTGTCATTTTTTACCAAATATATATTGGTAAAAGGAACATAATGCTTGTTTGTTTTGTTGACTTTCATTATTTTCTCAATCGATATATCCTAACATCCGAAGTCGTCTCCTGATATTTATGAACAGCAAGTTCTCTTTTCAAACCACTGTTTTTAATGCATTCTTCTAAGAGTTCTAGAGCTTTTGGGTCCTTATTTGAAAATGCGAGATAGATTTCGGTTTTCGAATGAATATAATTATGAATCACTTCAAAAAAATTATTAATAACATTACCCTTTGGGCTGTAAATTTTTAGACAGTTTTCTGAATATGATTTAGCGTCCTCTAAATGAAAGGGAGGGTTAAAAAAGATAACGTCATATTTTTGCCTAAGGTGACTAACTGGGTCAAAAAGATTTCCATGATGGACTGATGATTTTGTGGAAATGGAATTAATTAAAACGTTAGTTTCAACTGATTTGACAGAATTTTGATTGATATCAATGAATGTACAATGTTTTGCTCCGGATAAGAGAGACAAGATCCCCATAGTTCCGTGCGAACAACCAATATCGGCAATAATTTTGCCGTTAACAAACGAGTTATGGGTGAAATTTGCGAGCTCCCGAGATGATCGAAATCTGTTTGATGGATATACTCCTGGCAAAATGATAAATCTCCCACCCTTGAAAATTACTTCAAACGGAAAAGAGTTTTTATTAATCGATTTAATTATTGAGTTCGAGCTCATGTCCTTGTAGTGAGAGATATTCTTTTCGAGCTTAATAACAGAGTTTGGAGTGAGATTTGTTTGTAGGTAGTTGTTAAAATATTCAATAATATATTTTGAATTTCCAACAACAATTAGATTTTCTGAAATTTCATTAATTCTGTAGATTAAACTTTCCAGATCCGCATATATTTCAACGTCTGTTTCGTGTTTTGCCTTTAAATTTAAATGCACCCAGAACCCATTTAATGTAAGAATTGATTTTGGAGTCCCAAACTGATTTAGGTTGAGTTTGGTTCCGATTAGATAAACAACATTTACAACTTCGTACATTTGAAAAAGTTTCTTGAGTGCTGACCTATCAGTTGGAATTTTGGCAATAACAATGGTTATTGAGTGATTCATAAAATTATCTTAATGCTAAATGGTCCATTATTAGTTTAATAGTATTGTCAGTTGATATATAGCTCGTGTCAATTAATAAATCGCAATCTGGTGGAATTATATGGGAATCTCCACCAATATTCGTGATTCTTTGTCTGGCACTTGTTTCTCCCATACCGCGAGAAATAAGTCTTTCCAAGCGCTGATTTTCGCCTGCTGTTAGATGGACCCAAAGACCATTAGTTCCAAGAACTCTTTTAACTTCTCCGGTAATTTCTGTGCTGACACATACAAATACTCGACTTTTTTGCCCCGGAAGATTTGTCCTAAAATATTCGCGCGGAGAACCGTAATGGTTCCCCTGATAACAGGTAAAGTCTAATGTCTTTTCAATATAATGGCCGCTATCAAAATTTCTTCTAAAATTATCAATACTAAGAAAAAAAGCGTCAAGACCGTGTACTTCTCCAGCGCGTGGGTGTCTCGTCATGTGCGTGGGAATTGGGGTATAACCTTTAGCGACGAGTTCTTTATAGATTGTTGTTTTTCCAGTTGCAGGCGCCCCCGTGAACATAACAGATCGTGGGATTTCAGTGCCACGTCGAGTTATAACGTTTGGAAAATTGGACGCCATAGTCAGTCTCTAAAATAATATAGGGCTTCATTATAGCATTTGTGGCTTATTGGCGCAACAATTCAGAGGCTTGTCTTTTATACCGAGTTGTTTGGTCGTAATCTGGAAACATATCCATTCTCATGTGTTGACTTAAATGTTCGTGGAACTGAGGTCCCATGGGGAATTTTTCAACAACCGCATTAACAACCTTCACAAGTGGCTCGGTTTTTCCATTAAGAATCGCTTGGTTAATGCCAATCGAAATAAGTGAACTGGTAATTAATTTGGCCTCAAGACTCATTCGCGCTGTTTGCATCCCTACTCCTCTTAGGATGTCGACCAATCCGGGTCCGTCGGCCACATTAACACTGGCAAGGCCGATGGCTGTCGCTGCCAGAGTCGCAAAAAGTGGCATTCCAGTGCTTTCCATGAAGGATGTCGTTGTCATGTTGTGAGTGTAACCTGTCTTTTTGATCGTTCGATACTCTAGAAATATTCCAGCGGCAAAAAGAATCGTCGCTAGCGCCAAGAGTGGAAGAGCTGTGTTTGATTCTCCAAGGGCGTTTTCAAGAAACCGGATGGCCAAACCCAGCATATTGGATAGCTGGAAATGGGCCCCAGATGGCATTTAGAGCGGATGAAGTTAGGAATTTAGCCTCGGGTCGTGCGGGCATAGTTTGGCTATGATATACGATTGACCCAAATTATCAATGAAGAGTTGATTTAAATTTTGTGGCTTTCAAAAATCTGCACTGGGCCATGCCAATTTTGATCGTTAAGAATTTTTTCATCGAAATTGTGGTTAGTGTATTTATCAATCACGCTTCTCCAAAAACTAATGGCAATGGCGTTTTCTTTAAGTTGGCGAATTTCCCATTTACTAAGGAATTTATCAAAAGTTTTAAAAGCAGCGATCGATCCAAATTTTTTCTGGCGAAATTTTGGAATAATATAAAACTCCGCGATCGTCATTGCTCCCTTTTCCAAAATTGCATAATCATTAACCAAAACAAAACCAATAATTTGGCCATTAAGTTTGATAAAAAACGGGAAACGGTTTTTCACTTCCCAATAGGAATCAAGATATTTATAGTCTGGTGCGTTATCAGTGTTAAGAATTTCTTTTTGATAGTCACTAAGAAGATTTTTTAAAGTTTGTTTTTGGGATATATCAACTGGTTCGATTGAAGGCTCCATTACAAATTAAGTTTGCAGGGTTAACTCAATCTCTGCCATATATTTCCCCGAGGGAAGAGTTGCGGCGCTGTCAAAGACTCCTTTGACACCAGTTGGAACAAACCCAACCTTTTGATAAAAATCAATTGACGGTTGGTTATATTCAACAACATTCACAAAAATCTTTTTGTCTTTTCCCAACCATTCGATTCCCTTGCTAATTAATTGATAGTCAATTCCCTTTCCTTGATATTCTGGCAAAACATAAAGAGCAGAAATTTGATGTTTTTCACCATCGATTCCGGCAACACAAAATCCGATTATTTTTTGATCATCCGTTGCTACCCAAGTTTGAAGATTATTGTTGCCATAGCGAAGTTTTTTGGCCTCAATTCTGGCAATTCCTTCTTGAGTGTCATCGCCAGCAAATTTGTCCTCAATGTCTTTTTTGCTGATTCCGGCCGACTCGTTTGGATAGGTGTTAATCCATGTCACTCTTTGAATATTTCTAATGCCAAAAACGTCGTCAGGGATGGATTCTCTAATTTGGATCATGGGTGTGTTTGTGGATATATGACATTTTTGCTCCCTCTAAAGGACGCATTTATTAACCGAGAAATAGTATCCGAAATACCACTTTCAAGTTATAAATTCTTGTTCCAGGATAACTTTATGCCTGTAGGTGTATAGTTTACTTAATGTTAAAAGCGAACTGGCGGTACGGAAAGTCAAATGCTCCAGGAATTTTGCGTAGATACGATCAGTTAATCAGAAGGGCAAACGGGAAACGGGATTGGTTCTTAATCTTCACCGGAACTGTTTTTCTTTTATTTACCTTTTTATCTCAAAATTGGGGTCTTGGTCTTCTCTTGGCATTCTGTTTCTCTTGGTTGGCGTTATGGCCTATTAGAATAAGACAATTTGGGTTTAAACGAGGAACTAGATATTACTGGGAAGAGGCTAAAAAGTTCGACACGATCAAATGGGCTACTCCAAAAGTTGTCATAAAAAAGAAGCAGATTCTCGCATTTATTCGTAATTCGTTAATAGGTCGGTGGTTCCATAGTTGGCCTAAGTTTTTTCAGGAGCTGTTCTGGTCAACAACCTTGATATTAGTAGGAATTTGTCTCTTTTTTATCTATAAAGATTATCCGATGAACGACGAGAAAGTAATTGCGCTAATAAGGGTAACCCAAAAATATATTTCTATTCCGGACAGTCTTGGAAACGCAGTTTTTATGGGCGGCACATTTATTGTTTTAGGGGTTTTGAGAATTGGCTGGTTTATCGCTAACTGGTTACTAAATAAACTCAGTTTTCAGGTGAAGATTTTGGTAAATTTTTCTTGATGAGCACTTCTCTTGGCTCACTTCCAGTGGCCGGTCCAACTACACCTTGATCCTCTAACAAGTCCAGAAGAGCGGCGGCGCGAGCATAGCCAATAGACAGTTTTCTTTGCAACAAGCTGGCACTGGCTCGGTCATACTGGGATACAATTTCTTTGGCTTCCTCAACCATGCCGCCTACATCTTTTTCCGAAACATACTCCTCCGGGTTAGGCATCGACTCAATAAAACTTTCGATGCGCCGCATCCTTATTTTAAGTGATGTCATCTCGCCTTTTAGTTCCTCGATAGTCTTTTGTTGGTTGTCCATCATTTATAGGTTAGTACGTTACAAACATAAACGCAAATATGGTGGATTACAGAGAGTTTTTATGACGAAAAATACAGTAAGTGCCGGGAAGAGCAAAAGGACATAGAAGCCAAACTTGCCAACCTGACCCGCTCTGATGAGAATTACTATTTGACCGCTTCTTACTTGCTAAACCTCGCTTCAAGAGCCGCAGAATTATTTGAAAGTTCTGAACCGGAGCAAAAACGGCTTCTATTAAAGCTGACACTTCAGAACTTGAGGTTAGAGGGACAAATGGTGCGTTATGAAGCCCAAAAGCCCTTCGACCAGATCTTCGATTTGTCCCATCGTCAACTCTGGCTCCCCCGCTAGGACTCGAACCTAGAACATCCTCGTTACAAAAGCCCTTCTGTTACCAAAAGGTTTGGACTATCTAATGATCATATCCTTGCGGACTTAGACCTTTGGTATATAGTCTCTACACGTTTACTCCGATTTAATCGGAGACTTAGCTCGGGATTAACCTGTACCAAAAGGCGCGGGTCTTCCCCGAATTAGCCAAATTTACACCCCAGTGTTTTCACTGAGAGCTGCGTAATAATTCACAGCGAGGCGCTCTACCATTGAGCTACAGGGGAATATTAAATTGTAGGGCGATTTTACCATCCCGTTAGCGCTCTGTCCATTCAAGAAAAACTAAATTATTACTATTCCGGCATGTATTTCCCTATGGCAATTTGAGCAAACCAGAACGCATTTATCAGCTTCTTCTTTTAGTTTCTTCCAAGACCTAGTCAATCCGCGGACCGACAGCCCAAACTCTTTTTTGCTATTGTCAAGGTGATGCAAATCAAATGCCCAAGGACTCTTGTTATATCCGCACAAAATACACTTACCACCTTTGTACTCAATTAAAAGTTGTTTTAACTTTCTCCTTCGAAGCGTTACTGCCTTCTTTAAATATTCCGCGCGATCGGCGTAAGTCCGTTTGTCTGGCATACACATAAGTATATACCAAAATTATTCAAACTTCTCTATCGGGACTGTGGGTTAACCGTTAAAATTCGTAATTTAGCATAGTCGACGTAATGAAAAATTCTTTTAGGAAGTAGGTCGGTGGTGTAAATGTAAATCATTAGAAGTATGCCGATAAACAGCACCGGAAAATATTTATGAAGATAAAGTTTTCTGTAAGCATAAATTAAAACAAAACCAGAGATGGGAATTAATTCTCGCCAGGCATCATCAACTTTAATGAAGAGTGTGCTTAGGAAATAGAGACTGCTTAAGGCAAAAAATAATTTTTCTTTTTGTTGCCACAATAGATACAAACCGATGGCATAAACCACATAGAGATAGATTAGTCCTTCGGGGATTGGTCCCACATAACCCAGTAAATTGCCAAAGGGCAACAACTTAAGAAGTGAGTTAGTTCCACTACTGTTATGGATAAAAATTAGCGGGTCACCAAACTTTGTTGCGTAGTAGCCAAATAGTGCCAAGAGGGCAGCGGGCATACTAAACAAGGACAAGATATGTTTTTTGGGCCACCTGGAAACTATTGCAAGAATTAACAATGGTGGAAAAAATAAAATTCCGGGCGGACGGGCGAGAATTAGCAGTGCTCCCACAATGCTTACGGCAAGAAAGCGTTTTTTAAGCAATAACAAAGCTAATGTCATTAGTAAAAAAATAAATACTCCTTCACTGGCTCCCACTGATCGCACCGCCAGCCATCTTGGTGGTAAGAAAAGATAGATAATTGATATCCAAACCGGTTTGGCCACCCCCTTTTCTTTAAGAATAAGGTAGAACACGATTGCCGACGCAGCAGAAAATATCCAATTTAAGGCAATCATCGAGCGAAAATAATCATGGGTAATGAGAGCTGATAGCCTAATTAGTAATGGATATAACGGAAAATGACTGGGGTAATAGTCTGGCTTTAGGCCATTAAAATTAATTTCTTTTAGACCCTTGGGCTCATAGCCAACCTTGGCAATGACCACATATAGGGGTCCGTCATAATTTCTCTCTAGAACTTCATTAAATCCGTGGGGAAGGTGAGTTTCCAAATTTGTGGGACGGAAATAGAAATAGAAAAGAACTAAAACAAAACTTGATAGAAAGCTAACGGCAACGATTGTTAAAACGTTTTTCATATTCCAATTTTAATATATCTAATTTTAAATTATCACGCGCGTCTCTTGATATGGACACTTATGTTACAATGAAAATATGGATGATTTAGAAAATTTAAATAGTTCTGTCACAGCACTGGCTAAAAAATTAATTAGTTTAATTCCTGAAAAATGGACAGAAATTAATTGTTCTTTTGAATTTTCATACGATGCGACCTCCACGTCTAAAACATCAGCACAATACAAAACCGAGTCGGGAGAATCGAAAAATATTTTAAATATTTCTTCCATGATGGAAACCAAACCACTAATCTTTGCCATCCAAGGTTCAATTAATAGCGCCAATAAGGGAAAAGTAAAACTATTTACTTTAAACATTGATTCCTCTGGTAAATTTAAGACGAATATTGAATATCTTCCCGCTTAGTATCTCTTCGTTTGATAGAATCAGTTAGTGAACTTAAACCCTCCATACGGAATTTATATTTCTTCCTCAAAAATTTCGCGGGCGGGGAGAGGAGTGTTTGCCCGGGTTGGTTTTGAAAAAGGGGAATTAATCGAAATTTGTCCTACAATTGAAATTCCCGAAATCGAGATTGAGATTTTGCAAAATAGCTGCCTCACTTCCTATATTTATTTCTTAGGGAAGAAGAAAGAAAAAATGTTTCTTTCTTTGGGTTTTGGGGCGATTTATAATCATAGTTATGCTCCTAATGCCAAATATATATTTCTTCCCAGAAAAAAGTCTATCGAATTTTTGACGGTTAAAAAAATTAAAAAGGGTGAAGAAATAACTGTGAATTACCTTCAGAATGATACTTTCACCAAACCGTTGTGGTTTGAATAACACCACAGGCTAAGTGCATAAAAATTAGTGGTAGAATTATTACATGGAGATTTGGCAACGTCTGAGAAATGCTTTGCAAGCAGTTGACTATCGAGTTAGGGGTGTCCCTTTGTCAGACACCTTAAAAGAGTTGAGGCGGCAGAAGAAGCGTTTGGCAAAGCTCAAGACGGTGTTAGGCGGGGAAGAATATCCCTTAAAGATTTATGTAATTTTGAACGGACATTGAGGGAAACGATAAAGGTGGGGACGGAAAGAGTTAGGTACCAATGATAACGAATGGAAATTTTTCAAACAATTATTTTGTCAATTATCGAAGGGGTAACTGAATTTCTGCCAATTTCTTCCACTGGGCACATGATTTTGGCTGCAAGAATTATTGGGGTTTTACAAACAGACTTTGTCAAAAGTTTCGAAATAATCATTCAACTGGGGGCTATTTTAGCGATTGTTTTTTTATATCGCCACAAACTTCTTCGATCTTTTGATCTCTGGAAAAAAATTATAGTGGCATTTATTCCCACAGCGATTTTGGGTCTAATTCTTTACAAATTTGTCAAACATTTTTTATTGGGAAATGAATGGGTGACTGTTCTGGCTCTCGCCATCGGTGGTCTGTTAATGATTGTGGTGGAAAGATACTTCAAAACAAAAACTAAAATCGCTAACGACAAAAAACTAAGTTATAAGGGGGCAATTGCGATTGGTGTAGGTCAATCGTTGGCCATGATTCCCGGGGTGTCCCGTTCAGCGGCTTCGATAATCACCGGAATGTTTGTCGGTTTAACTCGAGAAGAAGCAGCCGAATTTTCCTTTATTTTAGCTATCCCCACTATGGTGGCTGCGACCTCTCTTGATTTAATTAAATCTGGTTGGTCCTTTAATTTTTCTGAGTGGTCAATGTTAGCTTTGGGATTTGTAATATCGTTTTTGTCAGCAGTGTTGGCAGTCAAATATTTTGTTCAATATCTCCAAAAACACGATTTAGTCCCATTTGCCGTTTATCGAATAATTCTTGCCGCGGCCTATGCCGCTATTTTTCTCCGTTAAGTTTCTTTACACAACAAGTCGTGCTAAAATTTAATTAGGTATGTTAACCGGATTCAAAAATTTTATTATGAAGGGGAATGTGGTGGATATGTCCGTGGGAGTGGTAATCGGGGTGGCTTTTGGAAATGTTGTTACTGCCTTGGTCAAAGATTTGGTTACTCCTCTAATTGGTGCTTTTGGTGGAACTCCAAATTTTTCAGGGATTTATTTCACAATTAATTCCAGTAAATTTTTAGTGGGTGATTTTGTTAATTCTCTAGTTTCATTTTTAACAATCGCCGCTGTAATCTATTTTGCCGTAGTTTTGCCTATGAATAATTTAATGGAGCGAATGAAGCGGGGAAAAATTGAAGACCCCACCGAAAAAGCCTGTCCTGAATGTTTAAGTTTAATTTCGATTAAGGCAAAAAGGTGCAAATTCTGTACGTCGGCAGTTAAATGATATGAATCGTTCGGTGTTTAAAGACGCATTTGTCTGGGGATTTCTTCTTTGGTTAGTCGGATATATTCTCGGAATAATTTTGTTCATGTTTGTTCCGGCATCACTTCTTGGTTGGATAATTATGCCGTTTGGAATTCTAATTTCTCTCTGGGTATTGTTAAGAAAGATTAATCAAAGTTCAATTAAATATTACTTATTATTGTCTGTTTCCTGGACGTTAATTGCCGTTATTTTCGACTATTTTTTTCTGGTTAAATTGTTTAAACCCGCCGACGGATACTATAAATTAGATGTGTTTTTATATTACGTATTAACTTTTCTTTTGCTATTAATCATTGGTTGGTGCAAAAAAATAAAAGTTCATGAGAATTGAAAAGAAAACTTGGCCAGAATATTTCCAGAAAATTGTAGAAACCCTATTTTAGGAATTCCCTACTGATTACATTTGGCGTGGGGGATTACCGCAGTTGCGTTACATAAATATTTGGTGCATATTAGGAGCGAGTCAAAAAAAATTAGAAGGGGGTGAAATAATGAAAGGATTTACAACAAATATTGAAACTGCTGCCACTTCAAACACTAATTTCCGTCAGGTCCTATACACCGGAAAACATAGCCAATTAGTTTTAATGAGCCTTTTGCCCAACGAGGAAATTGGGATGGAAACTCACCCAGATAATGATCAATTCTTTCGTTTTGAGACAGGGGAAGGCAAATGCATTATTGATGGAAATGAATATCCAGTTAATGGTGGGGATGTCCTTATTGTTCCCGCTGGAGCCCAACACAACATTATCAATGTGTCGGGTACGAACCCATTGAAACTTTATACGATTTACAGTCCAGCTCACCACAAAGATGGTATCATTCGAGCCACCAAAGAAGAGGCTAATAATAATGGGGCAGAATTTGATGGGGTAACGACCGAGTAAACTAATGCTAGTTTACTTTTTTTCGTGCCATAGATGTTTTTTTGGCGCCAAAATTAGAACATTATGAATACTGACAAAAAATTAAACTTAGAGTTCGCCTGGTAATTATTAAAAACGACAAAATCTTGCTGTCCTACGTTAAAGACGAAGACTTTTATTTTTACATCGGAGGCAAGGTGGAATTCGGTGAAACAGTGGAGGACGCCTGCGCCAGAGAAATAAAAGAGGAGTGTTTAGCTAATTTTACCTTCAAAAAAGTGCTCTATATTCGGGATTATCTTAAACCAGATGAGAATGAACACAGCTTGGAACTATTTATATTGGGTGATATTGATAAGTTTAATGAACTAGATAACTTTCCCGACCCTGAATTTCCAGAAAATCATTTTCAAAAATGGGTGAGCCTAAACGAGTTAGAACAAATCAATATCAAACCAAAAAATTTAACCCCCCAACTTTTCAAAGATTATAAAAATAATTTTTCTGATGGGGCTATATATCTTAAAACAATCGAGTAATTGTTTTAGATGATCTGTCAGGGTTTGGGTGATATAATCGGTCTATATGCCAAATCCTGACAATATCACACAAGCTAGTTTTTTCCAGATTTATTCGTTCTCAACCCATTGACAGAGAGGGTGGGTATACTAAGATTGAAGTATGGCTGATAGGAAACCTGCTATATGGGTGGTAGTTTTAGCCTTATCTTTGGTAATGGATTTTGCCCAAGGAATGGCGATGAAAAAAGTGGAAAAATGGCAACGAAAAATTTCCTATTAACAATATCCCCTCGTCAATTTTTAGCCATTTTAGTAATTGTTTTGGCAATAATTATTCTATCGTTAAGTTTTGGGACAAAGTTTAAAGACAGTAGACAATTGGTTTCTCCACAACCTGCCATTTCAAATCCGCCAGTCTCTTCTTTAGCTTTTCCAATTAAAGATTTTAAACAGAGAATCACTAAAAAACCATTTGGTATTCACATTACAAAAGAAAACTCCCCAGTTAAACCGGAAAGATTCACTGGCTTTCATACAGGAGTTGATGTGGAATATGAAGATGTAACAGTTGATGTCCCAGTTTATGCTATTTCTGATGGAGAAATTGTGACTTCACAATTTGCCACGGGGTATGGTGGAGCAATGGTTCTTAAAACAGAAATTAATTCAGTGGCCTTATACATCGTATATGGTCATCTGCGACCAAGTAGTATGTTAAAGAAAAATACTAATGTTACTAAGGGCGAACAAATCGCCGTTTTGGGAACTAGGTTTAGTCGGGAAACTGACGGTGAGCGGCGCCATTTACACTTTGGGGTTTCTCGATATAATTCGATTTTAGGGTATACCCAATCAACAGAAAGTTTAACTACTGGTTGGATAGATCCATTAAGTTTCTATTAGCTTTTTGGAGGAATTCCTTTACCATTAAAATTCCAATAATCGTTTTATCATCGTTTATTTCTCCAGTCATAATTTTTTCCACTACTTCACTAAACGGGTAAAGTTCTGTTTTAATAACTTCTGTTTCTTCAGTGTGAGGATCCCCGCTGAGAATTACATTAGTGGCTAACACGAGATGGCCTTTTACTTTTAGAGCACCACTGCCAACCCAGTATTCACCGATTTTTTGATAGTCAGCGGATTTGACTCCCACTTCTTCATCCAGCTCTCTTTTAGCTGTTTCGATGGGATTTTCTTCACCTTCGATTCCTCCGGTGGGAACTTCAAGTGATTCCTCATCAATGGGATATCGCCATTGACGAACCATAATAACTTTCTTATCCGAAGTTATGGCCACAATTTGCACATAACCCTTGCTTTCTAATACCATGTATTTGCCCTCTTTTCCACCGGGGGTGATGACGTCATCCTCACGTAGTTTGTAGCCAAACTTATTTTCGTAAATTAAATTTTCTCGTATTTTTTTCCAAGGATTAGTCATGAAATCAAAATTATTTTAATGTGCCGTCATCATTTTATCAGATAGCATACATCCCCAATTTTTTTATTCTGGAACTCCTCGTTAGTGGAGCCCAAAGAAGAGAGTCCGAGTTAAAGATATCTCACCAGTATACCGCGAGGAGTCTCACTGATAGAATAAATGTGATGTTTGCCTATCAACTGTCAGTTAAAATTCTCCTCGAAAAATTCCAAGAAAATCCAGAAATTGGTTTGACACCTGCTCAAGTTGGCATTAATCGAAAAAATTTCGGTTTAAATGTTTTAGCTTCTAAGAAGAAGGAAACTAACTTCGAAATTTTTATCCGACAATTTCAAAGCCCTTTAATCTATATTCTACTTTCCGCCGGAATTTTAATTCTTCTTTTCGGAGAAAAAACAGATGCCACCACTGTTTTTTTAGTGGTGACAATTAACGCCATTATTGGCACCTTTCAGGAAGGAAAGGCTAGGAATTCTCTTGAAAAATTAAAAAAATTAACTCAACAAAAAGCATTGGTGCGCCGAAATGGGGAAGAGCAATTGCTTAGTGTTGAAGAAGTTGTTCCGGGAGATATCTTGATTTTAAGAGAAGGGGACAAAGTATGTGCTGACGCTAGAATAATTTCTGCTCTTAGTTTGAAATCTAACGAATCAATTTTAACTGGCGAAGTATATTCTGTCGAAAAATATGCAGATGACATTAATAAAAATGAAGTTGGATTGGGTGACCAAAGGAATATGTTGTTTTCCGGAACAAGTATTACTTCAGGTTTTGGAGAAGCTATTGTGGTGGCAACAGGACTAAGCAGTGAGTTAGGGAAAATTTCTAAAGAATTATTGGAAACATCGAATATTCCTCTGCCATTAGTGAATAAAATTAATGAGTTAACACGTTTCATTGGTTTTTCCGTTTTTTTTATTGGCACGAGTATATTTTTTCTCGGATTATTTCAAGGGATACCTCTAAATGAAATATTTATTGCCGTCATTGGCCTATCTGTTTCCATTATCCCCGAAGGTTTGCCAGTGGTAGTTACCATAGTTTTGGCTAGTGGCGTTTGGCGAATGGCCCAAGCTAAAGCGGTGGTTCGGCAAATGGCAGCAGTGGAAGCGATGGGAGGAGTCGACATCTTAATGGTCGACAAAACCGGAACGATTACCACGGGCCAGATGATAATTAAACAAGTGTTATTGGGTGAAGAAAAAATTAGTGTGACTGGTTCTGGTTATGATCCATCAGGAGAAATTTTGGTGAAAACAAATGCGGAGAGAAAAAAGTTAACCGAGATTTTATCGTTAACCTATCTAGCGTTAAAAGCCGACATCTTAAAAGATAAAGATCAATGGAAACCAGTAGGCGATGCCACTGAGTCTTCCGTAGCCGTATTGTGTCGCAAAGCAGGTCTTTCTAAAACTCAATTAGAAACGGAATATGAGACAGTCAGCATCACCCCATTTGATTCCAAGAAAAGATATTTGGAAGGAACATTTAAAAGAGATAATGAAACTTGGAATGTTTATGTGGGGGCGCCAGAATTTTTAAGTCGAGATTTAAAAATTGATCATCATTTAAATTCTGAATACCAACAACTTGCTCGAGAAGGGCTACGGGTAGTGGGGGTGGCAGTTTTCGGGCCGTCTAAAAAATTATTTGATTTTTGTTTATTAGCTATTGAAGAAGAAATTAGATCTCAAGTCAGTGAATCTGTTGCTATTGCCCAAAAAATTGGGATCAGGGTTGTTATGTTAACCGGTGATTATCCCGAAACAGCTAAAGCCATTGCGAGAACGGCAGGAATATATGAGGATGGGCAATTAATTATTGATGGCGAAGAATTAAATAATTTGACAGATGGAGAAATACGCGAAAAATTAAACAGTGTTTCTGTGTTTGCCAGGATTACTCCTAGTCACAAACTGCGAATCGTGAATATCTTTAAAAATATGGGTCATATCGTGGCTATGACTGGAGATGGCGTTAATGACGGTCCCGCACTACAAGCCGCTAACTTGGGGATTGGGCTGGGAACAGGAACTCAGGTGGCACAAGACGCGTCTGATATCGTTTTAATCGATGATAATTTTTCCACCATTGTTAATGCAGTTAGTGAGGGACGAGCAATTTACTTAACTTTAAAAAAGGTAATTTCTTATCTGCTTTCGACTAGTGCAGGGGAGGCTTTGGTAATTGGTGTCGCATTGTTGGTTGGGATGCCTCTTCCAGTTGTGGCTGTGCAAATTATTTGGCTAAATTTTGTTACCGATGGTTTTTTAGATATTTCTATTGCTCAAGATCTTCCGGAAAAAAATGTCTTTTTATCCACTCGTCATGGTAATAATTTAATTGATGGGCTGATGATTAGAAGGACTATTTTGGTGGGAGTGTCGATGTTGGTTGCTACTTTACCGATTTTTTATTATTCGTTACAGCATTTATCTATCACCGAAAGTCGAAGTGTAGCACTATTAATCCTTTCACTAACACAGTGGTTTAACGCGTTAAACGTTCGATCAATTTCCAAGTCAGTATTTAGAACTCCACTTAATAATAAATTTTTATTGGTTGCTCTAATCATAGTTTTTATTTTACAAATATTTGCTTTGCAGACAGGTTTAGGAAATGAACTTTTGCACACCACACCCCTTTCATTGTCACAGTGGTTATTGGCTGTGGCGGTAAGCTCGATCGTGATTGTAACTGAAGAAATAAGAAAATTTTTTGTTCGACGAAAAACTAGCAATCTTTATATTTGAAAGAATAAATTTAAACTATACTATAATCATTAATATGGATTTTCATCCGCTATTGGTCCATTTTCCTATCGCGTTTTTTGTCGCTTATTCCTTTTTCGAACTTATTCCATTTAAAAAAATTACCAGTCAGCCATACTGGTTTTATTTAAAAGCAGTTTTAGTAATGTTTGGTGTATTTGGTGCCGCTACCGCTGTCTTGTCAGGTCAACTGATTGAGAAAAATTATTCTGGGGATCGTAGTTTCCTTTCACTCCATTCACATATCAATGAGTTGGGATCAGCAATTTTTGCCATAATTGCTTTTGCTTATATCATTGCTTGGATAACGCAATCCAGAAGGAAAGTGCCCCAATCGTTAATGTTTTTTGGAATATTTTTTTGAAAGTCGAGACTGTTGTTAGAAAAACTGTCGTACTCTACATATTAGTCATCACTGGCTTACTGTGTATCTTTATTGGAGGGGCTCTTGGGGGAATAATGGTTTATGGTGTGGATATGGATCCCATTACCAAAATTGTATATACAGCCTTTTTTCAAAGGTAATTTATGAAGATTAAATTTTTAGGGGCAGCCTCAACAGTTACCGGATCGTGCTATTTGCTAACTCCGCAATCCGGGCAGCCAATTCTTATTGATTGTGGTTTATTTCAAGGGTCACAGGATCTGGAAAAATTAAATTATCTTAATTTAGATACAGATTGTTCACAAATATGTGGAATGGTGTTAACTCATGCCCATCTGGACCATTGTGGTCGGTTGCCAACTTTGCTATCTCAAAAGTTTAATTCGAAAATTTGGATGACATCACCAACTCGCGACCTGACTGAATTGTCACTTTTTGATAGCGCCAAAGTGAACAAAGCAGACAAGAAAGATATAGCTCTCTATGACAAAGACCAGGTAACAGAAATCGTAACTCATTTTGTATCGTCAGATTACGAAACCCCTTTTCCATTGGGAAGTTTTAGGATTATTATGCGTGACGCGGGCCATATTTTAGGGTCCGCAAGTTTGGAAATTGAGGACCAGAGTGCTAACGAGCAATTTAAAAAAATCGTTTTCAGCGGCGATTTAGGAAATTCTCCAGAGGATTTAATTGCTGCTACTGAATTAATTAATAGCGCCGACGCAGTGGTGATGGAGTCAACCTATGGAGACAAAATTCACCCCGATGGTAATCCTTCTCTTGTAATTCAATCGGAAATTAATGCCATCGAACAATCAGGGGGAACACTTCTTATTCCAGCATTCTCACTGGAAAGGTCCCAAGAATTGTTACATAGGATTTCTCATCTAAAAAAATCAGGAAAAATAAAGAACGAAACTACAGTTTTCTTTGATAGTCCAATGGCTGAAAAAGCCACCGTAATTTTCGAAAAATATTATCAACTTTATAATCAGGAACTAAAAGATGACTATAAAAATGGTGATCCATTTCATTTTCCCGGTTTAAATGTGATTGAAGATTACACTCAAAGTCGGGGAATAGAGAAATATCGAGGTCCAAAAATAATTATTGCTGGAAGCGGCATGATGACTGGTGGCCGAATTTTGGACCACGCCAAAACATATTTACCTCAAAATGACACCAGGTTATTAATAGTCGGGTATCAGGCAGAAGGCACATTGGGAAGATTTATCCTTGATGGACAGAAAAATGTCAAAATTGAAGGCACACCGGTTTCCATCAAAGCGACCATAAATGACATTCAGACCATGAGTTCTCATGCCGATTACCCGAAACTACTCCGTTGGCTAAAAGCCATTTCCGGGGTTAAAAAGGTCTTTTTAACCCATGGGGAAGACGGACCACGCACCGCCTTAGTAGAAAGAATTAAATCGGAGCTAGGAATCAGCGATATCACCTTACCCATCTTTAACCAAGAAGTGGTTATTTAGGGTATTAATCCTATAGTCTATTGATAAATAGGGGAGTGTGTGGTACACTCTGCCTTGCAGATTTAAATTCGTAAATCTGTTTAGATTTGATATCGTTTTTTAAAAGGGAATCAAAGATTAAGATACTCCTACATATTTTTTAGCTTCGTATCTTTCTTCGATTTTAATTCGTTTCTCATTTAGGCAGATTTATTGGTTTAAATTTAATATTGCTATGTATCAAAAAAACTTTTCCAGAAGTCCATATCCCAGAAACCGAGCTGACGCTGCGAGACGGCAAAATGCCCGGTTTCAAAGCCGCGGCCCCAATAGACAGTCAATTAATTCGGCCAATTATGTTAGCCGACCAATTGGAGAGACTATTAAAGAAGAATATGTTGCCAAAAATAGATTTGCCGATTTTTTGATTGTTGAGGAATTGAAGCAAAATATATTGGGGCGTGGCTATGAAGTTCCCACTCCTATTCAAGATCAAACAATCCCAGAGATTTTAAACGGTCGTGATGTGGTGGGAATTGCCAACACAGGATCGGGGAAAACAGCCGCGTTCTTAATTCCCATTATTAATAAAATAATCAAAAATTCGTTTGAGAAGGCCCTCATTATGGTCCCAACTCGGGAATTAGCAGCTCAAATTAGTGACGAATTGAAGTCATTTTCTCAAAACATTCGCCTTACTAAAGTTTTATGTATCGGTGGAGCCAGCATGAATCAACAGGTTTATGCTTTAAGGTCTAATCCAAATGTAATTATCGGTACTCCCGGCAGGCTAAAGGATTTAATTAATCGTCGTTTAATTAATATGTCTCAGATTAAAACTGTAGTTCTTGATGAAGTCGATCGCATGGTAGACATTGGCTTTATTCGTGACATGGAATATATTCTGGGACTATTGCCTCACGAACGACAGTCACTTTTTTTCTCAGCCACTGTTTCCCCCCAAATTGCCGGAATAATTAAATCATTTTCTAATGACCCATTAACTATTTCCGTAAAAACTCACGAAACTGCAGCCAATGTAGAACAAGATATTATTAAGGTTCGTGATGCTGGAGATAAGATGGAGAAATTACACGCCATGTTGAGACAAGAAGAATTTAAAAAAGTTCTCATTTTCGGCCGCACCAAATGGGGAGTAGAAAAATTATCAAACTCACTTACTCAAAATGGATTTCTCGCTACATCTATTCATGGCAATAAATCGCAAGGTCAACGTCAAAGAGCACTGATGGAATTTAAACAAAATAGATTACAAATTTTGGTTGCGACTGACGTTGCTGCTCGAGGCTTAGATATCGAAGATGTGTCTCATGTGATTAATTTCGATGAGCCCGCTACCTATACTGATTATGTTCACCGAATTGGTCGAACCGGACGAGGGAACAAATTGGGGAAAGCCTTAACTTTTGTGATGTAGTACTCCTAAAAAGAATTCCAAAGCACTTGATTAGTAACCTCATGGTGATAAATTACTTCAGATGTTTTAATTAGTGTTCCTAATTCCACCGGGCTTCGATCCGCAGCTGCTTGTTTGTAAGAAACGTATTTTTCTTTATTTACTGGTCCTAATATTTTGTCTAAAAAGTCACAACTTTTGTAAAGACGAATGGCATCATTAATTGTTCCCGGGAGATAGCGTACTCGCTCTCTTTTGTCACTATCTTGAACTAGTTTATCGCCTTCTAATCCAGTACGTAATAATGCATATAAAACTAAATACGGATTCGCATCTGGCCCAACAGAACGAACTTCAATACGAGCGCTTTTTTCGTTTGCCACCGGAATACGGATCATCGAACCTCGATCATTAGCAGAAACTTTAATTTGATTTGGTGCTTCGAAATGTGGATCTAATCTTCGATATGCGTTAACACTTGAATTAAATATTAAACAAATGTCAGCAGCATAATTTAATATTCTGGAGATAAAATCCCAGGCTTCTTTAGATATGCCGTCTTCCCCATTTTTTTGATAAAAAATATTTTTTCCATTTTTGGCTAAAGAAAGATTAATGTGCATTCCATTGCCATTAATTCCAACCACTGGTTTTGGAAAAAAACAAGCTGTGAGACCCATGTTAGCGGCGACTTGACGACAGACAAGTTTATAGAGCATGATTTGGTCACAAGTTCGAAGTACTTCGTTGTAAGCAAAGTTCATTTCAAATTGAGACGGTGCCACTTCAGGATGGTCTTTTTCATTTTTAAATCCCATGGCTCGTTGGGCTTCTGCACACGCATCAATGAATCGACGGAGTTTATCGAGCGGTAAGGAATGAAAATACCCTCCCAAAGAAATTAATTTAAATCCGATTTTCTCATCAAAATTCTGTTCGGCGCTAACACCATCAATTAAAAATCCCTCTACTTCTGCCGACACGTTGGCCACTAATCCTTTTTTGCCTAAATCTTGAGTAAATCGTTGAAGAAGTCCGCGAAAATCAGATTCATAGGGTGTGCGGTCACGATTTAAAACATTAGCAAACATGATGACTTTTCCTGGTCCAAAGATGTCTGCTGGTAACCAACGAAAACTGGGCCAATCAATTTCCAAACGAAGATCAGATTCTTTTTGAGCTGTAAATCCGCGCACTGATGATCCATCAAAGGTTAAATTATTGGTCGATTCGAGAAGGAATTTTTTGTCGTAGTCCAGCATATGAAGTTTTCCTTCAATGTTGGCAAAACAAATTGTGATCGCTTTAATCCTCTTTTCCTTAAGAAGATAGGTGCGATACTCTTTTTCTAGTTCGGCAGTGGGGAGAGTTTCAGCCTTACTTATCGCTTTAAGATTCATTTCCTCCAGAGAGTCATAAGGAATTTCTAAGAAGTTTTTAAGATTAATATTATCTACCATAACATAATTTAATAGAGAATTAATATAAAAGTAACAATTTATATATTAATTGTCAATATAATAATTAGCCCTTGTTGTCTGTCATAATTTTCGTGTATATTAATGTCCATGGACGATAAAGATCAAACAATAGTTGAGGGAGAGGTAGTTGCCCCAGCAGCGGATAAACCTGGTGCCGATGTGTTGCTTTCTATTACCCAATTAATCCAAAATTATATTGTTTCCTCTGAAAGAGATCAGAAAGAACTGTCAGCCCATCGACAAATGTTGGAAGACGCGTTTAATAATGATGCCACATATAAGGAACATGCTGATAAAGCACGAGAAGCAGCCAAAATTAAAGCTGCTACAAAAGCACAAATTATGAAGCAACCTCAACTGCAACAATTGGTGGCAAAAGTTAAGGAATTGTCACTTTCTTTAAAAGAGAGCAAAGAGTCACTTTCGGAATATCTTCAGGAATACGCTAGAATTACTGGCCAGCGTCAGATTGAGGGAGTTGATGGTGAAATAAACGAAATAGTCTATCTCGCGAAATTAATTAAAACTCATTCTTCCAGAAAATAGAGGCCTCTAATTTTTTTCGGAATTTTCGAAAAGATTAAAAATTTGGTCTTCCAGTTCAAAAAAGTCTTTTGATCTTAAATTTCTCGGACGATCCAGGTGATTAATAAAGATTCTTTCGATGTGTCCAGGGGTTGAATTCATCACGGCAATTCTGTCGGAAAGTTGAATCGCCTCGCTAATTAGATGAGTGATCATGATAACGGTTATTTCTCTTTTTCTCCAAACAGAAAGTAACAATTTTCTCAACGCTTTGGCGGTAAATTCATCCAAAGAAGAAAACGGCTCGTCCAAAAGAAGCACATTGGGATTGATGGCTAGTGCTCGAGCGATTCCGACTCTTTGTTTCATTCCACCGGAAAGTTCTTTGGGATGTTTATCCTCAAAACCTGTTAAACCCATCTCGCCAATTAGCTCTTTAATTAATTTTTTGTGTTTAGGTATTAAATCACCGGTCATTTTTAATCCAAACTCTATATTTTGATAGACGGTTAAATAAGGAAACAAAGCATAATTTTGAAAAACAAAACCGATTCTCGGAGTTTTTGCCCAAATCAAATGTCCATGTGTGGATGGTTCTAGCCCTGCGATTATTCGCAACAATGTGGATTTTCCACATCCCGAAGGTCCAACTAGAGTGAAAAATTCACCCTCCCCGACTTCAAAAGTAACCGGTTTTAAAGCCGTTATTTTTCCAGTTTCTAACAAAAAATTTTTAGTGATATTTTGTACTTTAAGCATCTTGTTGATATTTTGTGGTTATATTTAACAATGGTAGCCAGATATATTTATTTAGAATGAACAACAAAGCCAAAAGAAGCACAACACCAATGGCTAGAACTGAATTATTATTTTGTGAGGCTGAATCAGCCAAATAAGTTCCTACCCCAGGCAGATTTACAATGATTTCGGCTGCAATTATTGCTTCCCAAGCTTCTCCCCAAGCAACAATTGATCCCGTAACAACGGCCGGGGCCAAAAGCGGAACCAGAACATGGAAAAGTAATTTTACCCCTCTTGCTCCAAATGCTTGAGCAGCATCTAAGAGGTCTGATCTAATTTGTTTTTGAGCCGATAGCAAGGTAAATAGAATTGGCCAAATCATGGTCACAATGAGGATAAGAATAGTTACCATAGCCGTCTTACCAAACCAAACTACTAGTACAGGAAATAACGCGAACGAGGGAAAACTTTGCAAGACATCTAAAATGGGAACAACGCTGGCTTCAATTTTTGGAGATATTCCGACTAATAAGGAAACAATCACTGCCAAAATTAAGGCAATAAAGTAAGCGATAGAAACACGAGAAAGACTTTCAATAAATCCCCCAAAAAATCTGGTGGCATCTAGAGTCGTAAATCCCAAGACTAAAATTAGTGACAATGCGATTAAAGTGACAATTAATGAAACGATATGAGCGTGTTTTTGTCGTCGAACCAAACTAAGCGAATGGGTATATCTCATGAAACTATTATATATACACTGCAAATATTATGGCCAGAGGTGACTATTGGAGGTAAGAAGAAATTTTTTCCGCAAACTGTTCTGTCGAATAGTGACCCTTAATGATGTAATCCATAGCACCTAATGATTTGGCTTTATCTCGATCTTCAGATCGAGACAGATTGGAGGAAATAATGACTGGAATTTGGTTGATTTCTGGATTATTTTTAATTTGTTGTAGAGTGGTAAACCCATCTTGATCAGGCAACATGAGATCTAGAATAACTAGATCTGGTTTTGTTTCTAAACAAACCCGTAGCCCATCCTTACCTTCCAAGACTGTTATTACCTTAACATCTCTTTGGGTTAAGGCATTCTCATAGGTTTTGGCTAACTGTTCATCATCCTCGACAATTAAAATAGTTTTCATAGTTGCATTATAGTATAGTTTTTCTCTATTGTGCCTAGCGACATTCATTGGTAAAATTAAACGTGTCAAAAAAGGAATATTTTTTAGTCTAAAATAACAGTATGCATATTTCACTGACAGCTCAGACACTTTTTATGATTGGCAGTTTTCCAGTGACCAATTCTTTGTTGACGTCCTGGTTTGTCATTCTAGTTTTAATTATTAGTGCTGTTATTGTGGGAACAAAATTCCAGAAACTTCCTTCCGGTTTACAGCAACTTTTTGAGTTAGTTTATGAAATGGTGGAAGATTTGGCCGTCAGTATTAGTGGTGAAAAAGGAAAAAAATTTACTCCACTAGCTGTAACTATGTTTCTTTACATAATTCTTTCTAATTGGATGGGTTTAATTCCCGGAGTCGGATCAGTCGGGGTGAAAATAATGGAGCACGGTGAAGAAGCCTTTGTTCCGATTGTTCGTTCAGGAACGGCAGATTTGAATACTACTGTTGCTTTAGCGCTTATTAGTGTAGTAGCAGCTCAGTTTTTAGGCGTTCGTTCTTCTGGTTTAGTTGGTCATCTAAAACATTTTATTAATCCCATGGAAATAGTATCTGAATTATCAAAAATTCTTTCTTTTTCCTTTCGTCTTTTTGGTAATGTGTTCGCTGGGGAAGTACTTTTAGCAGCTGGGGCGAGTATGTTAATATTAGTCACTGGAGTCCAAAAACCTTGGTTTGGAGTTCCCGGCGGTATAATCCAGTTGCCGTTTATTCTGTTAGAAGTGTTGGTCGGTTTTATTCAAGCATTTGTTTTTGCTGCTCTGACGTTGGTGTTTATTGGAGTATTCACTCAACACAGCAAAAATCATTAAAGAAAGAGGTGATATATCTATGGAACAAACAAAAGCAGTTTTAGATTTAGTTCCACTCGCCAAAGCTTTAGCTATTGGTTTGGGTGCAATGGGACCAGGAATTGGAATTGGGTTGATCGGCGCCAAGGCTGTTGAAGCTATTGGACGAAATCCTGAAGCTCAAGGACCAATCCGAACAATGGCTATTTTAGCTATTAGCTTTACAGAAGCCGTTGTTATTTACGCCTTAGTTATTTCGTTAATTTTAAAATAAGGACCTTTGTCTCGTCGGGTATTTTTGATGGATCGTAAATTAACAGATCCTTCTTTTTTTCCCGAGGTAACAATTTAATATTATGGAAGTTTTTCAAACATTAGGGATTAACCCAGTTTTAGTGATCGCTCAAATAGTGAGTTTCTCGATCTTGCTTTTTGTGCTCAACAAGTTTCTTTATAAGAAAATTCAAACTGCTCTCGAAGAGAGGCGGGATTCTGTTCGTATAACCTTGGAAAAGCAAGGGGAAATGGAAAGAAGATTGCTGTCCATGGAGGAAGAACAGAAAGTTATGAAGAAAAAAGCTCAAATTGAGGCTAGAGAAGCAATGAATGAGGCAAAAAAATCAGCCGAAGACGCCAAAAAACAAATTTTGGCTGAAGCAGAAGTAAAAGGTAAAAGATTAGTGGATTCAGCTCGTGAGAGGATAGATCAAGAGGTAGCTCAAGCTCAAGACCATTTAAAAAATCAGGCCGGAATTTTAGCAAGAGAAATTGCTCAGAAGGTTTTAACCGAAAAATCATCTGGCTCTGATTTTCAAAAAGGTGAATTAGAAAAAAGTCTCGATGAACTGAAAACTATTAAAAAGAAACGTGCTTAAAAAAAATATTTCTTCCAGTAAATCAGAGAAGTACAGAGAGTCTGAGATTTTGGCTCAGGGTTTTTTAGATCATCTAACAAATACTGAAAAAATACATTTACTTGGTGAGATAGTCGAGATTTTACAAAAAGAAGTACGCGCAACACATGCTCAGATTAAAGTAGTTAGTGCTGTTGAACTTTCAGAAAAGGAAAAAGAAGCAGTAGCTAATCTATTTGAAGGTGAAATTCATCAGTCGGGGGACATCAAATTTGAAGTCGACCCAAAAATTATTGGTGGATTAAAAATTTTTCAAGGCGATAGTGTGATTGATCTTTCTACAATTGGAAAATTAGACATTCTTTCGTCACAAATATAAATATGGATAAAAATGTCATCGCCAAAGCCATTGAGGAACAAATCGAAAGTCTGAGAAAGGCCAAAGTTGATGTGCGACCTGTTCCTACAGGTCACGTAGAGTCAATTTCTGATGGAGTGGCTGTTCTTTCCGGTTTATCGGCTGGAATGATGGGTGAACTAATTGAGTTTGGTGATGGAGTTATGGGAATGATTCTAAATTTAAAAGAATCTGAGGTGGGAGCAGTTATTCTGGGTGATTATTCCAACATTAAGCAGGGTGATGAAGTTAGAGCGACCGGAAAAATTTTGACTACTCCAGCTTCATTTGAATTTTTGGGACGAGTTTTAAATCCCCTAATGCAACCTGTGGATGGAAAAGGAAAAGTTAAAGCGACAAAAGATCAAATGGATATGCCGGTGGAAAAAATTGCCCCCGGAGTGATTAAAAGACAAGATGTGCGGACCCCGTTACAAACAGGAATAAAAGCGATTGACGCTTTAGTGCCCATTGGCCGAGGACAAAGACAATTAATTATTGGTGATCGTGGCATTGGGAAAAGTGCTCTGGCTGTTGATGCCATTATTAATCAAGCCAGACTAAATAAACAAATCGAAGATGGCGGCAAGGGGAAAAATAAAAGAGTTTTATCCATCTATGTTGCTATCGGGCAAAAACAATCCAAGGTAGCTCAAGTTGTGGCCAAGTTAGAAGAAATGGATGCCTTAAGTGATTGTGTCGTAGTGGCGGCTGCAGCTTCAGACGCTGCTAGCTTGCAATATTTAGCTCCCTTTACTGCGACTGCTTTAGCTGAGTATTTTATGGAAAAGGGTGAAGATGTTCTCATTGTTTATGATGATCTTTCTAAACACGCTTGGGCCTATCGAGAGATTTCTCTTTTGTTGCGTCGTCCTTCCGGTCGGGAAGCCTATCCAGGAGATATCTTCTATCTTCATTCTAGACTTTTGGAACGCGCTGCCAGAATGAGTGAGGCTAATGGGGGCGGTTCAATTACTGCTCTTCCCATTATTGAAACTTTAGCAGGTGATATTTCTGCCTACATTCCAACGAACGTGATTTCTATCACCGATGGTCAAATTTATTTGGAACCGGATTTGTTTTATTCAGGAATTAGACCTTCAATTTCAGTCGGGTTATCGGTTTCTCGCGTGGGTGGAGATGCACAAATCAAAGCCATGAAACAAGTGGCTGGAACTTTAAAAATGGATTTAGCACAATATCGAGAATTAGCAGCCTTTGCTCAGTTTGGTTCTGACTTGGATGAAGCGACTCAAAAAAGATTAGATCGGGGCAAGAAAATGACGGAGATTTTAAAACAGGCTCAATTTGACCCGATGCCTGTCGAAACACAAATTGTTTCCATCTGGGCTGGAGCAAGAGGACATTTAGATACTGTTGATATTACCCAACTGAATGATTTCATAAATGCCTTTTTAAAAATATTGGAAAAAACTCCTCTCTTAAAATCAATTCGAGATGAAAAGATTTTGACACCAGAAATTGAAGAGAAACTAACTAAAGAAGTTTTTAAAGCTAAGGAAAAGTTTATCTAGAAATTTTTATGGCAGCAACAAGAGCAATCAAAAGAAGAATTAGAACGGCCAAAAACATTGGTCAGGTTACTCGTGCGCTCGAAATGGTCTCAGCCGTAAAAATGCGTAAGGCACAACAAATGGCACTTTCGGGAAGATTATATATTGACGAACTAGAAAAAATGCTTCGGGTATTGGCAGGTAAAAGAGAATTGGATAGCCATGACTATCTTTCCTTCCCGAAGGAAATAAAAAATGTCACCGTCTTAGTAATTGGTCCGCAAAAGGGTCTCGCGGGCGCATTAATCACTAATTTGACTAGATCAGTTCTGAGATTTTTGGATGATGCGAGTAAAAAAGAAAATTTAGCTGAATCTCTTTTTAATTCTGACGAAAAGACCACAATTGTGCCGATAAATGCCACCAATGCAAAAATTAATTTTGTATCCGTAGGTAAAAAAGGGAAAGATATAACCAGATATGCCAAGAAGGAAGTTTTGGCTGAGTTTGGGCAATTAGGAAAACAGCATACAGCAGGGACAATTAGGCCAATTGCCGACTTTTTAGTTGAACTTTTTAAGTCCAAAAAAACAGATTTAATCTTTGTTGCGTATAGCCATTTCGTTAATACTGTCAGTCAAAAAGCTGTCGTCCGTCAATTTTTGCCAGTTTTGCCGTTTAAGAAACAGTCTGAACAAAATAGCATGGACCAAAATATACTTTTTGAACCATCTGCTGAACAAGTGTTAGACTCACTTTTTGTTCGTTACAGCGAGGCATTTTTATATCAACTAGTACTGGAAAGTTTGGCCAGTGAACACAGTGCCCGAATGGTAGCGATGAAAAATGCTCATGATAACGCGGTAGATATCATCGGTGAGCTAACGTTAAATTATAATAAGGCGCGACAAAATTTGATTACGTCAGAATTAGCAGATATAGTAAGTAGTTCGTTAGTAGTAGCTTAACAATATGAAAGGAAAAATTATTCAAGTTATTGGTCCAGTTGTCGACGTCAGGTTTGAAGATTACGCACCGAAGGTATATACCGCCCTAAAAGTTGGAAATTTAACCTTGGAGGTTGAACAAATTTTGGGTGATGGTAAGGTGCGAACCGTGGCTATGGATCAGACTGAGGGGTTAAAGCGTGGTATGGAAGTAGTGAGTACTGATGCTCCCATCTCTGTTCCAGTAGGTAGCGAAACACTAGGTAGAATTTTTAATGTTTTGGGAGAAGTCATTGATGAAGGTAAAGAACTTTCTAGCAAAGTAAAATTATCTCCAATCCATAAATCAGCTCCGAAATTTACCGATCTTACTTCTAATATTGAAGTTTTGGAAACCGGAATAAAAGTTATTGATCTTATCTCGCCCTTTTCCAAGGGTGGTAAAATTGCCGCTTTTGGTGGTGCTGGAACTGGAAAGACAGTTATTATCATGGAGCTAATTAGAAATATTGCCATTGAACACAAGGGTCATTCTGTTTTTGCCGGAGTGGGTGAAAGAACTCGAGAAGGAACGCAACTTTATCGAGAATTAGGTGAGGGTAGAGTTTTAGACAAGACAGCGATGGTTTTTGGACAGATGAATGAGCCGCCAGGGGCCAGACTTAGGGTCGCCTTGTCAGCTTTAACAATGGCCGAATATTTCCGAGATGAAGCGGGCGAAGATGTGCTTTTGTTTATCGATAATATGTTCCGTTTTGCCCAAGCAGGTTCAGAAGTATCTGCTCTTCTGGGAAGAATTCCGTCAGCCGTGGGATACCAACCAACATTAGCGGCAGAAATGGGTGCTTTGCAAGAACGAATTACTTCAACAAACAAAGGTTCCATTACCTCGATTCAGGCTGTTTATGTGCCAGCTGATGATTATACTGATCCGGCACCAGTGGCTACATTTACCCATTTGGATAGCACGATTTCACTAGAACGGTCTTTGGCAGAACAGGCGTTGTTCCCTGCCGTTGATCCTTTGACTTCAGCTTCCAGGATTATGGACCCCAATATTTTGGGTGAAAAACATTATATGGCAGCTCGGGGAGTACAAAAAGTTTTGCAACGCTATAAAGACCTTCAAGACATTATTGCTATTTTAGGAGTGGACGAACTTTCTGATGAAGATAAGTTAGCCGTCTCTCGTGCCAGAAAAATTCAGCGATTTTTGACTCAACCGTTCTTTGTGGCAGAACAATTTACAGGACGTGCTGGTCAATTCGTTCGACTGGAAGATACGATTGATGGATTCCAAAAAATAATCGATGGGGAATTAGATCACATTTCTGAAGACCATTTTTATATGAAGGGTGGACTTGACCAAGTAGTGGAAAGTTTTGAACAAGCAGGTAAAGAAAAAAGTAAATAATAAGCAATGCTCCAATTTACATTAACGGTTGTATCTCCGGAAAAGAAGATTCTCGGTGGGGAATTTAGTTCATTGACAGTGACAACTAACTCCGGGGAGATAACAATCCTTCCGAATCATGCCCCTTTATTTGCTACTTTAAAACCTGGTCAAGCAATTGCGGTAAATAGTGCCGGCGCTACCCATTTAGCCATTACAGGCGGTTTTATTAGTGTTCACAAAAATCAGGTTCAGTTACTGGTAGATTTTGCGATTAAAAGTGAGGAGATCGATCAAAACATAGTGGAGCAAGCTAAAAAACGAGCAGAAGAAATATTAGCGCTTGGTGATAAACTAGATCCGGCCTCGATTGATGCTCGAGCAGAGTTGGTTAAGGCCATTGTTCAACTTCGAGTAGCCCAGAAGAGAATTCATAATCGCGGATAAGTGCTACAATGACTTTGTGGACAGAGATCTTAATTTTTTTTGAGGTAATTCTCTTGACGGTGGTGCTGGGTTCGTTACTTGCTTTTTTTCTTTGGATGAATCTTACCCCCGGACATTTTCAACAGATTCCTTGCCAATGTAAAGTGGAATATGCGCCACTTCCCAAAAATAACATTACTTATTGCTCACAAGCATGTACAGATAAAAACGCCCCTTTCGATGATTTTTTGCTTTTAATTGCAAACCTGGACTTCTACAAGTAGCTTTATGAAATTTTAACTCCTACCCAATCTATTTGCGGAAAATAAGTTCGTACTTGAGCCCAGAACTTATCTGATAATGTGTTAGAAAATTTACCGAATTGTCCGCGTTCCGAATGGGCGCAAAGACGATTTTCCCATTCGTGTAGGACATCCATGATTGGACCTCCCGCCTTATTAAATTCATCCTGATTGGATTTGGGGTCAAGAGCATATCGATCATGAATTGGTTTAAATTGTTCAAACAACTCTTTATTTTCTTCCAACATTTGGGAAAAATATTGTTGATATTTAGTCATAATATTTCGACCTCCCTACTCTAACAAATTTGTTAACATAGTAAAGAGCGAAAAATGCCTAAGATAATTCTTACATTACTAGTTATTGGATTAATTGTTTTTGTGGGAGCCAGAGTAATCTCGCCTAAAATAATAAAATCTACCAAGGTGTTTCCTACTCCCAGTATCGCGCCGATAGTTAGCCCAATTCCCACTCCGGTGGAAATTACTCCCACTTTGGTTCCTACACCAACAATTGTCCCGAGTCCGGTAGCTACTCCCACAGTAGTTCCCGTTGTAGTTCCGGCGGTAACTTCCCCCACGCCAGTAGTTTCAGGATTAGTACAAATGCCCGGTGATGGATATCATTCTGGAACTGTTAAAACTGCTGACGGAAATTTTTCCTTGACCTGTGTTGGCGGTAATCGGCGTTCTATGCGGGTGGTAACCGATTCTGCATCAGAAAACGATTGTAAAAATGATTGTCCGGTAATGGGTGTGGCTGACTACGCCTCCCGAAATAATGGTTTTGCGGCGATGAATGGAATGTATTTTTGCCCTGCTGATTATCCATCTTGTGCGGATAAGAAAAACTCTTTTGACACTTTATTTTTTAACTCGAGAGTAAAAAGATATTTAAATTCTGATAATAATGTCTATAGTGTTATCCCATTTTTCGTTGTTTTAAACGGTGGAGATACGAGGTTTATGGGAAAAACTTTAGAGTGGGGACGAGATACTAATATTCAAGCAGGAATTGCGGGCAATCCTATGTTGGTTGCCGGCGGAAGAAATGTGGTCGGAGAATATTCAATTGACGACAAACAAAGAAATGGTCTTGGACCTAAGGGGGCAGTGGTTCGCAAGGGCGATTTACTATATCTTTGTGTGGTGAGTTCGGCCACGGTGCCACAAACAGCGGGGGTATACACGACATTGGGGGCCGATGAAGCCATGAACATTGATGGAGGAGGTTCGGCTGCAATGTGGGTTAATGGAAGATATATTTTCGGTCCGGGTCGTAATCTTCCCAATGCCATTATTTTTGCGCACTAATATCTCGGTGATTTACACGTACTTTTTTGTGTTCTAATATAAGTTGATGGGTCGATTTTTGCCATTATTTTTAGGTGTTCTGGCTTTGTTATTCGTTGGATTATTCCAAAATCAAATTTATAGTGCTTCGCAATTTTTGCGTTACGCTAATTCTCCTACAAAAAACGAACTAGATTCAAAAGCTTTTGTTGACAGAATTTTATCGTCCGATGGAAAGTTTGATCCGTTAGCAAAACAGGGTGTTTGGGATAATAAGCCAGTTTCTGTTCCCGGACTAGAATTAATTAGTCTTCTTAACAAACCAGTGAGTAATGTTCTAGGGGACAATGCTGAAAAAAAATGGATCGAAATCGATTTGACCACTCAACATATTTATGCTCACGAGGGCAACAACGTCGCTTTTGATTTTCCTATCAGTTCAGGATTACCTTGGACACCGACAGTAACTGGTGAATTCTATATTTGGGCTAAAGTTAAATCCCAACGAATGACCGGTGGGTCTGTTGTAAATGGAAGCTATTATGACCTTCCAAACGTAGTTTTTGTGCAATATTTTCACAACGGATATGGAATACATGGAGCCTATTGGCACAATGATTTTGGCCATCCCCGGTCACATGGTTGCGTCAACATAAGTAACGATAATGCTAAAAGATTATTTGATTGGACCGAACCAACTTTAGGACCAAAAGAATATGCTCGCTACATGATTAAACCAGAAGAGTCCATAAGGGTAGTGGTTCACGGAGTCACTCCGACGCAATTAAATTAATTCTTCTCTAATTTTTTTTAACGCCGCTTCGTCAACTATCGAAACTCCCCAAACCTTAGGATTAAGTTTTTTTAATATTGAAATTTTTTTCTTAATCTCTTCTTGTAAAAATAAATCAGTTTTGGTGAGGAGGATGATCTCTGGTTTTAAAAGTAGTTCCGGATTAAACTCGTTAAGTTCCTTGCGAACTACTTCGTAATCTTGTTTTACATTTTGTGACTCTGAAGAAATACAGTGAAACAGAAGATTCACTTTTTCGATGTGTTTTAAAAATCTAATTCCTAATCCCTTACCTGTTGCTGCCCCTTCAATTAAGCCGGGAATATCAGCAATAATTTTGTCATTAATGGCACCAAGATTGGGTTCTAAAGTGGTAAATGGATAATTACCCACTTTTGCCTGGGCATTAGTAAGTTCATTCAATAAACTGGTTTTTCCAGCATTGGGCAGGCCGATTAGACCATAGTCAGCAATTAATCGCAGAGTTAACTTAAATTCTTTCAGTTCACCCGGTCTACCTCCTTGGGCTTTCATTGGGGTAGTATTCCGAGCAGATTTTAAATCATGATTACCTTGACCTCCTATACCGCCTTTACAGACTAACACCCTCTGGGACAAATCAGTTAACTCTATTGTTTCACCAGTGTTAATTTCGACCAAAGTTGTTCCCAAGGGTAGTGATAAGGAAATATCTTGGCCATTATGACCCGATTTTTGATTACTTTGGCCGGCATCTCCATTGTGAGCAGTAAAGGACTTTTTTTGAGAAAACTGGCCCAGACTGTAGATGTCAGAATTTACAGTTAAATAAACATCCCCGCCACGACCGCCATTCCCTCCATCTGGCCCGCCCATAAATGGAAAGAATGAGACTTTTCCTGGTCCGCCGTGGCCGCCAGATAGGGTTATTTGGACTTCATCAATTAGCATGGTGGAGATCAGATTATATCACTTAGTTGACATGAGATCCGGATTGACCCTAAGATGGATAGGTGAAGAGACCGCACTCACTTGTTTCCGGTTTTGCCCACGTTTTAGTTTTGATTTTAGTCGCTGGGTTGGTGGGTGTGCTTGGTATTAGTTTATCTCAACTAGCCCATCAGCCAAGAAATATTCAACCCATAGAGCAAAGCGTATTATCTGCTAAATCTGACAGTGAAATCGAAACAGAAAATGAGGAGATTGATTCCCCTTCGGACGATAGTTTGTCAAATCACAATAAGGAGAACAGGCTAGAATTAGGTGACAAAAAACCTGTTGACGAGTCTTTTAATGCTTCCCAATCAGCAAACACGGAGCGAATGATTTCTCCCGCTCAAGTCATTAATGCATCTAACGAAAAGGACACACAAACAAAAATTAGTGACGTGCAACTTGTGCCGGACAAAAATAAAATTGGGGAAAATGTGTTTCGAGTGGTTGGTGTAAAGACCGGGTTAATCTTTGGTTTAATTCCTGTTACCTCGGCTTTTGAAAAGGATGTTGATTCACTAACAGGTGAAGTAATTAGAGTTCAGGAGCCAGCCTGGTGGAAGTTAATTAGTCCGTTTCTGAAATAGTAGGTTTTTTGTTTTTGAGTAAATCTTCAAATATACGTGGGCAGTGAGGACGGAAATAATAAAACTAAAAGCAACTATCGATAAAAGTGACAGCTTATTGGTAAGTGGTATTAAACCAGCAATAATTCGTACGATAATTGTGTGGCACAGATAAACTATATAGGAAATTTTTCCCACATATCCCATTCCTTTTCGAATTACTCCGGGAATATATAACAGGTTATCTCTAAACAAAATAGCTGTCGATATTAATGCCGAAGCATAGAATAAAACCGAAAGTCGTGTCGATCTGGTGGCATTAATGATGAGTCCGCTATCAGTAAAAATGTGCCAGCTATCCTGATATGCCAATATCAGTCCGCAACTACTAACTAAAATTCCAATCAGAAGCCAGTGAGTTTTAACTCTCGTAATCTTTGTAAGATAAATTCCCAAGACAAAATAGAAAATCCAGCTAATAAAAAAAATATATTGAGTCTGATCTGTCCAGAATTTATTCTGCGAATTATTTGTGAGGAAGTGATACCAACCCACTTCTAAAAGACATGTTAATGCCAATACTATTTTGGGAAATCTACTAGCAACACGATATATTATCGGGAAAAGGATATAGAGAGAGGCAATCATGGGGACAAAATAGAGATGATAGTCAGCCTTTCCTAGAAGGAAAACTGACCAAAGCGGGTAGTCATGAACATAGTTTGGCCACGTACCTAAGAAAATAATAAATAAGTAAATAAGGATGCTCCAGATTAAATAATCAGGAATAAGTCTTAATACTCGTCTTGTATAAAAATCTTTCCAGGAATAATTTTTCACCTGAACACTTTTTGTAAGGGTATATCCAGATATTGCCACGAAAAGTGGAACAGTAAAACGAAATAATTGATCGAGTAGTAATATAAATTTCCACCCCAAACTATTAAGCGGAAAAAAATAAAACGAAGGAGCAATGGTATGTATCCCGATAACTGCCGCTATGGCAAAGAATCTAAGAAGATCAATAGTTTGATCTCTAGAGGGCATTTTGTTTAAGAAGAATTTTATATATTACTGTCATAAGATATAAAGAACCGCTAACGATTGTAATTTTTTTATTAGCAATTGATAGGGCGGCTTTAAATGCATTTTCGGGGTCAGAAATAATTTGGTAATCAGTAAGATTATATTTATGGACTATTTTCTTAATTTTATCAACTGAATAGGAAAGTGATGCATATCCTTGAGTCTCTTTTTGGTCGGTAAAAGTAGTGAAGATTATCTGCTGTGCCAGGGGAACAATTTTTTGTATCATTTTTTCCACGTCTTTATCATATTTAAAAGCCAACAAAAAAATAAATTTTTGATTTGGAAACAGGTTGGTCAAGCTTTTACATAGTGACGAAATTTTCTGTAAATTATGGGCACCATCAAGGACTATCTTATGTGAATTTATTATTTTTATGTCAAATCTGCCGGGAAAATATGCCGATTTAAAAGTTTGACGTAATGCCTGGGTATTAATAGCAAAACTATCGCGCAGTGAGAGCAATTTTGTGGTAGCGATAGCGAGCGAAGAATTTTCTGCTTGGAATGATCCGTGGAGTGAGGATTCAATTTCAGGAAGATTTAGATCCATAAAATTATAATTAAACACAATTCCATTCTCAGACTCTTTAATTTTTGAGTAATTTATTGATGGGGTAATATAGTGAAGTGTTGTGTGTTTTTCTTTGGCCACACTTTCAAAGACATTATTTATTGATTTGTTTTGAAAAATTGTAATTGCCTGACTTTGGTTATTAATTATCATTGCTTTTTGCCAAGCAATTTCCGGTAGAGTTTTACCTAAAATTTTTATGTGATCATGTCCAATTCTGGTGATAATAGAAACCTTATCTGATCGGTCGACAACATTTGTTCCGTCTCTCCAGCCACCTAATCCTGTTTCGATAATCGCGTAATCAACTTTTTCCTTAAAAAATATATAGTAGGCAAGCGCCGTAGTTATTTCAAAATAAGTTGGCTCGCCCATTTCTAATTTCGTAACGTCTTGAATTACAGGGATAATTTCTTCTAAATACCTACAATATGTAGACTCCAAAAGAAGCTGATTGTTAATTTGGGCGCGTTCGCGGATATCTAACAGGTGAGGAGAAACTGTTAGCCCGGTTTTAAAACCTTGATCGGTTAATATTTTTGAGGTTAGATATGCGGTTGATCCCTTACCCGATGTTCCTGCAATATGAACGATTTTTAATTTATTTTGAGGAGTGCCCAAAAGATCCAATAATTTTTTTTGTCTATCCAGTCCGCGCTGTCCTGGATATTTATAGAATGCCCCGATAGGAATATAGTTAAAAAGAAAAGCTTGGGCCTGTTTAAGATTATGAATTGTTAGATTATTCATATCGGATGGCATCGATAGGACTTAAATTGGCGGCACTGCGTGCAGGGAAAACCCCAAAAATAATTCCAATTGCGGAGGAAACTCCCAATGCTAATGCAATAGATTCAATGCTGACATATGCCGGAAATAGTTTTTGGATCGCAAATGTAATTAACAATGCGAGGATGATAGCTAACAGTCCACCAAATAAAGAGAGAATTACTGACTCTACCAAAAATTGATAGAGGATATCACTTTTTCTTGCCCCAATTGCTCGCCTTATTCCTATTTCCTTAATTCTTTCCGTTACAGAAACATACATTATATTCATAATGCCAATTCCTCCAACAAGAAGTGAAATTGCCGCAATGGCAACAAGGACTGTGTTAAGAATATTAAAAATACCTGATATGGCATTTAAAATTTCTGTAGACTCAACGACTTGAAATTCATCTGATTTATATCTTTTTAAAAGAATTTCAGTGGCCTGGTCTTTTATTGTGGTAATGTCTTGATCGGAAACTGCCTTCAAAATGAATGTGGCGAATTTTTTGGCAGGGTTAAAAATATAGCCCGTCTTGTAGGGGATATAAACAAAAGAATCAAAGTCTGGTCCTCCAAAACCTCCACCACCCTTAGACTCAAGAACCCCAACAATTTTAAATGCTTGGCCGTCCATTTTGACGGATTTTTCCAAAGCATCACCAGAGGAACCAAAAAGTTTTTCTGCAATTTTTGGGCCAATAACCGCCACCTTTTTACGTCCATCATTGTCTTCTTTGCTAAAGTAACTTCCTAGAGCTAATGTTAAATTTCTTGCTGGAAAGATGTCCTCACTGGTTGTGTACATGCTCGTGTTTTCGTTATTACCATTAGCTGAAGCGGTCACTGGTTTGACGTACGCTGGGATAACATACTCTGCCACTGTGATCTTTTTCAAGTTAGCGTAGTCCTTTTCGTCGAAACTAATCGGATTGGCAAAAGAACTGGGATTAGAATTAAAGCTACCGTTTTTAACCACTTGCCCTGGTACAACTGCAAGAATGTTAGTTCCTAAACTTTCAAACTGGTTTTTTATATATAGTTTTAACCCGAGTCCAAAAGCTACTAAAAGAATTACCGATAGAACTCCAATTAAAATCCCTAATGATGTTAAAATCGTTCTCCCTTTATTTCGGGAAAAATCGAAAAGTGCGGCCTTGAGGATGAAAATTAGGTAATTCATATTATTTTACGATTTCTCCATCCTGGATTTTGATTGTTCTTTTTGTGATTTTAGCGATATTGGGATCATGTGTAACGATTACCACAGTGATTCCTTCGCTCCTATTTAATTCGATTAATAGATTAATTATCTCTTGACCTGTTTTAGAATCTAAGTTTCCGGTTGGTTCATCTGCCAAAATCAATTTCGGATTCATTATTAATGCTCGGGCAATTGCGACTCGTTGTTGTTGTCCTCCAGATATTCGATTAGGATATGAGTTTGCTTTGGAAAGAATTCCAAAACGATCCATGATTTGAGTTGCTTTATCATTAGGATTGTAGTCAAGTTTTTTATGACTATAAACCGCAGGAAGAAGAATATTTTCCCTGAGTGTAAGTTTATTAATTAAATTAAATTGTTGAAAAACGAAGCCAACAAATTCATTACGAATTGTTGACAGTGTGTTGTCGGAAACACCTTCAACATCTCTTCCTGTAACAATTACTTTACCCCTCGATGGTTTGTCTAGAAGGCCAATAATGTGCATCAGAGTGGATTTGCCTGAGCCAGAGGGGCCGATAATCGAACAGAATTCGCCCTGACTAATTTTTAGATTAATATTTTTTAAGGCAGTAAATGTTACATCGTTATCAACGGAGTATTCTTTCCAGACATTTTGAAGATCAATCATGGTTGACTCCCAACAGTTTCGTTCTCAGAAAGCCCTTCTAAAATTTCTGTTTGATTATCAAGAGTGTCCCCGGTTATAACTTCTTTTTTGGTAGGAACATTTTTAAGATATGTCCAGATATATTTTTTACCTTGATCAATTTTAATTAAATTTTTTGGTACGGCCAAAACATTTTTCTTCTCTTTCAGAACAAAAGAAATGTCACCGGTCATGCCAAATCGATAGCCTCCCTTTTCATCTAAGAGAACCTTAATTTCATATACTGTTCCCGATTCTCCTTCTTTGGGCATAAACCCAATTGAGGTAATTGTTCCACTAATTTTTCGATTGGGGAACGCGTCTAGTGACAAATTGCCAGTCATATTAGTTGCGAGATTGACTACATCCGTTTGGTCAGCTACGGCGGAAAAGTAAAGTGTTTTTGGATTAACTACCTCGAATGTTGCTTGGGTTGGTGTGCTGATATTTACACCCGCCACTGGAGAATCAATTTTTGTAATGATTCCTTCAATTGGTGTGGACAGATTAGCAAATTGTCTAGCAATATCTTGAATTTCAACATCCAAAACGGATGAATTTAGATCTAATTGGGCTTTATCTAAGGCGCGTTTAATAGGATCACTAATAACTAAATCTCGATAGGTATCTTTATTTACTTGGTCAAAATCATCTCTCGATTTTCCATAGGTATTAAGATATTTCTGCAATTGTTTTTGAATTGATCTTTGATCAAGACTAGCAATTATTTGATACTTTTGGACTACGTCTCCTTCTATAACTCCGATCCAAGAAATTAGTCCGCTTGTTTGAAACTGTAATTTTGCGTGTTCAGCAGCGTCAATGTGTCCAGAAAGGGAAATTTGTTCAGTAATATCCTGCCTTTTAACGGTGTAGGTTATTGGTTTTTTTGTTGTGGTATTACTCGAAATTTTTTGATATGCAAAAAATATTACCACTAAAATTATGAGCGCGACGACAATCCTTTTCCAGTTGTTTTTGAACTTTTGCATAACAGCCTATTTTACAACTTATGAGGTCAAAAAACATCCTACAAACCTAATTTATTGGTCTAAGAATGAGAAATCTGTTTCGCTTAAAACTATCTTTTAAGAGACTAATTTTCCAGTTTTGTTTAAAGTTTTCAAAATTTTTAATTTTATTGTCCGAATCTATTTCTAGAATAGCAAACCCGCTTGATTTTAGTTTAGTGGTTAGTTGGTCTAATAGATTATTAATTATTTTTAGTCCATCGACTCCGCCATCAAGGGCTAAGACTGGTTCAAAATTAATTACGGACCGATCTAATTTAGTAAGTCTAGAAGTGGGAATATATGGAAGATTGGCCACAATAAGATCACACCGAGAGTGTAAATCTAATAATAGGTCGGACTGGATAATCTCGTAATTTTCTCTTGGAATCTTGAATTTATTAATATTAATTTGAGCAACGTTCAATGCTTTTTCGGAAATATCAATAAATATTATTTTTGAATTAATGTTCAATTTTTGTAGTTCAAGGTAGATGGTAATGCCAATGCATCCAGACCCGGTTCCAACATCTGCGATAGTAATTAATTCATAATTAGTAGTCTGGAGTAGAAACTTGAGAGTTAAGTCGATTATTTCTTCTGTTTCGATTCTTGGAATTAGCGTGTTGTTGTTAACAATAAAATCCCGTCCCAGAAATTCGGCAAAACCAGTGATATATTCAATTGGAGTGTCGGAATTTAATTTCCAATCAATATCCTCTTCATCAAAGCCATGTTTAAGAAGTTGATTTTTTTCTAACGGAGTCAAAATTCTTGTCATTGTTAAGGGAATTTTACCAGATTAGGGGACGATGACTATGATTTAGCGGCTAAAACACGCTTCAGGGCGAGAATAAAGGCACCAGTGCGAAGGTCAACTTTTTCTTTTTGTCCTGCTTTAAAAACTTCTGTAGCAGCATTTTGCATTTTTAGTTTCAATTTATCATTGACTTGCTTTAATGACCATTTTTGTCCTTTAATATTTTGTAAATATTCAAAATAGGAAACTGTCACTCCACCTGAATTGGCGAGTACGTCGGGGATAACAGTAACTTTTTTTGAATGAAGGATTAAATCTGCTTCTGGTGCTGTTGGTCCGTTGGCCATTTCTAAGATCACTTTTGCTTTAATTTTTTCAGCATTATCTTTGCGAATCTGGTTTTCCAGTGCGGCGGGAACGATTATATCCACTGGGAGTTCTAGAAGTTCTTCACTGGTTATTTCTTCCAGATCAGAATCATGTGCGGCGGAAACTGAACCCAGGTCTTTTTTAACTTGCATAAACATATCTAAATCTAGTCCCTTTTTCCAAGTCGCGGAGTCTTTTTTAGCCAAAACACCACCTTGTGAATCAGAAATAGCAACAACTTTAAAACCATTTTTTGCTAGAAGTTTAGCAACAAAGAAACCAACATTACCAAAACCTTGCACGGCCACTGTTAATCCGTTTCCATTAATGCCAAGAAGCTTAAGAATGGTTAGAAGAACAAATACTCCACCTTGTCCTGTTGCTTGTTCACGACCTTGTGACCCGCCAAAATTTAGTGGTTTTCCTGTGTAGGTCGCTAATTGTTCGCCCTTCGTGTATTTAACCTTGCGTGCTTTTAAATCCTTACTTAGTTCTTCGCTTAACCAACGCATAATTTGACCATTGGTGTTTACATCTGGGGCAGGAATGTCAGTATAGGGGCCAACGAAAGGAGCAATGGCATGGCCAAAAGCCCTAGTTAATCGTTCTAACTCTTTTTCAGAAAGTTTTTTCGGGTCGACAATAATTCCTCCTTTTCCACCACCAAGGGGAAGATCGGCCACCGCATTTTTAATCGTCATCCAGAAGGATAGGGCCTTTACTTCGTCCATGGAAACTTGGGAGTGATAGCGAATTCCACCTTTGTATGGTCCTCGAGAAGAATCATATTGGACTCTAAATCCTTGGAAGACTTGGGTCTTTCCATTATCCATTAAGATTGGTAGTGAAACAGTAATGATTCTTTCCGGTTCTTCAAGCTTTTTCAAGAGCAACTCAATTTTTTCTCCTTGAAGATATTTTGAAGCAGTTTTTAATTGACCAAGTGCGTTTTCAAAAGGATTTTGCATTACAAACGGAAAGATACCACTTACTTTAAATATAGTCAAGATGTTACACTAATTACATATGAAACTAGGATCAACTCGTTCTCTTGAAGGTTTGAAACCTGTTTTAAAAAATAAGACTGTTACCAGTCCGGATCCAGTGTATTGGGTTTTTCCGGAATTATCACCAAGTGGACGATGGGTAAATTTGACAGTAATTGTCCCTGATCTAATCGATGGGGAATATCCCAAAACTTATGGTCATTATCATGGGGTGGACACATTAGAAACCTATCATTTAGTGGGGGGGAGTGGAATTTTGCAAATGCAAAAGAAGCATTTTGAGAATGGAGTTTTTATTCCAGAAATTGTTGATGAAGTATTTTTGGTTTCAGCCAAACCCGGGGACGAAATTATTATTACTCCCGAATATGGTCATTCTTGGTCTAATGTTGGCCTAGATGTGCCATTGGTTTCTTGGGACGATTGGCGTTCTGGCCACACTCCGGCAGACTATGAACCGATGAAAAAATTGGTGGGGTTGGCCTATTATTTAATTGACGACAACGGAAAACCAAAAGCGGTTCCTAATCCAAATTATAAAAATTTGCCCGAACCAATTTGGTTAACGGCAGAAGAATTCAGAACTAAGGAGGTGACTAAAAAATGATGGGACACGGAAAACATTGTTATTGCATTATTTGTAAAACCGGAAAATCTTTAGGAATTTTGAAAGTGTGTGAGTCCAATAGTTGCCCACATCCAAGCCATAAAAAGAAGTCAAAAACAGTGGCTTTAAAAATTCATAAGGCGACTGCGAAAAAAGCAAAAAGAAAAGTTACCAAGAAAAAAAAGAAGTAATTTTTGAAAATATTTTTTAAAAACCCTGCCTAAATAGGCGGGGTTTTTTAATCCGCACCTCCGCCACCTCCACCTCCACCTCCACCCCCACCACCGGAAAATCCTCCTCCTGAACCGGAACTCATCGAGGAATTAACGGTTCTAGTCATTTCAGAAAACCCTTGGGAAATTGAAGACGCAAAGTTTGTGTTTAGGCCTGAAATCGACTCCGAAATATTTCCTGAAGAATTCGTTGCGTAGTACCAAGTGGGATAGTATTTAACGGCGTTTTCTTGGGCTAAAATGAGAGGGAGATACTCGCTTACTTTAGTTGCCACTCCTAGAGCTGTTCCATAGACCAACATATCTTCCCAGATAATTAATGCTTGGGGGAGTTCTGTTTTGAAATGGGAAAAATCATTAAGAAAATTCTTAAATCCTTGCCAATTTCTGGCTTCTCTGGCAGTTTTTTTATTCCACCTCAAAAAACTTTGTCCGAGAATCGCGAAGAAAATCCCCCCAAAGACTGCTGGGAAGATAGCAGCGTGAATAATTGCTGGCCAAACTTTAAAGTAAATTACTAATCCAACGACCACCAATTCCAAAATTATCGTGTTTGCAAAAATAAACCAATTTTTCCATTTTTTACTTTCTGGTTCAATAAAATTTTCAGTTTCTGGTTGATTAGTTATTAAATTTTTCCAACTCGTCCAAAAAGTTTGTGTTGCTCTTGGGCTGTCTTTCATTTTTTCTTTAAGATCCTTTAAGGACATTATTTCGGTGTCTGAATCATTAAAAACATATTCCATTAATTTTTCTTCATAATCGCGAAGTGTCGTTGGAGTTTTTAATTTATGAAAAATATATTCCGACTCTCGATGGGAACCAATTCCAAAAATTCCTTTAGTGTAATAATCTTGAGCCTCAATTTTAATTACGTTTCGACGTGCTAAATCGAGAAGCGTAGCTGAGAAGGAATTGGGAGTAATGATTTTATTTTGCGAAAGAAGTGCTTCCACTAATGCGGGAGGAATTTTAGATGGTGGAAAATGGACGTATTTTCCAATATCGGAAAACCTATACTCCCTCCCTTTTTTCCACCAGATAACTATCCAAATAAATAACCAAAGAGGTATAAAAATTAAAATCCCAAAAACAATTACTTTCAGTGTATTTTGTTCATTAATGGTGGCGTTTTGAAAAGATTTTTCTTCAGACTGAATTCTTGGTAAGGCATTTTCAGGAATTATCGAACCAGAAATTATTTCAGAAGGAAAAGTTTCTCTAATTTCTACAAATTGATTGGGATATACATTTGATGCTGTGAAAACTGTTTTTTGCGCGTCAACTATGGTGGCATTGCCATTTAAAGGTCCATGACCCCAAACATTAATTAGATTTTTATCTGCGGCAGGTTTTGGAAGCGAAATATTTATTTCAACATTATCAGTATTAATTGCCCATTCTTTTCCGATTACCTGCCAATAAAATTCTCCAACATCTTGATACTTTTTAACCACATTAGAAATATCGTAGGATAAAATAAAAGTTTTAACTTCGTTACTGGATTGGTGATAAGCCTCGATGTGTTCCATATCACCATTACGGTTATCAGCAAAAAAATGTATTGGGCGGGCATCAGATGGTGATGGTATTCGTTGATATTTTATTCCGTCTTTTTCCTGAATTTTTACTTGAGTTAAAAGTTGGTTGTTCCGTAGGGGAATATCCCAAAATATGCGGGAGTAACTACCGGTAAATTGGTAGGTTCTTTCTTCAGAAAAATGGGCACTACCATCTTCTTGAATTTGAATATTAACTAGAACTTGTGGACAGTAGTAGGATTTTGTGGCAGCAAGAACTTGTTGCGGAAATAGAAACAAGAAGAGGGCAATAATTAGAAGGAAGGTCTTTTTAAACACTATTCCATTGTACTTTAACGTTTGTTCGATTCCAAATTTAGTCTACTCGAGATAGTCTTTCAATTTTTTACTGCGGCTGGGATGTTTTAATTTTCTAATGGCTTTGGCTTCAATTTGACGAATACGTTCGCGGGTTACTCCAAATGCCTTTCCGACTTCTTCCAAAGTTCTCGCTCGGCCGTCTTCCAAACCGAAGCGCATCATTAAGACTTTCTTCTCACGATCATTCAGTGTTCCTAAAACTTCTTCAATGTGTTCTTTAAGCAGAACTTTACTTGTTTGATCTTCGGGAGAAGGAGCGTGTTCATCAGCAATAAAATCGCCCAGTTGAGAATCTTCTTCATCACCAATTTTTGTTTGCAAAGAGGTTGGTTCTTGAGAAATTTTAATAATTTCGAGAACCTTTGGCACATCAATTTCCATCTCTTTGGCAATTTCTTCTGGAAGGGGATCGCGACCAAGGTCTGCAGTTAAACGATTCCTAGTTCTAATGTAACGGTTAATTGTTTCCACCATATGAACAGGAATACGAATGGTCCTTGCTTGATCGGCAATGGCGCGAGTAATGGCTTGTCTAATCCACCAAGTAGCGTAAGTGGAGAACTTAAATCCTTTACGCCAATTATATTTTTCAGTGGCCCGAATCAAACCTTGGTTTCCTTCTTGAATTAAATCCAACATCGACATATTTCGCCCGAGATATTTTTTAGCGATAGAAACCACAAGTCGCAGGTTAGATGAAATCAATTTGTCTTTGGATTTTTGGTCTCCCTTTTCAGATTTTTTAGCAAGATCAACTTCTTCTTTGGCATTCAAAAGGGGAATGCGACCAATTTCTCGTAGATACATTCGTACTGGATCGGTCGTTCCCGCGTCGTCCAAAGCGGCAATTGCTTCCAACTCTTTTTCTAAATCAGTGGCGGATTTTTGGGCTTCCTCAATCTCATCAGCTGTAGTTTCAAAAATATCAACTCCAGAACTAATTAATCTGTCGTACAGATCATCAAGTTCGGCAATGTGATTTTCAGCTAATGGAAAAACTGCCAATATTTCTTCTTGGGTAATGAATCCGGCCTCTTTACTCTTTTTGATTAAATCTAAAGCGGCTTCGGGAAGTTCAATGGAGACACGAGTTTTATCTGTGTTTTTTTTAGTCATATCCTCTCGATTGTCCGAGCCCTGTCGCAACTACAGTTGTCGCCGTGGGCTCAGCAAACGTCTGGGCACATTTTAGCCTCAAAGTCCGCTAAATGCAATGGGGAGTACATACTTTTTGACAATTCGAGCACTAAAATTGGACTAATCATTTTTTTCTGCCGAGAAAATTAGTTTTTTTTCAGCTAAAAGGTCATATAATTCATTATTAGTCTCCTGCAGGTCTTGTTGGAATTTTGCTTGATCGGACTCTTGGGCATCTTTTATTTTTGTAGTGATATCTTTTAGTTTCTTTTTTAAGGTTAACTCTTTTAGTTCCCAGATCGCCTTGGTCACTTCTTCTAATACTAATTGATCATCGTTAATGTCAATCGAAATATCTGTTAAACAAAGTTCATCAATTAATTTCATAAATTCGTCTGGAAGGGATTGCATAAAAACGGGCATGCTAAACAGTGGTACTGTTTGGGCAAAATCCACCAGTTTCTCGTAAATTTTTTTAGTTGCTGGTTCTGGAAAATCTTCAGATTCCAAACGATCCTTAAATAAAAGTAGGTAATCTTGAGGTTTATCTGATTGGAGAAGTAGGGATAATAGATACCTTGACAAGGTGATCTCGCGACTTTTTGGAATGTCATTTATTGGTTGATCTGATGAAATCTTCGAAGTTTTTTGCCAACTTAATTTTCTATATTCTTTTATCATCTGATCTTCTAAAATTTCTACCGGAATTCCTAATTTTTCAGCTAATTTTTTTAAATAATGGTTTTTAACTACTGAATTTTCAATTGGTTGCAAAAATTTAGCGGTATCTGCGACAATTGATTTAGCCCCAAAAGCAGTTTTAACATCGTATTTTTCTAGGGCAGAATCGATGATGAAATCATAAAATGGGGCTGCCTTTTCTACCGCTTTTCTCCACAAGCTTGGATCAAGTTTAATCAGTTCGTCTGGATCTTTGGCTTCATGAAAAACAATTACTTTAATGTCAAAACCTGCCGAATCAGCAATTAATATTCCTCGATGGGCGGCGGCGTCGCCGGCAAAATCAGAATCCAGGGCAAGCGAGATATTTTGAGTATATCTTTTCAATAATTGCACCTGACCTTCGGTTAGTGCTGACCCCTTAATGGCAACAATATTTCTTATTCCCGATTGATAACTTTGAATTAAATCGATTTCTCCTTCCACAACAACGGCAGAATTAGATTTCTTAATTTCATCTTTAGTGACGTTTAAGCCATAAAGAACATTTCCTTTAATATAAACCTGAGTTTCGGCAGTGTTAATATATTTTGCCTCTTTGACATCAGGATTTAATGATCGTCCTGCAAAACCGACAATATTTTTATGCTGATCAGCCAGAGTAAACATCAACCGACCGCGAAATCGATCGAAATATTTTCCGGAAGTGCTTTTAGAAACTAGTCCGGCAATTTCTAATTCTGCAAACGTAAACCCCTTTTTTGTCATGAAATTAATTAATGAATCCCAAGAATTTGGGGCGTATCCCAAAGCAAAAAGTTTTATAGATGAGTCGTTTATTTTTCGATTGGAAAGATAGTCTTTAGCGGGTTTGCCGATTGGGTGGGAGGTTAAAATAAATTGATAGTATTCAGAAGCCAGAGAATTAGCAGCGTGAATTCTGTCTTTAATTTCTCCTGTTTTAGTTTGTTGAAAAGAAGAAAGGGTAACTCCTGCTCGTTGGGCCAACATTTTCAAAGCCTCAGGAAATTCAAAACTTTCTGCTCTCATGACAAATTTAAAAATGTCGCCGCCATCTTGGCAACCACCAAAGCAATGCCAAATTTGTCGTTCTGGGGAAACGGTAAAAGAGGGAGTTTTTTCGTTATGAAATGGACACAATCCTTTAAAATTTGCCCCGGTTTTTTTCAAACTGACATACTCAGAAATTAAATCAATAATGTCAATTTTTTGTTTAATTAATTCTGTATCAGTCATGTGTTTAGAGGCTAGGGGTCAGGGGCTAGTAATTTGGATTATACATGAGAAAAATATTTGTGCGCTCTCGCGCAGAATCGAACTGCGATCAGAGGTTCCGCAAACCCCTATTCTATCCGTTGAACTACGAGAGCTGATTGGGTAATTATACTGGATTGAGGCTAAGGAGTCCAAAGTTAAGTGACAATGGTGCCGATTTGTTCTCCCATAATGATTTTTTCAATATTGTCCAATTTATCAAGATTAAAAACGATGATGGGGATGTTTTCTCGTTGGCAGAGGGCAAAAGCGGTGTTGTCCATCACGGTTAAACCTTTTTCTAGAGCCTCTTGGAAACTTAGTTTATCGTATAGTTTAGCTGACCGATCTTTATGGGGATCTGCGGTGAAAACACCATCAACATTACTTCCTTTTAAAATTATATCGCAATTCAGCTCACAGGCTTTTAGAGCTGCTGCCGAATCGGTTGTAAAAAATGGACTACCAGTGCCACCAGCTAAAATTACAATTCGCCCTTTTTCTAAATGTCTAATTGTGCGCCTTCTAATGAATGGCTCACAGACAGAATTTATTTCTAGTGAAGAAACTACTCGAACTTGGGACCCTAGTCTTTCCAATTCTTCTTGGAGAGCCAGAGCATTCATGATTGTTCCAATCATGCCGATATAGTCTGCTGTTCCGCGGTCAAATTCTGTCCCGGCAATATCTCGTCCTCGGAACAGATTACCGCCCCCCAAGACGACAGCAATTTCGATATTAGTTTTTTCCTTAAGCGCATGAAGATATTTGGCCAAACGGTTAAAAGAAGAAAAATCTAAACCCTTCTTGTCCCCATCGCCAAACCATTCCCCTGAAAGTTTTAGGATAACCCGATGGTACTTAGGCTTGGGAATCATTATCTGTTCCTATATAATAGCAAAATAATCGGCTGATATAATTGCCAAACTGGAGGAGTCGGATAGTGGTCGCCTATAACGGCGACCCGCCGATTTAGGCGGGCCCATGTTATTTTATTACGTTTATATACTTAGGAGCAAGGCTGATGGTAAGCTTTATATTGGTAAAACTAAAGATCTTAGAAGAAGACTTAATGAACACATTACTGGACATGTAACGTCAACAAAAGGAAGATTACCCGTTGAATTAATATACTATGAGGCATATACAAACAAGATTAATTGGTCAAAGCAGGAAAAATTTTATAAAACTGGTATAGGTAGGGATACGCTTAAACATAAATTATAAATTTTCGGGAGGAGTCGGATAGTGGCCCATTCCGCCTGCTTGGAAAGCAGGTGTGCGTAAGCACGCGCGAGTTCGAATCTCGCCTCCTCCGCCGAAGTCCTATAGTTCTAATGACTGAGCAGAGTTCCCTGGGCTTTTAAGCCCAGGGATGAATGCTCACCCGGAGCGAAGCGGAGGTTGTTAAGTTTGTTTTGTTGACTGTCCCAAACTAGAATAGGCTGGTGAAGACAATTTACAAAACTGGTGCACATACCAAACACAGATTGCTGTTTCACATTGTTTTTGTACCCAAGTACCGTAAACGGGTACTTCAGTATGATCTTGCAAAAAGACTACGGGAGTTGATTTGGCAAGGATGTCAGATGAATGATTGGCAAGTACACAAATTGGAAATTCTGCCTAATCATGTTCATCTACTCATACAACTCAATCCAGTTGACCAAATAAGCTATGTTTTGCAAATATTAAAAGGAGGAAGTTCAAAAGTGATCAGAGCAGAATTTCCTGAACTGGAAGAATTTCTTTGGGGAGATAGCTTGTGGGGAGATGGATACTTTGTGGAAACCGTGGGTAGAACCACTGAAACAGCAATCAGAAAATACTTGGACAATCAACAAAACAAACAGGTAGAAAGATTCCCCGGACTTTAG
>Ga0172371_10000675_pt1 | contig 53583 bp, 55 predicted proteins | sample Lak12m_FD_114543 | JGI IMG/M metagenome (GOLD analysis project Ga0172371, IMG submission 114543) | Freshwater microbial communities from Kabuno Bay, South-Kivu, Congo - kab_022012_12m | ecosystem: Environmental > Aquatic > Freshwater > Lake | place: Democratic Republic of the Congo: South-Kivu... | reverse complement strand
TTGCAAAACTGCTGATTATGTCGGAATCGTAGCACGATGAGACAGTCCTCGCTTGTTTCACACCCTCACCCCCGCCCCTCTCCCAGAGGGAGAGGGGCGCTTGGGGAGCCGCTGTACGAGTTCTATCTCCCTCCGGGAGAGGGACAGGGTGAGGGCCAATCGTGGCACGATTGTAGCCTCACAAAGAATTTTGCAACAGTTTCGAAACGCCGGCCCTACCCAGCAGTGGCGCCCAAGATGTCGTCCCGCATGGCACATGTCAATCAAAACCTAGCTCTCTCAAGATCACCTTCTCATAGCCATCTGCGCACAGTCGGCGCACGGAGTTTTCATCGCCGCCGCGGCGTGTCCATTATTGGTTGAATCAATGACACTTATTGAAAAATACTATGGTTTATGATAAAGTCTTTTATACATGGAGGCTCATGCGACCATGTTCCATATACCGGAAAAGAAGGAGCACAAATAATGAGCGACGAACAGGTCTTGATGACCCTTGTCCTGGACAAAGACCTCGTAGTGACGGACGCGCCCTGCGCCGGGGCTACCCTTATAGCTCAATATACGGACGGATATTTCGCTTTCGCCATTAACTCCGGCAACAACACCTGCGTATTCGGTTTCGAAGGAGAACAGCCCGTTTCTATTGATATACATGAACTCCTGGAAATGTTGAAGCCCAAAAGCGCCGAAACGCTGCACTAGCGGTGGTGAAGAAGACTCTGAGGAGGCCCTTTTACCAAAAAGGGCCTCCCCAGGCCCCTCTCCAAAAACTCCTAAATTGGCTGGCGGTGAGGTCGGCGCCGAAGTCCAGAGGAACGCCGATTACTTCATACCACGGGCTTTTGGGCGGACACGTAGATCCGCCCCTACCGCATGTCTCTGGCGACTCAGCCGCTCGTGCCACCAGATCGACGGCGCCGGTAACGATTGGGTTTTGTAGGGGCGACTGGCGAGTCGCCCTCTGGTTTCCCGCGTACGCGGAAAAGTCCTGGATTCCTGCTTCCGCAGGAATGACGCAAAAATCCCCCTGTATCCCCCTTTAGAAAAGGGGGAAGGAAGAGGGCGCACAGCCGTGCGCCCCTACACTCGCGCCTATATAATCCGGCCATTCTCTGGACGGACACTCGGGTCCGCCCCTACCGCATGTCTGTAGCAATCCCACCGTTCGTGCTACCATATCGTCGGGTACCAGTAATGAAGGTTCTGTAGGGGCGACTGGCGAGTCGCCCTTTGGTTCCGCGAAAGCCTAAAACCCGACAAATCCCCCTGTATCCCCTTTTAGAAAAGGGGGAAGGAGAGGGCGACTCGCCAGTCGCCCCTACAGAACCTTGTCGATGTTCGAAGGGCTGTGCAGGGAATGGACTAGCTTTCGCGTCCCACGGCCATCGCTTTCCGAAGGTCCTCTGTTATACCAATTGCGCCACAATAAGCTTCAGATATCGCGTTTCCGGCATGGAAAGCAGGACAGGGTGGTCGGGTCCTTGTCCGCGGGTGCCCAAGATGCGGAGTTCACGGCCGCTCTGTCTTGATGCGGTCAGCAACATGTCTTCAAAAGCAATCCGATCCATGTGATGTGAGCAGGAACAGGTGACGAGAATCCCGCCGGGCCTCAGTTTACCGAGCGCACGTCGATTCAGATCGATGTATCCCTTGAGGCCCTGTTTAATCTGTGAGCGGCTCTTTACGAATGCGGGTGGGTCGAGGATAACCACATCCCACGTTCGTGGAATTTTTTTCAGAAAATCTATCGCATTATCTTTTGCCGCATGGAATCGGTCCTGCATCCCGTTCAGCTCCGCATTAGCCTCGGCTATTCTTAGCGCTTCGCGGGATGAATCGACCGCTGTGACTTCCTCTGCGCCAGCAGAAACCGCGTGCAATCCCCACGCTCCCGTGTAACAAAACAGGTCCAAAACATTTGCTCCCGGCGTCACGTATTGCTTCATGAGAAAGCGATTCGATTCCTGATCCAGGTAGAATCCGGTCTTCTGCCCGTTCACCATATCCACCAGCAAATTCAGGCCGTGCGAATTTATAGTAACAGTCTCCGGGACGGAACCGAATACGGGTTTCTTCTCCTGAGGGAGTCCTTCCAGGGTCCTGAAGGGCGAATCATTGCGAAGATAGATGCCTTCAGGCTCCAAAATCGTTTGGAGGGCTTCCAATACCTCTTCCAAGAACCGATCCATTCCCGAAGTCAGGCTCTGGACAGCGAGAAAGCGGCCGTACCTGTCCACAATTAAACCGGGCAGAAAATCAGATTCACCGTAAATCAATCTGTATACGTCTTTATCGGGAAAAAGACGCGATCTCCTTTGCAGAGCGGACAAGATACGCTCGTGAAAGAATTGGCCGTCTATGTCTGCTTTAGTCCTCGACAGGATACGCGCCGCGATGAGGCTGGACGGGCTCGCATAGACCATGCCCAGGAACTCGCCGCGCACATCACGGAGTTCATGGACTGAGCCGGGTTCCAGCTCAGAGACCGGTGGGTCCGCTATTTCATTGGAGAATACCCAGAGGTGACCCCTGCGGACTCTTCGGTCAGCATTCTTCTTCAAAGTAATCATCGACAGGATTCTCGCCGAGATTAGTCAGTAAGACAAGTCTCGTTCGCTCACTTAGGGCGCACAGCCGTGCGCCCCAACATGTGCGCCTTTAACCTCGTGTGCGATCACTCAAACCCGTTGTCGGCTTGGAGGTTGGCGCAATGAATGGGACGCCCGGTCTGACCAGTCGTCAATTATTCGTCTTCGCTTTTACCTGCTACGCGGACAAGAAGGTAAAATAATAGGAGTTTTTGGGGAGGGGTCCGGGGAGGGACTTTTTGCAAAAAGTCCCTCCCCGGTTTCCTTTCTCCCCCAAACTCACACCTTCGGTTCGATCCGTTCCATACCGTTCATGAGCGGTCGGAGCGCCGGTGGAATGGTAACGCTGCCGTCCGCGTTTTGGAAATTTTCCAATAAAGGTATTAGTATGCGAGGCGACGCCACGGCAGTGTTGTTCAGGGTATGGCAATACTGGGTCTTACCTTCCTTGCTCCTCCATCGGATTTTCAGCCGCCTTGCCTGAAATTCGTGCAGCGACGAGCAGGAATGCGTTTCAGAGTACTTACCGCGGCTCGGCATCCATGTTTCTATCTCGTGCTTGATCACCTGCCCCTGTCCGACTTCCGCGCCGCAAGCAAGCGCCACGCGATGCGGCAATCCGAGCGCTTGCATTAATTCTTCAGAATTGTTTAGCAATATCTGATGCTCCTGCCTGGAGATCTCAGGATCGTTCACACAGATCGTGACTTGTTCCACCTTATTGAATTGGTGCAGCCTGTAGAAGCCGCGGGTATCGCGGCCGTACGAACCTGCCTCCCGGCGGAAGCAACTTGAATAACCGCAGTAGTGCTTTGGCAATTCCTTTTCATTCAGGATCTCATCCATGTGATATGAGACGAGAGCGACTTCTGATGTTCCGATCAAGTAAAGCTGGTCCTTTTCTATGAAAAAGGTGTCCTCCTCGCCGAGGGGAAAGAAACCCGTGCCGATCATAGCCTCGCGGCGAACAAGCTGCGGGACTATCATCGGATGGAATCCTTTGGAAACGAGGTGATCCAATGTGAATTTAAAAAGCGCAAATTCCAGCATAGCGCCTTCATTCTTGAGGCAGTACATCCGCGCGCCGGCGAATTTGACTGCTCTGGGCATGTCGAGTATGTCTAGCGCTTCCGCGAGTTCGAGATGGTCCTTTGGGGTGAAATCGAATTCAGGGGGCGATCCGAATTTCCGCACTTCCACATTGTCTTCTTCGGATTCGCCTTCAGGCACCACCGGCAATGGCGGATTCGGGACCATTAGCATTAATTGCTCAAAACGAATTTCCGCATCCCGCAGCTTGGGCTCTTTCTCGTTGAGCCCTTCTTTTGCCATTTTCACTTCCGCAACCGCCCGATCTTTTTCGTCGCCTTTCAGCTTCGGGATTTCCTTGGAAATACGGTTGCGGTCGGCGCGAAATTTTTCCACTTCGGCCCGCAGCTTGCGCAGTTCATCATCCGTAGCCAGGAGTTGATCCAGGTCCATAGTCATCTTTTTCTTGCGCATGCCGTCTTTTATGACGTCCGGATTATTGCGAATAAAGGCTATGTCCAGCATTTAAATCTCCTAGAATCAAGTCAATCCGATTAACCGCTGAGACCTCAGAGATCGCAGAGGGAAAGAGGGAGAAAATGCGGGGGAACCCGCTTTTTGCCGTCGTCATTCCTGCGAAAGCAGGAATCCAGGAATTGCCCGCGAAAGCGGACACTTGTCTGGACCCCGGATCGAGTCCGGGGGGATTCCCCGGCGCCCCCTCCGGCAAAAACTCTTATATGGCTGTCGGCATATCGGCGCGGGTGTAGGGACGAGTGGCGAGTCGCCGTCTTCCATCCCCTTTTCGAAGAGGGAAATAGGGCCATTTTTGTTTCGTTGCTGTCTTCAAGGCCAATGGCCGAATTGGCCGCATGGCCATGAGTGTCCACATGTGCGTTGAATGTCCCGCCAGCCATATAGGAGTTTTTGGGGAGGGGCCTGGGGAGGGCGTTTCTGCAAAAACGCTCTCCCCAGAAACTCTTACCTCTGCGTGCTCTGTGGTAAGCCTTTCTTTCAGTCATGAACGGTCCTTGCCGGGGCGTGGCCGGGTGGCGCCGGCTCCGGAAAGCGCAGCCCGAAGCGCGGGCGAGGGGGGAGTCCAGGCTTTGCGCTGCATGATCGCTATAGGGTCCTCTTCCGCCTCGGGTCCCGGGCTTTCTTTGTTGCCAAAATGGGCCTCGATGTGCTCGAATAGCTCCTGCTGCTCTCGCGGCAGCATCTCTTTGTAGAGTTTTTCCAGGGCCTCCCGTTCACTTTTGGTCATCGGGCCCGGGCCGATCTTTCTCGAGAGCGCCAACCATTCTTGTTGTTTTTGAGTCAGCTCTTGTTCTTTCAACGAACTGTGACCTCGCGGACGTTCAAATCGAATTCAACTTATCAACTCGCCTCGGCGCCCGCAAGCCATTTAGGAGTTACACCGCAGAGAACGCGGAGGACGCGGAGAACCCAGGCGAAGGAAAGAGAGAAAGAATGTGCGGAACCCGGTTATGTAGGGGCGCACGGCTGTGCGCCCTAGCCCCTCCTCCAGAAAGGGCGCATCGCCATGCGCCCCTACATTCGCGCCGATGTTGCCACCAGCCATATAGGAGTTTTTGCCGGAGGGGTGCGGGATGTCATTGCGAGCGAAGCGAAGCAACCCCCAAAGCTTAGGGGATTGCCACGTCGCTGGCGCTCCTCGCAATGACAACCAAAAAAGCGGGTTCCCCCGCAGTTCTTCTTTCTTGCCTTCCTTCTCCGCACTCTCTGCGTTCTCCGCGTTGAAAGCTTTCCTCCAAATACTTGTCTTCGCTTTTGGGGCCATTCACGATATAAGATACTTCATGAGATGGACCTGACCGCACAGTGATGTTGTCGGATGAAACTAGACGCGCGTTGAAAAACCGATCTCCGGTTTCGAGTGAGAGCATGGAAATCATCACCACACATGTGAATGCGGATTTTGACGCCTTTGCTTCAATGGTGGCGGCCCAGAAGCTCTACCCCAACGCTGTGGTGGCCTTTCCCGGTTCTCAAGAGAAGAGCTTGCGGGATTTCTTTATGGAATCCACTCTTTACATTTTATCCATCGAACGCGCCAAAGATATTGACCTCGATAAGGTCACGCGCCTGATTCTTGTAGACACGCGACAAATGAGCCGGATCGGCCGGTTCGCCGAGCTCGCGGAATCCCACAGGCCCGAGATCCATGTTTACGATCATCATCCCGACGCAGAAGACGATGTAAAGGGGGATTATGAGCTGATAAGACCGGTTGGGGCCACAACAACTCTGCTAATCAGGCTAATCCGCGCGCGCGATATCGAGATTAACGCCGAAGAAGCAACGATTCTTTCCTTGGGAATTTACGAAGACACGGGCTCTTTTACCTTTTCGTCGACCACCGCCGAAGACCTGGAGGCCGCCGCGTGGCTACTGGGAAAGGGCGCCAATCTCAACATCGTTTCCAATATGATGACCACCGATCTTAGTAGAGATCAGATCGAAGTTCTGCACCAACTGATAGAGGGCTCGGAAATGGTGAACGTCGGTGGCGTCGAAGTCGTGGTCACCACAGCGGGAGCGGAGGGTTATGTCGGGGATTTGGCCATTCTGGTGCACAAATTAAAAGACATGGAGAACTTCGACGCTCTGTTCGCTGTGATAAGAATGGATGATCGAATTCACTTGATCGCGCGCAGCAGCGTTGATGAAGTCAATGCAGGTGAACTAGCAGCGGAGTTCGGCGGGGGAGGGCACGCCACCGCGGCCAGCGCGAACATAAGGGATATGACGCTGCACCAGGCGAGAGACAAGTTGATTGCTCTCATCGGGCAGCGAGTCCGACCGAAGCGCACTGCAGCGGAAATTATGTCTCGCCCGGTCATTACTATAGCCCCTGAGCAGACTATTGAAAGGGCCGCGGAGCTGTTGAGCCGCTATCAGATCAGTTCCTTGCCGGTTGTACGGGATACGTCCATTCTGGGGATCCTGCACCGTAATGCAGTGGAAAAAGCCCGGCATCATGGTCTGGAAGAGGCGCTGGTTTCCGAATATATGAACCCCGGAATGGTTTTTGTGACACCGGAACAGACTATCGAGCAGGTCACACGCACTACTGTGGATACCCGGCAGCGAATTATCCCGGTAGTGGAAGATGGCAGGATAATCGGAGTCATAAGCAGGAGCGACCTTCTGGAGCATATGAAGCTGCCGCGGCGGAGCGATTCCGCAGGTCCGGATGAGTATCTCGGCGGGCGTGTGCGCAGCCGAAGCGTACGCAAACTTATGGAAGAGCTTCTGCCTGAGCGTGTTATAGGCATTTTGCGGCACGCGGGAACTATTGCCGAGCGTCGGGGAGAAGAGGCCTATGTTGTCGGCGGAGCGGTCAGAGACTTGCTGTTAAGGAACCAAAATCTGGATATCGACCTCGTAATCGAAGGCGTAGGTATCGCTTTTGCCAGGGAGCTTGCCAGGGATTTTGAGGGTTGCAGGGTGAGAGGACATGAAAAATTCGGCACTGCTGTGGTTCTCTTCCCCGATGGATTCAAGATCGACGTGGCTACTGCCAGGCACGAATACTATGCCAGGCCAGGGGCGCTACCGACGGTAGAAACCAGTTCCATCAAGCGAGATCTTTATCGTAGAGATTTCACAATGAACACGTTGGCTGTAAGCCTTAATACTAAGTCATTCGGACAGTTAATAGACTTCTTCGGCGGCGCTAGAGATATTAAGGAGAAAGTGATCAGGGTGCTGCACAACCTAGCCTTCGTGGAAGATCCGACAAGGATTATGCGGGCCATTCGTTTCAGTAGCCGTTTCTCTTTCGGTATCAGCAAGCACACTCTTACCCTGATGAAGGGCGCCCTTAAGATGCAGATGTTCGACAAAATCGAAGGCAAACGGCTTCTCAATGAACTGATTCACATACTGAAAGAGAAAAATCCATTGCCTGCCCTGACTATGATGTCAGGATTCGGAATCCCCCAGGCTCTGCACCCGTCTCTCAGTTTTACGACTCGCACATCCGAACTCATGGAATCCATCTCAGGTGTGCTCTCCTGGTGGAAATATCTCTACGCAAAGGATAGTCTTGAAACATGGGTGGTATATTTTCTTGGATTTACGGAAACGTTGGGCGATAAAGAATTTGAAGAGGTCATGAAACGCCTGTCTATTGTCAGGCCCAAATTGAAAGATCTGGGACAGGAGCGGATACGAATGCGCCGAACACTTGCGGCATTTTCACGAGGTCAGTTAGGTCGTTCCAGCCGGGTCCTTGAAGCTCTCAAACAATTCAGTATGGAAGCGTTGCTGTTTATGATGGCACGAACGGCTCGTGACGCGACTCGGATTGCAATTTCCGAATATATTACCACTTTGAGGCATGTCAGGCCCCTATTAACCGGCAAAGACCTCATAGCTCTGGGATTTGAGCCGGGTCCCGCCTTTGGCAGGATTCTTACCGCATTGCGAGACGCTCGGCTCGACGGCGAAGTAGCCACAAAACAAGATGAAATTGAGATTGTTCAGAAGCTGTCCGTTGCCGGGTTTGACACACGGCCCTACTCAACCCAAGATCGCATCCGCCTAACGCGGTGAACTCATTCAATCCGGAGGTTTTCCATGAAAGGCGACAGCCCTAAGAAAGTGAAGTTGTTCGATATTACTCTTCGTGATGGCTCTCAAAGTAAGGTAGCTACACGCATCAAACTGGACGATCTACTCAAACTCGCAAGTAAGCTGGCGGACACCGGGATCTATGGCGCTGAAATATGGGGTGGCGCCACATTCGACGTTTGTGTGAGATACCTGAGAGAAGATCCTTGGGAAAGGGCGCGTCGAATCAAAGAGGCTATGCCCAAAGTCAAGAGCATGATGTTGATTCGAGGACAGAATCTGGTCGCGTACACCAACTTCCCTGACGATGTAGTTTTCAAGTTTGTGCGTGCGGCCGCGCGTAACGGCATAGAGGTGTTCCGGATTTTCGACGCCCTGGACGACGTGAGAAATCAGGAGTCCGTGATAAAGGCTATCAAAGAGGTGGGCAAGGTAGCCGAGGGAGCAGTCTGCTATACGATAAGTCCGGTGCATACCATAGAAAAGTTCGTGTCAAAAGCGAAGCAACTGGAAGACAAAGGGGTAGATCAGATCGCGATTAAGGACATGGCCGGCCTCATAGATCCACACACCACTTTTGAGCTTATATCGAGTATGAAAAAGGCTGTGAGTGTCCCGATACATTTGCATACGCACGATAACTGCGGCTTTGGGATGATGTCCGCGCTCAAGGCAGTGGAAGCGGGCGCTGAGATGCTGGATTGTGTGCTCAGCCCGTTTTCAGGCGGCACCGGCCATCCCTGCACCGAATCGCTGGTTTATGCTCTCGGACAGTTCGGATACGACACCGGCTGCGACCTGGTTAAGCTCACTGAAGCCGCAGAAGAAGCAAAGACAATCAGAGCCGTATACAAGGAGTTTGAGGCGCCATACAGCGGAGTGGACTGTCGGATGCTGGTCACGCAGATTCCCGGCGGAGTCATGTCGAACCTGACCAGCCAGTTGAAACAGCAGAACGCTTTGGATAGGCTGGAAGAGATCATAGAGGAAATACCGCGTGTGAGGGAAGACCTCGGTTGGATACCGCTGGTAACTCCGACTTCCCAGATAGTGGTGTCACAGGCGACGTTCAATGTTCTTATGGGCCGGTACAAGATCATCGCCAATCATACGGCGAATCTTCTTAAAGGCATGTACGGTGAAACCCCGGCTCCGGTGAACAAAGAACTTCAGGACCGGATCCTCAAAGGCGCGGACCCGATTTCAGTTCGACCTGCGGAATTGATTCCTCCGCTGTGGCCTGAATTGGAAAAGAAATTCCCCGGATTGAGTGACGAAGATCTGCTCATACATGCTATCTTTCCGCATGAGGCCTCGGGATACTTCGAGGAAAAAGCGAAAAGTAAGGGATAGCAAATAGTAGGACCGGCATCCTGCCAGTCCGTCATGGACGTGACAGCATAGACTCTAGTGTCATTGCGAGTGAAGCGAAGCAATCTCCGACGCAAAGGAGATTGCCAAGGACCACGCCCTCGCAATGACAAAGTACCGGCAAGACGCATATCCTAACTGAGAGAGAACTGGCCGAAGCAGTTCTACAGGAGCGCTATATGGCTGACCCAAAACCGCTGCAAGACCGCCTGAACCCCGAAGCCGAAATTCGCCATTGCTACGGATGCGGAGCCGATAACAAAAAGGGATTACAATTAAAGAGTTTTTTCGACGGAAATGAAGGCATTGCGAAATGGCAGCCTCAAGAGCATCATTGCTCTTATCCGGGTTTTCTCAACGGAGGCGTCGCCAGCACTCTGATCGATTGTCACTCCGCATGGACCGCTTTCGCCGCGGAATGCCAGGAACATGGCATCGACATGGAGCAAGGGACCGATCTTCCGACAGGCTGGACTCGTGCGCTCAAGATCGAATTCCTAAAACCCGCCCGCCTGGACATAGAAGTACTCTTGCGGGCCAAAGTAGTCAAGAAAGGTCGAACAAGCCGGACGGTGGCTTGCTCGGTCCATTCCGACGGGGAAGAATGCGTGCGCGGAGAGGCCACAATAGTCATGATTGCGGCTGGCGCCGCGGCGAAATAAGGAAAAAAATTGAGCGGCAGTGAGAATAGGGGGACAATCCACAAGCGGGTTCGGATTGCGGCACAGTAGGATTGGCATCTTGCCGGTCCGGTGAGTTATGGCACAACGTCCAGGGACCGGCAAGATGCCGGTCCTACTGGGAGACAGCAGGTTGAGTTCGCGAATTCTTGCCTAGCAATTTCAATATATTCTTTCCCAGAATCCCGTCCCTGATCGTCTCGTCCAATTCTGTCTTGTCCAATTCCTTGAGGTACCGGGGCAGAGATAGCAAAGGAAAGTCGCTCCCGAAAAGTATCTTTTCCGGGCCTAAAATCCGGCATGCCACTTCAAATACTCTAAAATCGTATAGAAACGGCGAGGCCGCGGTATCGAAATAAGTGTGAGTCAAAATCTTTCTCACCTCGGGCATAAGACCGTAAAAGAAGATCCCGCCACCAAAATGAGCGAGAATAAAATTCAAATCCGGACACGCAGTTATGAGCCGCAATAATCCTTGAAAATCGACGGGGATTTTTCCCGGGTACGAATGACCCACAGGCTCGTTAACATGAATCATAACGGGCGCACCGGCCTTTTCAGCCACATTAAGACAGGTAGAAATAGCCTCCAAATTCTCGGCGGTCCACCCGCCATGGTACATAGCCAATTCGCCTATACCGGCGAATCCGTCCGCAATCGTCCTTTCGGCTTCCAAGGAATCCGCTTCATTACCCATCGGAGAGAGAACAGCAAAAGGGATGACACGATCCGGGTTCCGCTGGCGAAAATCCCATATTTCATCGTTGTTTCGCCGAATGAGATCGGGGTCCACCCATGGAAATCCGAATACCACGGCCTGATCAATACCGGACGCGTCCAGATACTCGATGATTTGTTCTCCCGAAGCTAATTTTGCCTTTTCAGATGAATAGAGAGAAGCGAATGCAAAATCCCGGTGGATGAATTGCGAGCGGTCCTGTTGAACATCACGAGGCAGCAAATGAACGTGACAATCAATGATCATTGGGAAACGTCTCCGCTAAGATCTCTTACCGCGGAGAGCGCAGAGTTCGCAGAGCACGTCATTCCGAGCGCAGCGAAGCAATCTCCTACAACTGGTTGCAAAACGTCCACCAGCATTCTGATCCGGTAGGGGCGCTTCGAGAAGCGCCCTGATTTCGGGCGGTTCACGAACCGCCCCTACAAAATGACCCAACATCTTCAGGTGCTGCCGAGGTTTTGCAACCAGTTGTAACTAGGGAGATTGCTTCGTCGCGTCACTCCTCGCAATGACAGGCTGCGTTCTCTCGCGATCTCCGTGGTAAAACACTCTTATATGACCCGGCTTGACAAGAGCCCGAGAGTACTTAATTATTCAACAGCGCACACTGGTCACTTATAGTAAGCGACAATATGAGTATCATATTTCTGAATTACATGCCTCAATTACAATGCGATTTACTTCAGTCTCCTCACGTGTTCAGGAGGCCCTAGTATGGCGGGAGTTGATTTTTACTCGGTCCTTGGCGTCAAAAAGGACGCGACCACCGACCAGGTCAAAAAAGCCTACCGCAAACTTGCGCGAAAATATCATCCGGATGTTAACCCCGGTAACAAGGAAGCGGAAGAGCAATTCAAACGTATAGCCGAAGCGCATGAGGTACTATCCGACTCTGAAAAGAGAAAGATATATGACGAATTCGGCGAAGAAGGGTTGAAAGCCGGGTTTGACGCAGAGACTGCCCGGCGGTATCGAGAGTGGCAAAAGGCGGGAGGATCTCGATCAGGCCCTGTCGGGCCGGGCGGGACCTTCTACTATGATTTCTCAGCCGATCAGGGGGGACAAAGATACAGCGGTTTTGAAGACATATTCAGTGAGCTATTTGGGGGAGGCGGCCGCGCTGCTCCGAAAGGGCCAATGAAAGGTCGCGACATCGAGAGCAGCCTGGACATCGATTTCCTCACGGCGATCAAGGGAGCCACGACCCGAATTACTATACAAAAAGAGAATACCTGCCCTGAATGCGGTGGAGAAGGTCGTATTTATTCATCTACCGAATCTGTGTGCAAAACGTGTAAAGGAACAGGGCAGGTTCGAGTGGCGCAGGGCCCCATGAATTTCAATCAGACCTGTCCAGAATGTGGAGGGACCGGACGAGCGGGCGAGATATGCAGCGCGTGCCGAGGCTCCGGGAGGGTTCCGGCCTCGGAAACGATTGATGTAAATATTCCTCCCGGTGTTAATGACGGTTCCAAGATTAGGTTGGCCGGCAAGGGAGAACCCGGTAGACAAGAGGGGCCGCCTGGTGATCTGTTCATAATCACACGAGTCCGACCGCATCCGATTTTCAGGCGAGATGGGGATACTCTCAGCCTTGAGCTTCCGATCACGGTCGGTGAAGCGATGAACGGCGCAGAGGTAGTTGTGCCGACCCCGAACGGGTCCGTTCATTTGAAAATACCGCCGGGCACAAAGTCGGGCCGACGGCTCAGGCTCAAAGGAAAAGGGGTCCCGAATCTGAAAACGAAGAATCCGGGGGACATGTACGTCACGATTAGAGTTCAGGTTCCGGACACCGACAATCCGGAGGCCCTCAACGCAGCCAAGAGTCTTGACCGCTATTACGAGGGCGATATACGCCGGGAAATACATTTGTAAGAAAAGCAGTAAAAAGCTTGAAAACAGATTCTGGATAACGCCGTCGGCCTGGCAGGGACGCCGGGCCCTACCGTCAGCCGGTAGCTACCGGCCTCAGCGCCGGTCAGATTTCGTTCGCAAAACCGAGACGGCGCAATAGATCGCAGCGGGCTGACAGGCCGTTAGGACAACCATCATGGCTCCGGATTATTATTACAGACGACAGATAATTGAGATCTTCGAGTGTGACGAGGGTTTTCTCGATAGACTTGAGGCCGAGGATCTGATCCACTCGGTTGAGAAGGAATCAGAGCCGGAACCGGTTTTTTCTCCGGACCAAGTGGAACGCATACGCATTATTAACAATCTTATGCAGGACTTAGACGTGAACCTCCCGGGAGTAGAGGTGATCATGGCCATGCGGGAAAACATGATACGCATGCAGAGACAATTCGATGAAATTCTTGACATCCTGGTGCAGGAATTAAAAGGACGGATGCCTGGGTAAGGTATGTAGTCAGTACGTGCGGGAGTGAAGCGCGTCCAACTGTCATTGCGAGCGAAGCGAAGCAATCCCCGAAGCTTGGAGGATTGCTGGTGGGACCGGCATCTTGCCGGTCATCCATAATAGACAGGCTGGAAGCCTGTCCCACCATTAATTCCTCTCAATGACAGAACGAGACCCGCTAAGGAATAATTCAGCGATGTATTGGTCAGCATATCGAGGTTATGTCCGCTGTTGCCGTGTACTGCTGCTTTGTCTTTCAACCGCCCTGTTGATGAATTTTCCATTATCTTCCCTCGCCTCACAGAATCCTCCGCCGGTGTTGAAAGAAATCCAGGAGATCAATGATCCGATTCGCCGCATCGAAATTCTGGACGAGGCCCTAAAGGATTCATCCATTAAGGGCGAGTTTCTGTCCACTCTGTACTTCGAACGCGCGCTTGCGTACAAGGAAATCAAAGACTACTTTCGAGCCGTTGAGGATTTCAATCACTCTTTGGCTTATACCCGCAAGATCATTCCGCCTCTGCTTGAAAAGGCCCATTGTCAGGTTATACTCGATCAACTTGATGAAGCTTCAAAGGTATTGGAAATAGTGTTGTCCGCGAGTCCGGGGATGGCCAAAGCCTATGTCTTAAAAGGAATGATATACGAGAAGGAGGGCTTTCTTGACAAAGCGCAAGATGAATACACCCGCGCCCTGCATTATGAGACACAATCCACCATGGCGCTGGAAATGCGGGCAAAGTTGCTGCTCCGAGAAGGAAAGCCAAGAAAGGCGCTCGAAGATGCAAACGCATTGAGCCGTTTGGACCCGGATAATCCGGAAGTTTTTCTGACGAGGGCCCGCATCAATGTGAAACTGAAAGACTACCGCACGGCCTTGGCAGACTATGGAAAAGTCGAAGCCATGATGCCGGCTGATGACAAAGTCCTCGAGGAGAAAGTTCTAGTATTCTTCAAGACCAATGAACCCGGTAAGGCTTTGCAAGCGCTATCGGGCTACGCGATTAAGCATCCCGGAGAGGTGGAGCTTCTGGTTCTCCAGGCGAGGGCGCACATAGCGCTAAAGAATTATGTTGAGGCGGAACGAATCCTCAAACTCGCACTGACAAAAAATCCATCATATGCGCCTGCCTATTTGTGCTTGGGGGTAGTGCGCTCGCGCAATAAGCAGTGGGATCAGGCATTGGGGAATCTAAATCGGGCCATTGAACTTGACGCTTCCTTACTCGAGGCTTACAAAGAGCGGGCTAAAATATTCATGGATATAACCGAACCCGTTCGGGCGGCATTGGATTTGACCGCAGCGGCAGGACTTGATCCCTCGGACGGGGAAATCCTGGCAATGCGGGGGCTGACCTTTATGACTCGTTCGCTCTACGATGCGGCCATAGCCGATTTTACGCGTGCTTTGGAATCGCTTTTCGGCGATCCTCGCATATTGTATGACAGGGCTACAGCTTACCTGCAGGAGGATGAACAGAGCCTGGCGCTGGCTGATCTTAACGCAGTTTTGCGCGTTAGACCGGAGGCCGCCCGGGCGCTCAGCTTACGGGGGATCGCTCGCTTCAATTTGGGTCAGGCGCCGCAGGCTAGGGAAGATTTTGAAAAGGCAGTGGCCGCAAATCCGAATGATGCGCTGGTATGGAATAACAGCGGATTTTTTCACTATAAGATGAAAGAATACGACGCGGCTATAGATTGCTACAGTCGGTCGCTTAAACTGAATCCGGGGTACAAGGAGGCTCAATACAATTTAAGCCTGGCGCTTCAAAAGAAAAATGCCCCGGAATTGACCGCGGTTGGCTCAAAGCCGCCCCAAAATTAATGCCTGGGACAAATCTCCGATCATGAAAGAACGATATCAGGCCATTCTGGCCGACTTGGATGGGACTGTAAATAGGGGAGAACTCCTGATTGATGGAGTCCAAGGCGTGTACTCCAGGCTGACCGCTAATGGCGTCCGCTGGTTGTTCCTGTCGAACAATGCGCAAAAAATGGCGGAAGATCTGGCCAAAAAACTCTCCGATCTCGGGTTAGACGTAACCAGCGAACAAGTAATAAACTCTGCTTCCGCTCTGATTAGCTCATTGGAGAAAGATCACGCCGGGGCTCGAGTAATGGTCCTAGGCGCCCCGAAGCTGATACGGGGGATTCAAACAGCGGGGGCCGTGATTGAAAAAGACCCGTTGAAAACCGACATAGTTGTCGTCGGCATGGACACAGGGTTAACATACGAAAAGATAAAGCTCGCTTATCTGGCCATAAGCCACGGCGCTCTGTTCTGGGCCACCAATCTGGATCCGTTATTTCCAGTGCCCGGCGGTTTTCATCCAGGCGCAGGCGTAGTAGTGGCTTCAGTAGCCACTGCGGCGGGCCCGCCGGATCGAGTTTTCGGCAAGCCGCAAACGGACATGGCGAACTTGGCGCTGGATCGGCTGCAGACTCCGAGAGAATCTTGCCTGGTTGTGGGCGACCGGATGGATACGGATATTCTCTTCGCTAAGAAAGCTCGGATGGATTCAGCGCTTGTCCTGACCGGGGCGACCTCTCGCCGGAATCTTGGGGAATATGACTATTCGCCTGACTATGTTCTTGATACTATTGTAGATATAGAAACGCTGTTCGACTGATGCGGACTGGCGCCGGAACATGGAGGCCCTAATTAATGGACGAAGTTGAGCGACTTTACGAAACCTTGAGAAAACTCCAGGAGCCCAAAGGGTATTTTTTCAATGCGGACAAGAAAAAGGTCTTTGAACTCCTGAAAGGTCTTCTAACGAACAGGAAACGCTACGGATATATGTGTTGTCCGTGCAGGCTATCAGCCAACGATCGACAGCACGACAAGGACATCGTCTGCCCGTGCGCATATCGCGTTCCGGATGTGGAGGAATACGGGGCCTGTTATTGCGAGCTTTATGTCTCTCGGGAGTGGAATGAAGGCAAAGCGCAACATCAGTACGTGCCTGAGAGACGGCCGGCGGAAAAGTTCCTGTTCTAGAAGCGGTTCAAGTCCGGGCAGAGGGGCTCGTCCGCGCAAACGCTCGTCCATAGAGAGGGTTAGAGGGGGGGCTCCAACTCGTACACCCCCTGCCATCCAAAACACCGGTGCGCAATTCCTCACACAAAAAGCGCCCACGAAATCCCCCCTATTCGAATAACGTGCACAGCTCAATGCGTACCGCAGCGTACTCGTCAGATAACGAAAATCCGATGAGTACGAGAAACCTCGACATGACCCCTTGCGCATGACTTTTGGCTGGAGTTTTTCGCTTCTATCTAGTATTATACTGTTTTTCCTAAAGATACTAATCCAGCTACGAGGTGTTCGGAATGCATGTTGGGGTGATCGGGGCAGGTTATGTGGGATTGGTCACTGGGACCTGCTTTGCCGAAATGGGTAATGATGTGGTGATAATGGATATTGATGAGGTGAGAATTCAGGGCCTCTTGGAAGGCAGAGTGCCCATTTACGAGCCGGGCCTCGAGCAAATGGTAGCTCGCAACATGGCCGAGCAGCGGTTACATTTCACCACTGAGATTTCGACGGCGGTGGAAAGATCGCTCATCATCTTTATAGCGGTAGGGACACCGCCGGACATCAACGGATGCGCAGACCTGACACAGGTTTACTCGGTAGCCCGTGAAATCGGTCGATGTATGGATACTTACAAGATTGTTGTCACCAAGAGCACAGTGCCGGTCGGGACTACCGAAAGGATCAAAGAGATCATCTCGGAAGAAACAGGTCATCAATTTGAAGTGGCGTCGAATCCTGAATTTCTCAAAGAAGGCAATGCCATTGACGATTGTATGAAACCGGACAGGATTGTGATCGGGGTCAACGACGCGGGGACTGGGGAGAAACTGAAGGAGCTTTACGGCCCTTTTGTTCGAACCGGGAAACCGATTTTCGTGATGGATATAGCATCCGCTGAAATGACCAAGTACGCCGCCAACGGACTGTTGGCTACCAAGATATCGTTCATCAATGAGCTTTCTCGACTTTGCGAGAAAGTCGGGGCGGACATTGAAATGGTTCGCACGGGCATCGGATCGGACCCGCGGATCGGACCTCAATTCCTCTTCGCAGGGGTCGGTTATGGCGGATCGTGCTTTCCCAAAGATGTGGATGCGCTAACCCGCACTGGAATTCAGCACAATGTCCCTCTCAAAATACTGGAGGCTGTTCAGGAAGCCAACAAGGCGCAGAGGTCACATTTCATAGATAAGATCTTGAGTCATTACGGGGAAAATGGCATCAGCGGGAAACATTTCGCTCTTTGGGGGCTGAGCTTTAAACCCAGAACCGACGATATTCGGGATGCCCCGTCCATGGACGTAATCCGCGCCCTACTGGCGAAAGGCGCCAGAATCAGGGCCTTTGATCCGGTAGCTATGGAAAACGCAGGGCGCATTTTCGGGGATTCTATTGAATATTGCGTAGGCAATTACGAGTGCCTGGAAGGTGTGCACGGCTTGATCATAATGACTGAGTGGAACGTTTTCCGTCACCCGGATTTTGACAAATTGAAGCAGCTACTAATAGAACCCGTTGTCTTCGATGGCCGAAATTTGTACAACCCACGCAGGATGGCCGAGAGAGGATTTATTTACTACAGCATAGGCCGATAGGAGGCAGGGAGGACTTCCGGGGAATCCTTTTCCGCAATGGATTTTTTAGTTAGCTTCGCAAGAGCCCCAAAGGGGCGACTGATAGTAGCCCGGCAATTCAGAAATTGTTTCAGAATTACCAACTTGCCAAAAGCGTATCAGATGCAATGTAGGGGCGGGTTTGAAACCCGCCAGTTTTTGAGAAATCCGACCTGGATCAGGTAGGACGTGGTGAGCGAAGCGAACCGCATCGGTCGAGAAAACGGCGAGCGATGCGGCTCCCCCGCTCTGGCGGGATCACCGCATCCTACGGGACTAAACGGTTGCGGAGTGGCCATGAGCCGGCGACTGGATCGCTTACCCGCACACGACCTGAAGAAGCATATTTAGAAGTTCTTTGCGGGGGGGCCGGGGGGCGGCTTTCTTGCAAGAAAGAGCCCCCTCGGACTCGTTGCGTACCATCTTTCTATTCGTTGAGGTTTTCGATCTCCGGTAGAGCGGGCAAAGAAGCCAGGTCAGGCAACCCGAACACTTCGAGAAACCTTTTGGAAGTGCCGTAAAGTATGGGACGGCCCGCGATGTCTTTTCGACCCACGATCACCACCATATCGCGTTCCACCAGGCTCCTCAATGGGGCGGAAGACTCGACCCCCCGGATCTGCTCGATACGCCCTCTGGTTACAGGCTGGTTGTAAGCGATAATGGAAAGAGTCTCCAGGGCCGCTCTGCTCAATCGAGCCGGTTTCATCCGCCTCATTTCGAGAATCCAGGGAGCGATGTTCGGCAATGACCTGAACTGGTATCCGCCTGCCACCCTGACAAGCACGAAGCCTCTGGATCGTTCTAGATACTCTTGTTCAAGTTCGTCCAAGACCGATTGCATTTTTTCAGATGTAACTCCCTGTATGACTGCTGCCAGGCCGTCGATTGTTAGGGGTTCGGAGTGCGCGAAGATAAGCCCTTCAATTACGGATTTTAAGAGTTTAGTGTCCAAAGGTCGTACCTCTATTCCGGAAATGACATATCACGACCGCGGAGAAGGATCAAACACGGATGAGCTTTGACACTGAAACCGATTGTGGTACAACATATAATTTGCAAATTCGACCAGTCCATTTTGTCTGCCGGAGTATACATGAAAGCCGTAGAAGATAATCCGGGGGGTATTTCCAAAGCCGAAATCGTTGTTGGAATTCCTTCGTACAATGAGGCGTTGTCAATATCCTTTCCTACTCAGCAGGCTGATAAGGGGCTGACCAAGTATTACGGGGAACGATCGGCTGTCATTATAAATTGCGATAACCACTCCGATGACAATACTCGTCAGGCCTTCATGGACACTCCCACAAAGACCCCCAAGATCTACTTATCGACCGATAATGGGATCAAGGGCAAGGGTAATAATCTTAAGAATCTTTTCGCCAAGGTAATTGAGCTTTCAGCCAAGGCCGTGATTGTGGTGGATGCGGACCTTAAGAGCATAACTCCCCTTTGGATACGTGATCTGGGTAATCCGCTTTTCGACAGCTACGATTTTGTGGCTCCACTTTATGTACGTCACAAGTACGATGGCACTTTGACCACGAACTTGGCCTATCCGCTTACTCGCGCCCTATACGGCCGACGGGTCCGCCAGCCCATCAATGGAGATTACGGTTTCTCCGGGAATCTGGCCGGAATTTATACCGAATCGGACATCTGGTCCGAGACTGCGGCGAATTTCGGCATCGATATATGGATGACCACGCTCGCGATGCGGCGCCGCGTATCAGTGATTCAGTCTTTTATGGGAAAACCGAAGATACACAAACCCAAAGATCAGATTGAGGGCATGCTGAACGTAGTCCGGGATGTAGTCGAGACCATATTTCAACTGATGGTTCGGTTCGATTCGTTTTGGAAAGATGTAAAGTGGAGCCGGCCCACTGCGGTTTACGGTGTGAGCTTAGGGGACCTGGAGCTTCCTCCTCCGGTGGAATTTGACGTCAGAATACTTTCAGACCGTTTCCTGTCCGGACTTCATGCTCACACTGATATATATAACGCAATCCTGGACCGGCAAAATATGAACAAATTGGAGGAAGCGGCTGAATTGCCGGCGAGCGGTTTTGAATTTCCGACAGGTTTGTGGGCCAAAGTGGTCTATGATTTTGCGATCGCGTATAAGAGGAACCTGCTTCCCACCGACCAATTGATCGACGTGCTCTTACCGCTGTTCTATGGCAAAACCTGGTCGTTTATTTTGGAGACCCAGCCGATGAATACTCAACAGGTCGAGGAGTTTATTGAGGACCAATGTCTCCAGTTTGAAAAGGCGAAACCCTACCTTGTGGAACGATGGTTTTCCGGATGACACTAAAGGAGCCTGAAATGCCGAAGATTCTCATAGTGGACGATGAAGAAGGCATCCGTATGCTGTATTCCATGGAATTGCAGGACGAAGGATACGAGGTGATCACATTGCCTGACGGCCAAGGTCTCCTGGAAGAGGTTGAAAAGCAGAGGCCGGACTGTATTATTCTTGATATTAAAATGCGCGACTATAACGGATTGGATCTGCTGCAAGAGATTCGTAAGAAACACTACGATATGCCGGTAATTCTAAATTCGGCATATTCCAGCTTTAAAATCGATCTTAAAGCGGTCGCCGCCGATTACTACGTGGTTAAAAGCTCCGATTTGGGCGAGCTAAAGGACAAACTGAAGGTAGCCTTGGAGACAAAGATCCCGGAGCAATGATTTCTTTCGCTGCGCAGCAACGTCTATTAGAAAGCCGGGTCCATGCGCCCGGTTTTTTTGCGCAATGGATTGTTTCTTTTGCTCCGCAGGGAGTCCGGGGGGCTCTTTCTTGCAGGAAAGCTGCCCCCCCGGTCCCCCCGCAAAGAACTCCTACATGTGCTTCTTCAGGTCGTGTGCGGGTAAGCCATGCTGTCGTTGGCTCACGGCCACTCCGCAATCATTTAGGAGTTTTCGGAAAGGCGGTCCAGGTCCACTGGGCGTGGGGCCAACAATGCGCCTTGGTGCATCTTGCCTGCGGTTAACTTGATGCCTGGACAAAGGCATTGCTCGCCGTGCGCGGAGCACCTTTTGCAAAAGGGTTTTCCCCCTGGCGGTCCGCTTTCTGAAAGTCATTTCTTCTCCTACAAGCGGAGTTTCCCCCCCGATGACCGGGGGGTTGAGGGGGGTAATCTCTCAATGACATCCTAGGCCAAACCTTTTATAAGTACATGTGACAGCTCGTGAACAAGTCCGATTTGTGCTGAGGGGGCGAAAGCATGAAGCATAGAGAAGAATACGACACAATGGGACCTGTCCGGGTCCCGGAAGACGCCTACTATGGAGCGCAGACTCAACGGGCAATCGAAAACTTCGCGGTCAGCGGCCTGGTCTTTCATCCGTCGTTCTTCAGAGCGCTCGGCATGGTCAAAAAATATGCCGCGAAAGTAAACATGGAGTTGGGCTTGCTCAAGCCGGAAATAGCGCAGGCAGTCATCGCCGCTGCGGATGAGGTCCAAAGCGGAAAGTTCGACGACCAGTTTGTGCTGGACGTCTTCCAAACAGGGTCGGGCACTTCCACCAACATGAACGCGAATGAAGTCATAGCGCGTCGAGCCAATGAAATTTTCACAGGCAAACCCGACAGCAAATCGCCTATTCATCCTAACGATCACGTGAACAAAGGCCAGTCAAGCAATGACGTGATTCCCACCACCATCCACATCGCCGCGTTGACGGAAATCAGATATCGGCTCGTCCCGGCGATGGAAAAGTTGGCTGCAAGCCTTGGCAAGAAGGCTAAAGAATTCAAGGACGTGGCGAAGATTGGGCGGACTCATTTGCAGGATGCCGTTCCCATAACTCTTGGGAACGAATTTAGCGGATACGCTCGCCAGGCGGAGTTGGGCATAGCCAGGATAAAGGCTGCGCAAGGGTCGCTCTCAGAGCTGGCGCTCGGAGGGACCGCTGTAGGAAATGGTCTCAATACTCATCCGGGATTCGCGGCCAAGGTCGTAGAGTTGATTGCTGAGGAAACGGGTTGCCCGTTCAAGGAGACGGTAAACCATTTCGAAGCCCAAGCCGCGCAGGATGCCGCCGTGGAGATGAGCGGGGCATTAAAAACCGTCGCCGTTAGCCTTGCCAAAATAGCCAATGATATCAGATGGCTCGCATCGGGTCCGCGGTGCGGGATTGGTGAAATCAACATCCCGTCTCTTCAGCCGGGGTCGTCCATCATGCCCGGCAAGGTGAATCCGGTAATGCCTGAAATGGTGATCCAAGTGGCTGCGCAAGTGATCGGCAATGACACAGCGATAACCTATGGCGGTCAGGGCGGCGTCTTTGAGCTGAACGTCATGCAGCCCTTGATTGCGTACAATCTGTTGCATTCGATCAGTTTGCTGGAAAGGGTTATCCTGCGCTTTGTGGAAAAGTGCGTGGATGGAATAACCGCAAATCAGGAAAAATGCGTTTCCAACATCGAGCGTAGCCTTGCGATGTCCACTGCGCTGGCGCCGGTCATAGGTTATGAAAAGGCCGCGGCCATTTCCAAAGAAGCCTATGAAAAAGGAAAAACCGTCCGGGAAGTCGCCCTGAGCGCAAAAGTATTGCCCGAAGAAGAGATCAATAGGTTGCTGGATGAGGCTATAAGTGGAAAGTAGAAGGCGATATAACGATTGGTTCAGTCGCGTAGGAACCGCATCGCTCGTGGTCTTTTCTTGTCCGATGCGGTTCGCCAGGCTCACCGCATCCTACCTCGCTGTCTTCCGGGCTCGGCCCGGAGAGCCTCCGGCCCGGCGCCATGTTTCCGGTATCATAAGCTCAAGACAGGCGTCGCCAAGGGAGCGAAGAGAATATGAAGAAGAGTGAAACAAAAAAGAGTGACGAACTAAGACAGGAATACGACTTAAAGAGCCTGCGTGTGAGAAGGTTAGGGCCGGGACGCAAGAGTTTTGGCGGTTCGGTGGTGCGGCTGGAGCCGGACGTGGCGGAAGTCTTTCCCGATGCGGAGTCAGTGAACGAAGCTCTACGATTTCTCATAAGGATAACGAAAGAAAACAAGCCGCCTCTCGGAACCCCTGAACGCGATGCCTAACAACGGCAGCCCGCGTATGATGCGATGACCAACGGGAAACGCATCACTCGTGGTCTTTTCTCGACAGATGCTTCTTTGTGGGGCAGGCTTTCCAGCCTGCCATGATTGGCACTTCAGGACAGGCAGGCTGGAAAGCCTGCCCCACACTCTCCGATCTCACGCCGCTAATTGTCATTTCCCGCTTAAGTTGATACTTACCCCTCGGACGTTTTTCTTTTTTTGCTACCCGCCTGCTCGAAAATAGTTATAATACTGCGTACTGCAACCGGCCTAAGTTTGATAGTCCAGCGCTTCATGGAGAGCCCAGCGGGGACTCATGGCTGACGCTTTCTCACACGGTGTCTTCCTCAGCTACAGCTCAAAGGACAAGGCTGCCGTGCGCGACATCGCGGAGCGGTTGCGGGCCGAGGGGTTACGGGTCCGGTTCGATCCCTCTCCCCTCGCGGGAGAGGGTAGGGAGAGGGGGACTTGGAAACCAACACGTTGTATAGAACGTTAGCCTGCGGGTTACCCCCCACCTCGCATTTCGCGCTCATTCGCGCTTACGGTGATGTCTAGCCACAAAGCGCGCTTAAGTTTTCGGCGCCAATAATTTGTTACCGGGTCATCGCGAAATCAATCAGCAAAATTTCATAATACACGCGGTTTTAGTTTACAAATTTCTTGACTTCGACGCGTCGGAAATGATACCAGCCCTCCGAACGGGGGAAGAGCTAGTCTTCGAAGTCAATGCCGTCGCGATAGGGACATGGTGTCCCTACATTTAGCGGCCGGCGCCCGTAAGGTTCCCAATCGGATTTATTTTGCGTGCATACGCTGAAGTTGAATAAAATTCTCGTATGAAAAGGAGTCGGATATGACCCAAGCCGCGTTTCAGACCTCCGCCCAGGCCCCGGATTCGCACGACTTCGATCACAACTATCGTTACGTTAAAAAGCTTATCCAGGAACTCATCGTGCAGAACCAAGGTTCTCTGAAGCGAGATATGACCAGTGGGGACGAACGCAAGCGAAACCTGACGAAGAAGGAGATGCAGGACCTGGCTCGAGCGTTGAGGAGAATTGAGCTTCAATACGCGGAATACGCCAAACCTCCTATTCCCAAGGCGCTCGAAACATCCATCAGACGACGCAATGACGCGGATTGGCTGCCGTGGGAACTGGAAGCCATCGAAAAAGTAGATGTCTGGCGCGAAGAGCTGGAAACCAAGAAAGAAAAGTTGCAGCAAATGCTCAATAAAGCCCTGACAAAAATTAACGGGAGGGGACTCTTACAGTAAACTTGAGATATTAGCGTAAATATCAACAAGATTTGATTGCTTCCTTTCGGACAACGCAATCTATGCCAGGGGCGGGCCTTAGCGCCCGCCATATTTGTTTGTATTGGGCTGTTTCTTTTGCTGCCCGAGGTGTCCGGGGGGCTATTTCTTGCAAGAAAACCGCCCCCCGGCCCCCCAGCAAAGAACTCCTATAAAATATTTCCTGACGCTTGTTTGCAGATATCCGAACCCGCTCTGTTCCGTAACTTCTCCGCAGCATCCAGGAATTTTCGGAAAGGGGTACAGCTGGAAATCCCTTCCGCAAGTGGCTTATTGACTCAGCTCAGCAAAAACGCGGAACATCATTTCCAATGTCATTCCCGTGTAAACGGGAATCCAGAATTCTCCCCGCGAAAGCGGGGATCGAGGCCCCGCTGGATTCCTGCTTCCGCAGGAATGACAGCATGGAAGCCCGTGATATATAGGCCGCTGAGCTGAGTTCATAATTCTTTTGCAAAAGAGTTTTCCCCCTGGCGTTCCGTTTTCTGAAAGTCTCGTCTTTTCCCAAAGGCGCGCCCGGACGCCAGCGCCTACCGATCCGGCGCAGACGATCTGCATATGATGCGTCAACCGCTTCGTGACCTCCGCGGCGCTTGACTCACCCTCTCTGGCGATTCCACTCCAACTAATTTTATTTGGGCTTCACAATTACTTGAATTGCCGTAACAATTTGGGTAGATTATCTACCCGAAGCAAGTGAGGACATTTTGCAGAAAGTCCACCTTTCAGAAATCAACGGCCTTGCGGATCTGCCGATAGCTCTTCCCCAGTTCATCGACGAAATCCCCGTGGGCCTCGCCGTGCTCGATCTCAACCGCAGAGTCATGCTCTTCAATCGGGCGCTGGAGGCTTTAACAGGCCTCACTTCTCAAGCCGCCGCCGGAATCCCATGCCAATACCTTCTGCGAAGCAACTTGTGCCACCAGGGGTGTCCCATTAACCTCGTGAGCGACAATTCTGAGGCGATATGTGTCGAAGCGGACATTATCAACCGAAATCGACAAAGAATCCCGGTTCGGATCAATGCGGCTCCCATATTGGACTTAGAAGGAAATTTGGTGGCGTACCTGGAATCGGTGGAAGATATGAGGTCTCTTGAACCGGTGGACCAGGTGAGCCGATCGTTCGGTTTCGGCAAACTCATAGGCGCAAGCCGGGACATTCAACGCATTTTTCAGGTGCTCCCCGTCATAGCGCAGACTGACTCATCCGTTCTGATCACGGGGCAAACAGGGACCGGCAAAGACATACTAGCTGAAGCTATCCATCATGCGTCAAATAGGGCAAAAGGGCCGTTCATCAAGGTCAATTGCGGCGCGCTCCCCGAGACTCTGCTCGAATCGGAGCTGTTTGGGCATCAGAAAGGCGCGTTCACCGGCGCGGTCGAAAGCAAGCCGGGCAGGTTCCGCCTGGCGCACAATGGAACTCTATATTTGACGGAAATAGGCGACCTGCCGTTGAACCTTCAGGTAAAGCTGCTGTCATTCCTGGATGACAAAGTCCTATACCCGCTCGGGACCACAAAAGGTATCCATATTGATGTGCGGGTCATTGCAGCTACGCACCGGAACCTGGAACAGATGGTTCGCGAAGGCCGATTTCGCGAAGACCTCTTATTCAGGCTCAACGTCATCCGGCTGCATCTGCCGCCGCTGTCCGCTAGAGGTGACGATATCAGGATGCTGCTGGATCATTTTCTGCGGGAATTCAATTCCAGATTCAAAAAGAAAATTAAGAGTTTCTCAGCAAACGCTCATAAGATACTCCTGGATTACTATTATCCGGGGAATGTGCGAGAGCTGAGAAACATAGTCGAATATGCGGTAAATATCTGTGACGGCGATCAAATTCGGCCTCAGTTCCTGCCTGCGTATATTACCGAACCGAAGACACGCGGCGAGATGGCAGGGCCGTATGTCCCCGATGTTGTCAATGGTTGGGGAGAACCTCAAAGCAAGGCGATGGATCTGAACTGGGCGGACACCGAGCGAAGGTTGATTCTGGACGCCATGATGAAAGCCGGCGGCAGGAGAAGCAAGGCCGCGGAAATCCTGGGTTGGGGCAGAAGCACATTGTGGCGCAAGATGAAACGATACCAGATAGTTTCCTGAAAGACAGGAGACTATTTCAGAATAGAGCCGAAATCCGAGTTTATGAGAATTTGTTGTGCAGTTAGCTCCGCTTATGGGAGGAGAAATGATTTTTGGAAAGCACGTGGCCAAGGGGAAACCCTTTTGCAAAAGGGTTTCCCCCCTGGATCCCCTTTCCGAAAACTCCTAGACGTTGCGGAGAAGCTACGGGATGGCGATAGGTTGGGTTATCCGCACACAAGAGCCAGGAAATATATCGTAGGAGTTCTTTGCAGGGGTTCCGGGGGGCGGTTTTATTGCAAGAAAGAGACCACCGGGCTACCTGCGGAAGCAAAAGAAACAATCAAAATGAGAAAAGTGCTTATCCCTCTATTAGGCGATGATGTCGCCCCCCGCTTCGATCTCGCCGCCGAGGTCCTCGTGGCGGTCATTGACGACAAGAAACGTGTGACGGAAGAGAGGACCATTATCCTGCCGCAAGCTTCCGCGGAAGCGCTATGTAATCTGATCGTCACGGAAAAGGTTGACCAGGTGATCTGCTGCGCCATTGAAGAAGAATATTTTCAGTATCTGACCTGGAAAAATGTGAAGGTCATCGATTCCGTGATGGGATCGTCTCATGAGATCCTGGAAAAGGTCAGAATAGGCAAGCTCTGTAATGGTGACGCGCTCCTGTGAATTCACGGCCGTACCCAGAACGTAGTAGATAAAGTAACTTGGATGAGAGTAGGAGTGGGGCAGGCTTTCCAGCCTGCCGTAACTGAAATCTGTGTTGGACGGCCAACAAAAAGACAGGCGAGCCAGGTTCTTCATCTGCTCCGCAACATAGATGTTTTCTGAACATGCTGACTCACTTGGTAAAATGGCAGGCTGGAAAGCCTGCCCCACGTCAATGTGTCATAATGTCCCACATTGTCGCGGCTTATTGTCGCGACTTGTTTCCATATGCGCGACATCAGATCGCCCGTCATTCTCAAATAGCTTAAATAACGACCATTAACCATTTGGCACAATACTTGCCCAACAATGAGCATTTCTTAAAGCCTCGTCGTCGACGAGGTTTTAACCCCCAACTCACTTAGCGGCTGAACAGTGAGAATAGGCCCAAGCGGGAAGTGCGCATGAACACCAAGGTGCTCCTCGCGGACGCGGAAGAACAATTTACTAGTCTCTTAGCTCAGCGATTACAGGCGCGAGGCTTTGAAGTCATCACCGCGAATTTCGCGGAAGATGCCGTCGCACTGGTCAAACGTAAAGACGTTGATGTGGTCATCCTGGACGTGATGATACCCGGCATAGATGGGCTTGACACTTTGAGGGAAATCAAACGCCTCAGGCCTCTGGCGCAAGTAATCATGCTGACCATTGACGCGACTGTGTACAAAGGCATTCAGGCGATGAAACTCGGAGCATACGACTATTTGATGAAACCAACGGATACCGGCGAACTGGTGGAAAAGATTACAAAGGCGCACAAGGCAAAACAAGGGCAGAAAAAATCCTAAAGGAACTCTTTTCTTGAAAGACGCATCGCTAAAACGGAATGGGACGATGGATTATTGCCTTAACTCCAGTTGTGGAAGGAGACCTGACTTTCAGAAAGGGGACCGCCAAGGAGAAAACTCTTCTGCAAAAGAGTTTTCCCCCTGGACCCCCTTTCAGAAAACTCCCATATTGTTGCGGAGAAGCCATGAGTCAGCGAGCGCTTGGGTTAGCCGCACACAAGCGTTAGTGAGATTAATATTCTAGGGGTTCTTTGCGGGGGGTCCGGGGGGCGGCTTTCTTGCAAGAAAGAGCCCCCCGGACGCCTTGCGGAGAAAAAGAAGCAAATACGTTGGATTGGGCCTCAAAAGGAGCCCACGCACGGAGGTAGTAGATGGAAGCCATCAAAGTCAAAGATTTAATGGTGCCTCTCGACCGGTACGTCTGCGTGTCCGAAGACGCGACGCTTTATGAAGCTGTGGTCGCTTTAGAAGAGGCTCAAAAGAAGGGATCGCCAAAAGGTCATCCCCACAGGGCGGTCCTTGTTTGCGACAAAGACAACAATGTGACCGGTAAGTTGAGTTATCTGGACGTGTTGAGGAGCCTTGAGCCACGATATTCGGAGATGTCGGACCTCAAGAAGGTTGCCGGGTTCGGTCTGAGCGCGGAATTCATGAAGTCCATGATGGACCGGTATGAGTTGTGGAAAGCGCCCCTGGACGACCTGTGCCGAAAAGCGGCTCAAGTGAAGCTGAAGAGCATTGTAGCCGCGCCATTGGAAGGCGAATATGTCGATCAGGATGCGAACCTCAATCGGGCGGTTCATCAAATAATCATGGGACATCGTCAATCCTTGCTGGTGACTTCGGGCGAGCGCATCGTCGGAGTCTTAAGGCTCTCCGACGTCTTTAAAGAAGTCACCGGCCGGATTAAGGAGTGCAAGATTTGAAGTGGCGCCGAAGGCGCGTGCGAGGAGGAGACTTTTCATGACTGCCGACACAATGATTTCATCCCAGGCGTTGAAGATAGATTGGACGAGGCTCATAGCCTTGCTAACGGGTTTTGGATTGTTCTTGGTGATTTACTATTCACCTCCCTGGCCGGACGCGGTAGACCCGGTTGGCAAGCGTTTTGTATTGTCCGTACAGGGAAAAGGAGCTGTAGCCGTTTTCGCGTTGGCCGGCATATGGTGGGTTTTCGAGGTCGTGCCAATAGGCGTTACAAGCCTGGTCATCGGTGTGACACAGGCTCTGTTCATGATTCGTCCGGCAAAAGAAGCCTTCAACGATTTCATGGACCCTTCCGTACTATTCATCTTTGCTTCTCTCGTGATCGGCCTTGTATTCAACAAGACCGGGCTCACGAAACGCATGGCGTACAAGATGCTCTCACTTGTCGGAGAGAAGACCACTACCATTTACCTGGGCGTTTTCCTTTTGATCGCTCTTCTCACGCACATCATGGCGCACACAGGAGTGGCCGCCACGGTGTATCCGTTGCTCCTGGCTATCTACGGCCTGTACGGGGAGGGCGACAAACCGACAAGATTCGGGAAAGGCCTCTTTATGGGAATGGCGTACGTGTGCGGCGCGGGAAGTATCATTACGCTGCTTGGCGCGGCCAGAGGCATCGTGGCTCTGGGCTTTTTCAAGGAAATGGCAGGCAGAGACGTCAGTTTCTTCCAGCTTACCTATTATATGGCCCCGCTCGGATGGTTGATGGTATTCCTACTGTGGGTCTATTTTTGCCTGGTGATGAAGCCGGAGAAGCCGGTGATAGAGGGTCTAAGAGAGCGTGTGAATGAATTAAGCAAAGATCTGGGGCCCATGACGAAAAACGAAATCATCTCATTGGCAATCGTCGGCGCGGCTATCGTCATCATGTCGCTTCAGGTCATGATTCCACCACTGAGGGCCTTGGACAAGTCGGCCATCTTTCTCGTGTCGACCATTCTGTTCTTTGTCCTGCGGATACTGGACATCGACGATTTGGAACTGATACCCTGGAATATCGTGCTCCTTTTCGCCGGCGCGATGAGCATCGGTTTTTGTCTCTGGCAGACCGGAGCGGCCGAATGGCTGGCCATAAACTGGCTGGCTCTATTTAAGCAGGCCCACTGGCTGGTCTTTGTGCTGGGAGTAGCATTTTTCGTGCTTGTCCTGACGAATTTCATCATGAACGTGGCGGCCATCGCCATCTCGCTGCCGGTGGCCCTTGTCATTGCCAAGTACCTCTCGGTCGCGCCCGATGTGGTAATGTTCTCGTCTCTGGCCACTGCCGGCATGCCGTTCGTCCTATTGGTCGGAGCGGCGCCTAATGCGATCGCGTACGATTCCAAGCAGTTCACAAGCGGCGAGTTTCTCATGTACGGGATCCCGCCGAGTCTCATTCTGATGGCTGTCTTGGCTCTGATGTGTTTTGTGGTGTGGCCGCTCATGGGCATGCCGGTCCTGATTAAGTAGTGATTGCGGATGGGAAATGTCCCATCCGATTACTAGCTGGAAAGGGTTGCAAAAATGACGCGTCGCTTTCAGACGATATGTATGATCATTCGCCTGATTATCAGCTCGATATTCTTGCTGATCATGTACTGAGTAAAGCGGTTTTGTTCGGCCGAGGGTGATCAAAGCTAGATTACAAGTGACTAAATTTACATAGGAGAGTTCGCATGATCGCGAAAGTGCTGTTGGTTGATGATGAAGAGCCGTTCGTGGAAACGCTAACCAAACGGCTTACCAAGAGAGAGTTGAATGTTTTGACGGCCTTCAGTGGACCGGAGGCCCTTGAGAAGCTGGAGAAAGACCCGCGGATTGAAGTGGTCATTCTCGATGTCAAAATGCCCGGGATGGACGGCATAGAAGCATTGAAACAAATCAAGACCAAGTACCCGCTGGTGGAAGTAATCATGCTGACAGGCCATGCCACAGTGGAGAGCGCGATCGAAGGCATGAAGCTGGGGGCCTTGGATTATCTTATGAAGCCTTGCGACATGGAAATCCTGATGAATAAGGTCCGGGAGGCCGCATCCAAGAAACGGAAGCATGAGGAGAAGATCGCGGAAGCTCGCGCTCTCCAAATCGCTTTACGGCGGGGAGACTGAGCGCGTCCAAGAGGAATTCACCGCAGAGGTCGCGGAGATCTCAGAGAGATTCTGTTTTCTTCGCATTCACATAAGCCATCCAGGTGGCGAATGAGGACAATACCAGACACCTAGGAGTGCGCAGGGGCCTATGTAATCAGTTGTAAGCCGTTTCTTTTCTCTGCGCTCACCGTGGTGAAGGAATAATGAAACAGAGGTACTGAAATGCCCCATTCTATGCCGGTATCAAAATTTATGGTTAGTCGAAATGAATGGCCGCAGTTCCGAAGCGACATGGACGTAAGTACCGCCATAAAGCTCCCGCGCATTATCACCGAAGATCAAAAGCCGGAACACGGTCATTCCACGCCTTCAATTATGGACGAAAACTACAATCTCCTCGGCTTTGGGCATCCGATCGATCTGCTCAAGAGTGTAAGGCCACTCTGCGAAAAACCGAATGAGCCCTGCGAGTTGCCCGAGGCCACAACGAAGCTCAGAGGGCTTGTTGTCCCGTTTGCAGGCAAGATTCACCCGAATGATAGCATTCTCAAGGCCCTGGACATCATGATGACCGCAACGTGTCCCAGGCCCCGGTGATGGAAACGGCAAAATCCAAGGAATGGTTAAGCTATCCGGCATATTTAACACGGTGACGGCCCTGCTGTTCGACGAACAAGATCCGGAGGAACGCGAGAAGCTGCTTAGAGACCACGACCTCGAACGAGTTTGAACGCGGTCTAACACTACGAAGGAGAGGGGATCTTCGAATTGTGTCCATTCATTTTCGTGAGGTGTAACAGGTTGGAGATTGCTTCGCTGTGCTCGCAATGAAGGTCCGCGGGCATCGTAAAGTAATGGAAACATCCAATCCTACAGCGCGTTGGTCAAGAAAATCATTCCGATTCGGACCTTCTTGCCCAGTCAGGATGATCACTATCTGACCAACAGGAGATCAACAGTGGCCGCTAGACAAGAACAGGGTGAAGCTTATTACAAGGCGCTCACTCGCAAAATAGTCTTAATCGTTGTGGTGGCCTCGGCTATTCCTCTGATACTAATCTCGGGAACGATCCGATATTATTTTCAGGCTTCGTATCAGGACAAGGTTCGGGAACATCTACAAGTGCTTATTAAAAAGCACAAGCAAAATATCGATACCTTCCTGAACGATAAACTTGCAGATATTGGATTCCTGGCAATGTCCTTTCCCTTCGAACAGATGAATGATAACGCATTTCTAAGCGAACGTTTGTCGATTCTGCGAGCCATGTACGGGCGTTCATTTGTGGATTTGGGCGTAGTGGATGAGCACGGCATCCAAACTGCCTATGCGGGGCCCTTCAAATTGGAGAACGCGGATTATTCCAATGCTCAGTGGTTTAAAGACGCCATGCAGCGCCGCGAGTATATCAGCGACGTGTTCCCCGGTTTACGCGGTATCCCCCATTTTATAGTCACCATTCGGCAGCAACATCGAGGAACATATTGGATTCTAAGGGCCACAGTGGATTTTGAGGCTTTCAATTCGCTAGTGGAAAATATACGCGTCGGTTCCACAGGATTTGCATTCATTCTGAACAAGAAGGGCGAGTTCCAGACCAAACCGCGGTTCGAAATAGTAGCGTCTCGAGAGCCTTTTCTCAGTTTTCTTGCGACTCGCCGAGAAGTCAGGGATGAGGTGGATGTTACGGAGAGCCCGAATGAATCGGGAATAGATTATATTTACGTTATGTCTCCGCTGAAGAACGGAGATTGGCTTCTGGGTTATGAGCAGAGCGCTGAAGACGCTTATTCCGCTGTGTATGCCGCGCGGCGATTTGCCGTGATAATATTTGTTATTGGTGTGCTCGGCATGGGCGCAGTGGCTGTGCTTTTATCGAACCGGATTGTGAAGCATATAGCGCAGGCAGACCGCGAAAAAGAAATGATGCAAGAAAGGGTCATAGAAGCCGGCAAATTGGTCTCCGTGGGTGAACTGGCCGCGGGGATTGCGCACGAGATAAACAACCCCGTGGCTGTCATGGTGGAAGAAGCGGGCTGGATTCAGGACCTCCTTGAAGAAGAAGACCTGAAGGCAAGCCAAAATCTCGATGAGTTCAAGAGAGCGCTCAATCAAATCAGGACTCAGGGTAGTCGGTGCAAGCAGATAACTCACAAACTTCTTAGTTTCGCCCGGAAGACGGACCCTCGACCTCACGTGGTGCAACTCAACGATTTGATAGAGGAGGTCATTGCGCTTTGTCAGCAGCGAGCCAGGTACGGCAATATCAAGATCGGCGCCAATTTGGAGCCCGACCTGCCCACCGTGACCGTTTCTCCGACGGAGGTGCAGCAGGTGTTGATTAACCTGGTTAACAACAGTCTCGACGCGATCGATGAGAAGGGCGGGAAAGTTGAGATCAGCACCAAATTCAGTGATAATCGTGTAACCATAGATGTCGCCGACGATGGGCCCGGAATCCCGGAAGCGATTCTCCCTCGAATATTCGACCCCTTTTTCACCACCAAACCTGTAGGTAAAGGCACGGGATTGGGTTTGTCCATATGCTACGGCATTATCTCCAAAATCGGCGGTGACATCACGGTCAACAGCGCTGTCGGTCTTGGTACGACTTTCCACATTCAAATTCCCGTTAGCAAAAGAGAGGGGAACGTGAGCGCCTTGAATAGTAGCCCGAAGCCATAATGGCGCTCATGAAGACCGAGAATGAATTGAATCCCAATGTGTTTGTGAAAGGGAAAACATGGGAGCGAATGAGATTCAAAGCGCCGGCAAGATAAGACTGCTGCTGGTTGATGATGAGGAAGCGTACGTCAACATCCTGGCAAAAAGACTTACCAAGAGGGATTTCGTTGTAACTGCCACGTACAGCGGGACGCAGGGTCTCCAGGCTCTTCGCAAAGATGAATTCGATGTGGCGGTGCTGGATCTGAAAATGGAAGATATGGACGGCATCGAATTGCTAAAAATTTTCAAGAAGATGCTGCCTCAAATGGCTGTCATCATGCTGACCGGTCATGGATCAGAGCAGGCCGCTAGGGAGGGGATCCAGTTTGGGGCCTTTGATTACCTGACCAAACCGTGTGAACTTGACGATCTGATAGACAGAATCAATGCAGCCTGGCGCAGCAGAGGGGACCGAGCTTTATGAATGTAGGGGCGGACGGCTGTGCGCCCGTATCTAACAGCCTCAGCCCGGCTGGGACCCCGGGCCCTACCATTGCCGGTAGCGACCGGCCTCCGGAAACTTTTGCAAAACTGCTGGTTATGTCGGAATCGTAGCACGATGAGACAGCCCTCGCTTGTTTCACACCCTCACCCCCGCCCCTCTCCCAGAGGGAGAGTGGCGCTTGGGGAGCCGCTGTACGAGTTCTCTCTCCCTCCGGGAGAGGGACAGGGTGAGGGCCAATCGTGGCACGATTGTAGCCTCACAAAGAATTTTGCAACAGTTTCTCCGTGCCGGTCGAATTGGGTTCCTAAAAGCGAAATCGTGCTAGCGAAGAAAAGACAAGGGCGGACACATGGGTCCGCCCCTACCACACCGGTGGATGCCGCAAGAGATTACATTACCATATCCAAAAGAAGGGCGACTCGCCAGTCGCCCCTACCAAACCGGCCGATGTCATAGATTTGATGAAAAGACTTCATCTCATTCCGGACAATTGAAGCGCCATTCTCTCCCCCGTGGCTGTTTGCTTTCCATTATTAATTAGATTATATTCGCGCTGTCCGTGAGAACACTGCTGTCTATGGAGGCAAGATGGATCAATTCAGGCCAAGGGAGGATCGAGATCAAGTCAAGCTGCCCCAAGGACTTGAAGAGGCCTGGCTCCAGTTGAATAATTTCCTCAGGGGTCGCGGGGTATGGATTGGCGCTCTGGTCCTGATAATTTTGTACCTGCTCTCAGGGTTCTATATCGTTGGGCCGGGCGAAAAAGGTGTAGTGCTTCTATTCGGTAAGGTTAATTCGGTGACGGAGCCCGGTCTTCAATACCGTTTGCCTCGTCCGTTTATGTCACACATCATAGTCGATACGTCCACGGTGAGACAGGCAGAGATCGGGTATCGCTCGGAGAGAGGACGTGGCGGGTCTGTGCCATCGGAATCGTTGATGCTTACCGGTGACGAAAATATAGTCGAAGTTCAGCTCTTCGTTCAGTACATGGTGCAGGACCCGGTGAAATTCCTGTTTGGGGCTTATCAACCTGAATCGGCGCTCAGGGCTTCGGCTGAGATTGCGCTGCGAGGGGTCGTGGGCGAAAATACTATTAATTACACGATGACGGACGGACGAGATGAAATTCAAAAGAAAGTCGAGTTATACCTGCAAAAATTAATGGATAATTACAATACCGGACTGCTGGTTACACAGGCTCGTCTTTTGGTGGTGGACCCGCCCGGGCAGGTAAAAGAAGCCTTTCATGACGTGGTCCGCGCCCGGGAGGACCGGGAACGAGTGATGACCGAAGCGCAAGGTTACAAGGAAGATGTAGTGCCCAAGGCTCGCGGTCAGGCGCAACAAGAAATAAGAGAAGCCGAAGCCTATAAAGCTCAGCGGGTGATTCGGGCCAAGGGAGAGGCCCAGCATTTCTCGTCCGTTCTCGAGGAATACTCCAAGGCCCCCGGAGTGACTCGGGAACGCTTGTATCTGGAAAGTGTAGAGCGTTTCCTGCCCGCGCCAAAGAAGATCATCATTGAGGGCGGGGATTCCAAAGTGTTGCCGCTGCTTCCGATTACCGGCTTTGGACAACTGACTACCCCCGGGCCCGCATCAGGCAAGACATCCGCCCCTGAGAAGAAAGGCAATTAGCGAACCATGATCAAGACAATTGTTGCAGTCATCATTCTGGCCTTTTTGTTGTCGCAATCGGCCTTCACTGTAGGCGAGTGGGAACAAGGTATCGTTTTGCAGCTCGGGAAACCAGAGCGCACCATCCGTGAGCCCGGATTGTATTTCAAATATCCGTTCGTGCAGGACCTGATCGTCTTGGATAAAAGAATATTGGCCGCGGAAGCCCGCCCCGCGGAGTACATCACTCTCGACAAAAAGCGACTCACCGTGGACACTGTGTCCCGCTGGAAAATAGAGCAACCGCTGGTGTTCTATCAAACGGTCAAGAACCAGATCGGCGCCATAGCTCGAATGAACAATATAATAATGACCGGGCTTCGCGAGGAAGTGGCAAAACGCGATTTTCAGAGTTTCATACGGGAAGATCGTGAAAAAATTATGGACCAGGTAACCAAGCGAACGGGGGAAGAGGTCCGGCGATTCGGCATTCGTGTGATTGACGTGCGCATTAAACGAGTCGACCTTCCGGAAGAAGTCCAGGCCAGCGTGTTCGCGAGAATGAAGGCCGAACGGGAGAGAGAAGCGAAACGTTACAGGGCGGAAGGGGAAGAGCAGGCCAAGGAAATCAGAGCTAATGCCAATAAGGAAAAGGAGATTCTATTGGCGGAGGCCTACAGAAAGTCCGAAACTCTAAGGGGGCAAGGCGACGCGGAGGCTACAAGCATCTATGCCGAGGCTTACGGCAAGGACCCGGACTTCTACTCCTTTGTCCGACATCTGGATGTGTACCAGAAGGCGTTCGGCGCCGACACCACTATGCTGCTCCGCCCGGATTCTTCTCTGTTGCGATTCTTGGATAACCCGGGCGGCCTTCCAGGCGCGTCGCCAACAAAAGGTAGCGCAGCCCCAAGTAATAAATGATCTCCAGACTGGCTTGTAAACAATCAGGTAGGAACTCCTTTTGTGGGGCAGGCTTTCCAGCCTGCCATTACTCGCAACCAGCCATAGGCAGGCTGGAAAGCCTGCCCCACAATTCTATGATATGGGAGCCGTCAATGCTAGATCTCCAATAGTCTGATGGATACGCCGTTTTGTGCAATCCCCTTGACCCGGACCCTCGTATCGTATACCGTAACAGATACTTCCTCGGCTTGAATTCAAGCCATCAAAAGGACACGATTAATGAAAGCCTTACTGGTCTATCCTACAATACCGGATACCTTCTGGAGTTTTAAGCATATCATGAAGATCATCGGGAAGAGCGCCGCACACGTCCCGTTGGGAATGTTGACGGTCGCCTCCATGTTCCCGAAAGAATGGGACCTGAAACTGATCGATACGAATGTGGAAAGCCTCACTGACCAAACAATTCAGTGGGCCGACATGATCTTTATCGGCGCGATGATGATTCAAAAGGAATCAGTACAACAGATTGTCGCACGCTGCCATAGTTTGGGCAAAACGGTCGTGGCCGGCGGGCCGCTCTTTACAAGCTCTCCGGAAGAGTTCGATGACGTCGACCACTTAGTCCTTAACGAAGCTGAAATAACGCTCCCCTTGTTCATAAAGGATCTGGAGGAGGGCAATCCCCGCCACATCTATAGGACCGATGAGAAGCCGGACATCACGTTGACACCCTTGCCTCGTTGGGACCTCATAAAAATGAAGCTATATGCTTCCATGTCCGTTCAATACTCCAGGGGCTGTCCATTCGACTGTGAATTCTGTGACATCGTTAACTTGAATGGTCGGCGGCCGAGAGTCAAATCTAATGAACAGATGATCCGGGAGCTTGGAATATTGTATCAAATGGGTTGGCGCGGGCGCGTCTTTATGGTGGATGATAATTTTATCGGGAATAAAGTTAAGGTCAAATCGTTGCTCAAAGCGATCAGGTCCTGGCAAGAAGCCAAGGGATTCCCATTTACGCTGTACACGGAAGCTTCGGTGAACCTCGCTCAGGATGAAGAACTTATGCGACTCATGACTGATGCGGGTTTTGATTCGGTATTTCTCGGGCTGGAGACGCCGGCGGAAGAATGCCTTGCGGAATGTGGAAAACATCAGAACCGAGCGATGGATCTGGTGGAAGCTGTCAAGACTATCCAGCGAAACGGAATGGAAGTGATGGGCGGTTTTATAATAGGGTTTGATAATGATCCTCCGAATATATTCGACCGCCAGATAAAATTCATTCAGAACAGCGGCGTCGTCAAGGCCATGATCGGCCTGCTCAACGCCCCTCCGGGAAGTCGGCTTTACCGGCGACTGAAAGAAGAAGGGCGCCTCCTTGGGGGTGGCTCCGGAGATAACTGCGACGGGTCCATGAATTTCATTCCCAAGATGGATCCTAAGATCCTGAGGGAAGGATATGATGCAGTCCTGAACTATATATATTCTCCAAAAGAGTATTACGCACGTGTGCTGGAGTTTCTAACGACTTACAAACCTATACGCCGGCGCAAAGTAACCTGGTTGGAGATGACTGCCTTTTTTAATTCGATTCTCTATCTAGGCATCCTCGATAAGTGGAGCAATAAAATTTACTATTGGAAGATGCTGTTCAAGGCTTTCATATTTCATCGAGAATGCTTTGGAGAGGCTGTGTCTCACATGATTTTTGGGTATCATTTCCGAAAGCTGCTCAGCAAGCAGAATGCCTCTGCGGAAATGACCTAGCTATATAATCATCTGTCCCTCTGATTTCCTGACAAATCTCTCGCCATCGAGTTGCATGGTCCAGTTCCCGTCTTCCAGGTGGGGACGCGCGTCTATGTGCCAGCGCTTGGAAAATCCGAGAATGCCGATAGACATGGATTCGCCTTTGATGCTCACCCATCCGCCGGTGATGGCTGCTCGTCTCCCTTTGAAATCGGCTCTGCCGTTCGGTTGAATCCTTATTACAGTCCCCTCCTTTCCCAGCCATTCACCGGTAAAAACCATCTGGTCATCCGCAAGCGGTGTATCTTTGAACATTCCAGGCAGATCGCCAAATTGTTTTTGCAACATGAAGGCCCCGGAGATAATAACTGAAAGGAAGATCACGGTCCCTATTATGCCGAGCGCCCGCCCTACCTTCAAAATACCGGCCTTTTCGGGAGGTAGAAACCCCTTGCGGACCTTTCGCAAATCGGAACCGGCCATGATCCATGCGACAAGGCCGACAGGACCGCACATGAATAGGGATAGGATCCCAAGAAACAAAATTAGCCCGGAACGATCCGCTTCATAACTTTTTGCGGTCGCCGGGTTGGACGGCAGGGTCAGGTCGTGTCCGGGCTCAATAGGCCCGGATGAGGCCATACGATTATCGGACTCAAAACCGGGAAATCGTCTGTTGTCGGGGTTCATTGCTACACTTGAATAATTTGGCGCCATGACCGGTCCGATAAAATTACCGCAGTTTACACGGCCCAATGTCAATGGCCTTCAGCGCCACAGAATCAAATTGCTACGCTTTGGCAAAAAGAAGCCCGACGGATGTGACAAAAGGGTATGGCTCCAAACAAGGAGGATACAGTCTTCCGCCGGGCGATTGCAAGGCTAGCAACAGCATCTTAGACCCTGCCGCGCCGTTTGTCAAGCAAGTAATAGAGCCGGTAGCAACTATTTTCGTTGTGTGCGGAACGGGGACCGGAAAAATGTTGTTTCGCCGTAGAGGACAAAGAGATCGCAGTCATTGCGAGGAGCAAAGCGACGACGCAATCCCCGAAGCAAAGAGATTGCTTCGCTCCACTCCCAATGACGCCTAACAGTGAGAGGTCTCATGGTTTCGCGGAATTTCGTATGAAACGAACCAGCGCCGGCGGAAGTAGTTCGATGGACCTTCGGAAATCCTTGATAAATTTCATCCACTTGAAAACAGCCGGCAATATTGAGGCAAATTGAGTCGGTCGTCGCCACAACTCCTTAAGCATGATTGGTTCAGGAAATGGCGCAGAAGCAACATCGTCGGAAACTACTCTAAAAGCGGTAAAAGGGACGCCCATTTTGGCGGCCTCCACCCCGATGGCGTGACTCTCCATGTCCACCGCGTGACCATCTGTCAACTCATGAAGTTGGCGTCTTTCTGAACTGCTTATTACAGCGTTGGAGCTGGTGACGATCCGGGCGATCCGAAATCGGAGCCCCTCTGAACCGCAAGCCGAGGCGGCCGCTCGGACCAATTCTTCGGAGCACTTGAGAATATCGTCCGGTTCATCCTTGAACACGATTTCAGAAGCGACCACGATGTCTCTGATTCGGGAGTCCGGCGCCAGGCCTCCCGCGGTTCCCGCACTCAGGATTGCCGAAGGCCGCTCCTCCAGCCCCCTGACGGCGGCGGCGGCCCTGGCGGGACCGATACCGCTGCGAACGATAATTAATAAATGTCCTTCAAAAAAAGCCTCTCGATATACAGCTTTGTTTCGGGTCCAGCGACGAACCACTTCAACTCGTTTGAGGAACGGGTATGCCTCGATTCCCATGGGGAAGACAATACAAATAGGGGCTTTTTCTCTGTGCATGTTGAACCTGAAGATATATATTATACCGATTCGTTAGAAGCAGGGTAAAATTCGATTGGGCAGAGGCGCCGTCGTCGCCGTCAGTCCGGTAGCGCGACCGGCCTCCGCTCCGGTCGATTTCATTTCATGAATCCAAATCATTATTAATTTACCGATGTCATGGGTTTCGATATGTCTCGAATTAAAATCGACACGATTGATAGAAAGATTCTAGTCATGCTCCAGGGCGACCTCGACGATTCTCCCGAGCCTTACGCCCTGATCGCCGGGGAAGTCGGCGCGACCGAATCAGAGGTCATCCTGAGAATACGTCGTATGATGGATGGGGGAGTCATCCGCAGATTAGGGGCAATGATCCGGCATATTGAGGCCGGAATCGGATACAACGGCATGGTTATATGGAAGATTGACCCGCAACGGATTGACGAAACAGGCAAAACTCTGTCCAAATTTCCGGAAGTCACGCACTGTTACGAGAGACCTGCATTCGGGGAGAGGGGAGGGACCCTCTTTACGATGGTGCATGCCTCAAGCGAATCGGATTGTCTGGAAACGGTGCGGAAAATGGCAGAGAAAATAGGTGGCGCCGAATACGAAATCCTGTTTAGCGAGCGTGAATTAAAGAAAATCAGCATGACCTATTTCAGTGAGGAGACTGACGAAGGATGAGCGACACGACGAATTCTGAAAAACTACTGAGCGAAGCGATAAAACTAATCCCTGGTGGGGTCAATTCACCGGTGAGGGCTTTTAAGGCTGTCGGCTTACCTCCTAGATTTATGCGCTCCGGCAAGGGATGCAGGATTATCGACGAAGACGACAACGAATTTATAGACTATGTCAGCTCCTGGGGACCGCTGATCCTCGGCCACGCTCACCCGGAAGTCCTGGACGCCCTCCAACGGACAATGAAGGATGGGACCTCCTTCGGGGCTCCTACAAAGCGGGAAGTGGAACTGGCGGAATTAATAGCGGAAATGGTTCCCTCCATTGAGATGGTGAGGCTCGTGAATTCCGGAACTGAAGCCACAATGAGCGCCATACGATTGGCCAGGGGTTACACCGGCAGAGACATAATAATAAAATTCTCCGGGTGCTATCACGGCCACAGTGACGGACTCTTGGCGCGAGCAGGCTCCGGAGCCGCCACTTTTGCAATCCCCGATTCTTTAGGAGTGCCGACCAGTGTTGTGGAAAGAACTGTAGTATTTCCTTTTAATGATTTGGAAGCGGTCAGCTCCTATTTGCAGAACAACGGCGCCAATGTCGCGGCAGTGATTCTCGAACCCGTGGCGGGCAACATGGGGGTGGTCCCTCCTGCAGCAGGCTTTTTGGAGGGACTGAGAGAACTGTGTTCCCAATACGGGTCTCTTCTGATCTTTGATGAAGTTATTTCCGGTTTCCGCGTGGCCCCTGGCGGCGCGCAGGAATTATATAAGGTCAAGCCCGACCTGACGTGCCTCGGAAAAATAATCGGTGGCGGGCTGCCCCTCGCCGCATTCGGTGGTCCTAGCTCAATAATGGAAAACCTTGCGCCGGTAGGCGCCGTTTATCAGGCGGGAACCTTGTCAGGGAATCCGTTAGCCGTGACGGCGGGCTCAACCACTCTTGGAATTCTTCGCAGAGATAATCCTTATGCAGATTTGGAACGAAAATCTTCGATGCTGGTCAAGGGGATTGAGAAGGTCTTTCGTGAGAAAGGCATAGCGCATACCATAAACCGAGTTGGATCGATGCTCTCGGTTTTCTTCCATCCAGGCCCTGTTTCATGTTACGAGGAAGCACTGCAATCCGAAAAGTCGGTGTTTGTCAAATTCTTTGGACATATGCTTGACGAAGGAATTTATCTGGCGCCTTCGCCATTTGAATCTTGGTTTGTAAGTACGGCCCATGGGGCTACTGAGATTGAAGAGACCATTACAGCAGTGCGTCGGAGCCTTTGAGCGAAGTGGCACGACGTAGGAATTGGTAACACCGCGCAATTTTTTTGCAAAATTTGTGTTGCCTTTGAGCCCGTTTTTCGTTAAGCTGAATTCTGTTCTTGGTATCGAGCGTCTTGGTCGGTCAATTACCAGTTAGATCAATTAAATACCGTGTGCCTGGGGGTTAGGCGGGGAACGTCTGCGTTCTATTAATCTGCGTCAAACCCGCCGGTATCAATATAGTCAACGGTCAATGCTCAACACTCAATGCAAGGAGGTTAAGTATGGAACAACGTATTGACGTTCCGGAGAGGCTCGCGTTGAAAGGGGTTACCCGGCGAGACTTCATGAAGTTCTGCGGGCTTATGGCCACCGTTCTTGGGCTCCCAATGTCATTTGTCCCCAAGATCGCCCACGCGGTAACTGCCAAGCGACCCACTGTTTTGTGGTTGCATTTTGCTGAATGCACCGGCTGCACCGAGTCATTCATCCGCACCACTTATCCCTGGGCCGCGGATATTATTCTGGATACGATTGACCTGGCCTATTGTGAGACAGTTATGGCCGCAGCAGGCGATCAGGCCGAGCAGATCCTGGATGATACCGTGAAGAAGCAGAAGGGCAAGTACCTGGTGATCGCGGAAGGGGCCATACCCACAAAAGACAACGGCGTGTACGGGAAAATACACGGCAAGACATTTCTGGAAATCGCCAAGGACGTTTGTAAAGACGCTGCAGCCGTCATATGCGTCGGTAACTGCGCAAGCTCAGGCGGAGTTCAGGCAGCAGCCCCCAATCCCACTGGGGCAAAACCAGTCGGAGAAGCTATGGGGATGAAGACCATCAACTGCGATGGGTGCCCGCCAAACGCCGACAACATGGTCGCTACTGTCGTCCATTATTTGTTGCTGGGCAAACTGCCCGCCGTGGATGGCAGGGGCCGTCCGCTGTTCGCTTATGGCCAATTGATTCACGACAACTGCGAGAGAAGAGGACATTTCGAGAACGAAGAATTCGTGAAAGAATTCGGAGATGAAGGCGCCGCCAAGGGGTGGTGTCTTTACAAAATGGGATGCAAGGGCCCCGAGACCCACCATAATTGCCCCATCATCAGATGGAATCAAGGCACCAATTGGCCCATAGGAGCGGGGCATCCCTGCATAGGGTGCAGCGAGAAGGGGTTCTGGGACCAAATGAGCCCATTCTATGTGCAAAGATCATAAGCGAAACAGTGGAACGCGAAATACTCCAATCAATTAGCCAAGTTTATCAAGAAGGAGTGAAACCATGTCAAGAGTGGTCGTTGACCCCATTCCCAGGATTGAGGGGCACCTACGTATAGAAGTCGAAGTCGAGGGCGGCAAGGTGAAGGACGCCTGGAGCAGTGGCACTCTGTTTAGAGGGCTTGAAATCATACTCCAGGGCCGGGATCCTCGGGACGCCCATCTTTTAACTCAACGTTCATGCGGAGTGTGCACCCTGGTGCACTCGCTGGCGTCAGTTCGGGCAGTCGAGGATGCTCTGAAGGTCAAAATTCCACCCAATGCAAGAATCATTCGTAATTTGACCCACGCGGCTCAGAACATGCACGACCATCCCACGCATTTCTATCAGTTGTGCGCCTTGGACTGGGTCGATGTCGTATCCGCTCTGAGCGCCGACTCCGGCAAAACGGCTGATCTGTCGTCCGCAGTTAGCGGCAGACCACAAACCAAAAAATATTATGAAGGGCTAAAGGGCAAACTAAAGGCATTTGTGGATTCCGGCCAGCTTGGCCCTTTTGCCAATGCTTACTGGGGACATCCCGCGTATAAGCTGCCTCCGGAAGCCAATCTGATGGCTGTGGGGCATTACCTGGACAATTTGCGCCAACAGGTCCATGCGGCCCAGATGACAGCCATTTGGGGCGCTAAGAATCCCCACTTGCAAGGGCATCTGCCCGGCGGCGTAACCGTAATCCAGCAGCTCAATGCGGACCGCATTTCTCAGTATCTGTTCATGTTACGCGAGCAGATCAAGTTCTTGGAAGAAGTATATATTCCTGATATTCTCGCTGTAGCCTCTTTCTACAAAGACTGGGCGGCGATCGGCGGAAACAAGAACTTCCTGGCCTATGGTGATTTCCCGCAGTCCGACGATGAACCGAAGTCCTTCTACTTCCCAAGGGGTGCGATCTTCAACAAAGAACTTAAGTTAGTGACAGTTGACCCACAAAAGATCACTGAAGACGTGAAGCGCTCCTGGTATGAGGACGGTAAACCGCTTCATCCCTCGGTCGGCGAGACCAAGCCGCTGACGGGTACCAAACTCGGCGACGCTATTCCTGATACCCTGGCCAAGGACGGGAAATACACATGGCTGAAGGCCCCCAGATACGACGGCCAGCCTATGGAAGTCGGGCCATTGGCGCAGTGCCTGGTTTCGTACGTAGGCGGCAATAAAGAGATCAAAGATACCACGGATATGGTGCTCAAGAAACTTGAAGTCGGTCCCGAGGCCTTATTCTCGACACTGGGACGCATCGGCGCTCGTGGGATCCACTGCCTGGTCAATGCCAAGGCTTCCGAAAAATGGGTCATGGACCTGATCGAGAATATTAAGAAGGGCGATACCAAAACGTTCACGTCTTACAAGCTCGACGAGAGCACCAACGGCCAGGGCATGGGCCTGAACGACGTCGCGCGTGGCTCCTTGGGCCATTGGGTGAACATCGAAAAGGGCAAGATCAAGAACTATCAGCAGGTAGTGCCGTCGACCTGGAACTTGGGTCCAACGGACAGCGCGGGAAAGAAAGGCCCTGTGGAAAACGCGCTCATAGGCACACCGGTGGCGGACCCGAAGAAGCCTCTGGAAGTCTTGCGGACAGTCCACTCGTTCGATCCATGCATCGCGTGCGCCGTGCATGTAATCGATCCCCACACCAACGAGGTTTACAAGTTTAGGGTTTCATAGAAGGCAGTGGCGATGAGTGATGTGAGGCGGCCGAATGGCCGCCTCTTTGTTTTCGAAGACACGACTCGAGACCTAATTCGGATTGCTATGGCAGGCGCCGTTCCGGAGCGCGACCATTGTGGGGGCGCTTCTTGTGGGCGTCCTCGATAAGCGCATTGGGGCGATCATAAGGGTTGCCCCCACATTTGCGCGAAGCAGATATTTCTGTCCGGCTGCTGTATGCATGATATAATATCATTTAAAAACAAATGATAATATCTGAAACATAATCTTGAATAGAGTGTCTAGAGTCAACAGCAACAAATTAAGATACTTTCAAGCATAGACATGCTGGAGGTTGCTATGGCTTCAGTCTATCAAGAATTTTCCAAGACTTACGAAGAATTTAGAGAAAAATTCCCGCATCATCCTCTCACCGAAGAACTCCGGAACCGCGTTTCACACGGCCAATTCCCAGGTGACGAATGGTTGAAGGCCAGGACAAGGAAAATGAAAGACCTGATGGCGCCTATATGGGCAAGGTGACGACCGGTTGACAACAATGAAGCAAATGGCCGAGATGTGTGGGACAGGCTTTCCAAGCTGCCCCCACAAGACGAGCGCCTGCCAATATATTTAATTCGGCAACTTTCGAAGCTGCTGGAACCGGCGCTAGGAGCCTCTGGGCTTAAAAGTGATTAGTTTAGAGTTTTTTGGGAAGGGTCCGGGGAACCCTTTTTTACACAAAAAAGGGTTCCCCGGAAGGCTTTTCAAAGATCTCTATGTAATAACAATGCGTTTGGGCTCGCCTTTAACAATTCTATCGCCCACGGAGGTCCCGCACCGTACGCACAGGTACTCATATTTGTCGCCTTCAGGTAGCACCAACAGGAGACGTTCCCGGACGGGCATCGATCTGCCGCATTTCGGGCAGTAGAGTTCAACGGCATTCAAGCTCTCGAACTGTTTCTTTTGCCGCCCCTGCCGACGCACATTCGGTCCGGGCCTACGTACCACAAATTTCTGCATATTCAACTCTCCATCAAGCTGGTTTGGACCGGATATCCGCTCTTGATTGAGTACATTCATGTACAGTCTGTCATCCAATGAGCAAAAGGTCAAATACCGGCCGAGGAAAAAGATCATGATAGGGTAAGCATTCAGTTATGCAGGGAGAGTGTCTGTGCTCTGCGTGTCATTGCGAGCGGAGCGAAGCAATCTCCTTGCTTTGGGGATTGCTTCGTCGTTCCACTCCTCGCAATGACAGAGTGAGCTTCACGTTAAAACTGGTGCGATGTTCTCAATGTAATAATTGACAGAATATAGACTATAGTGCTATTATATTAGATAAATTTGTGTAATTCCGTATTAAGATTTATGTTTAGGGATTGTCGTTATCCGGAGATCAATATGAAACGTATGGTTGTCATCACTCTTTTGTTGTTGGTCTGCTCTGTCGCGTTGTTTTCAACACCGGCCTCCGCGATATTCACTTTCGGCTGTTATCGCGATGCGCAGTGCATCAATCAGTTCTATGAGGCCCCCTGTTATTTCCCGCCTGCTGAAAATCCTTGCGCGGTCCCCTGCCGCCCGCCCGGCTTTCAGGAGCAAGGGGTTCCATGCGCTTTCAAGACTGCTTGTTCGTCTGTCCAGCTCCCCTGTCATGGGATTGGATACGGCGAATTTCCTTATCCCATTTTTCACGCCCGCTAATTTTGTCCGCGTTGATTTGAAAATCAAAAAATTTCTTTTCAGTCGGTTGCCGGCCGAGTATTTTATATAGACTCAAAATCGGAACGAACGAGGCAACCGTGAAGGATCTATTTTATCCATCCTCGGTGGTGGTGATAGGGGTTTCGACAAGATGGACGAACCTGGGCAAGGAGATCGCTCGGAATCTCTTTACGTGTGGGTTTGCCGGCGTGGTGCGCCTGGTGGGTCCGCAAGGGGGCGCGTTTTTTGGCCACAGGATCCACCAATCATTGGACGAGATCGACGAGCCGCTGGACTTGGCAGTGATTCTAACCCCGGCAGCGACGGTACCCGGTATCCTGGAACAATGCGGCCGGAGAGGAATCAGGAGAGTCATCATTGAGAGTGGTGGCTTCGCAGAATTTGGCGGGAGCGGGCGTCAACTAAGCGATGAGCTGAAATTCATAGCCAAAGAGTACGGAATCCGATTTATAGGACCGAATTGTATCGGGATCATGAACACCGCCAATGGGCTGGCTGTGCCTTTTGGCCCCATGGGGAAAGCCCTTCGTCGCGGGAATATAGGTATTATTGCCCAGAGTGGGGGGGTCGCGTTATCGCTCTTGAATATGTTCCAAGGGGAGGGTCTTGGAACAAGCAAATTTGCCGCAGTTGGTAACAAATTGGATATTGATGAAAACGAGATGCTTCAATATTACATTGAAGACCCGGAAACCGAAGTAATTTGTATATATCTTGAATCGATCACGGACGGCAGACGCCTCACTGAATTGGGCAAGGCTTCTCCTAAACCGATCATAGTCCACAAATCCAATATTAGCTCGCTGAGTCGAGTTATTGCTCAGTCGCATACCGACGCTCTGGCCAACGATGATCAGGTGGTGGACGCCGCTCTGGCGCAGGCCGGCATAATGAGATTCCGAGAGATGCACAGCTACCTCGATTTTGTGAAAGTCCTCCAGATACCACGCATGAAAGGAAGGAACCTGGGGATTGTCTCCCGATCGGGCGGGCATGCTGTTATGGCTGCGGATGCGGCCTATCTCCAAGGTTTCAATTTGCCGCCTTTCGCAGACAAGTTCCTGGACGAAATCCGGAAGCACGTACGCGCTGATGTCATCCGCTTGGGCAATCCGCTTGATCTTGGTGACCTGTTCGATTTTGATTTTTATATTTGGATCATCGAAAATACCCTCCTTCAGGAAAATATTGACGGGGTCCTTTTTCTGCACACATACGCCCCGGGATATGAAGGCACGGGTACCAGACGGCTCCTTCAATCATTAGCCGACCTTGCGGAGAAATACTCCAAACCGATTGCCTTGTGTCTATACACCCGCCAATCCGAGATTGCGGAGTTGCACCAAGACCTGAATTATCCCATTTTTGTCAGTCCTGAACGGGCGGTGGCCGCGTTGGACATGGCGATCAAATATAATGAGCGCAAGCTTTTCCTGGCTGCCAACAAGGAAATAACTCCTCCCGATCCGCTACCGGACGTGGCGAGCATTCGGGCCCGGATCGACTCCGTTGCTAAGGAGCGACGATCTATTTTGCTCCACGAGGCCCTGGACATAGCGCGGGCGCTCGGTCTGGATGCGCCGGAGTTCGCCCTAATAGAAGACCCCGCTCGTTTGGGTCCGGCTTTCCCCCAATTTGCAGGCCCTTACGCATTGAAGGTGGTTGCTGAAGGGATTTCTCACAAGTCGGACGTGGGCGGCGTCGTGTTGGGAATTACGGACCGTGAAACGCTTGAACGAACCGCTGGAGAAATGACGAAACGGATCCAATCTTCTTCAGCCGGAGACCTGCGCGGTCTCATAGTTCAGCAGATGGTCACCAGGGAGCCGGGCGATCTCGAATTGATCGTCGGAGGGAAGAGGGACCCTCATTTCGGACCGGTGGTCCTGGTTGGGCACGGTGGTATAATGGTGGAGGTCCTGGCTCGAATGTCTCTCAGAACAGCTCCGCTACCTGAAGCCGAAATAGAGGAAATGATAGAGGAATTACCAGGTTCAGAGATCCTCGGAGGTGTTCGAGGGCTGCCACCGGTGGATAGAGACGCGCTTAAAGACGCCATTGCGCGAGTGGCGTGGCTCATGTTGAATTTTCCGGAAATTGATTCCATTGACATAAACCCGGTTTTGGTCTCTCCTTCCGGGGCCCGCGCGCTTGACGCAAGGATTTTTTTGAAAGAATTTTGAGAGAGGTAATCAGGAGTAGAACTCTTTGTCTCTTGTCATTGCGAGGAGTGAAACGACGAAGCAATCCCCAAGGTACGGGGATTGCTTCGCTCCGCTCGCAATGACATGCCTGCGAAACGAGTTTTCCTCCTGAAACCTCCTTTCAGAAAATTCTATATGGCTGCGGTAAACCCGGAGGGGAGGCTGGTAATAGCCTGGGGATATAGAAACTGCGCCAGCGTTTCCCCGGCGTCGACGGAATGCCTTGCTGGCCGAGGTTAAGCAATGTTAGAGTTAGTTGGGAGGGCTCCGGGGAACCCTTTTTTGCACAAAAAAGGGTTCCCCGGAGCTTTTCCAAATATCTCCATCAGGAGGCTGTTTGATGTTTGGTCCTTTGCCGACGAAATTTTTCTTAACCTCCGGTTTTGGCGAAGCGTCAACGGAATTGAACGCGTTTGACGCCGCTCTTTTGAACGCTAAAATCGGCAATACGAATCTCATAAAATTAAGTAGTATTTTGCCTCCCGGATGTATGGAGATTGAGCCTTACGAATTGCCCAAAGGCTCCCTGGTTCCGTTGGCTTATGGAGAGTTGACTTCTTCTGAGCCGGGGACACGCATTTCCGCCTCGGTTGCGGTCGGCATTCCGACGGACCCGTCGATGCCCGGTCTAATAATGGAATGCAGCCGAATAGGGGACGCTGAATACTGTGAGCGGATTACGAGAGAAATGGTGCGGGAAGGCATGGAAGACATACGGGGATTGGGCATTCGTGAAATCAAAAGCATTTCGGCTACTTTCACCGTTCGTAGGGTGGGGGCGGTCTTTGCGGCGGTGGTGTTATGTCCCTGACGGAATCAGAATGGTTTACCGAAATATGGAAAGACCAGACAGCCTTTTCCGTGCGGTATTCGAAAAAACTATTCGATCGTGTCAGTGAGTTTCAAAGGATCGAAATTTTTCAAACCGAAGGTATGGGAAGGGTTTTAATTCTGGGCGGATGCTTCATGGTCACGGAGAAGGACTCGTTCATCTACCATGAGATGCTTGTTCATCCGGCCATGTCGGTCCTGTCGGACGCGCGAAGAGTTCTTGTCATAGGCGGCGGAGACGGGGGAGCGGTCACCGAAATTGTGAAATACCCGGAAGTGGAATCGGTCACCCTGTGCGAAATTGATCCGATGGTAGTCCAATCATGTCTTGACTATTTTCCTGAAATATCGGCCGGTCTTTCCGATTCTCGGGCTCAGGTTGTTAACGATGACGGCGCCGCGTATGTGGCGAGGTTCGAAGACGAATTCGACCTTGTTCTGGTGGATTCGACAGACCCGGTGGGCCCAGGCGCTGCGCTCTTTGAAAGAACTTTTTATGACGCCATAAAAAGGAGCCTCAGAAAAGGCGGAGTCGCAGTGCTGCAAACTGAAAGCCCTTTGCTTATGGAAAAGGAATTCGTAAAAGCGGTAACCGATTTGAGAGAGGTGTTCGGCCGGCCGGCAGTTCGCCCGTACCTGGCCACAGTGCCCAGCTATCCGGGGGGGCTGTGGTCTTTTACGTTCTGCTCTCGGGACGTAGATCCCGTTGGACAAGCTCCGAGCGATCCGCGTTTGGCCCGCGGGGATCTGCAATACTATACCCCTGCCGTGCGCCGCGCCGCCTTCGCATTGCCGGCGTTTGTAGAGCGTTTGATTGAATGATCAGGAAGAGGGAAAATTTCGGGAACCCGCTTTTTGTGGTGCTTCGCGCACGGCGAGCATGCATAACGCAATATCGGAGCTTATCAGCGGCTCTCAGCCCACGACGCCTGTTGGCGCCACGCCCAGTGGGCCCGAACCCTCCGGTAAAAACTCTAATATTTTCACGGTTAGCTGGAAATGTGCCGATTTGTCGTGTGTGGACACCCAAATCAGTCATTTCTCCTCTTTCTGAAAGCGCAACAATCCATTGCACAAAAAGGGGTTCCCCGGAAGGTTTTCAGAAAATGAACACAGAGCCGTTTATCGGTTTTAGCTCCAAAGAGATATTGACGGGGTCTCCGGTCCTGTTCGGGTGTCCCTTGGACCTCACTTCCACGTACCGGAACGGGACCGGCAAAGCCGCGCAACATATTCGAGTGGCATCGGATTCCATCGAGACCTACTCACCGCTGCTGGATAGGGATCTGACGGATATGCGTTTTTCCGATGTCGGAGACCTGGACCTGTTGGGTCTACCTCTGGAAGCAGCACTGGAAAAGATCCGAGAAATGGCGTCCACAATCGTGCAGAATGGGGCCAAACCTCTCTGTATCGGAGGCGAGCATACTCTCACGTGGCCCATAGTGGAAGCGGTGAAAAGGGCCTACCCCGAGATTTTGATATTGCACCTGGATGCGCATTCCGACCTGAGAGAAACCTACGAGGGGAGTTCGGTCAATCATGCTACTGTCATGAACCTGATATCCCGAGCGGTTGGAGCGGATCGGTTGGTTCAGTTGGGTATTCGTGCGGGAACAAGAGAGGAATTCATCTGGATGTATGAGCACGGAACGTTGATGCAATGGAATCGCGGGCCCCAAAAAGAGTTGCGCAAGAGAATAGCGGACGCTCCTGTGTATCTTAGCCTCGATCTGGACGTGCTCGATCCGGCCTGTCTCCCCGGGACCGGAAACCCGGAATCAGGGGGCTGGTTTTATGAAGACTTGGAAAGGCTCTTTCGTATTGTCGACAGAGCAAATCTTGTCGCAGCGGACGTCGTTGAACTCAATCCCGATCTGGACCCGTCCGGAGCAAGCACGATAACTGCAGCCAAAATTGTCCGAGAACTTCTGCTGACTTTGGGCAAGTGACGCGTCAATTCACTTACAGGTGGCCGAATGTTGTCATTGCGAGCGGACCGAAGCAATCTCTCACCTTGGGGGATTGCTCCGTCGTTTCACTCCTCGCAATTACGATCCCCCATTAACTGATACTGATTCGCTTTTATGAAGCCAATTCGACCGGCATCCCGCGTTCTGCGCGGGACTACCAGCTAATGGTAGGGCCCGGTGTCCCTGCCGGGCCGAGGCAATTTGATAAATTTATTGGCGAATCCGTATGAGAGGATGCCAAATGACGTCGAGATTTGTTGACAGGCGCTCCTGATGCTGCTAGGGAAGGTACGTATAAAGTCTGAAGGGATAGGGCATGAATTTTCTGTCCCTGCGCTCTAAGCTGCGAATCTGTCTGTTGATACCGGCGCTATTCGCTGCGCTGATAGCTCCGGCCTGGGGCGATGAGGCCACGTTACGCCGTGACTCTCCGCGGCCGGGGGGCTGTCCCGACTTCATCGAGCTCATCAGGGACATAACCCCGGTGGTAGTAAACATCTCTATTGAAAGGCATCAGGTCCGGAACAGTTCCGCTTCGCCGCCTCCATTGTTTCGATTGCATCCTCGTTATTTTGATGATCGGGCGAGGGCCAGGGAAGGGGCCTCGAGCGATAGCCTCGGCAGCGGTTTTTTCGCTGACGCCGCGGGACATATTGTAACCAATGCTCATGTGGCGGAAGGAGCGAGTAAAATTCTTGTTACCCTCTCCACGGGGAAGGTGTTGGACGCGAAAGTGATAGCAGTCCACCCCAAAGTGGATCTTGCCCTGCTGAAGATCACTCCGCCTTATCCACTGCAAAAAGCGCGTTTGGGGGATTCCTCCCAATTGCATGTGGGTGAGTGGGTACTGGCGATGGGGAATCCTTTCGGACTCGGCAGCACCGTCACGGTGGGAATAGTTAGCGGTAAGGGCCGATTTCTGGGCCTGGGTCCGGATGACAATTTTATCCAGACCGACGCGTCCATTAACCCCGGCAATTCCGGCGGCCCTCTTTTCAACATGGCAGGAGAAGTCATCGGAGTGAATACAGCGGTCATAGCGTCCGGAAAAGGGATCGGATTTGCGATACCGTCGGATTATGTAGCTGAACTGATGCGTTCGCCGGCGAACCAAGAAGAGGGACCGGGTCGAGGATGGCTGGGCATATATGTGCAAGATGTCACCGAACCACAGGCTAGGCAGCTCGGCATGAATCAACCTCGCGGCACGTTTGTCGACGAAGTGCTTGGCTCGGCCCCCGCATACAACGCCGGATTGAAAAAAGGAGATTTGATCATAGACGCGGACGGGAAGCCGATCCGCGACGGACGCCATTTATCCGGCATTGTGGCCGAATCCAAGCCGGGTGACGTTATAAAGATGAAAATCCAGAGAGGAAATAAGAGACAGACCGTGGATGTCACCCTAGGAAAATCGCCCGAATAGATCGAGTAATTGTGCGCCGAGGCGCATGTAACCCTTCTATAGGGATTTTCAAAGGTAGCCGCGAAAAGAACCAGGATCTTGGCAGCGACCGGCCTCCGGAAACTGTTGCAAAATTCTTTGTGAGGCTACAATCGTGCCACGATTGGCCCTCACCCTGTCCCTCTCCCGGAGGGAGAGGGAACTCGTACAGCGGCTCCCCAAGCGCC
>Ga0172371_10000674_pt1 | contig 53679 bp, 32 predicted proteins | sample Lak12m_FD_114543 | JGI IMG/M metagenome (GOLD analysis project Ga0172371, IMG submission 114543) | Freshwater microbial communities from Kabuno Bay, South-Kivu, Congo - kab_022012_12m | ecosystem: Environmental > Aquatic > Freshwater > Lake | place: Democratic Republic of the Congo: South-Kivu... | reverse complement strand
CTGGGGCTGGAGAAGGTCCCAAGGGTTTGGCTGTTCGCCAATTAAAGCGGTACGCGAGCTGGGTTCAGAACGTCGTAAGACAGTTCGGTCCTTATCCACTGTGGGCGTAGGAAATTTGAGGAGAACATTCCTTAGTACGAGAGGACCGGGAATGACGTACCTCTGGTGTACCAGTTGTTCCGCCAGGAGCATCGCTGGGTAGCTATGTACGGAATGGATAAGCGCTGAAAGCATCTAAGCGCCAAGCCGTCTCCAAGACAAGATTTCCCTTCAGTAGCAATACTGGCTTAAGGCCCCCGGAAGACTACCGGGTTGATAGGTTGGAGGTGTAAGTCCAGTGATGGATTCAGCTGACCAATACTAATCGGCCGTGAGGCTTGATCATTTATTTCTCTTCACAGCAAGAGTTGTCTGTGCCCTTAATCTCTATGCAATTGTAATATTTTTTCCCGGTGACCATAGCGAGGAGGTAACACCCGTTCCCATCCCGAACACGGAAGTTAAGGGCCTCTGCGGCAATGGTACTAAGGCGCTCGGCTTTGGGAGAGTAGCACGTTGCCGGGATTTTTCTTATAAAGAGGCCCGATCGAAAGATCAGGGCCTCTTTCTTTTAGGGCACCAAGACTTGACTGATGTTAATGGTGCGGATAAGGTCAATAATGTATGCCACAACAGTTTAACAACCTGAGGGCCAGCGAACTGAATTGCCCTGTCTGCCGCATGTCGAGGCCGGTGAGGGAAAGGCTACTCCTGGTTCTTCCTGGAGCGGAATTGCACGAATACCGCTGCATGGCCTGCGGCATGTCGCTTGCAACACGGGAAGTAAGGGTCGAAAGGGCTGGAAATATATTAAGGTGAAATCCCCAAGGATGTTCTGGATGAAAGAGAAGAATAAAAAGGAATCGGAGGATCATGCCGACAAAGTTCCTGCCGGGCCTGATGTCGGGCAAGAACAAAAGGGGCCGGACGGCCTGATCTCTCCCGAAAAGAGTGGTACTGTTCCGCCTGCGGATGTCTCCAGGGAAGGCGTTGCGGGGGACTCATCCGGCAATTCAGTCAAAACTGTTGCCGAGGAAAAGTATCTGCGGCTCTTTGCGGACTTCGACAATTTCCGAAAGCGGACGATAAGGGAACGTTCAGACCTGTATCAGCGCGCCAACGAGGAAATCATAGCCGATCTTCTGCCGGTACTCGATCATCTTGATATGGCACTTGCTTCCGCAACCGAACATAAGGCTGAGGGCGCCGTTGTTGATGGTTTCAAGCTTGTTGCCGACCAGATGCTTGCTGCCATGAAGAAGACAGGCCTGAGCCCGATAGAAGCTGAGGGATGTCACTTTAATCCGATGTTTCACGAGGCGATATCGTACCTTTCGTCGGACACTGTCCCGGAAGATTTCATAATAACTCAGGTCCGCAAGGGCTACCTGCTTGGCGGCAGGATGATCAGGGCTGCCAGGGTGATTGTCTCGAGCGGAAAACCACTGCAGATATCCGAACCTGTAACGGATACGCCTCCCGCAGTTGATCAGGAGAATGTTGAAGCAGAAGCATAAACAGAGAGAATTGCCGTGGCACAAAAAAAAGATTACTACGAATTGCTTAAGGTCAGCAGGACAGCCTCGCTGGATGAGATAAAGAAATCATACAGGAAGCTGGCCATGAAGTATCATCCGGACCGAAATCCCGGAGATGCGGCAGCTGAAGCAAAGTTTAAGGAGATTTCGGAAGCATACGAAGTCCTGAGCGATTCATCAAAGAAGCAGCAGTACGACCAGTATGGACATGATGGATTGAAATCAGCGTTCGGGCCCGGTGGCTTTGACTTCTCCAGGGACTTTACCCATATGTCCGATCTCCAGGATGTTCTTGGAAGCATATTCGGTGACGGCGGTGGAGGTTTGTTTGATGACTTCTTTGGCGGCGGAGGACGCCGCCGGTCAAGAAACGGGGTCCAGCAGGGTGCGGACCTCAGGTTTGACCTTGAAATAGATTTTGAAGAAGCGGTTTTTGGTTCAGAGCGGGAAATAACGCTTCCGATGACAGAGGAATGCGCAAAGTGCAGGGGGAGTGGTGTTGCCCTGGGAAGTTCTAAAGAGACCTGCCGGCAGTGCGGCGGGCGAGGTGCAGTTGTAGCAGGCGGCGGATTCTTCCAAGTACGCCAGGCATGTCCATCGTGCGGCGGTTCGGGAACTGTGATTACTTCACCCTGTATTTCCTGCCAGGGCAGCGGGCGGATCAAAGTGAGGAAAAAACTGACACTCAAGATACCCCAGGGGGTTGAATCCGGGTCCAGGTTACGGCTGGCGGGTAAGGGGGAAAGCGGATTTAACGGCGGTCCATCCGGTGATCTGTATGTTGTTCTGCATGTGCGGGAACATGAAATATTCCAGAGGCGGGGCGATGACCTGTATTGCGAGGTTCCTGTGAGTTTTGAAGCAGCTGCAGGCGGTGGTGATATCGAGGTTCCGACAATAGACGGTTCTGCAGTTTTGAAGCTTTCTCCGGGGACTGAATCAGGGAAAGTATTCAGGCTTAAAGGCAAAGGGGTTCCGAACGTTGAAGGTTACGGCAGGGGCGATTTGCATGTCCGTGTTGTGCCGGAAGTGCCTATGAGGCTGAGCGGCAGGCAGAGGAAAGCCTTAAGCGACTTTGCCGCATTAGTCGACAATTCGAACTATCCCGATAGGGAAAAGTTTCTGCGGAAAGTGGAAGGTTTTTACAACCGAAAGAAGACAATGGGGAAGTAGTAAGACATTGCCGAATGTTGAATGTTGATTGCCGATTTAAAGAAAGAAGCAAAGGCTTGATGCCCGGTCTTATTCCTGAACCGCTGGAGCTGAGAAAGATGCATCGTTTTTATGTTGATTCAGCTGGCTGGAATGATTCAGAGGTTATCCTTTCTCCAGCTTCAGAACATCATCTGATTGATGTGCTGCGGGTTGCTGGCGGCGAGATGGTGATGCTTTTCGATGGCAGGGGCCGTTGCGCCTCGGCACGCGTTTCCTTCGAAAAGGGACATCGAGCCCTGTTAAAGATCTCAGAGGTTTTTTATTCCCCTGAATACAAGCCGAGTATTTCCCTGTTTCAGGCGCTTCCAAAGGGAACGCGCATGGATTTTATCGTAGAAAAGGCGACGGAACTTGGTGTAAGAGCGGTTTATCCGGTGGTGACGGAGCGAGTTGTGGTTCGCCTGAACGATGAGGAAAAGAAAGAGGAGCGCAGGGGGCGCTGGCAGAGGATAGCGATCAGTGCTGCTGAGCAATCAGGTGTAAATTGGGTGCCGGAGATAAAGCCTGTTATGGACATTGGCAGAATTGTGCAGACAGGGAAAGAATACGATGTCTTTCTTGTGGGCGCGCTCACCCGTGATGTAAAGCCATTGCGTGAGGTGATGGCCGAGGTAAGGCGGATGCAACCAGCAAAGGTTGCTCTTCTGATAGGCCCGGAGGGTGATTTAGCTCCCTTGGAGTTGAAGCTGGCAACCGATGCGGGGGCGGTCCCTGTCAGTTTTGGTCCTAACGTTTTCCGCGTGGAAACTGCTGCCGTGTTCGGGCTGAGTGTACTGACGTACGAACTGCAGGGGTGAAAGGGTCTGCATGTCGCCGGTGTCTCATTTTTTCAGCAGGTAGAGTTCTTCACCCGCTTTTCTCACAAGCAGAATACCATTTGCTTCACGGTTTGCGTACTCTTCAGGTGTTATGGTCTTTGGATCCATGAATCCCAGATTGATTTCGCGACATATCTTTTCCGGAATGCCGGTTGCCAGGATAACTTCAATCCGGGGTTTCTCTATCTTGTTCTCGAACGTTCCCAGGCCTTTCACATGCGTGGAGTGGGCAAGGATGCCCCAGGGGTAATGTTTGAAGCGGTCCCACTGTTTTGTGAAATAATCACGTGTATGATATCCGATTTCCCTGATCAGGGGGCCATGAATGACTGAAATCTCGTGTATATGAGGGGCGTAAATAATAAGTTTGCCGCCGTCTTCAACGACTGACTCGAGCTTGTACATGCATTTTGCCCCGACCCAGAGTTCGTCATACATCGGAGGCGCGCATGAAAGCACAGTGCGATAGGCATGATTACAGTACCTGATATGGATCTTTGCCGACAAATCTGCCGCATCTGACCAGGCAGATTCCGGTGTGCCTGCGAAGAGGCCTGCAAGTCCTCCATCCTTTACGACCATGCAGAAGGCCGCCCGTTTTACAGGCAGTGCCGAGGCAGCCTTATCGACCACGCGGCGGACAGGCGTCCATTTCCGGCCGATTATATCATGGATTGTTATTATTGCGCCGAGCCAGTGGAAGAAATTAAGGATTTCCGGACCCGAGATCCCCGGGAAAATATATTTATTGCCACCGGAGAAGCCGACGACTTCATGAGGGAAGACAGGGCCGCATATCAGGAGCAGATCGTAATCGTTGATCATCCTGTTGCATTTAACCGGGATTTCAATGCCGAACCGGCCGTCTGTCATTTCAAGGATCTCGTTTTTGCTCAAATTCCCGACCTGTGTGAGCTGCGACTGGTCATTCCATGAATGGTTGAAGAACCGTGTCTTTGAATATTTTGAGGAGTGTTCTTCGGCGGTAATTTCGACACGTTGATAAATCTGCTCCTGTGACAATGGCGCATGAGTTCCGAGCGCGATCAGGAAATCAAGTTTCTTAACACGGGAAGCCATAAGGCTGTAGATTGTTCTGAACATCAAGCCCATGGGGCATGAGCGTGTATGATCCGGAATAAGGACAAGTACCCTCATTCCGTCAGGTTTCCATTCATCAATGGCCTTTCTGCATATATCCGTTATCTCCTCATCGCGTAGAAGCCTGTATTGATAGTCTTTTTCTGGATTATTCACACAATTAATATACACAAACGGCCTCGATATGTCACTGATTATCTTAATCTCAAACGATTGAGGTTGACGTAAGGGGATAATGTTCGGTAATGTCTGGCACTATGAATGATACATCGATATACAGCTTGAATGGTCGTGTTGCTGTGCTAACAGGCGGCGGCGGGATTCTGGCCGGGTTTATGGGTGAGTTCCTGGCCGAACATGGGGCTCGTGTTGTTGTGGCCGATTTGAACGTAAAAGCGGCTGAAGCAGTTGCGGCGAGAATAAAAGAGAAGGGAGGGATTGCTGCGGCGATTCAGGTTAATGTGCTTGATAAGTCCAGTATTGAAAATGCGGTTGAGTCCATCCTTGGGCAGTTTGAGACAATTGATATTCTTGTAAATGGCGCCGGGGGCAACAAGAAAGAGGCAACCACTTCCAGTGAGCTGTCTTTTTTTGATATTTCAGCCGATGTATTGAAGTTTGTTTTCGACCTGAACCTCATCGGTACTATTCTTCCCAGCCAGGTTGTCGGGAAATATTTTGCGAAGAGGGGAGACGGGGTAATTGTCAACATCTCATCGATGAACTCGTTCCGTCCGCTGACAAGGATAGCAGGTTATTCTGCGGCAAAGGCAGCAGTTAATAATTTTACCCAGTGGCTTGCGGTCCACCTTGCACAGAATTATTCCAAGAGTATCAGGGTTAACGCAATAGCTCCCGGTTTCTTCGAGACAAATCAGAACAAGTTCCTGTTGAGGGAAGAGAAGACGGGAAAACTTACGGCCAGGGGGCAGCAGATCATTGACCATACGCCAATGGGACGTTTTGGTGTTCCCGGCGATCTTGCCGGTACTTTGTTGTGGCTTGTTTCGCCGGCTTCGAAGTTTGTAACCGGTATAGTTGTGCCGGTTGACGGCGGATTTTCCGCTTTCAGCGGGGTTTAATGTTTATGGTGTAACAGAATTAGAGAGGAGAATGATAATTCATGAAACAACAGGCGGATATAGGATTGGTCGGGCTGGCGGTAATGGGCGAAAACCTGATTTTAAACATGGAAAGCAAGGGGTTCACGGTTGCGTGTTTCAATCGAACTGTCAGCAAAGTTGACGACTTTATTAACGGCAGGGGCAGGGGGAAGAAACTGATTGGCTGCCACAGCATTGAAGAATTTGTAAAGTGCCTGGTAAAGCCAAGGAAAATAATGCTAATGGTCAAGGCCGGTAAGGCAGTCGATGATTTTATCGAGAAACTTGTGCCACACCTTGAAAAAGGTGACATTGTGATTGACGGTGGGAACTCCCACTATCCCGATACTAATCGCCGTACAAAGATGATGGAGGAGAGAGGTCTGCTTTATGTTGGTACGGGAGTGTCCGGAGGTGAAGAAGGCGCCCTGAATGGCCCCTCGATAATGCCTGGCGGCAGTCCGGCTGCATGGCCCAGTGTTAAGCCTGTTTTACAGGCTATTTCTGCGCATATTGGCAAGACTCCCTGTTGTGAGTGGATGGGCAAAGATGGTGCGGGTCATTTTGTGAAGATGGTCCACAATGGCATCGAGTATGGGGATATGCAGTTGATCTGTGAAGCGTATCATATAATGGCCCAGGGCCTTGGAATGAGTGCCGGTGAGATGCATGAAGTGCTGGCAGGATGGAATAAGGGGGTTCTGGATTCCTATCTTGTCGAGATTACGCGGGACATACTGGCAAAGGTTGATCCGGAGACTGGCCGGCCGCTGGTTGATGTCATACTGGATACTGCGGGACAGAAGGGTACTGGCAAGTGGACGTCTCAGGCGGGACTTGATCTGGGAATAGCCATACCGCAAATAGCTGAGGCTGTTTTTGCACGCTGTCTTTCTGCAATTAAAGAAGAACGTGTGGCGGCAAGCCGGCTGCTTCCCGGACCCGGGAAGAAATTCGAGGGAGACAGGAAGAATTTCATAGAGAAGCTTCACGATGCTGTTTACGCGTCCAAGGTATGCTCTTATGCCCAGGGGTATCAGCTGCTAAGAGCGGCATCAAAAGAGTTCGGTTGGGATCTTAAATTCGGTCCAATAGCAATGATATGGCGTGGCGGATGTATTATCCGTGCAACGTTCCTGGGCAAGATAAAGGAAGCTTTTGATAAGAACCACGGTCTGGCCAACCTTTTACTGGATCCATACTTCGGGAAAGTCATTAAGGATTCGCAGGATTCGTGGCGGGATGTGATAAAGACTGCCGTTGATCTCGGAATTCCTGTTCCGGCAATGGGTACAGCGCTTAACTATTATGATTCGTACCGCTGTGAACGCCTTCCCGCAAACCTGCTTCAGGCGCAGCGTGACTACTTTGGCGCGCACACGTATGAGCGCGTTGATAAACCGCGTGGTCAATTCTTCCATACCAAATGGACAGGTACAGGCGGGACAACGGCAGCTTCAACTTATACCGTATAAGGGCCAGTTAGAGGTTTATTCAGGAGGTTGGACTATGACGAGGAATGTAGTTGTTGCTCAATCCGGAGGGCCATCTCCGGTCATTAATAATTCGCTGAGGGGTGTAATCGATGCCTGCATGGATTCTCCATCTGTTTTCGGAAAAGTCTACGGTGGCTGGCATGGGGTCGAAGGCATACTGAAAGAGGAGCTGCTTGATCTGTCGGCCCAGCCAAGGAAGGAAATTGAGCTGCTGGCTACAACACCTGCGGCGGGTTCAATCGGAACGTGCCGGTACAAACTGAAAGATCATCAGAAAAAGGATTTCGGCAGGGTCATAGATGTTTTCAAGGCGCACGATGTTGGATATTTCTTCTACATAGGCGGCAACGATTCAATGGATACCGCCCACAAGATCAGTAAAGTTGCAGCGGAGCAGGGTCTGGACCTTGTTGCTGTGGGTGTGCCAAAAACAATAGATAACGATGTCGGGGACTCCGAATTCAAGCTTATCGATCATACGCCGGGTTACGGTTCTGTGGCGCGATACTGGGCATACTGTATCCAGAATGCAAATGAGGAGAATTCCGGTTCCTGTCCGGCTGATCCTGTTCTTGTTGTCCAAATGATGGGCCGTAAGATTGGATATATTCCGGCGGCTGCCAGGCTTGCCGATCCAGAACGAAAGATGCCGCTGCAGATTTACATGCCCGAATCCGGATTGACGATTGATGCGCTGGTGGAGAATGTGAATGCAGAGCTTAAGCGGAGCGGTCGCTGCATTGTTGCGTTAAGCGAAGGCTTTGATGTGGGCGATATCGGCTCCAAGCGCGATGCGTTTGGACATGTTGAATTTGGCGCCAGCAAAATGACGGCGCAGCAGGTGGTTGTCTCGTATTTGAACCAGAAAGGCCTGGCGGTTCGAGGATCGGCGAGGGGACATGTCCCTGGCACTGACCAGAGATCAACGGCAATATATGCATCAACGGTTGATCTTGATGAAGCTTACGGGGTGGGTAATCATGCCGTGGATATTGCGGTAAAGAACGGCAACGGATATATGTCTACCATCCTGCGGAAGCCGGGAAAGAAATATGAAATCTATTACGAGAAGGTTCCGCTTGAAAAGGTGGCAAACAGTGAGCGCACATTCCCTGTAGAATGGCTTTCGAAGAATAAAATTGATGTCACGGACGACTTCATCAGGTATGCGCAACCTCTTATGGGGAATGAGTGGCCGCAGATCCCGCTGGAAGGCAGGCTGCAGCGTTTTTCGAGATTTAATCCAATCTATGCGGAAAAGAAATGTCCGCAGTATAAACCTGAAGGATACAAGTCCTGATCATATTGTCCACGGATGAATCCTACTCAGAAAGATATTGCTAAGGCGCTTGGGGTATCGGTTTCGCTGGTTTCCAGGGCCCTTAGTGGTAACGGCTCCAGGATTGGTGCCAGTGCAAGGACCATCAAGCGAATCCAGGACAGCGCAAAGTCGCTGGGGTATGTCCCGAGTATTGCAGCACGCAGTCTGCGAGGGGGACCTACAAGGACTGTTGGCGTTGTTGTCTTTGATTTCGACGATCCTTTCTTCAATACCGTCATTTCCTTGATACAAGAAGAGGCGCACCGGCGCAGGCTTTCAACTGTTCTTGTTGGTTTTGAACATCGAAAAGTCGAATCAAAAAACACTGAACCATTGTTCAGATACCGGCTGGATTCAGTGATTGTTGTAGGCAGCGGACCCCTTGATTTCTGGATTGATCCTTTCCTGTCAAATGGCATAAACGTTATTCAGATCGGTGGAGGTCTTGCGCTGCCCGGAATAATCCAGGTTACAGTCGATAATGCGAAGGGGATGGCTCTTATTGCCCACCATCTGCTTGGAAAAGGGCATAGGCGCTTCGGATTTGTCGGGCCGGAGACTGTTGTTTCCCGTGAGCGATTACAAATGCTGGGCATGGAGCTAGCGAAAAAGGGTATAGGATGCAGTGATCTGATTGAGGGGATAATTGATGCGCCGGTTTCAGAGTCGGGATATCGTGCCTGTCTTAAGATCGTAAAGAAGTGTGACGGCTGTCTGCCAACTGCAATTGTCGCGGCTTCTGATGCAGTAGCCATAGGGGTCCTAAGGGCTCTTCATGAGGTTGGACTCGGTGTTCCCTCTAATATATCCCTGACTGGTTTTGACGACATTGTTGCAGCCAGGTTGAGTGTTCCGTCTTTAACGACAGTCAAGCATCCAATGAAGGAAATTGTCGGAAAGGCGATGGAGCTTGCATCCGCCAGGTCGACAGTAAGGCGCAGTAATAGTTCCTTGTTTACGGAACCTGTTCTGCTGGTAAGGGAGTCGACAGCGCCGGTAAAGTCGAGTATCATTGTAGGGAAGTCTTGGATAATATAGGTTCAGGTTGAAAGGGGCGGTTATGAAACAGTTTATTGATGATGGTTTTGTCCTTACAAATCCAACTGCCTTAAAACTCTACCAGGGTTATGCCAAGTCAATTCCGATAGTTGACTACCACTCCCATCTGTCCCCGAAAGACATAGCAATTGACAGACGCTATTCGAATCTCACCGAACTATGGCTTGACGGCGATCACTATAAATGGCGGGCAATGAGGGCTAACGGCATATCTGAAGAGTATTGCAGCGGCAAGGCCGATCCTTGGCGGAAGTTTGAGAAGTGGGCGGAGACTGTGCCGTTCACTCTTCGTAATCCTTTGTATCACTGGACTCATCTGGAGCTGGGGTTTCCTTTTGGAATCAGGGATAGATTGCTGAATCCGTTGACGGCGAAGAGCATATGGGATGATGTAAACAGCCTTCTGGCGACGCCGGAATATTCATGCAGAGGACTCTTGAAGAAATTCAATGTCCGGTTACTGTGTACTACGGATGATCCAGCGGATTCGCTGGAATGGCACACGAAGATTAAGAATGACGAGTCATTCAGGATACAGGTATTGCCCACATTCCGGCCGGACAAGGCGTTCCTTGTTGAATTCCCGGAGTTTTTCAATGAATGGTTGGACAAGATGGTTTCTGCTGCCGGGATGGAGATCAACGATTATGATTCCATGTTGACTGCTCTGCAAAAGCGTATGGATGTCTTTGCTGCGATGGGATGCCGTGTTTCGGATCACGGATTTGAGTCTTTGTCTCAAGAGGACCCGGACAAATCGGCTGTACGATCGGCTTTTAAGACGGCCCGTTCGGGCAAAGTACCGTCTCTAGGTAAGATTTCTTCATACCAGGCCGGGCTAATGCATGAACTTGGGTTGATGTATCACAAGAGAAACTGGGTGATGCAGCTGCACCTGGGGGCTTTGCGAAACACCAATACCCGAATGTTTAACCGCATAGGGCGTGATTCGGGTTTTGATACGATTGGCGAGGCTAACATGGCGCGTCCTTTAGCCAGGCTCCTGGATCGGCTCGACAGGAACGAATGTCTCCCTAAAACCATATTGTTTAATCTAAATCCAAAGGATAATGATCTTATGGCGGCAATGACGGGAAACTTCCAGGATGGGCGAATACCCGGCAAGATTCAATATGGAAGCGGATGGTGGTTCCTTGATCAAAAGCAGGGGATTGAACAGCAGCTGAACGCTATTTCCAATCACGGGCTCTTGTCCCGTTTTGCAGGTATGTTGACGGATTCCCGTTCTTTTCTTTCTTTCAGCCGTCATGATTATTTCCGGCGTATATTGTGTAATGTTGTTGGCAAAGAAATGGAGCAGGGGCTGTTGCCTGCCGACATAAAGCTGGCAGGCGGAATGGTTCGAGATATCTGTTTTAATAATACCGTTGAGTATTTTGGATTCGATGTTGTACGGGAATAATACTGAATACAAGGAGGTTCAAGCTTATGAATGAAAATGTGTCCGCTTCCCCGGTTGGAAGATACAGATGGGTGATATGCGCGTTATTGTTTTTTGCGACCACTATCAACTATGTGGATCGGCAGGTTGTCGGCGTGTTGGCGCCGACCCTTGGCAAAGAAATCGGCTGGGATGAGAAACAGTACGCGAGCATAGTAATCTCGTTCCAGGCCGCGTATGCAATAGGTCTCCTCTTGTCGGGGCCGATCATAGATAAGCTGGGGACCCGTATCGGATATGGCCTGTCGCTTGTGGTATGGAGCTTGGCAGGCATGATGCACGGCCAGATGAGGTCGGTTTTCGGGTTTGCAATAGCGCGATTCGCCCTTGGATTTGGCGAAGCAGGCAACTTTCCCGCGGCCGTAAAGACAGTCGCCGAATGGTTCCCTCGAAAGGAGCGTGCCCTGTCAATGGGGATTCTCAATGCCGGTACGAATGTTGGCGCCGTGATAGCACCTCTTGCCGTCCCTTGGATCACAATTCACTGGGGTTGGCCGTGGGCGTTCTACCTGACCGGCGCACTGGGATTACTGTGGCTTGTTTTCTGGCTGCCGATGTATCACTCGCCGCAGACACATCCTAAACTCACAAAGGAGGAACGGGAGTATATTCTCAGCGATCCCCCTGAACAGGCGACAAAGATTCCATGGCTTCAACTGTTGCCGCATCGACAAACATGGGCATTTGTGGTCGGGAAGTTTCTACCTGATGCGGTCTGGTGGTTCTACCTGTATTGGACTGCCAAGTTCCTTGATATGAATTTTGGTATTTCCCTGGCCAAGCTGAGCCTGCCACTGGTGGTTATCTACCTTGTGGCAGACGTCGGAAGTATTGGTGGTGGTTGGATGTCCTCCCACATGATCAAGCGCGGATGGAGTGTTAATGCCGCGAGGAAACTCACCATGCTTCTGTGCGCCATTTGTGTTTTACCTGTGACGTTTGCCCCGATGACGAAGAACCTGTGGGTTGCAGTAGCGCTCATCAGTATTGCCGCGGCGGCGCACCAGGGTTGGTCCGCGAACATCTTTACGCTGGTATCAGACATGTTTCCCAGGCGCGCGGTTGGATCGGTGGTTGGAATCGGCGGATTTGCTGGAGCAGTAGGCGGAATCCTGCTGTCCAGGGTCATCGGCGACGTTCTTCAGTTGACGGGCAGCTACGTACCTATTTTCATTATCGCTGCTGCTGTCTACCTGTCGGCGCTTTTGATAATTCACCTCCTGGTTCCTCGCCTTGAGCTTGCGGACCTTGGTCATCATACCAGTACGGTGTAGGTCGGTTCGTCCAGGGTGATTGAGTGTGCTTTGGGATTACTCGATTGGGAAGGAGTGGAAATGACAGATAGTCAATGGAATAGACTCCTCTCGGTGATAAAAGGCGGAATTCGGGGGCCTTTAGAGACGGGCTTCATTATTGACAGTCCCTGGGTGCCAAGCTGGTACGGTGTTGAAATTGGCGAATATTGCTGGAATGAACAGCTTTGGTTCGACGCAAATCTCAAGGCTGTTGAGATGTTTCCTGAATGCCTTTTTATGCCCGGTTTCTGGGTGGAATTCGGCATGTGTACGGAGCCCTCGGCTTTCGGTTCTAAGTGCCGGTTTCCTGCCAATGAATTTCCCCACGCGGAGAAAGTTATTACGGATATATCCCAGGTAAAGGATATCGTTGAGCCGAATGCTGCAACTGATGGTCTTCTGCCTTTTGCGCTCAGCAGGATGGAATGGGCACGCCCGAGGATGGAAGAAAAAGGTCACAAAATCCGCTTTTCTGTTTCAAGGGGGCCCCTGAACATTGCCTCGTTCCTTATGGGCACCACGGAGTTCCTTATGGCAATGAAGACAGATCCGGAGCTGGTTCATAGCCTTCTCGGAAAAATTACTTCTTTTCTGGTGAAATGGCATGATCTCCAGAGACAGAGCTTTGACTCCATTGAAGGCATATTCCTTCTCGATGATATTGTCGGCTTTATTGGCAGGGATGATTTTGTTGAATTCGGCATGCCATACCTGAAGGAGCTGTATTCCGTAGATGCCAAGGTTAAGTTCTTCCATAACGATGCGCCTTGTGAACAGTCAATAGGTTATTATCCGGAGATTGGAATAAACCTGTATAATCCCGGTGTTCAGTGCAACGTGAACAAGCTGAAAGAATTATCCAGAGGCAGGCTGACTATTCTGGGTAATATCGCGCCTCGGGATGTTCTTGCGGCAGGTACGGCAGATGATGTCACTCGTGCGGTCAAAATGCTTATATCTGAAACAAGTGACAAATCAAGATGGATTCTGTCGTGCGGCGGGGGTGTTCCGCCCGGTGTGAGTACGGACAATATTAAAGCATTAATTGCTGCGACGCATGGCGCTTCTGCATCTTAAGGTTTGGCGGCCCGCATGAAGTTGTTTAACCGGGGATTATTATTGATCACCTTAACAGCTTGTGCACCTCCTCTGCGGGCGGCTCTCTCGATAGACATCGTTGCATCGGCTGTTTGTTTCGCCTCAATCTGAAGAGTAGCGAGATCCAGCCATGCTTTCCAGTCATCCGGGTAAGTCTTGAGATAATACTTAAGAATCTCCGCCATTTTGTTGAACTGGCCTGTCTGCGCGTAAAGGCCCGCAATATCGATTAGCACCTCCTGTGCATTGTTGGTTGATAAGCGGTTTGTGCACATTGCTATGGCGCTGTTCATTTCACCAACGCGGCCAAACCTGTTATATATCTTTGCAGCAGTCAGGCAATGGCCTGCGGGCAGGTTTGTGGCAGCGAGAATATTATTGATGACTGAGATTGCTCGATCGACCTGTCCCAATTGGGAATAGCTGTCGGATAGCTCGAAGGCGTCTTCGGCAGTTAACTTCATGGTCCGAGTCAGATTCTCAATATTACGTATTTTCCGGTTGAGGTTTTCAACGCGGTTAAGCTGGTTCAGGAAAATATCCCCGCTGTTGTTGCCAGGGTCCTGCCTGCTGAAAGTTGAAACGAGTCGCCTGGCGTCGGTGAACCTGCCCTCGGTCATGTATAATTCAGCCAGCCGGAAGACTCCTTCCGGCCAGATCGGGTAAAGTATTCTGGCGTCGTTGAATGCCCGTTCAGCATCCTGAGCTCTCCGTTCATTGCAGAATATGTATAATCCTGCGATTGCACAGCGCAGTTTTGCGAAAGACTTCCTAGCGACGATATCGCGGATGAATAGTTTGTTTGCGGATAGTCGTCTTGTATACCAGTCCCAGAAGTCTGAATCGTCATGTGTCCGTTCGTCACTGATTCGAGGAAGAGTGTTTCTGTTGATCTTCATGATCAACCCATGGGGTTCCATGAATGAATACATCCAGCGAAGGGGGTAACTTTCCTCAACGTAGAAATCATGCTTGTAGTTGTTGTGTTCAAAGATCATCTGTGCAAGCACGCCGTTTATTTCCATCACGCCCATACTTCCGCTGATTTTGACATGTCCATCAGGGGCGATCTTGATATCAGCGTTCGGCGGGCGGCGTCCGGACTGGACATCATCAACATAGCGTTTAAAAGCGTTGGAATTATCGTCAAGGGAGGGAATCCATATGCGGTCTCCATACAGGTCTCGCATGACATTCATATAGGTCCCGTCGGCAAGGGCATTCTGGGTAATCAGGTAGACGTCTTTCCTTACTCTTGCTGAATAGATCATGTATGTTGGAACAAAACGTCCCGGATCTGTTCCACCAAAGAAGACCGCATTGGTTCCCATTTCCGGCGGGTATGAAGGGTTGGGAAGAGGCTCTTCGTTTGGATTAAGTTCTTCATTAATTGCGTCAGCTCCGCGGAGTTGATAGTTGCCGAACTGCCATCCAAAATCATGACCATTTTGTTCCGCACCTCCGACAATACGGATTTGTTCCCTGTTGCGCGCATTTTCTTCTATGGGAATAAGGGGGAGAAGAGCGGAAATGGCGATACCTGACCATTTGACGATGTTATTGCCACGGGCGAACGACGTCATGATCGTGAGGCCAAAAATGATTCCATAGCCGATCCAGAATGAATAGAGGGCGTGTGATGAAATGAATTTCACTCTTTGAATGAAATAATCCTGGATATCGCCTTTAGGGTTAGCCAGGATCATGAACAGCAGGCTCATCACAAGAAAGCTGCAGAGGGTAGCAACTATCCATTTCTGTGAATCAGTATCGATGTTCAGCCTCAGTTCACTCTTTCCTCGATACAGCCGTCCGGCCGGTATTACCAGTATTGGAAGGAATATTATCAGCAGTAACCCGGCTGCTTTACCCAGGATGTTAATGAGTTGTCCCGGGAGGATGGCCTGCATGTGTTTTAACGGAAGCAGGACAGTGGCGAATCTTAATGACAGGATTATTTCGAACAAGATAATTACTGATATTGAGAAGAGAAGAAGAACAAGAATGGTGAGTCGCTCGGAGAAAGGAGTCTGGCTGTCTCGAAGTTGCCCGAGAAAATCAGCCGCCCTGGTTGTAAAAAGCGTCAGTATCCCTATAAACTGAATTCCGGCAATAATGCATAAAAGGGTCAGATAAGCATAGGTGATGACTGGTATGCCTGTGCTGTTGATCAATTCCTCCATAAATATGAGGGTTGCTGATGCGATAAACAGAGGAAGAGCAAGGTATATTGCCCTTATGTGGTGACTGCCAAGCTTTAATTCCCATGTTACGAATGGAAGCATGGCAAGAGGGGCAACAAGCAGTGTATATTGGCTTCGTACGTCTTTTAGATAATCTATTGCCTGACGAATGAACAGAAGGGAAAAAGGATCTGTCGGCGATATCTGCTCGTACTGTCCCCTTGTTACGGCATGAAGAAATCCGTCAAAAGTCCGGGGATATCCCCAATTCATTGGTGGATTCGTTTCCGAAGCAAGCGGCATGTAGCCATAAACAGTAAGTCCCACTTCCAGTCCGATAATGGAGAGCGCGACGGTTCTTCCGTTAGGCAGGTAATAGTAACTCAGAATGATAACGATGAAGTTGAGAGTAAGGTAGATGAAGGATGTGAAATGGGCAGGGTGCAGTAACTGGGGAAGAGCTTTGATTTTGATAAGTACCAAGATAATAATAAAGGCAAGTCCGGCGACAAGAAAATCCCTGAAAAGCGATACATTCTTCAGAAGTACAACTATCGCCAGGGCTGGGACAAGCAGGGCCAGGCCCATGTAGTTTGTCAGGCCAATCCCAAAAACAAAGCTTAGAAGCACAAGGATATGATCCTTGGGGTTCTTTATCCACATATATGCAAGGACCAGGACAAGAACCAGGAAGAAAGCGTTCAGGGAATAGACTTCCACGATTACGCACTGGGACCAATTGACAGGACTGAACGCGAAGAGAAGGCTGCCGACTATTCCGCCAGTTAAGCAGAAAAGACTTTCAGTTGAGTGGCTTACGATTTCTGTAAGGCCTTTTGTCTTCTGGATTATGTCTGAGCCTGACCGACAGATGAGCATTGCGGTCAAACCTGACGCAAGGGAACCGAAGAATGCCGACATCAGAGCGATACACCAGGCAGGATTAGGTTGTCCCCTGAATGTGACAAAACCAAAAAGCTTTGTAAAAATCCATGCCATCATCGTCCATATCGGGTATCCAGGCGGGTGAGGGACTCCAAGGTATGCGCCTGCTGTTGCCAATTCACCACAGTCTTCCATCGTGACGGTAGGGGCAAGGGTAAAGAAGTATACGGCTAACGATATCAGGCAGGCGATCCAGAAAGCGCTCCAATCCCATACCGAGAAGAAGCTGTGTCTTGTGGTACCTGTAACGTTGGAAGTAATCTGTTCCATTTTTTAGAGAGCATGATTATTAAGGGATGACAACACAAAGGCAAGCTATTTTGCCGGAACTGCTAAAGGTTAAGGAAGAAAATGGCAATGATAACAAACGTATACAGGAACATGTTAACGAGGATAGGGATGTCGGTGAGCAATACAAGTTCAGGTCGGTCGCCTTTCTCGTGACGGTAAACCAGTTCCATATATCGGAATACTCCGAAGATAACAAACGGAATAGTAAAGCCAAGGGAGTGTGTTCCGAACTTCTCCACCGTGCCCGGCCAGAGTGTATATATTGAATAGGAAACTATGACGGCCGCTGCCGTAATGGATACCAATAGATCGAGAAGATGCTGGTCGTAGTTCAGCAGGCTCTGTCTGTGCGCGTCGTTAAAGACTATTTTTTCCTGCCGCCGTTTGCAGAGTCCAAGGAACAAGGCCAGGAGAAAGGTGCACAATAAAAGCCATGGGGATATAGTGACTCCAGGCAGAGCTACAGCGCCGGCAATGGCCCTGAGAACGAAACCGCTGGCAAGCACGAGAACGTCGAGGAGAGCAACTTGCTTGAGGCCGTAGCTGTATATAAACTGAATTGCAACATAAGAGGCTATTACCTGGGCAAACTGTCTTGACAGAAACAGCGATGAAGCCATCCCAGAGAAGATAAGAATTGTTGCCATAAACCAGGCGGTAGGTATTGGAATAAGGCCTGCGGCGACAGGGCGAAGTCTCTTTACTGGATGAGTGCGATCAGCTTCGATATCCTTAATGTCGTTAAGGATGTAAATGCCGCTTGAAACCACGCAGAATATAAATGCTGCAAGAATTACCTTCAGAATGGCAGTGAGGTCGAACTGCTGGGTGCATGCTTTGTCCCAGAAGGCGAAAAAGACGGCAGCCATTACGACAGCGTTTTTTGTCCATTGATTCGGACGCAATTCACGCAGGTAATCCAGTAAGACTGCTTTTCTTCCATTGCTGGTGTCCTTCTGTCGGCTATCTGCGGGAGTGGATTGAGTAATCAATTTATTTTCTTGCCTCCGGATGTCTGCGGAAACCGCTGTTGAAAGCCAGTTTCCAAACCTCCCACAGGGCTTCACTGAAAATACCGGTGTTCATCTTGGAATATCCCGATCTACGATCAACAAATGTTATTGGAATTTCGGCGATTCTAAAGCCCTTCATCCATGCGTTGTGTTTCATCTCGATCTGGAAAGAATAGCCGTTGGATATGATCGAATCCAGGTTGATGGCGATAAGGACATCGCGGCGGTAGCATTTGTAACCGCCTGTCGGATCCGTCAACGGCATTCCGGTTATCGCGCGTACATAAAGTGATGCGCTCTTGCTGAGAATGAGGCGGCTAATGGGCCAGTTTGTTATACGGATGCCGTTCATGTACCGCGATCCAAGAACCAGGTCTGCATTTTCTGACGCTTTTATAAAATTAGGAATCTCAGCAGGGTCATGAGAGAAATCGGCATCCATCTCGAAGATAAGATCAAAATCCTGGTCGATTGCCCATTTGAAACCGGCAATGTAGGCTCGTCCCAACCCTGATTTTCCGGCTCGGTGAAGTGCATGAACCTTCTTGTCTTCTGTACACATTTGGTCGATTATTTGGCCAGTACCATCGGGCGAATTGTCGTCAACGAAGAGTATATTCGCATCAGGCTGGGCTTTAAATACAGCCTGTGCTATGGGACGAACATTATTCTTCTCATCGAAAGTCGGGATAATGACCAATATCCGTTTCATAAAGGAATGTTAGAGAAAATAGTGGCTACGCGCAAGAATTTATCAAAGTGACACAACAGACTGCTGTGGAAGCTTTTTCTTGAAAATATCCGCAAAAATATTCCTGAAATCAATAAATGCGCGTTGCCTGAATGACTGACGGCTGAATAGCACGCTATTTTCTTTCAGGAGCAGCCCACAGGACAGCGTTAGCTATTATTTTACGTATATTTTCATCGTAAAATACAGGATTTGTTTCGTGGCCGGGTTGAAAATAAAACATCTTACCTTTGCCGACATTCCAGCAAAACCCCTGTTTGGATGCATCTTTGCTGCCGTTCTTCAGGTCGGCAACACCTTCGAAAACGATTGACTTGGCTTCGGGAACGGCATACGGATCGCTATAGCGCTCGTTGTGTGTGAGGCTGAATTCCCGGGGTACACTCTTTGCTATAGGATGACTCTCGTCTTTTACTGTTATTTTGAGCGTTGTTGAGTCGCCGACATAGGCGCCCCAGGAGCATGGCGTGCCCATAAGTTTCTTGTTAGGCTTTGCAAAATGCGAAGAATGCAGCGAGATAAAACCCATTCCATCTTCTTTTACACGTTTCTCGATTTTGTTGACCAGTTCGTCCTTAACCTTGCCATGTTTTTTATGGCCCCACCATATAAGGACATCGGCGCGGTTTAAAAGGGTATCCGGGAGTCCCTGGTCAGGATCGTCAATATTTACGGTGACAATCTCCCAGTCTTTAAGAGCGGTCTTGAGCCCTTCTGCGATTGCGGTATTGATGTCTTTTGGATAAACATTTGTAGGCGCTGTTCCTTCAGACCACACTACAACACAACGCGCTGCAGGTTTGTCTTTGGCCATGCATATTGTTGATGTTGAGATTGCGATACCGATCGCGATAAGAGAGAAAGCTGTGACTCTAACTGATTCAATTATTGTCATTTGTAATAGCTCCATTTTGCGTTTGGATTCGTTATAACTCCAAGCAAAATGAATGTAATGCGATTAGGAATGGCCGTCAACAAGATAGAGGCTATAGTAAGAATCCGTAAGAAAAGTGCTATTTATCACTCGCCTTCGCCAAGATGCCCCGTGCCCCGCCACGGGCGGGTAAACTTGGCAGGTGGGATGAATGGCGTGTCAGGCACGGTATAGCATAAGTGAAGATGGTGCAAGGCTACGGCGGAGTTCTGCTGATCCCGCTTTGTTTGCGGGATGCCCCGCGGCTTGCGGCGGGGAGCTTCACTGGGTTGTTATCAGAGCCTTCATCGCGTCAGAAGGAATACAGGCCTTTACGATCATTTGTACATAGTCATGAGTATTTCGGGTGTTTCCTGTAAAAATAAGACTGGTGTCGGTTGTATTTGTTTAGAGTTGGATTGCAGTGAAGAAGAAAAATGGCTAAGGTTTCAGGGATGAGCGGCAAAAGTAATATTGAAGAGGTAATATATGGCAGGAATACGGTCCGGGTGTGGCTGGATTCCGGGTTGCCTGTAAGGCGTATTATATTTGCGACAGATACTCATGGTGATGTCATGCATGACATCGAGGCGTCGGCGTCCAGCCGCAACATACCATTCACACGTGTTCCCCGGCATGTTTTGATAGGTATCGTAGGCCACAACCGTCACCAGGGCGTTGCAGCCGAGGTCAAAATGCCCCAATATGTGACGCTTGATAAGATTATCGAGATTGCCGGGGGAAAGGGAGAGCCTCCTTTTGTATGCATACTGGACGGGGTGCAGGATCCTCAGAACTTTGGCGCAATAATACGTGCTGCGGATGGGGCGGGAGTGCATGGCATAATCATTGCAAAGGATCGTGCGGTAGGCCTTACTCCCGTTGTGTTCAAGGCGTCCGCAGGTGCTGCTGTGCATGTTCCTGTTGCTCAGGTTGTTAATATCTCCCGTGCACTTGAGGAGCTTAAAGAGAAGGGGCTGTGGATAACAGGAGCTGTTGAAGGTGCGGATCTTTCTTATAAAAAAGAAGATTTCAAGGGACCTCTTGGGCTTGTGCTTGGAGGGGAAGGGCAGGGCATACGGCGTCTTGTTAGGGAGAAATGCGATTTCCTGGTTTCAATACCAATGTTTGGTAAGATCAATTCACTTAATGTTTCTGTGGCAGCAGGCCTTTTGTTTTACGAGGCAAGAATGCAGCGGAGTGGTTGAATGGTTGTTTCGGAATAACCGTATTTAATGTTTTTTCAATACCGAGAACATGTTACTGTAATCATCAGTCCACATTCCTCTATTGCCGGCAATATTGGTTATGGTCGCTTTCGTGTCGCTAATGGCCGGTATGTCGATGAATGCCCTGTTTCTAGTTACCAGTATCCATATGGATATCTGCGTTATTATCCTGTCGCCTGAGATCTTCATTACGGCGTAATCGAGATCGAAATATTGTGCTGCAGAAATCACAACAGGAATGAGGTCAAGGTATAGATTGGAAACATGGACTGCCATAATGCCATCTGGAGCCATATGATAAAGGTAAAGTTCAAACGCTTCCCGGGTTAGAAAATGTACGGGGATTGCATCAGAATTGAAAGCATCAACAACAAGTATGTCAAAAGCTTGAGGTTTATTTGCCAGTCTTTCCCGCTCCATGGAGATTCTGGCATCGCCGGGAATGATATCCAATCGGGCAGGGCAATCGGCAAGGTAGGTGAAATATTCCGGGTCACTTGCCAGTTTTATAACATCCGGGTTGATTTCATAAAACCGGAATAAGTCGTTCGTCTCGCCGTATGAAGCTATGGTGCCGATTCCAAGACCAATCGCGCCAACGCGAAGCGGTTGCTGAGCAAGCCTTTTGATGTGATAACGGAATGCCATTCCAACCCCGCTCCCTTTATGAAAATATTCGGTAGGTAATGTCCTGAGTGGACCTGATTCGAATTGAATGCCATGCTTGATCCTTCCGTTTATAAGTTCGTTATAATAGCCGGCTGAGGACCTGCACTTAAGGACCCTGAGGCTTCCATAGAAATTACGCGACTGCCAGATAGCGTTTTGTTTTTCGCCCCTCGCATTAAGGTGCAGGAGTATTACGATTGCCAATGCGACAACTCCCAAAGGCAGCCATAAGAACTGCATCCATTTCTGGCGCTGTGTTGCTAGGATGCAGACAGTTATGAGGCTATAAACGATGTAAATAAACTCAAACTCGAAGAAATTCCTGAATACAAAAGGTGCGACGATGCCTACAAAGACGCCGCCCAACGCACCGCCAATGGCGATCATCAGGTAAAATGTTCCAAGGTGCATGGGGTCCGGCTTTGTCCGATAGAGTTCCTTGTGGGACAACATACAGCAGGAAAACAAGGCGAAAGTGTATGCAGCTATCTGAAGAAATGAATTAAGATGCATTGAGTAAAGGGCAATGCATTGAGAAGCAAGCGTTATGGGAATCCAGGCATCGCCGGAAAGAGTGGCGTTCTGTCTGAAACAAATTGCGTAAGAAAGCAGGTAAACACTTAGAGGGAGAACCCAGAGAAGCGGCACGGGTGCAACATTCTGGGTGATCTGGTTTGTAGTCGCCAACAGTATTGTTGACGAACATAGGCTGAAAAACAGCCATGCGGCACAGGTGCCGAATGACGGTTTAGCAGTCTCGTCAGGCTTTGATTCGAGTTTACAGGAAGATGCAGCATTGTCTGAAAGTTTCTGGTTTTGCATCCTGAAAGCAACGTATGCGCAAAGAAGAATGAATACTGAATAGCCTGCAGACCATAAAAAAGACTGCGTTCTCAGCGTCGTAAAGGGTTCAATGATAAATGGATACGAAATCAGCCCAATGAGGGATCCGATGTTGGAGATTGTGTAGAAAGTATATGGAGAGCTGGCCGGATAAAGACGTGAAAACCACGACTGAAGCAAGGTGCTTGTTGATGCCAGAAGGAAGAACGGCAGGCCAATGCAGGCGACGAGGATTGTGCCTATGCGCCATGCGGGCAAGGATGCGTCAATGGGTTTCCATTGACCTGCCGGCGAGACCGGTGTTTCCCCTGAATATATACGTGAAAGCAGCAAGATTGCTGATGCGGCCAGGATAAGAATGTGCAGCGTGGACTGTTTCTTTATCGAGATTTTAATGGCCGCGTAGGCATACAAGTATCCCATTAGCAGGAGCATCTGATAAACCAGCATACATGTTGTCCACACTGTTGATGTTCCACCAAACCATGGCAGGACGTACCGTCCAAGTATGGGTTGGACAGCGAAGAGCAGGTATGACGATAGAAATATTGTAACGCCAAAATGCCATGATGGACATGACCTGATTACCTTCATACAAGTATTTCTCTTGCCAGCAGGTTGTTGTGTTCGGAAATGCTTATACTTACTTGAAAGATTGCTTGTTTAACAGCGCAAAAGTCAGATAATGAGCGGCTCTTCAGGGCATGGAACTTTAATGATAGATGTTGTCATATTTGATTTGGATGGCCTTCTTGCCGACACAGAGAATCTGCATTTTCAGTCTTACCAGGCAGTACTTGCAAAATACGGTATAGATTTGTCATATGAGTATTATGAAGAACATTGGATTCGAACAGGCAGGGGAATTGGTGACTTTATAAAGCATAGAGAAGTGCCGGCGAGTATAGATGAGATTCGCAATGCCAAGGCGCGGATTTACCGGGAGCTTGTTTTGAATTCAGCGCAACCGATGCCTGGGGCTCTCGAATGTCTGGAGTTACTCAAGGGCAGGAAGACTCTTGCTCTTGCAACTTCGTCGTATGCTGATGCATCTGATGCAGTAATGACAGCCCTGAACATCAGGAATTACTTCAAAGTTGTAGCGGCCAATGAGAATGTGAAAAAAGTGAAGCCTGCCCCGGATGTTTTCCTGTATGTAGCAAGGAAATTGGATGTCACATCAGGATCATGTCTTGTACTGGAAGATTCAGAAAAGGGTGTTTTAGCTGCCAATGCCGCGGGAATGAAATGCATAGCCGTACCAAACCGCCATACCAGGGAGCATGATTTATCAAAAGCAACGCTCACTGTCGCATCCCTGAAGAACATAACGCTTGAGTTGATTGATTCCCTGGCCAGGGATTAGTGTATGTTCTGCTCTTAAGCTGCAGGATGTATCTTTAAAACAAAGGCGGAGCAGGGGGGCATAATAATCTCAAGCCGCCCGTTTAGTGGTTTCAATGTCTCGCCTGTCAGCATTTCTTCCAGTGAATGAATCTTGCGGTTCGGTATATGATGATCCAGATTGATTGAGATGCGCTGCTGGTTTGAGATATCCAGATTACCGAGTACGATAAAATCCTGTTCATTCGATGTGTCATCAAACCGGTATGCAGCCATTATGGCCTCGTGTTCGTCATCAATAAATATCATATTTCCGCCGGTCTGGAAGACCTTGTACTTGTCCATTATCCGGTTGACCTTGGTGATGAATCCCGTGAAGTCATGGCCGGTGTGGTAATCAGGAGGTGGATTGATTCCGACCAGGCTGATTTTTTTCGACAAACCGTATTCGACTCCCTGTACAAGGCCGGTTGCTCCACATCCCATGAGCGCTGATATCAAGTACCGCGGGATCGTTGACTGGACATTGCCGAACTCCTCGGCTGGCGTTCGGCTGTCGTGGGAGGTTATTGGCAGGATATGAGGAGTTTGCTTGTCGCGGCAGTGGATGTTTTCAATATACCGGCGGAGCTGAGGAACAAAATGGTGTTCCCATGGTGTGGCAAGCATGAGATCAAGCCCGTAATTCCAGACAAGCGCAGAAGATGTGGCAGTATCCGTAAAGAGTTCGGCAAAGATTGTAAGTTCAGGATATGTCTTTCGTATTTCAGTCAGCACATAATGCATGAATTTATGATTACTGCTGTGCAGATTGTCGAGGCGGATCATGCCTTTTGTCCTGGCTGCAAACTGGGCCCAGAAAAGTCCGTATTGCCGCATATATTCCCAGAGTGCGTTTCTTGTCTTCTTTACAGGATGGTCGTAGTCAAGAAGAACAAGATTTTCCCATTTATGCCAGGTTTCGCCTGCGCTCCAGCCGGCACGCCGGAATCCGTCAGGTTCAGTTTCGTCTGCCTGTATCCAGTCAGGGCACAACTCAACGATGTTGCTGTCGGAACTGACATGATTGAATACAAGGTCAATGCACACTCGCAGCCCTTGTTTCGCTGCTGCGTCGATGAACCCGTCGAACTGGGTGATTCCGTCGTCGCGGGAAGATGGATCAAGATATGCCGGATCGAGGCTGAAAAGATCGCTTGCCGCATATGGTGCTTTAGAAATTCCGAGTTTAGTTACAGGCAGGAGGTGAAGAACATTACATTCGAGCCGCCTGATATGGGGCAGCATCAAGGTCCATTCCCCTATATGGCCAGCCGATGAACCTATCAGCGTGTAGGTCTTAATGGTTGAATACAGCGATGGGTCAACCATGATGTATGAGTAGGGGACGCAATCCCACAACCACTTGCAGCCATCTAACGTATACTTGATGCGAAAAGAGTAACGGCCGGGTTTAGCGCATTTGATGTTGAGGGAATATTTATGGCTGTCGCTCGGTGTGAATGGCATCTCGTACCAGTCATCCTCGCCATTGTTGATGTTGGTAAATGCAACAACTGAAACGTTTTTGTGAGGATGCCTGAAAGTGACAGAGAGGGGAAGGTCCTCGCCCTGGTTGATCCTGAAAAAATGCTCACGGCCTGAAGGGAAAGATCTGGTTAATGTGTCCGGGACTCCTGTTCCTGCAGGAGATGCCGACAGAGATGGGGCTGTAGGTTTTTTCAACACTTCACATTGCCCATTTCATTAGGCCAGGCAGAAACTTTACTGGAATATCAGGATAATTTGGTCTGACTCTTACCGTAAAACCGTACCGTCCGCCGCGCGTGCATGATATCTGGTTGCTGTAAAGCGAGAGTCCTTCCTGCTGACCGGTCTTCTGTAACACAACGCATTCCGCTTTTTTTGTGCAGATGTTGTTTTTCGTATCGAGTGGACCATGATAAACTTCGCAAATGACGTGTTCTGGATTTAATCCGTTCATGTTGATCCATGCAGTGACATCAAGCTTCATTCCCTTGTAAACGTATTCTTTTGCCGAAGACTCAACCCTGACGATGTCGACCTTGTGCCATTCGGCCAACATCTTATTGTGCCATTCGGCGAACTTCCTGGAATCGGCATAGGCGTTGTCCGTGAGTTTCTTGTTGAGGTTCTCGGATGAAAGATAGAATTCTGTAACATAATCCCGGGCCATTCTGTGTGTATTGAATTCAGGACCAAGAATCTTTATGCTGTTTTTCATCATCTTGATCCATTGCCTTGGAATGCCTTTCTCGTCACGGTCATAGAACATCGGCACTATTTCCTTTTCCAGCGCACCGTATAAAAGATCGCTTTCAATTGTATCCTGGATATCGCCGTTTTCATAATCTTCACCGTGACCGATTGCAAACCCGACATCCGGGGTATAGGCTTCGTCCCACCAGCCGTCGAGTATGGAAAGATTAAGAGCACCGTTTATTGCGGCTTTCATGCCGGAAGTTCCTGATGCCTCGAGCAGGCGTCGTGGAGTGTTCAACCACACATCAACGCCCTGGACAAGGTGTTTGGCCACTCTTATGTCATAATCCTCAAGGAAGATTATACGGTCCATGAACTCAGGCAGCTGTGAGTATTCGAATATCTGTTTTATAAGTTCCTTACCGTTATGATCCGCGGGATGCGCCTTCCCGGCAATAACCATTTGAACGGGGCGTTTTGGGTCAGTAAGGATCTTTTTCAGGCGATCAGGATTGCGAAGGAAGAGATTTCCGCGTTTGTATGCCGCAAAACGCCTGGCAAAGCCTATTGTAAGAATGTTCGGGTCGAACAGTTCTTTTGCCCTGTTCTTTTCGGCTGAGCCGGCACCCCTGCGCACAAGCTGCCAGGATACATGTCCCCTTATGAATTCCACCAGTTTGTTACGGTTGACGTTATGAGCCTTCCACAGTGCTTCATCACGTATCTTCTCTACATTGTGCCATATTGCTGAGTCCGGCAACTCGCCGCCTTCGGTGGAATTCTTTTCGGTACTCAGGAGTTCGTAAAGCGAAGGGTTAAGCCATGATTGAACATGGATACCATTGGTGATAGACACAATTGGAATCTCATCCTGAGGCGTTTCGGGATAAAGTTTCCGCCACATCTTGCGGGAAACGTGGCCATGAAGTTTAGAGACACCATTTGCGAATGCAGAGAGTTTGAGTGCAAGTACAGTCATGCAGAATTCTTCGTTCGGATTATTCGGGTTCTCCCGTCCCAGAGCCATAAAGTCGTCCCATTTCAGTCCAAGCGTTTTGGAGTATTCGTCAAAATGCTTCTGCATGAGATCAGTGTCAAATCGTTCATTTCCTGCATCCACAGGAGTGTGGGTAGTGAAGACCGTTGTGGCCCAGACGAGTTCGCGCGCCTCGTCGAAGGACAGCTTGTTTTCCTGCATAAGTGTGCGGATTCGTTCGAGGAGCAGAAATGCTGAATGGCCTTCATTGACATGGTATCCCTGCGGGGCCAGGCCGATGGCTTTTAAGGCTTTGACACCGCCAATACCCAGAAGAATTTCCTGGTGAATGCGGATATTGCGGTCGCTGTCGTAGAGCCTGGTTGTTGTCGCCCTGTATGCAGGAGAATTGTTTTCGATGTTTGTATCCAGCAGGTATATGCTGATGCGTCCGACATTGACCTTCCATATCTGGAAGAAAACAGTGTTTTTGCCGAGCTTGATGCTTTCAATTATCGGCTTGCCTTCCGAGTTTTTTACAAGCTCTACAGGCATGCTATACCAGTCGTTTTCGGGATAGAGTTCCTGTTGAAAGCCTTCTGCGTTGAGGTACTGGCGGGCGTATCCCTGCTGGTAGAGCAGGCCGACTCCGACAACCGGAACGCCGAGATCACTGGCAGATTTCATGTAGTCGCCAGCCAGCACGCCAAGACCTCCCGAGTAAACAGACAGACATTCATGAAGACCGAATTCACAGGAGAAATATGCAATGGTTGGCGAGGCTCTCTTGCCATAGTGTTTCTCGAACCAGGTGCTTTCTTCCATGTACTGCTTAAATGAGTCGTAAACCGATGATAATTCAGCCAGGTAGTGGTAGTTCTTTGCGGCTGATTCCAGCTTTTCCTGGGGAACAATACAGAGCATGCGAACCGGATTCTGTGCCGCTTCTTCCCAGCTCTGTTCGTCAAGATCCTTGAAGAGTTTCGTGGCTCTTGGGTTCCATGAGAACCACATATTATATGCCAGCTCGTTCAGGTGTTTCAACTTTTCGGGTGTATCCGGCAGGACTGTAAAAGTCTTTACATACATTTTGGCTATTCAACCTTTCAAGAGGAGATTCTGGGAACAGCAGCAAGCCTGCTGTCACAGCCACACAACTGAATCAGTATCCGCTGCATTCAAATGGTTCCAATGCGCTGGAACAAACAGGAGAATAGGGAAAGGTGTGTTTCCCTGTCAATTCAATACTTCAAGATGTTTGAGGGTTTCCTTGATGTCGTTGAGTACGTTTATGTAGGTGACATAAGCATCATAAGGTGAGCTATACGGGTTGAAATACTTGTGAACATCGCCATCACTGAACCATTTTGTGCACATATAATAAAAGTGATCTGAGGTGAGAAGCTTTCTCCATGTATGCAGAAGCTCGGTGTTGCCGGATTTCTTAACAGGTTTTTCCAGGGAATATGCCATTTGAAGGGCCGAATCCTGCAGGGAGTTACCCATCCATGCTGTAAGATCCCTTTCAACATCTGCCCATGAGATGAAGTAGGGCACGTCCAGTTTTGCCACCGGCTGACAGGATGATACGACTTCCGACGGTGTCTGGAAGCGGAAATCAGGGTGGGTAAGTATTTTACCCGGCAAATCAGAGAGGAATTCGAATATGCCGGTGTCAGCCCATTGGTGTTCTCCGAACGTTTCATAATCCATGAAGAGATTGACGACTTCACCGTTTCCTGCGACTTTATGGATCCAGCCTGCGTATTTCTCGGCATTCAGGGGCCATTGGTCCCAGTTTCGATCAGAGAATCTAAAGGCAAGATCGTCAGAAAGACGGTAGTTTTTAAGCAGAAGATTCAGTTTGTAACAGGGGCCAGGCTGGTACAGGTAATTCGGGGAATGCCAGCCAAGTATCTGGTTGGCCCCTTCCGCCAGGACTGCTTTATAACCCATTTTTTCCACTTCAACCGCCAGGTCGTTGTTGTAGATGAGCTCGGTATTCCTGAATACCTTAGGTTTAACTTTGAACAACTTACGCACTTTTTCCCTGTGAGCTTCAACCTGTTCCCGGAATTCATTCCGGGAGAAATTAAATGCAAGAGAGTGATAATATGTTTCATTAAGGAGTTCCACGCAACCCGTTGATACCAGTTCCTGGAATGATTCTATGACCTCCGGGGCGTGCAGTTCAAGCTGTTCCAGGCAGACCCCGGAAATGGAATAACTTATACGGAACCGGCCCTTGTGCTTACGGATGACCTTCAGCATTGTCTGGTTTGCCGGAAGGTAACATTTAGTGGCCACTTTCCGTATAATCTCGCGGTTCTCATTATTATCTTCATACACGTGGTCCTTGCCAATGCAAAAGAAGTTATAGTCCGTCCTCAGGCGGAATGGCTGGTGAACCTGAAAATAAAAGCAGACTGAAACCATATTCAGCTCAATATTTCATTATAAAGGTTGATTACATTTTTCGCGGCATGATGCCAGCTGATCTTTTCGAGATTTTGATGGCCCATCTCGACCAGTGTTTCTGAAAGTTCCGGATGACTGAGGACTGTAATGATGGATGATGCCAGTCTTTCAATGTCCCAGAAATCCACCGTGATGACGTGAGAAAGTACCTCGGAAATGCCGGATTGCCTGGAGATTATTACCGGAACGCCGTACAGCATGGCTTCAAACGGGGTGATGCCGAACGGTTCCGAAACAGATGGCATAACGTACAGGTCGCTCATGGAGAACATTGACTCCAGTTCTGCTCCTCTCAGGAAACCGGTAAAATGGAAATGCTCCTGGATCCGCAGTTCAGCGACGCGTTCAATCATTCGGGGAAGCATGTCGCCTGTACCGGCCATGACGAACCGGACGTTTTGTATATTGTTCAAGACAAGATTCGCGGCTTCAACAAAATAGTCAGGGCCCTTCTGCATGGTTACGCGCCCCAGGAAAAGAACTATTTTCTCGTTGAAACCTTTTCGCCTTCGAACTTGTTCGAGTTTCTTTTCCTTGAGCACGGCATTATGGATCACAACGACTTTGTCCGGATCCTGACCGTATTTCTCCACGATGATTGTTTTTGTACGATGACTGACGGCTATGATCCTGTCTGCATTATCCATTCCGTAACGTTCAATGTCGAAAATCTGCTTATTTACATTTTCCCCGCAACGGTCAAATTCTGTTGCATGAATGTGGATAACAAGCTTTTTCCCGCTGGTTTTCTTTGCTTCAACTCCGGCAGGGAACGTCATCCAGTCATGGGCATGGATGATGTCGAAATCTTCCGTGGCCCCAAGATAACTGCCTACCTGTGCATAACGGGTCACTTCAGCCAGGAGGTCCCGTCCGTAATCGCCAGAGAGATCGAGAATGCTCCGAACTGTTTTCATTTTCTGGGTTATCTTGTAGATACGGTCGTTTATACTCTTAATCGCTGCCAGTTTTGCCAGGTAACTGCTGTCGTTCATGTAGGGCCGGAGAGGGGAGTCAACCAGGAGGAACTTCAATGAATCTCTGCCTGCAATCTTCCTGACTTTTGCATCGGATAAATCCAGTTTGTTTGCTGCAATAAGCTCCAGGAAAGAGTCTTCTTTGGTCTCACCCTTGATATGCGGCAGAACGAACAGGATATTCACACCCTGTTCCGACATGTGTCTCGTGAGCCCGAAACATGCCGTTCCAAGTCCGCCGCTAATGTACGGCGGGAATTCCCAACCGAACATTAATACTTTCATAAGTGTGACGTGCCCCTGAGCATTTCAAGCATGCGTATTACTTCGGCAACGCTCCAGGCCTGGGTTATGCAGCCTTTTGCCTTGTGAGGGGGATTGCCATTGAAGATTTCCGAAATGCCGTAAAGACCTGATTCCTTCAGGTGTGATGTCCACAATGGTTCAAAAGTATTTCGAAGGTATCCCTTTTCGGCCTCTTTATTTTTTGCTGCCTTGAGGCATGCTTCGGCAAAATGGCCAACAAGCCAGGGCCAGACGGTGCCCTGGTGATATGCCGCGTCACGCTGGTCCTGATTGCCGTGGTATTGCGGCTGGTAAGTGTTGTCCTTTGGTGAAAGCGTCCGTAATCCGTATGGCGTTACAAGCTGACTTTTTACGATATTTACTATGCCCTGCAGCTGGGCTCGACTCAATGGTGAATAGTGAAGGGATGCGGCAATTATCTGGTTTGGTCGGACGGAAGTATCCTGCCCCGATTCGTTAACAACATCTGCAAGGCACGAAGATTCGCTTAGCCAGAATGTTTTTGCAAAGTTCTTTTCAATAAGCAGTTTGCATTTTGTGACACCATCAGGTTTCTTTAATTTGGCGGCCTTGCAGAATTCGAGATGGAAACAGAGCGCATTATACCACAGCGCGTTGATTTCTACAGTCATACCGTGCCTGGGGGTAACAGGAGTACCGCGGGACTTTGCATCCATCCATGTGAGTTGTGTTTCCGGCGTTCCTGCCCAGATCAGTCCATTCTTCATGAGCTTTACGAAAGCAACTTTCTCCTTGAGCCAGGCCTGGATAATCCGGCCCATTGCCGGTCCCAGGTGTTTCTTTACTCCAGCCCAGTCTTTGGTCAAACGAACATATTCCTGGATGGCCCAGAAGAACCAGAGAGACGTATCGATGGAGTTGTATGCATTTTCGCTGGAATGGTGCCCCAGCACGTTTGGAAGGAGACCCTGCTTTTCTTCATCAGCCCATGATTTTAAAATGTCAAAACCTGTCCTTATTTTCTTGCAGTGAAATGTAAGGCCGGGAAGGGAAATCATTGTATCTCGTCCCCATTCGCCGAACCAGTGGTAACCTGCAATAATGCCGGGAGAGTTTCGTGTATTTGTTATCAGGAACTTTTCGCTGTGTGTCTTCAGCAGTGCAATATCTTCAGACTCATTGCGGAAAGCAGCAATTTGCCTGTTGCGACGTGCCACTTCCCTGTCCCAAACCCTGGATAATGATTCGGATGCTTCGTGTATTGAGGCGCAGAAGATCAGTGATTTTCCAGGTTTTAGTTCCGCTTCGAACACGCCAGGGCAAAACAGGTCTTCCTGGTAATCATAGCCTCTGCTCAATTCCTTGAGATACTCAACATTGGAATGCCAGTGCGGGCCAGGATGGAAGTTAACGCTGTCACTCCAGTCGAAGAAAAGGGGAGGCATGGCCCAGTACGGATCTATCTTATGAGAATTCCCAATCGGGAACGTCTTTACCCGGAGATACATGTTTTGTCGAGAGACGCTGTTGAAGTCCCTGTATGACAAAAGAGGCGCAGCCCTTACGATCACGGGTTTCTGTGCATCAAGCAGATCCAGGCGCACCAGTACGGTGTCATCGCCGTAAACGGACATAATTGACTTCGAAAGGTGTATGTCTCCAATCGAGTAATGAGTAACAGGAAATGTTTCATAAGAGAAACTTTCAATGTACTTATGTCCGGTGGGATAGAAGACGCCGGGATACTTGTTCGTAGAAAGCCTGAAGTCGCTTTCGCCTGCAGAAATTGACACTTCAAGTTTGCTTAGAAGTACGAACCTGCCGGCTGGCTGCTTCAGGTTTGCGACAAGCAAACCATGATACTTCCTGGTGTGACAATCCAGGATTGTTGAGGACGCGTAGCCACCGAGTCCGTTTGTGTCAATCCACTCCTGGCGCAGCGACGTTTCCAGGTTAAGGCATTGTTCGCGCGAAAACCTGATTCCCACACGCTACCCCTGTTTTGAAGTGTGACTACTTTGAACGGTTGGCTTCCAGGAAGCTGCCGATACTTTCCCGGCCTTCCGGGGTGTCGGTTAATGCGCCATAACCTTTTTTGCGCAGGTCCTCGAGCAGGGCGAGCCAGTCATTATGGTTCCAGAACTTGCGTCCCTTCAGCCATGCGCGGAGTTCCCTTGTGGGAAGTGCGACTTTAGCGGTTTTTTTAGCAGCTCTCATGAATTCTCCTCCTTCTTTTAGTTTGAAGTATATTTTTGACATAGTCTGACCAACCTCATTTTGATAAAACAGGTAATCGTAAATATTTTGTACACCTGGGAATATGGGAAATCAAGAAGAAATAATGTGTTCTACTGTTTGAGTTATTGTCATGCTGAGTAGTATATCTCCTGAATCCTATAATAGTGATGTTTGTAAGATGATCGCAAAGGACCTGCTTTGAATAGATGTGATTCCTAACCTGTTATGTACCAATATGTTATAATGTGGCGCGTTGCCTTGTGTTTAAACATGCTCAGGATAGAGAATAACGACCGATCAGAGTGCTATATTATGGGAGAGAAAAGGTTACATAAGTTTTCGATAAAGTGGTACCTGGCTGGTCTTGCGCGCCAGGTTAAGAGATCAATCTCATCGCTCATGGAGATTTCGTCCAGAATAATCTTCTTCATCTTTTCAGAAAACTTACTGTCGTAGATCGCAAGGTTGGTCTCGTAATTGAGTCGCATGCTTCGAACATCCAGATTTGCTGTGCCGACTACTGAAAGAATGTTGTCAACAATCAGTGCTTTTGCATGGAGAAACGGCGGACGACGTTCAAAAATCCGTACACCTGCGGAAAGTAATGCGTCATACCTGGAGCGGCTGGCCATGCCTGCATATACATGGTTGTTTTCCTGAGGTACCACCAGGCGGACATCGACCCCTCTCAAGGCGGCAGAACGAAAAGCCCGCAGAATGTCGATTGTAGGAACGAAATACGGAGTGACCGCCAGAAGTTGTTTCCTGGCCGAACCTATGGCTGTAAAGAAGACATCGGTCAGGGACTCCTGCCCATCACCTGTGGGGCCGCCATTTATGACCCTTACAAGCGATTCGCCTTTGGCTGGCGTCGAAGGGAAGTGCTCTTTCATCAACAGTACTTCCGGGTTTTCGTCAGTCATGAAATACCAGTCACGCAGAAATGAGTAATGAAGTTCCTGGACAATCGGACCCTCGATCTTGAAATGATAGTCTTCAATGGCCTTGTTCCTGCGAGTGCTGATGTTTTTAAGCTGAAGGTTGATTCCACCCATGAAGGCAACCTTTCCATCCACGATCAGGATCTTCCGGTGGTTGCGGAGGTTGATCTGGAACTGTCGTTTGATCAGGTTCGCCTGGGTCCATCCTTCTATCTGGAAATTTGGGATGTTACGGTATTTCCTGATCAGGCCGCCCCATAGAGCAAATGTTGACCCGAACCGGTCATAGAGAAAACGAACTGAAACTCCTGCTTTGGCTTTCATCTTCAATAAGTCAAGGAATTGACGGCCAATACGGTCATTCCAGATAATGAAAGTTTGCATGTGAATATGGTGTTTTGCGTGGCGAATTGCCTCAAGCATTTCGGGATACGCCTGGTCTCCCGTAATCAGCGGTTCAATGCTGTTACCGCCAAGAAGAGGATATTCCGAGAGCACCGCATTCATGGCGCTGTTCATATCCCTGGCGTAAGGATCAGCCGGTTCAGCTGCGAGTGCTTTATGGACCGCCCGCCAGTAGTTTAAAGGCATGGCTTCGTCTTCACGAGCCTTGCGTTCCGAGAGGAATTTCTGGTCTGAATTATGTTTGTGCCATGCCTTGGCCTGAACGCGATTGATGCCGACAAGCAGGTAAAGGAGGGGGCCTATTACAGGGAAAGCCAATGCCAGGAATATCCAAAGAAGAGCTGATGCGGCTTCGCGACTGGTCCTGAGACAGTGTATAAGAACAAGGGAAAATGCCAGCAAATGCAGCGCCACGTCAAAAGGAAGCCATCCTTCATCTGCCCATCCAGGCGGAGGTAACGATGCAAGCATGGTGATAAGTATCATTATTGGTGTTGTTTATACATTTTTCCTTATGCAGATGGAAGAAAGAATATCCATTCTATCCTGGAACAAGTTCTAATACTTGCAACTCCGATGGTCCGTTTGATAAGCTCGATCCTGATGAGTTCATTGGTTGTTAAAATAAAAAGGCTTCATGAAAACGCAATTCTACCGGTCTATGCACATCCTGGCGATGCCGGTATGGATCTTTTCGCATGTGAACGAGTTGAAATAGAACCGCAGGAATATGGACTCGTCAAAACAGGGATTTCAATTGAACTTCCGCCGAATACAGAGGCGCAGGTCAGGCCGAGGAGCGGACTTGCGTTGAAGCACGGGATTTCCGTCTTAAACACGCCCGGTACGATTGACGAAGGTTACCGCGGTGAAGTAGGTGTAATCCTAGTGAATCACGGGAAACAATCTTTCCTAGTGGATAAGGGTGCGAAGATTGCTCAAATTGTTGTCAAACCGGTACTTCGCGTGGAAGTAAGGGAGGTCACTGATTTGTCTGATACGCAGAGGGGGAGTGGTGGATTCGGTTCTACAGGTTACGGTCACAAGGGAGAAAAGAAACAATGAATGTTGTGAAAGAGATGCTTCAGAAAAAAGGGCCTCTGGAGACTTTCAGGGAAGCCAGAAAAGTTGCCAGGGAATACGTGGATAAACTCAAGGCAAAGGGCCGGATTGCCGTGTCTGAATCTGGTGACGGCTGTGCCACAAGCATGTTTATCGCCCGGCGAACCCTTCCGGAGGTCTGGGAAGATACAACGATGGCGCTGATGGCCTATGGCCGTGAGATTCATACACATTACGATCCGAAGCGAAAGGATGGAGAGTACGACAGTTTTCCCAGTATCGAGGCGACTGTCATGATGCATATCGAGGAGCCTTTCAGTGAGCCCAGGTTTCATAAACACTATCTCGGCGGATGGATGGGATTTGGCGACTACAAGGCCGAGATTGAAGGCGTGAAGGATGGCTGGATGATATCCCCGGCAATGGTCGCTCAAAAAATGAAGGAGAACAAGTTTGACGAGGTAAAGGGCGATGAGAGGTGGAATTATACTTACAGCCAGCGGTTCCGTGCTTATCACTATTTTGATTTCAAGGGGAACCTGAAAACAGTCAACCAGTTGAAATCGGTTATCAACAATCTTAAACGGGAGCCCCTGAGCCGGTCCGCTCAATGCATAACATGGGATCCCAGATGGGACCACAACGATGAGCAAATGGGACCTTTTAAATGGGATAGTTACCATTCGCCTTGCCTCCAGAGGTTCTGGTTCAGGTTGCTGCCCCAGAAAGGGCAGAATGGCTATATATTGAACGTGGATGGGCACTGGAGGTCAAGGGACCATCTCAAGGCTGTCCCTTCAAATGTTTTCGGAGTCACGGAAGGTATTCATGAGGAAGTGCGGCGCGGGGTTGAAGAGGCCCTGGGAGTTCCTGTAAAGAGGGGTAGCTATACGGACATCAGCGATTCGCTGCATTTGTACGGTCACTATTTTGATCCGCGCCGGCAGGGGCTTGATGCCGAGAGCTATCTTGAAGATGTTTTTCGCATAGCATCAGGCCAGCCTATTGAGGAACGTGTCGTCATGCCGGGAACCGACATGTACGACATGATGATGGAAGATATCGAGAAAGAATACCGTTTCCGCAGCGAAAACCCGAATTTCGGCAATAACAGGTAGGATGCTATTTGGGGACAATTTTCAGCACAACGGTGCGGTTCTTTTTCCGCAATGCATCATCGGTGTTTGGGAATGGCGGATCCTGTTCTCCGCTTGAAGTAATTTCCATTGAATCATCGGGGAAATTGAATCTGTTTTTAAGGATATCAAGTACTTTGATCGCCCTTGCCAGGCCCAGCGCATAATTATCACTGACCGTTGCGGCTGAACTCATCTTTACCGTGTCGGTATGGCCTTCGATTACCAGCTTGTAATTATTCAGCGAGGTGCGGATCTGGGGTGAAATAGCCTCGAGAGAGGCCATGGCATCGCTTGTCAGGTTTGTCATGAATGAGAAGAATATGAAGTCAAAAATGACCGTGCAGGATTTTTCTGAATAATTAACTTTCACGCGGTCAGCGCTGATGCGCGGCAACGCTGGCTTAGGCTTTACTGCCTTTTGCTCCAATGGTTTCGTGGTTTGATAAGATGTTGTCTTGCTGATAGCCGCTGTACGGGATGCTGCTGCCAGTTTCGATGCAGCACCGCGTTTGCCGGCGTAATAAGTGGCGGTAGGAAATGCCACAAGAATCAGTATTGCTGCAGTTATTACTACTGGCATGGAATAATGCGTCAGGAAATTGTCTGACACAGACAGTTGGGTACTTTCAGTCTGCATGCGAGATACTGGAGCCTCCGTTGGCGCGCTCTGCGTGGATGCTGCAGATGCCATGGCTTCTTCAAGCTTTTTCTCGAGTATTGTCACACGGTCCTGTGCGGCCATGTTCCGCTTGCATTCATCTGCAAGACTGGATGCATGGAGTTCATTCTGCTGCCGAAGTTCGTTGTTCGTCTCCGCCAGAGCCTTTTCCAATTGGGCTATCTTCTGTTCTTTTTGATCAAGCTGCTCCTTAAGGCTGCGTTCGTTATTGGTGTATTTCTCCTCGAGCTGTGCCATACGGGCCATGGCGGCGGAAAGTTCGTCGGCATTTTTCTTCAGTTGTGATGCTTTCAGGGCGGTACCGGTGGCTAATTCTTCAACCAGGCGGCGTGCATTCTGCTCGTTCTCGTTCGCCTGTTTCAGGAGGGACTCAAGCTGGTTGTGTTCTTCAAGGTGCTGCTGTTTTTCTGAGGAGAGTTCATTCCTGACAGCCTCAATCTCATTACCAAGCTGTCTTTCCCTTTCGATTCGTGAATTATCTTTGGGTGAGTTTCCTGCTCGAATTGTTTCAAGTTCCTGAACACGGAGGGCCAGGAGTTTCTCATTGTCATGGAGTCTTGTGAGTATATTCTTGTTCTCTGCCTGAAGCTGTTCAATCCGGCCAAGAAGCACGTTCTTTTCATCCAGATGGCGGGTGCGATACTCTGTCAGGCTGCGTCGTTCATTGTCAAGGTCTGCCCTGATTCTTGAGATCTCTTCGGTCTGCCTCTTGCTTTTGACGTCGGAAACAGACAGCTGTTCCTGGAGCTGTCGAATTGAGGCCTGCGCTTTCTCCGCATCAGAGTCCATGTTCTTTGTGCGTTTTTCTATTCTGCGGCATTCTTCCTGCTGGGCGGCCAATTCCTTCTTAAGCTGGTCAACGCTGGCCGACCAGGTTCGTGCCTCGGTGTTAAGCTGGTCTATCCTGTGCTGGAGGTCCGAATCTTTGTGGCTGCTCTGTACCCTGAAATTCTCGTATTGTTTGCGGAGTGCCGCGAGTTCATTCTCGGCATTTGCCATTGCCGATTTTGCTGTGCGTGCTTCCCTGATAAGAACTGCTTCTTTCTCGGCGCTGCTCTTCTCTATGTCAACATTGACCGATCGCTGTACTTCTATCTCTTTCTTCAGTTTCTCGATTTCTGCCGTCGCTGCATCGGCCTTCTCGCGAGATTGACTGGCCAATGACTGGAGCCGTTCCTGCTTCGCCTGCAGTTCGCTTTCCAGTGCATGGAAATGAGACTTTGTGTTCTGCAGTTCCGTGGCCTGTGAGTTGGTTTGTTTTTCCAGGTCCAGGATGCCGGATTTGAGTTTGTTTTCCTCCTGGGTTGCCCTGTTCTGAATCTCGGCTTTCTGGTTCTTCAATTCCTCGAGTTGTGTCTTCACTTTGAAGAGAAGGGCACTGTCGGCTTCGCCCTTCTTCCTGGTTTCTTCCAGGGCACGAGTAAGGTCCTGTTCTCTTTTGATGGCCAGCCTGTTGCTGTCCGAGCCTTCATTTATTCTTTGCCTCGTTGACAGAACTTCCTCGCGGGCCAGCTTTAAGTCCTTTTCAACCTGTTCAAGTTTCTTTCTCAGTAGATCTTCCCGGGCGGCAGACTGTTTCTTGATGTTTTCTTTATCTATCTTTTGTGCGGCGAGATCCCGCTCTGCAAGTTCTGCCCTCGCGCTTGACTGTTCCACTTCTTTGTTCAGTTTAGATATTCCATCCTTGAGCTTGTTGGCCTTGGCGATCGACTCGCTGTCAGAAATATCTTTCGGGGCAATTTCTTTGAAATAAGTCTGATCAGACGTTCTGGTTTCAACAGGTTGAGCCGATTTGTAAGCTGTCATTATATCGATTGTGCGCTGCACCTCCGCTTCATGAAGAAGGGGTTTACTGCTTTCGAGCTGTTGTTGCTCGGCCGGTTGTGGACCGGAGGGATACAGGTTGCTTCTTTCAGGTTGTTCGCGCGGGGCAGTAATGGTTGGCTTAAGCAGTTCTTTTACCTGAATGGTTTTGCCGGAATGCATATTTGTCAGTCTTGAGTCGGATGGAAGAATGCCGTTTTGTACAAGATGAGGAACGGCAAGAACGTTGAAAGGGCCGTAGTCCTGGCCATTCGGCAGGGAAACCTGCCATTCCATTTTCAGCTCCGGAAGCTCCTGCGCGGGAAACCAGTCTTCAGCATTGTCAGAGATGAGATTTCCAGGCGTTATCCTGCTTTGGCTTGCCCATTCGCAAAGAACAGTCAAATCAACCGGACCGTATTTTGTCCCGTCATGCGTCTTGAGGTACCATTTCAGTGTTGCACGATTCTGACTCAATTTCAGGATGTCATGAACTCTGGACATGCAATAAAGCCTCGTTTAAATGCTGTACCCATATTGAAGCAATATGGAGCCAAAAGTGCAAATGTAATGTTATGGTGAAAGAATTTCATTTTTTTGTTCGTATGTTCAGGGTATTTTGATTAATTGATAGAATTTCAGTAGCAATGAAAGGCTTAAATTGATGCCATTAGAGACCCAATATGGACGAATTGTGAAGGGGGATGAAGCCCATATTCGCGCTGCCTATGAAAGATGGGCACAGCAGGCTATTGACCAGGAAATTACCGGAAACAGTGAGGATGAAACCGCTGGATTCCAGACCACTGTGGGAGGGGCATTTTCTGTCTCAGGACCGGGTACTTTCTTTGGACAGGCTCAAAGCAAGTTGACGTTCCTTCCGAGTCGCCAGCCGGGATGGTGGCTTGACCGCAATGACCTTTCTGATTGCCTGCCGATAAAAGTCTCTGTCGATAATATCTGGACAACGGTTAGAAACATAGTGCTCAGAAGCGGTTCTCCGCATAACTACATACGTATGGTTGAGCATATCATTGCGCTAAAGGTGGGGATGGGGCTTGATAATGTGGTGATCAAGACTGATTCAGGAGATCCGCCGCTTTTTGATCGAAGCAGCATGGACCTGGTTGAGGCGGTTGAACATACCGGTATTGTTACACAGAAGAAACCTGCAGTTTATGTAACAGTAAAGGAACCTGTAACGGTTGGAGGTAATAACGGCAGTTTCCTGTCATTCATTCCTGCGGAAAGCGGCTCAAAGAAGTTGTCGGTTGACTGTGCGGTGGATTTCAAGTCTGCAATAGGGAAGCAGAGGATACGTTTTGATGTTAGCAGGCAGACTTTCAGGTACGGCGCGCTTGCGCGTACCAACACGACGCTGCTGATGATGCTGTACTGTAAAACCATAGGAAAGATCTTTGCCGATGTCAGAAACCTCGGGTATACGACCAGGAACATCCTTGTTGCCGGCAGGTTCAGGTATTTCAATGTACCCGGGCTGGTCCACAATGGTAAATCGCTTGAAGCCGTTTGGCACCGGGCAGTGCTTGATCTTCTTGCGGCCGTTGCGCTCATTGACAGGGGGCGGTTTGCCGGCCGCATAATATCCTACAAAGCCGGACACGCTCTTGATGTCAATATGATCCAGGAGCTGTATCGGCGCGATCTGCTGGAAGAAATGTAGGGGAGAGAACGGATTTGTCTGCTTTTTCTCAGTATTGCTTAATCTTTACCCGGTAAAACCTCGCCGGAATGTTCGTCGAGTCGGTATCTGCCCATACTGCATTGGTTGCTTCGTAAATTATGTTGCTGCCGGGAGCCCAGATGCCGGTAACTTGATTGGCATATTCAATCTTAAAAGGCTGTCTGTTGCTGGCGTTTGGAGGACAACCCCAGGACAGTGATGCAGTCCCGTCATTTGTTATGGCCACATCCCTGAATCTCGTTTGTGCAAGCAGAAGCGAATTGTATGCGTTGAGAACCCCCCAGCCGTTAGTCTGGTCCCACCCGTTGGTGGGCGAAATGCGGTTCACGGCTCCGGCGTAAAGAAGATCAGCCACCTGCTGGTTGTTAAGTTCAGGCCTAAGGGAACAGATCAGCGCGGCGACGCCTGCCACCTGCGGCGCGGCATATGAAGATCCCCAGTTCGCCGGTCCATATGATTCGTAACCGTTCGTACTTACTACATACATATTTGTGCCGGGTGCAAGAAGGTCAAGGGTTGGCCCAGTGAGGCTGAAGGTACAGGCCTGACCGTTAGAGTCGGATGCTCCTACAGTAATGACCTCCGACATGGTTCCAGGAAAAGTCATGCTTAAATGCTCGGGTGAGTAGTTGTGGGTTATTGTTATAAATATTACATTATGAGCAAGGGCATTTGTAATAGCCTCGTATATCAGGTTCGTTGCTGCTTCGGTGTATCCGGCTGAAAGGTTGATGATTTTCGCGCCATTGGTGACAGCCCAGTCAATTCCATCAGCGCACTTGTCTTCAAAGCCGTCATTGTTGTAATCAAGCACCTTTATCGGCATTATCCTGCAGTTCCAGTCAATCCCGGCTCCATATGAATTGTTGTTGGTTGTGGCACAGAGAATTGACGCAACCTCTGTCCCGTGACCGTGATCATCATTGGCAATGCTGTTGCCGTTCACAAAATTATAGCCAGGAACTATTCTTCCGGCAAATTCCGCCGTGCTGTTGGTGTCTAATCCCGTGTCGAGGATGGCGACTATTACGGCTGATGTGCCTGTTGTAATGTCCCATGCTTCAGGTGCATATATTCTGCCGGTGTTTCCTGCGGAACCTGCCAAATACCATTGTTCGCTGTAGCGGTAGTCATTCGGAAATATTGCTCCACCTGACCCAAGGGACAGGTTTTTGACATATTCGACCATAGGATTGTTTTCTAAAAGCTTCTTGCATTTCTCGGGAGTAAATCCGGCTGGAAGTGTGAGGCTCATGTAGCGCGACCAGTTTATGCCGGGATCAGCTTTGTTCTTGTTTCTTTGATCGGTCCTGACCCATTGCGCAAACATTGATTCTTCCAGAATGCACCCGGGTGGAAGCTTAAGAATGGACACAAGTTTTTTTAATGCTTGAGGATCATCTTTTCGGATACGTTTCACAACCTCTTCAGGTGTGAACTTGATGATTACACGATCAATTACCTGGCGTGAATGCTGTGAGTGAGGGGATTGTTGGGAGACAAACTCAATTCTCGTTCCCGAACCGTAAATTACAGCACAAGATAGTGCCAGCAATATAGAAACTGTAACTGATATTATGATGGTCTTTGACATGTCTGAAATTGCATTGAAACCGGATAGCCCGGTTCTTTATTCGATCTTAGTCCGGTAGAAGTATACAGCACCGGTACTGTTGGTGTCGATGAAGGTGTTGAATGGGGGCGTAGCCAGGATATTCGTGGCAAGAGGAGAGAAGCCCTGCATAAGGTCGGATGCGCGCTCAATCCTGTACTTCTTGCCCGAGGAGCTTGTCCACTGTATCTCAAATCCATTGGCCGCAGAGTGTTTCAGGTTCTTGATCTTGAATGCTGACCCCTTGTCAAGCGGATCAGTCCCGGTAAGATATTCCTTCCAGTTGCTTACACCGTCACTGTCCGAGTCTGCGTCCGGATCAAATCCCGCAAGACCGAAGTAATACTGAGCCCACCAGTCAGGTACACCCTTGTTAGCCGGATTAACGGTCTTTACCCCGCCCGCAGACCCGCCGCCGCCTGCTGTAACCGCGCAGCGGAACCCAAGATCATTGTATCCCTTGGCCGGATCGATGTTGTACCTCGGCGCACACTGCAGGGTAAACGCCGCACTTGCCCACGATCCGCCACGGCATACTTTCGCAGATCCGCTCACGGCACCTGTGGGATTGGTTACAGGACCCGTCAGGAGCGACTGATACCAGTCGTTGCACCATTCCCAGACGTTACCAGAAATGTCGTATACCCCGTAAGCATTCGCGGAATAACTGCCAACTGCCGAAGGCTGTGCACCCGCATTCTGGAAATAATTAGCGTTGCCAGCCCCAATGGTATTACCCCATGGGTATAGCTGGTCAGGCGCTCCGCTGCGCATGACATACTCGTATTCAGCCTCCGTCAGGAGCCGCTTCCCGGCCCACGTTGCATATGCCGATGCCAGGTTCCAGGATACATTTACCATCGGTTGATTCGTGTTGCCCCAGCCCCAGGCAGGCGCTGTGGGCATTGGTGTGGCTGTATTCGTGCAGAATGACTGGAACTCGCCGACGGTGACTTCCTTGACGTCCACATAGAAATCGCTCAACGTTACCTGGACTCCGCCAACCCCCTGGTATATTCCCATAGTAAATGTTCCGCCAGGTATCAGCACCATGCTTCCGAGCATATAGGTTGCATTGACAGTTGTTGTCGCTGAATGCGAGATTGAAACATTCGTTATGTTGGCTGGAGTGGTAAATGCTCCAATATTGTTGAAGGCAATCGTGTATGGCGCACCCGTACCCTGCACTCCGGAAATCACAAAACCATTGGTATGCCATGCGGTGTCAGGTCCAGTGGTCATCATCCACTGCGCTCCCATTGCCGTGGCATTGGTTGGACTGATCGTTACAGTGACCGATCCAACGTTCATAGAAAAGTTGGCCGTAATCGAACGGGCCTGCGTCATTGCAAGCGTAAGAGGAGTATCATTCGTCTGCGCAGGAGGCACATCACCCGTCCAGCCGGCAAAATGATAACCAAATAACGGGGTGGCAGTTATAACCGCATTCGCCCCGGCATTGGTCCAGCAACTCGGCACATTAACACTGCCATTCGGTCCGGAGCTTACATTGAGCCAGTACTGCGTTGCCCAGTTCCAGACAAGAGTAGAGATGTTGGTGATGTTAAACGATACCGTGTTTGAAGTGCCAGATACCGGTACACTGCCGCTGCCAGCCCACCCGGTACAGACATATTGTGTTGAAGCCCCATTTGGAACCATTGTCGGCACACTTGCCATGATAGGAGAGTTCCACGCATTGGTGGTCACGCCGGACGGGGTAGGCGGACCATATGGAGAGATCACTGTCAGGGTGAAATCGTCAATGGCGAAGGTGGCGTTGACCATGTGCCCGCCGTTGGTCACGTTGATGAATGTATAGCTATTGGTTGCCCCAATACTGTTCGTACCGTCAATGGTGACGTTAAGGATGTGATAGCCCGGATCAGGCGTGACGTTGAATGTCATGTTCGAGGCAAAGCCTACCCAGACAGTCCCGGACGGCGCGACAGATCCGTTGATCGGAGCGGAAACCATGACATCAAAGAATGCGGGCGCAAAGTTGGCGGTGATCGATGGATAGCCCTGCGTCATGGAGATGTTGAGAGGGTTGTTGGTGGAAACGATGTCGCCGGTCCACCCGGTAAAGCGGTAGAGGTTGGTGGGAGTGGCTGTGACCGTAACGTTGCTTCCTGCCAGGTACCAGGACGAGGTTGTGTTGATCCCGCCGTTGGCGCCCGCCATGATGTTGAGGTAATAGTTGGTCGACCAGTTCCAGGTCAGGAACGTGGTGTTCGTGATATTGAACGAGATGGAGTTGCTCGTTCCAGAAGAAGGTATACTGCCGCTGCCGGTCCAGCCAGTGCAGAGATACTGGGTGGTGGCTCCGTCAGGCACGCTCGGTGTGACCGAAGCGTTGACAGGTGTGTTCCAGCTGTTGGTACTAACACCGCCGGGGGTGGGGGCTCCATGGTCCGAGTTGACGGTCAGCGTATACTCGTCAATGGCGAATGTAGCGTTGATCATGTGGGTGGAGTTGGTCACGTTGACAAAGGTATAGCTGTTGGTAGCGCCGATGTTATTAGTGCTGTCAATCGTAACAGCCAGCACATGATAGTTGTTGCTCGGAGTAATGGTGTAGGTGATGTTGCTGCCGTAAGGCACCCAGACAGTTCCATCGGGGGAGATAGAGCCGTTTGGACCCGCACTGGACATAACGCTGTTGGTGTCAATTGCGAAACTGGCGACAACCGTATGACCGCCGTTGGTAATGTTGTTGACCGGGAAGTTGGTCACAGCTGCATTGGTAACCCCGTCATAAAGAATGTTCAACACGTGGTAGTTGGGGTTGGGTGTAATAATAAAGTTGGTGCTTCCGTTATACGGCACCCAGACCGTGCCGAGAGGCGAAATACTGCCGTTCGGGTTGGCGCTGGAAGTCACATCATTGGATGAAATAATGAAGTTCGCTGTGACGTTGACAACATTGGTAACCGTCATAACCAGCGGGTTGTTCGTGGAGGTCACCGCACCAGTCCAGCTTCCGAACAGATAACCGTTGTCAGGCACCGCAGTAACCGATACCGACGGGGTGCCAGAATCGTACCAGCCGTTGGAATAGGCCGTAATGCTGCCGTTGAGGCCGGCCGTGGCAGTATAGAGATACTGGGTCTTCCAGTTCCACGCCAGCGTGGAAGTGTTGGTTATGTTGAATGCGGCCGAGTTGCTCGTTCCGGAAGAAGGCGCGCTGCCTGTGCCGCTGTAACCCGAGCAGACATACTGGGTATAGCCGCCGGCCGAGACAGGCGTAGGCACAGACGCATTGATCGGCAGATTCCAGGTGTTGGTCGTTACTCCCGACGGGGTGGGCGCGCCCCAGGGGCTGGTTACCGTCAGCGCATACTCGTCAATAGTGAATGTTACGTTGATCATGTGGGTGGAGTTGGTCACGTTGACAAAGGTATAGCTGTTGGTAGCGCCGATGTTATTAGTGCTGTCAATAGTGACAGCCAGTACATGGTAGTTGTTGCTCGGCGTAATGGTGTAGGTGATATTGCTGCCGTAGGGCACCCAGACAGTTCCATCGGGGGAGATAGAGCCGTTGGGACCCGCACTGGACATAACGCTGTTGGTGTCGATCGCGAAACTGGCGACAACCGTATGCCCGCCGTTGGTAATATTGCTCACCATGAAGTTGGTCACAGCGGCATTGGTAACCCCGTCATAAAGAATGTTCAACACGTGGTAGTTGGGGTTGGGCGTAATAATGAAGTTGGTGCTCCCGTTATACGGCACCCACACCGTGCCAAGCGGCGAAATACTGCCGTTGGGGTTGGCGCTGGACGTCACATCATTGGATGAAATAATAAAGTTGGCAGTGACATTCACAACATTGGTAACAGTCATAACCAGCGGGTTGTTCGTCGACGTCACCGCACCAGTCCAGCTTCCGAACAGATAACCGTTGTCAGGCACCGCAGTAACCGATACAGAAGGTGTCCCCGCGTCATACCAGCCGTTAGAATACGCCGTTATACTGCCGTTGAGACCAGCCGCTGCCGTGTACAGATACTGAGTCTTCCAGTTCCAGGCCAGCGTGGATGTGTTGGTAATGTTGAATGCGGCCGAGTTGCTAGTTCCGGAAGAAGGCGCGCTGCCTGTGCCGCTGTAACCCGAGCACACATACTGGGTATAGCCGCCGGCCGAGACAGGCGTGTTAACCGACGCATTGATCGGCGAGTTCCAGATGTTGGTGGTGACTCCGGACGGACCAGGCGTACCCCAGACGCTTGTTACACTAAGGGTATAACTGTCCAGTGTAAACGTGGCATTGATGGTGTGACCGTTGTTTGTGACATTAAGGAATGTATAGCTGTTGGTTGATCCAATGCTGTTCGTTCCATCAATAGTTACATCAAGCACATGGTAGTTGTTGCTGGGTGAAATGGTATAAGTGAGATTGCTTCCATAGGCAACCATGGTAACACCCGTAGGGGCAATCGTGCCATTAGGACCACTATTAGCCGTGATGGACAACATCATGGTTCTCGAAGCGCCCCAGGTGTTGCCGTAAACGCCCATATCGGCTCGACCGCCGTTCGGCATGGGTTCGTTGGCCCAGGGCAAACCCGGATCGCCTGCATCAATGCAGGGGGAGGTGACAAGATCGTTGGTCCAGCCATTAAGAGTCAGCCGCCCGCCCTGGCTCTTGAGATGGAAATCCTCCTGCGGGTACACCGTGCTGGCCAACAGGGGATCTGCAGTAATGCTTCCTGCGCCGGGGACCACACCGGCCCAGTTACTGACGCTATTGCCGAAACAATCGTTGTAAGATTCCAGCAGGCCGTTGGTAGATGCGGCATCCACGAAGATGCCCGCCTGTGCATTAAGGACAGAAATGTTGTTGCGAATATCGCAACCGGAAGCCAGTTCAACGGCTATACCACACGGACCGTTGTTTTCAATTGTGTTGTTTTGAACAACAGAACCTGGAGAGTGAAGAAGGATGCCGTTATCGCCGTTATTATATATGGCATTATTGAAAGCGAAACACGGGAGTGAAGGATCAAAATGCAGACCAAATCCCGTATTCCCGGAAATCCATGACGAGGAAACGCGAACAGAAGAATTGCTGACCTCAATCCCGCCAATGGTGTTAGCGGAAACATAGCAGTTCGTGAACACTATGTTGGTAGTGGCATTCTGGACCTTTACGCCAATCATGCAGTCCTCGGCCTCCAGGTCCTCAACTGTCGTATTTGCCGATGCACCGATAATGCTCAGACCATAGGCACTGCAAGTTCCGACAGATGCCTTATATATCACTGTGTCAGGGGAATTCTGTACCAGGAAGCCGCCATTCATGTTGTTCGCATTCATGTGGTACAGCCGTACATTATCACTGCTGTTGATCACAACTCCAGTACTGGATCCGGACTGACTGATTGAGAATCCGCACAGAGCCATGTAAGACTTGGTGTCAATCGTGAAAGCCGGCTGGCTGCTGCCCGGATTAATCTCAACATCGCTGTAAATGTTGCTGAACCAGCGACCTTCGTTGTCGGCATACAAGGTTATCCACTTCCCTGCAGTACCCGAAGCAGTAAAGTTGATTGACTCATTGTACGTCTCTGCTCCAATGATGACCACATCACCTGCTGTCACTGTTGACATCGCACGTCCGATCGTCTGCCAGGCCGAAGCTGTCGACAGACCGTTGGAAGAATCAGACCCGGTTTTCTTGTCCACATAGTAATAGTTGCCACCGCCGGCCACGAAAACCTTGTCATTCATACATACGTTGGTATCACTCTGCCATTGAACGCGGAATGTCTGATCTCCGGGCGTACGGAAACAGAGCTGGTTCGTCGCAAGGAGCATACCGTCGGTGAAGCCACCTAACGGATTTGCCGCGAAAGAAGCAGCGCCATCACTCGTGCTGAACTGGACGTTTCCTGAGAAATTCGTATTCACCAGGTCTCCGTCGCCCATCGCGACAATAAAGACGTCGTGCCAAGTGTTGCTGAGCAGGGGATAAGGATTGGGCACAGCAACAAAGCGGGTTGTGTTCGTGGCACCGCCTATAAGCACATTAACATCTGACATGTCAAACTTGGAGGGCGTTCCCTGTTCTTCAACTTTCAGCATATTCTCACCATTGTTACCGCTGGTGTTGTACCTGACCAGGTTGGTGAAGACGTGAATACCGGCATCTCCGACGGAGAAGGTGTAATTGGTTAAAGAGAAGTCCACTCCCTGATTTTCCGTGGAAAAGATAACAGTGCCGGTATAATTGCTGTCAATCTCGCCAGTAACGCTCCATGCGCTGACCGTAACATTCACCCACCGCCCGGCAATCACATTCCCGGGGATGTTAAGGTTGTGGAAAAGCTCCAGGCGCGGAAGTATTCCGCTCTCAACGTATATCTCACTGAGAGTGCCGTTAATGTTGGTATCAGCCTGCCACTGCGCTTTAATCCATTGATTCGGGCCCGGCGTCTTGAACAGGTATCCGAAGGTGTTGGTGAAAGTATGCATACCTTCATCGCCAGCGATGAAATTATAACTGGACTGGTAAAGGGCCTGAGTATCGCTGCAATAGAAGTTGACTGTACCGGTGAAGTTGGTCACCACTTTTTCGTACATATTACGGGCTTCAATGGACAGGTCGTGCCATTCATTGGTCAGTGTCCAGCGCGAACCCTCTATGACGAAATGGGTGACATTGGTGCTCTCGCCTTCGCCCTCGACGGTGATATCGTAGACCTTGCCCCAGATATTGGAGTTAATTGTCTGCACAGCCTTGAACCACTGTTCGCCTATGGTTGTGAACACCAGGCCGTTGGAGAACGTATGGACTCCCATCTCGCCGCCCGTAAAGGTATAAGAACCCGCATTGGGAAGAGTGGCAGAGCCGTCGCTGGACGTAAATGTGACCTGGTTGATGTAGTTTGTCACCTGTTCGTTGTTGGGGCCGAGTGCGGCTATAGTAACTGTATGCAACTGGCCGGAAGAGCAGGGGTCTCCAATTCCCGAAACAGCAAGTTTCGTGGCTGTCGAGTTGTACCCGTTAAATACGATGATGTCATGCTGATCGCCCCAAATGGTAAAGTCGCTGGTGTCATACGCCTCAACCATCCAGTGTTCGCCAGCAGTGCCGAACGAGACGGTGTTGGAGAATACGCGGATGCCGTTATCGGCTGGCTGGAACTGATAATCGCCCGGAACGGTCACCGATCCGTCGGAACCGGCAAAATGGACTGTTCCGGTGTAAGACGTCCAGATGTTTGTTCCGTCCCATGCTTCGACCGTCATACTGGCCGATTGCCCGGACTGGATGGCGACTGGGATTCCGTAGAGCCTCAGGTGCTTCATAGGTGGACCTCCGCTGGGCAATGTTATGAAGTTCGTCGTACTTGGTGCCCAGGCAGTGCCGAAGGCGTTGGAGGCGTAACAGCGGTAGAAGTACTGGGTGTTAGATATCAGGGATTGGATATTAGTGGAGAAGGGGCCGGTACCAAGCCAGCCAAGGAAGGAATTGGTGGCCCAGGAGAGAGTATTTGTTGATTGGTCGATTAGGCCCCAATAAATTGTCACAAACGCACCGTTTGTTCCGCCGCCACTGGTTAGGTTGCCGTTCAGCGTTGCGGCGTTCGTTGTAACTCCGGAAGCGCCAGCGTTGACAACGGTGGGCATGGATATGGGAGCAGTAGTGAAATTGGTGATGCCGGAGGACCAGAGGCGGCCAACGGAGTTTGAAGCCCAAGCACGGTACCAGTATAAGGTGGCAGGCGACAAACCTCCGATATTGGTATTAATTGCCCCTGTATTTGTTCTAAGCCCGAGATCCGCGAAAGATGCCCAGTTAGCTTCGTTTGCCAGTCCGTTGGTAAGGCCCCAGTAAATCCGGGTCCACACTGATGTGTCACTGCCCATGCTGACCAGGTTTGCGTTAAGCGTTGCGCTGTTAGATGTAATTCCAGTTGCGATACTGATGTTTATCGTCGGCATTGTGCCGCCGGCCGATGTCATGAAGTTCGTCGTGCTAGGCGCCCAGGCATCGCCGAATGCGTTGGATGCGTAACAGCGGTAGAAATAATTGGAGCCGGGGAGGAGGCCACTGACGTTGTTGGTGAAGAGTCCAGTTCCACGCCAGCCGAGGGAGGAATTGGTGGCCCAGGAGACAGTATTTGTTGATTGGTCAATTGGGCCCCAGTAGATTGTTACATTCGCCCCGTTAGTTCCACCGGCAGAGGTCAGGATTCCTTTAAGGGTAGCTGAATTTGTCGTAATGCCGCTCGCACCTGTAGCGTTGTCGACAATCAACGGTTGCGTGAATGTGACTTGTCCATTTGTAACCACAAAGTCATCAATATATCCCTCGCCGCCATATATGAAAGAAGCGGGATAGGTATGGGTAGGAGCGCCTCCTCCGGGAGTCGCGCATATATGCCAGGCGCCATTGTCAGGTGATCCCGGGGTGTATGTGGTTATGTCAGAGTATCCTTGAGCGCTTGTCAGGGCAGTCTGGCCGTTGACCTGGACTTTGAAGAATTGCAGGAGGTAGTTTACATCGGTGAGGTAATCCAGCGTTATTGTCAGGCGAATCCATTCGTTGCTGGCAATAACAGCACCTGTCAGGACAGTAAAGACATTCGAGAACGTTGAACCTTCCGGGGTAACGCTGTGACATACGACAAGATTCCCGTTGGAATTGACATAGGCACCCATCTGTGAGCCAGTATCATTTGTAAAAGCCGGAGGATTATCGTCATTCCAGTAATAATATTTTACCATGCCGTCAAACCAGACTGTCGGGTATGAGGATGAATTGAAGATATTAGAAACAGTTCCATTTTCTGTATTAAAGGAGATGACCTTGGTGTGAGACGAACCATTAAGAGGGAGCAGGCCAGTGTAATTTGTCCAGAACGGAGGATTAACAACGCTGGGATTTCCGTTTGTCGTGAATGTTGCGGTGTTTGTAAACCCTGTCCAGCCGTTGGAACCGATGATTGACGAGTAGAGGGAATACTCCTCAAAAGAATCGGCGAATGGAATTGAGTTCATCGATCCGCCTGATCCAGGCGTTGATGATATTGAAAATGCAGTACCCAGTCGTTCAATCACAAGGTCAACAGTTCCGCTGCCCATGACTAACCGCGTCGTACCGAGCGCAGAACCGCTGTTTATGACAGGCGTTACCGCGAAAGCTCCGGTGCTGCCTGAAGGATTAAAGTTTATCAGCCGGTAAGTTCCCAGGCTCAAGCTGTTTGGAAGGTTCAGGTGTACGACATTGTTGTTCAAGGTCAGTGACCCTGTAATGTTTAACGGGGTGCCGGTTGTTAGAAGCGCCATTGCGCCGGAAGAAAGAATTGCATTGCCGTTAATGGTTCCCGTGCCGCCTAAACTTGCGCCGGAAATCACGGTGACTGCGCTGGTTATCGAACCATTAACCAGTAGTGTTCCATTACTGATGATTGTTCCGCCTGTGTAAGTGTTTATACCTGCAAGAGTCAAAGTGCCGGAGCCGTATTTATTCAGGCCTGCCGAGCCGCTGATCACAGAACTGATGGTGTTGGAGATATTGTTGACGGTTATGCTGCCTGGCACTGCCAGGTTGATTGTGCCGCCTGAAAGAATAATAGCCCCGGAACCTGAGGCGAATGTGAGGCTTCCCGCGGCCTGTGTTCCGTCAAGGCCGATGGTGCCTGCACCAAGGCCGGTGGCTCCGTTGCCGAAGTTTAAAGAATCACTGGTGGTCGTAGTAAGGACGCTGGGCACCGATGCGCCCGTACCATCAGTGCTCCAAAAAGTATTGGAACCCCACGCGCCGTTGGCCGTTCCGAAACCTGCAGCGGCATCGTTAACATCCCAGTAATAGGTGTTTGTGGCCGCTTGTGATGCAAGCGGCATCATTGCCAGCGCCAGGAATCCAATAGAAACTATTTTTGAAAAAAATCTCATAAAGACAAGATCCCGAAACAGCATGAAAATGCAAAACTGGCAGATCGAAATTGGGGCAAGAATACAGCGACTGCAATAACGAAAGAAAACAACTGCAAGAAAGTCGAAATTCGACCAAACTTACACACAAATAATTCCCCCACACGTGACTGTTATGCTGCTCCACACTGCAAATGCATAAAGTAAGTCTCTATTAGCAGGAAAGTTTACGATTTTATGACCATTCAAGTCAAGGGAAAACTCCCGCAAACTGCTTCTTGCGACTTGGGGTAAACCAGCCGCCCCGAATCTTCATCCGTCTTCGCAGGAGACCCCGGACTTTTAGTCCGGGGGATGAATGCGGCTATTGCTACGCCGGATTCCGCAAAGAAACTGCGGGCTTCAGCCCGCAGAGCTTCATTTGCCTATAACTTTACATTTCCGCAATCCGAGCCATGGAATTGAAGTCGTCCATTTCGGCCGGCAGATACTGCATGACCAGTGCTCGTGTCGTTTTTCGCTCGATCCGGCTCATTCCGCGCAGAACCGAAATAACGTCCGTGTCGTCCTGCTCCCCTCTCATGGCCCAGAGCTTCATCAGAACGAGATAGGGCTTGGAGACTACCTTGCCGTGCGAGGTGGTCTGGGCGGAATCAAGGGCCGCTTGCACCCACGGCTGGTCCACAGCCACGATATCCACCGGCACGCTTTTGACGCGAACAGAATAGCCGCCGATGGCAAGCGGCGTTCTGCGCTGGCCGCCCAGCGCATGCGCGACGCGTTCCGCGTCGTTATGATCCACAAGAATGTCTATATCTTCCGTCATCCGGGGATTTCCATGCAGTGTCACCGCATGCCCTCCAATCACCGCATAATCGATATCCGACAGCAATTGAGTGATTGCATCCAGTGACTCGATCGGAACAGGTCGACACAGCACAGTTTTAGCTTTGGCGCGTTGTCTGGCCTTGGGTATCCGCCCGTATTTTGGCGCTCGCGCCTCAAATACTCGCAGCAACCTCTTGCGGGTTTTAATTGTGTATGCCACAGGAATATTGTCCTTCTGTATGTTTTGGATTGTAGGGATTCTTGCAATGGTTTTCAAGCGGTTTCCATATTGCCTCAGTTAGAATCTTGTAAGGGGGAAAGTTCTGGTGAATAACTCGATGTTGCCTCAAAAGGGATGAGATTCAAGGACCGAATTGTTCATTAACAGAAGTAAACGAAGAAAGAATCAATAGACCAGAATAAATGTGGCATTTATTCTGCTTTGTTACCTTTGTTATCTTCTGTTCAAGTATTCTTCATCTTATTCGTATCCTGCGATTATAAGTGGCTTTTTGAACAGGGTTTAGCTCGATTCCGACCGAAGACTGCGACCATTTCCGGTTCTTTATTCGATCCTGGTCCGGTAGAAGTACACAGCACCGGTGCTGTTGGTGTCTGCGCGGCCTTGAATTAATGAGACCAAAATTCATGATTAATAGGGTTACACTTTTTACTCTTCAGCACGGTTGCCAGGCCGTGCCTGCGTAACCATGTTTCCACGGACACGCGCCATAT